>ULUW01060759.1_pt1 | contig 38981 bp, 29 predicted proteins | sample 1959041 | NCBI WGS metagenome assembly ULUW01 (sample SAMEA4835775, study PRJEB28245) | human gut metagenome | biome: gut microbiome; material: fecal sample | place: Denmark | collected 2008
AACTATTATATTTATGTTCTTCGTTGCTGGGAAATAATCCTGCCACCCCAGCCACGGCACCTTTTTTTAATTATCAAAATTTTTAAATCAAAACCCCACCGGCGGCAAGTGTCAACGGTGGGGTTTGTTATTTATGATTTAATCTTCACGAATTTATAAGAGCGTTCATTTTTTCTTGGCTTTTTTTAAAATCGTCTTCCGGATAATGTGAAAAAAACGTGTCATATTCGCATGCGTCACATATGGCGTTAATTATTTCATCTTTATCGTTTATATCTGTATCATCGGGGATTTCGTATATCCTACCTTCTATTGCGCTTTCCTTTTTGTCCCTGTAATCAAGACGCTCCCAATTACTTAAAGCCTCATCGCACGCACAAATGGCTTTTTTGTAATCCGGGCCCATATACGAGCTCTCCTCGTCTCCCATTTCGTATCCTTTAGACTTGAGATTTAAGGTTATTTCCGCAACTTCATAATATTTCATTTTGTTAACTCCCTTTCTTTATTTGTTGTGATTATATTATATAGCAGTCGTATGATTATGCCAAGGGCTTTTTATTATTTTTGCTATTATTTGCCGCAATAAAATGCCCATGCAAAAAAAATAAGGAGAGCTTTTCCACATATCTGCGTTTTGCTTCATATCTTTCATCCATTTTTAAGCCCTCCTATGTCTAAGGGGGTTTCCCTTAGTTCTCTTATATAATACCACGGTATCGTGGTATTGTCAATAGTTTTTTGCAATGTTTTTTCATTTTCTATTTTTCTTTCTTTTTTATTATATCAGAACGAAAAACAACCGTTTTGAAACAAAATAATTCCATCCTGAACGTCATCATCTTTTTCTTATATTGCAATGTGCAATTTGATATATCGCACATTTGCGATATACATTTATGTGTGATAAAATATATATCGATGTAAGTGGTGAACTTATGTCGTTGCCAAAAAACACCGGCAATGAGCAAAAGCGTTTTCTATTTACATCAGTATATATCGATTGAACCTTGACAATTGCATAGCAAAGCAATGGTGACATTCCGTTGTAAACGAGCTACTCTGAATTTGCCGCCAAGACTGCCTGTTCTTATCGAATACAAAACGCAAAAAACTTTAGCTTAAGTTTTTTGAATGGAAAGGCACGAGCAGGAATATCAAGTTCAGATTAATAACGGTGACTCCGTTAAATAGCGACGACTTTACAGCTGGGATAATGATACTTCCTTCGGTCATAGGTCGAGCGTGAATGAACCGTCGCAACTTGTGAGAACGGCTGCGAGAGACCCTCGCAGAGGAGATTAAACAATCCTATGAGGATGTCACGTCAACATCCCACCGTTGTTTTTCGGTGGGGGTCAACTTATTTTTTTAATTCACCCTTATCAATTAAAAAAATAACCTGACCCCCTACCTAATTTGCCACACTTCTAAAAAAATGTTACAATTAATCAATTCTTGAGGATGATGGAGAACGAAAAATGGAAGAAATACGCAATAAAAAATATACGCAAATAAATGAAGCAGAGAGAGAATTGATTGAAAGATTACTAAGAAACAACACTCCGAAAAAACAGATTGCAAGAATGCTGAACCGCAGCATAACAACCATAAGGAAAGAAATAAAACGAGGTTCTGTCGAACAACGCCGAGAAATAAAGACAACAAAAAAAGATGCCAATATCCCTATTTATCAAACCGAACTTGTCTATTTTGCTGATGTAGGTCAGCGTACATATAATGAAAACCGTTCTCATTGCGGCAGAAAATGCAAAATAATTGAATGTCGAGATTTTTTGAACTATGTAGAGCAACAAGTTAAGTCTGATAAGCTGTGGTCGTTAGACGCAGCTGCCGGAAATGCAAAAAGACTCAACCTTTTTGAGCAAACAGTTACAACGCAAACCTTATACAACTGGGTTGACCTCGGATTGTGCAATGTCAAAAACATAGATTTGCTCAAAAAGGCAGGCTGGAAAACACATCCTAAAAAAGTGCGTGAGCATAAAAAATGTCTTGGTCGCTCGATTGATGAGCGTCCGTCAATAGTGGACTCTCGATTAGAGTTCGGGCATTGGGAAGGCGACGGCATTGTCGGTAAAGACCATAAAGGGCATTGGATTACACTAATAGAGCGTAAAACACGAATGGGTTTTGTTTTTAACGTTAAAGACAAGCAAGCATTCAGAATTGTCGAAGTAATTGATAAAATGGAGAGTATGTTCGGAGCACTATTTCCACTTGTATTCAAAACGATTACATTCGATAATGGAACAGAGTTTTCAAATTCAGCCTTAATGGAGGGCAATCAAAGGACAAAGATTTATTACGCACACCCTTATTCCTCTTGGGAACGAGGCTCGAACGAAAATTGGAACGGTATTGTCCGTCGATATTTTCCTAAGGGAACATCGTTTGACAATGTTCAAGATGATGATTTGCAAAGAATTCAGCATATGATTAACAATTTGCCGAGAAAAATGTTTAACTATAAAAGTTCAAGAGAAATGTTTATACAGGAATTACAAACATTGATAGAAACGCAAATAGCAGTAGCTTAAAAAATACAATAACGACGGTCATTTAGAGCAATTACAACTATGTAATTGCTCTTTTTTTATATTATAAAAAATGAAAGGAGAATTACCAAATGCAAGAAGCAAAAACAATTGCATTATGCAACCAAAAAGGTGGTGTCGGCAAAACCGCAACCACAAGCTGTTTAGGCATTTCATTGGCAGCAAGCGGAAAGCGAGTGCTATTAGTTGATTTTGACCCACAAGGCAACCTCACCAAAGGCTTGGGATACCGTGACCGTTCCAAATACCGATACTCCGTAAAGGATTTGATATTTGATGAGCTTAACGAGTCCCCAAAAGACTTTCAGGAATACATTGTCTCATCAGAGAATGTCGACTTAATTCCTGCCAATATCGACCTCGCCGGACTCGATATTCACTTATCAAGCGTTATAAGCAGAGAAACCGTTTTCAAACGGGCGTTGTCCCAATTCAAGCCACACTATGACTACATTTTGATTGACAGTAACCCGGCTCTCAACCTGTTCACAATTAACACATTAGTTGCGGCAAACAGCTTGATTATTCCGGTGCAAGCCGAGCCGTATGCAACCGACGGACTATCTGACTTGTTACGCACAATTCAGACTGCCAAGCGACAGCTTAATCCGGAACTGTCTATCGACGGAATTCTGATAACTATGACTGACCAGCGCACAAACCTATCAAAGCATATTTCGTCCGAGGTACGAAACGCTTTCGGAAATCAAATTAAGGTTTTCCATACGGAAATCCCACGGTGCGTTAAAACAGCTGAAGCTTCACTTTACGGTCAAAGTCCAATGTCGTATGCGCCGAACTCTGAATCGACAAGAGCATACAATCAACTATCGAAGGAGGTATTAAGTGTCGATGACGGAATTGCCAAAAATCAACATAAGCAACCCATTAGATGAATTGTTTTCAACTGAGGAAGAACGTCAAAGCTCACAGCAAGAACGCATTGTTACAATCGATTGTAACGAGATTGACAGCTTCCAAAAACACCCGTTCAAAGTTAGAGATAATCAAGATATGGACGAGCTGATTGAGTCTATACAAAAAAACGGAGTTATAATGCCGTGTATTGTTCGCCCGAAAGAAAACGGTCGATATGAAATGGTGTCAGGACACAGGCGAAAACACGCTGCTATTCGAGCCGGCTTAGACTCGCTACCCTGTATTGTCAGAGATTTAGACGACATACAAGCAACAATCTTAATGGTAGACAGTAACGCACATCGCCCATATATTCTTCCGAGCGAGAAAGCATACTCGTATAAAATGAAGTTAGAAGCAATGAAAAGACAAGCAGGCAGACCAAACATTGAAAATGGAGTCCCAGTGGGACACAATTCTTTTGTGGGTAAATCAAGGGAAATTTTAGCAGCTGAAAGTCAAGACAGTAATACTCAAATTCAGCGTTATGTCCGCTTGACCTATCTCATTCCCGAACTGCTACAAATGGTTGATAATTCAGTCGAAAAGCCAATAGAAGCGGAAGCTCTGTCTATGGCAATGCGTCCGGCTGTTGAATTATCATATTTAACACCTGAAAATCAAAAAATTGTTCTTGACTTTATGCAGGACACACTTTCCACTCCCTCTCACGCTCAAGCTATACAGCTGCGGGCAATGCAAAGCAAAGGTATCTTAAATCCGCAAGGAATATATGACCTTCTTGCTCAAGAAAAACCAAATCAAAAACTAAGCAGTAAGATACCGATTAACAGATTTAGCCGTTATTTCCCACCGAATACAAGTGCCGAAGATATTGAAAAAGGTATCTTTAAGGCTCTTGATTTTTACCAAAAAGCTAAAGAGCGAAAAGCGTCCTTCAAAAAAGGCGAAAAAGAAACACTATACTAAACGGAGGTGCGCTATGAAAAAAGTATTATCTATAAATCGAAACGGTAGTTATAACAAAGAATTTACAAGCTACTTTCAGAGAAAAAGATAACCGTCATAACACAAAGATTTGATTTTGAATATGACATACCGTTTTTAGAAGGTATATTAAAGAAAGGAAAAAACAAATGAACAAATTTAATCCTATTCAAAAAAACGAAAGCAAAGAAACCCCTATATTTTCGCTCAGCTTATCTGTTACAGGTAGCAAGCTGACTGCTGATGCAGACATTCTCAACACCTTAATAGCGGCAGGAACAGACACCTCCCCCGATGTTCAAGCTCAACTGCGTGAAATACAAGACGAATTCTTGCAAACACACAAAAGAGTTACAGAGCGTTTTGAGAACGTTCTCTCTGAATTATTCGGAGCAGAAGCAATAGCCAAAAGCGAGACACAGAGTGTTTGTGCCAGCACCGCATTTTATATTGGAGGCGAAAGCGATGAAGATGAATAATCGTAATCTTAATATATTGCGTAAAATAATCGAAGCCGGTTATACCGACGAAAAAACCATATCAGCACTTACAGCGGAAGATATGGTGGATTTTTGCAGAGATTTGCGTGAAATGAAAGGCATAATCGAATTGCAAAAAGCTGTTAAGGCAAATACCCTTATTGCGTTCCTGACTTCGCAGGAGGAATAACACAATGGCAAAACGAATTTATATTGATATGGATGGCACACTGTGTCGCTTCCACGATGCCGAGCATAAATATATTGAACAAATGTGGGAAAAAGGTTTCTACATAAATTTGCAACCTTTTGAAGAATTTGTTAAAGCAGTATCTCTCTGTATTGACCGTAACGCCGATACAGAGTTTTTTATTATCTCGGCAGTTTTAGATACCGAACCGCCTTTTGTCGAAGGCGAAAAACGAGAATGGTTGCATAGGCATCTTCCACAGCTGTCAGACGAAAATATGCTGTTTGTTCCAGCCGGAGCTGACAAGAGTTCGCTTATTCCCGATATGAGTTCTGACTGTATTCTGATTGACGATTACAACAAAAACCTATCAGAATGGCGAATACAGGGCGGTACAGCAATCAAGTTCATCAATGACATCAATGACCGTGGGTTAGGTGCTTACGGCGGCGAAATCGGCAACATATGGGACGGAGAGCGTGTCAGATATAACGATAGTGCAATGGCAACCTGCTTGCGTATAGAACGCTTATCCGGAATTACAAACACGATAGAAAAAGAAAATGCTTTTTATGGCTTTTCGGACGATGTTCTCCCCGACCAATTTCTTGAACTGCTGCCGAGTTATTTTTCCGTTCGTCAAACGCACGATACACACTTAATTCAAGAGTTATACCGCAAAGGCGAAGGCTTTTTTGATTACGAGTCGGTTTCGGCTCGTTCCCGAAATTTTGTCCGTGAGGCAACAACTAACAAGCAAAGCGGTCAGCTCGCACTCTTTCAGCGTGAAAACAAACTGAATGATGCAATGATGAATTGCCTTGATACCTGCTACACCTTATCTCGTGCATACGCTATCTCGCTCAATAAAATGACCGGATGGATGATTGCTTCTATTCGTCAAGAACACCTTTGGCAAACTTACCCTGTTACCTGCTCAAATTTGCAATCATACATATCAAAGCAGCTTGCCCGTGATACAAGATTAACTGTTCTTGCGGACCAAATAAAAGCTATATCCACTCAAATAAACAAAGCCGAAAGCAGAGTATATCTTCCCGCCTCATTAGACGTGGAAATGGATGTTACCTCCGGTGGAGTTCAAAAAAGTGTTCTGTCCGATTGGTGCCGACAAATGAAAACTCTTATGAAAGACTATTCGGATGAATGGCGGCAGCTCGCAGGAACAGAATATCCAAATATTTTGTTCGGAAACGGACAAATCAAATATCAGAAATATGCTGATACTCAAAAAACTTCTCGAACTATCCATCAAAAATAATTTTAAGAAAGGACTGTTAAAATGGCAACGACAACAGTTTTTCGTGTAGAGAAAAATAAAAACTACACAACAATCTCTAATCATCATTTACAGGACAGAAATCTCTCCCTTAAAGCAAAAGGATTATTGACATTGATACTGTCATTACCACCCGATTGGGATATGACATTAAAAGGACTGGTATCGCTCAGCGGCGACGGTGTCGATTCGGTTCGTTCAGGTATTCAAGAACTTGAAAAAGCCGGATATTTGCGACGTTCTCGCTCTCGCAACAATCTCGGTCAGCTCTTATGTACTGAGTACACAATTTACGAACACGCAGTAACAGAAAATGTTGCTTCAGAGACAGAAATTGACGATAATTTGAATATAATATATAGTGAAGAAAGCCACGTTGGAAAATCCAATGTGGACAAAAACAGCCATATTGGAAAATCCGATGTGGATAAAAACAGCCACATTGGAAAATCCGATGTGGATAAAAATACAACCGAAAAAATCGAAAATAGCCAGATTGGATTTTCCAACATAGGAAAACCCTATATAGGAAAATCCAACACAATAAAATACTTAAATAATAAAGATACTAACAATATAAATAACTATCCTTATCAATCTACATATAGTAGTAAGTTATATAGAGAGCCGAAAGAAAACTCGATTGATGAGATGGAAGAAGCACAAACGCTTTATGAAGAGCGAAAAGCTTATGAAGAAATCATAAAGCAAAATATCGCTTATGACATATTATCCGAACAAACAGAAACAAAGCGTGATTTTTTGGATTTATGTGTTCAAGTAATGGTGGATGCTGTAACGAGCAACAAGCCATACATAAAAATCAAAGGTCAAGACATTCCGAAGGAAGCTGTCAAAAGCGTATTGCTTAAATTAGACGACGAAAACATATCCTATGTTGATATGTGCCTCTCCGAGTCAAAAACAGCCATTAAGAATATGCAGTCTTACATATTGACAGCACTTTACTGTTCCCAACACGGAGGCGACACCTATTTCAATCAACTTGTCAAACACGATTATGCTTAATGACGGCAATATGACAAATTCGCACATTTGTATATACAAAAAAAGCGTGATAATATAATTACAGATGAGGAACACATCATCAACAAACATACGGAGGTAAATATCTATGAAGATGAATTTAGAAAAATTCAAATCAGACAAGAAATTCAGAAACACCGTTCTTTCTTCGGTTATCGGCTTAATTCTTGTTATCGCTGTATCAGTTGCAGTTCCGGTAGGCGTACACAACAGCAACATAAAAAAAGCGACAATCAGCGAACAAGCTGCTTCTACTGAACCGGAAACAATAACTGAAAACGAAACAGAGCCTGAAAGCGAAACAACTTCGGCAGAAGTTACCGAGCAGGAAACAGCGGAAGCGACAACTGTTGAAGCTTCAAAAGCCAGTCCTCCGAACACAAACAAAAGCAGCTCATCAGACAAGAGCAGTCCTGCAAAAGGAAAGCCGACTCAGAAAAAAAGCGGAAGCAAGAGCAATACCAAGCCTAAACAAGAGACGGGAACAACTTCACCTCAAAACGTCGAAATAACTGAGGGCTCTTGGACACAGGCTGAAATTGATTCTCTTGTCGCTGAAATCAAGGCTTACGCAAAGAGCAGAGGCTTTACAATCAACCCAAATCTCACTACAAAAGGCACAAGCTGGTCAAATCCGGTACATTCGGGAGAGGTTAAAGAAAAGACAAAGTCCGACCTAACATATCAAGTAGATTTTGTATATAATTTAGCTGTGGGACAAGTCGGTCATTTTCCTGAGGGAGCTGAATTGAATGTTATTGCCGAAATTGACCCTGTTTGGAGTGCTGCGGCAGAAGAAATATGTTGGGCGATTTATGTCGTATATTAAACTATAAAAATTGAATAACCAAACACAAGAGACTTGTAAAAACAAGTCTCTTTTTTTACTCTTATTCGTCCAATGTGGCGTTCACATAGATATTAAACAATACGAAAGGAATTTGAAAAATGAAAAAACAAACAAGTCGATTTTTAGCAGCTTTTCTCACTCTGTTAATGCTGTTTTCTCCGTTGTCGGTAGCGGTGTCTGCTTTAAGCGTCGGCGAAACAGTTAAGGTTAGCGGTGCAAGCGAATGGATTCCCGGCTTTTATTACAACTTCTCAAAGTCCGGCTTCGGCACAAATAAACACGGACAGCATCAACGTTTACACACAGCAGACGGAAGACCTGCCTATTGCGTAGAACCGAACAAGCACTTTACGGATGGTAATAAAACAATTAAAAAAACTTTTGATTCATTATCTCCAAATACGCAAATGAATATTATCGCTGCTTTCCTCTATGGCTTTGACGGTAACACAAAATACGGCTATACGTGGCAGGCGGAATACGTAGCGACACAGGGTATCATTTGGGCGTTGGTACAAGGATATTTCAACACGGCACAGGAAGACGCATTTCTAAACTGTGCATTCGGCGGAAATACTTCCGCTTCTAATCGAGCAGCTTGCAAAGCGGTTTACTTGAAAATTAAAGACCAAATCTTGTCACATTATACCGTTCCGAGCTTTTCGGCAAGCAATCCTACTTGGGTGAGCAAAATTACTCTTAAATACAATTCCGCTTCAGGTAGGTATGAAGGCAGCGTAACGGACAGCAACGGCGTTTTGTCAGGATATAGCTTCTCTTGCAGCGGTGTGAGCTTTACAAAATCAGGCAATACGCTGTATATAAGCACCGACCGCATTTTAGATAATGCTACCGTATCAGGCGAACGAACAAGCAATTCTTATGTTTCAACTTTGCCGGCGATATGCGCAGGCTACGCAGTCGGCTCTAACCAAACCACAGCTGTTGCTCTCGACTTAAAAGACCCCGTCAACGCATACTTTAGATTGGAAACCGAATCCGTAGGACACGTTAAATTAGTCAAGACTTCGGAAGACGGCAAGGTTGAAAATGTATCGTTGCACATCAGTGGTAACGGCATAGAAAAAGATGTGAAAACGGGTAAGGACGGTACTATTACCGTTAAAAACTTAATCGCCGGAACTTATACCGTTTCTGAAATCACAAACGGCTATTATGTTCCGCAAACGGCACAGACTTTTACTATTCTGCCGGGACAGACAACTACCGTTACCTTCAACAACGTGCTCAAGCGTGGCTCTTTGACCGTAACTAAGACGTCTGAAGACGGTGTGCTCGAAGGACACCGCTTCCATCTGTTTGGCACCTCCGAAAGCGGGTTGGAAGTCAATGCTTATGCGGTTACCGACAACACGGGCAAGGCATATTTTAACGACATTCTCATCGGTAACGGATACACACTTGAAGAAGTGGATACAGGAATTCAATATGTTGTTCCCAACAGCCAAACAACCGATATTGCTTGGAACAGCGTTACAAACGCTTCTTTCGAAAATGTTCTAAAGAAGTTTACGGTTACAGTTAAAAAACAGGACAGCATAACCGGTAAAGCTCAAGGTAACGGAACATTGGCGGGAGCTGTATATGGCGTTTATAAAAATAATACGCTTGTAGATACATACACGACGGATGAAAGCGGCAGCTTTACATCCAAAGAATATATATGCGGCGATAACTGGACTTTGCGTGAGCTGACATCCAGCGAGGGTTATTTGGTTAATGAAACTGTTTATCACATCGGGGCAGAAGCCGGCAATTTCACGGTTGAGCACAATGCCGTTTCTATGGGTGTAACAGAGGATGTTATTCTCGGCCAAATTGCGATAATTAAGCACAACGACAACGGGGACACTCAAATTGAAACGCCAGAAGTCGGTGCTGAATTTGAAATATACCTCAAGTCTAAAGGCTCTTATGCTGCGGCAAATGACCGTGAACGAGACTTGTTGGTAATTGACGAAAACGGATTTGCTCAAACAAAAAAGCTGCCATACGGCATATATACAGCCCATCAGACAAAAGGTAAGGACGGTACAGAGTTTATTGAGGACTTTGACATTGTAATTAACAAGCACGGGGAAATCTACCGATATTTAATCAACAATGCGACCTATAAAAGCTACCTTCAATTTACCAAGACAGATGCGGAAACGGGCAAAACCGTACCGTTGGCAGGAACAGGCATACAGCTCTATGACCCGCAGGGAAATTTGATAACGATGACTTATACCTATCCTACGCCGACAACAATTGATACATTCTATACAGATAACAACGGACGGCTCGTCACACCCGAACAGCTTCCCTATGGCAAAGGCTATTCGGCAGTTGAGGTTTATGCACCTTACGGATATGTTGTTGACAAAACACCTGTGCCCTTCGATATAACACCCGAAACTATGACAAAAGACGGTGCATTAACGGTTGTTAACATTACAAAATCAAATATGCCACAAAAAGGCACAATTGACATCACAAAGCTCGGAGAGGTGTTCAGTTCCACATCCTTTGACGGCACATTCTATCAGCCTGTTTTTTCGCTTGCAAATAACAAAGGTGCGGTATTTACAATTACTGCTGCCGAGGACATTATCACACCCGACGGCACAATACGTGCAAAGCAGGGCGATGTAGTAGACATCGTTACAATCGGAAACAGCACCTCTCAGTCAAAGCTTTTGTATCTCGGTAAATACCTTGTTCAAGAAACCAAAGCAGCCTACGGTATGGTTATAGACCCAACTGTTTACGAAGTATCCCTCACATACGCAGGTCAGGATATTTCGGTAACATCCACGGCAATAACGGTTACCAATGCACGGCAAAAGGCAGTTATTGACCTCAAAAAAGTTTTAGAACAAGACGACTTATTCGAACTCGGCAATAATAACGAACTGCAAAAAGTGCAGTTTGCCCTTTATGCTGCCGAAGATTTGACGGCAACGGACGGCTCTGTAATCCCGAAAGACGGGTTATTGGAAATCCTCTCCTTGAATGCTGACGGCACAGCAGAATTTGCAACAGATTTGCCAGTAGAAGCAAAAGCTTATGTAAAAGAGTACAGTACGGACGAACACTATGTTCTTTCAGATACGAAATATCCTGTAATCTTTGAATACGCCGGACAAAATGTGTCTGAAGTCCGCATTTCAGTCAATAACGGCAACGCAATCGAAAACACGCTCAAGCGTGGCAGCATAATCGGCAAGAAGAGCGACGAACAAGGAAATGCACTTGCTGATGCTGTTTTCGGGTTGTTCCGTGCAGAAGAAACTGAACACACCGAAGCGACGGCACTTTTGACTGCTGTGAGCAACAATGACGGCGTTTTCCGCTTTGACAATGTTCCTGTAGGCGAATATGTAGTTATTGAGCTTTCCGCACCCGAAGGTTACTTGTTAGATAATACACCTATACCCGTAACTCTCAACAAAGACGGACAGATTGTCACGATTAAGGCTGTCAACATATGGGCAAACGGTAAGCTCATCATCATAAAATCAGACTTCTCTGACGGAACGCTGTTACCTAACGTTGGATTCCGTATCCGCAACGAGCATGGTGAAATTGTCAGCGAAGGCTATACAAACGAAAATGGCGTCGTTGAGTTTGACGGACTGAAAAGAGGAAAATATACCTATCAGGAATTTGAAGCAAAAAGCGGGTATATATTAGACGAAACCGAATACCCGTTTGAAATCACAAAAGAACAGGCGGTTGTAGAAGTCAATATAACCAACAACAAAGTACCGATACCGGTAGAAATTCCGAAAACGGGAAATAAATCCAAAACATTATACTTCGCCGCAGGAACCCTCGGCGTATTGACTTCGGCAGCTTGGATAACACTTTCGTTCATTAAACGACGCAAGACTAAAAGCACTTTGTAATCACAAGGTGCTTTTGTTATTTTAGACCATATCTTTTTATCGGTTCCTCCTATAAACACACAAGCAACGGCGCAGAAGATACACCTGCGTCGTTGTTTTGTGTGGGAGAAGAAAGGAAATATATATGCAGCTTAAAAAATATCCGATTGAATTATTCGGCGATAAAACAAAAACAGTTCACAGAAAACATAAAATTCGGTATATCAGCCCTATCCAATTTGAACAGCAACAAAACGCTAATATTTGCGGATATACCGATTTAAGACTTCGCAAAAGCAAAAAGCACAAAGAGCCGATAGGAGTATTAAGCGATAACGAGAGCGATATATCTTATGTTTATTCTACCCGTTCAAAAACGGCAGCCATAAAAGGATATATCAAGCTTAAAGACACGGAAAACAAATATATAGCTATCACATCAACCTCTATTCTTCCGTGGCTGCTTATTCTCTTAGCTCTACTCTTGTTAATTCTGATTTCTATATTGTCCTTTTGCAATAAGCAACATCCCGAGTCTCCGATATTTCGTCCTAACATAGAACATAATACCGGCACCAACGAAGAAGAAGAAAACGAAGCAAAAGGAATTCAAGTCAGAGGATTTACTACTTGGTCAATTCCGGCTAACACAAGCAAAAATCTCTCCATTCCGCTTGAGAACCCCGAAGGCAACCCTTGTTACTTCTCGTTTGAAATCTTGCTCTCTGATACAGGAGAGGTAATATATTCATCCGATATGGTTCCGCCCGGAGAGAAAATATCAAGAATAAATATAACCCGTGAGTTTGACGCAGGCGACTACCCTGCAACAATCAAGATTAAGACTAACGAATTGATAACCGGAAAAGAAATGAATTCTCCGGCAATACAAATCATAATACACGTTAGTTAATTTAAGCACTTAATCGTTTTTTCTTTAATGGCAAGGATGAAGAAAAGCATTAAGGAATATAAAACAAAGGAATGATTTAACTATGAGAAAAATGAAAAAGGTATTTGCTGTAGTTCTTGCAATAATGTTGTTTGCAACATTAAGCACAACAGCATTTGCAGCAGACAAAACACTTACTGAAAACCACATTACCGATACAGCTCTTGTATATTATCAGGCAGGTAAAGTTGACAATAAGGGTAACGATGACCCGACAGACGATGTCGTATCAGGTACTTATACCGTAACAATTCCCGAATACATTAAAGCGGCAAAGGTCGGCGAGACTCCGGAAACAAGCAATGTAACAGCTAAGGACGTTCTCATTCCTTACGGTACTAATCTTACCGTCGCTGTTACGTTCGAAAATGCTCTTGCTCTTTCGGATAATGCATCAACTAAGATTGCTTATAATATGCAGGCTAACGGCACAAAGATTGTTTCCGGTGATACAATTCTCACCGTAGCTGCCGGTGATCCGAACGGCACATCCACCGTTCCCGTTGGTGCTGTTCTTACTCAGGCACCCATTTTTGCCGGGGCTTATACAGATACAGCGACTTTCTCCGTTACTGTTGCGTAAGACAGTTTTTAACCTTTCGGTTTAACAGCTTCCTTGTCGGCTGTTAAACCGTTTTTTCAAAAACAAAAAGGAGTGTAAAAAGTGAAAATAACAAAACACACTAAACGCTTTGTTTCAATTTGGTTAAGTGTACTTATGTTAATATTGAGCGTTCCTACCATTGCATTTGCAAAAGAAGTGGTTGGAACAACCCCTGTAAGCTATGTGGAAGATACATCTTATACCGTCTCAATCCCCAAATACACGAAAGCTCAAGAATACGGCGATGCGGTTGACACTTCTGCAAACACCGTAAAAATCGTAAACGCACAATTAAACGATGAAACAACGCTTGTCGGTACAGTATCGTACAGCGGTGTTATGACCGAGCAGCGAGGAGCTACTATTCCGTATAAGCTCGTTGACGATAGCGGAGATGTCGCAAGCGGTTCGACTATCATAACCCACAAAGCAGGCTCGCCGGACACAGAAGAATATAAATTTGGCGTAGCCGTAACCGAACAAGCAAAATATTCCGGAACATATTCCGATACAGCTGTTTTTTCGTTTGACGTTAAAGATAAAACATACACAGCTGAAGAAATTGCTGCCGATGAGCATTTATATGCAATCGGCAAAAATAAAGCTGAATGGGTGGTAGCAAAGTTCAATGATGATTATTCAAACGTGACTGTTTTAGCTAATGGAGAAGACAGCGACGGTATTATGAAAGATTATCAAACGTTCCATCCCTATTACGATGCAAATGCCACAGATTCAGGGTCCGGACTCGACCAGTCAGGAAAGTTTAAGTTGAAAGAACAAGGTATGCAGAATGCGGACGTCCTTAACAGTATAGGTGAAGCTTCTCCTATGGCAAAACACGGAATGACTTTGAATACCGCTATAATTAAATCAGGCGTGAAGAATATCGGTGCAGGCGCATTTGCACTTTACGATTATTCAGAAGCTGTAAATTGGGATGGAGATTACCAAAAAACGCTTTGTGAAAAATATTCTCACGAAGACGGAACTATGGGATTAAGACATATCAGCATTGCTGACACGGTAGAAAAAATCGGAGATTGTGCATTCTTGAATAATACCGGTTTAAGATGCAATAAGTATTCAACAACGCCAACCTCAATCGTTATACCGAGTTCGGTAAAAACAATAGGAAAACTTGCATTTACGGTTTGGATTCCCGGCAGCACTATTTTCGTTGGCTTAAATGATAAAGTCGTGGCTAATGTTAACGAATTATACCTGCCGATAACTTTTAACGAGGGATTGGAAACAATAGACGAGCTTGCTTTTGCAGTTGCGGGAAATGTCGCAACACCAAAAGAAAAAATCTCTGATATATCAAATATTAACGCTTCACAATTCAACACATCTTTGCCGGTATCATTAAAAGATATTAAAGCCGGAGCTTTTTCGACAACAAGTGTTATCGGTAATATGACAATATCAGGTAACGTGGGAGCGTATGCTTTCAGTACAAGTAACTTTTGGGGCGAAAGCCACGCCGGTGTCGATGAGCCTATATCAAACTCGTTGAGCAATGTTACTGTATCCGGAAATGTCGGCGAATACGCTTTCGCAGGACATTTTAATATTGATACTATAAATTTGCTTGACGGTTGCACTTCTGTCGGAGAAGGTGCATTCACTTCATACAGAACACTTAATATAGGCAGGAACTTAAAGGACATTGTTTGTAGTTACACAGACGACTTACACATTGGATTTAGGAATCCCGTGAGAATTTCCGGTTCGTTTAGCAATTTCAGAGGAGATTTATACCACGGAGAAGAAAATCAATACTCCGGAAGACCTGATTTAAGCGCACTAAATCCAAAAGAGTTTGCAGTTCGCTGTAAAGAGATAAACGTCAGCACCGACAACCCATATTATACTTCTGTTGACGGAGTTCTCTTTGACAAGGACGTCACAAAGCTTCTAATTTATCCTGCCGGAAAAACTTCAACATCAAAATATGGTTATGCAGTTCCAAAAACTGTTAAAGAGATAACAACATACTCTTTTGAACATACATCACTTGATAGCATTTTGCTGCCGAGTTCGGTTATAGCTATTGCCGGTAAAGGATTAGGTGCAGATAATAACGATACCGCATCAGCTTTCTGCAATACAGATAAATTACCGCAGACCATTTATGGTGTAAGCGGCTCTTACGCACAAACGTGGGCGAACAACAATAATTTGCAATTTGTCGATTGCCAAGACGCATATCGAGGACCGCAGACCGTAACAGTAAACTACGACTCCAATGGTGGTAAAGGATATATGCCTTCATATACCGTTACAACCAAAGAGCCGTTCAATAAGATGGAATTTACACTTGCTCTGAGAACTCCCTTTACCAAAGATGGCTACGAGTTCGCAGGTTGGGCATTCCGAAATAATGTTACGGGAGAATATCTCAAAAACGAAGGACAGATTATAACCATTTCGGCGACGGACCTCGAACAAATGGCAGCTGAAGTCGGTGACTCATACACAATTCCTGCCGAGGACAATTTTATCGGTTATGACGGTAGCTGCAATTCATATAGCGTAGTTGCTCAATGGAAAGCGAAATAAACAATAAAAACAACGCTCATTTATTGAGCGTTGTTTTCTGCTTGTTGAAAAGAAAATAAACACAGGAGGTATATACCTAATGGCTCAAAAATTTGACGTTATATCAGAGCTTTATGACAGAGCTTGTTTAGAAATAATAACTGACCCTGTAAAATGGCAATCATTTCTTCAGACCGCCGGAAGAAATTTTAAGCTGCGTTTTGACGAACAGTTCTTACTTTTCATACAAAGACCTGATGCGACGGCTGTTCTTGAAATCGAACGTTGGAATGAAACATTTGAAAGATGGGTTAATAAGGGTGCAAAAGGTATTGCTGTTTTTGAGTCTGCCGACAGAAGCCGACAAAGACTTATTCATTATTTTGATATTTCAGATACGCACGAAAGCAGTCATTCCCGACCTGTTCCGATTTGGAATATGAAGCCTGAGTATGAAACAACTGTAATCGAAGCACTCAAAAATGCTTTCGGTAGTGTTTACGATATAACAAGCCTCGAAAGTGTTATAAAAGAAAGTGTTTCTAACATTATTAAAAACAACACCGAAAAATACATTTCTGATTTTATGAATGTTGGATTAGGTAGTGATATAAAATCTTTACCTACCGAAGAAGCTAACTCTTTATATATAAATTTCGTGAAAGATAGCGTGTCATATATGATAATGGCACGATTAGGGTTAGACGTTGATAAAATTTATTCTCCTTCGGATTTTGCAGTCCTTTCAAAATTTAATTCACAAGAAGTTTTTAATGCGGTTGGAGTTGCAACAAACAAAACCGCAAAAATCGCTCTCGAACAGATAGCAAAGTCCATTTTAATGTACGAACAAAAAAATCGCACATTTGATTTATCTGAAAATAAGAACTATAATGCAGATGTAAATAAAAACGAAGGGAGAAACAACTATGGAAATAACATACACGCAGGTGGGAGATTATCTTCTTCCGGACTTGAAGCTACCGGAACAACCGGAAGTAACGCTGGGAAGATGGGCTCAGATGAGGAGAAATTACCTGAAGGAAGAGCACGAAATCATATATTGCAATCTACTGACGAAAGGGATTCTGATTCAGCACTTGGCAGAAGTGGAAAAGAGAGCGACCGACTTGGAGGAGAGCTTAGTCAAGCAGATGGCAGCGAAAGCAGGTCTGACCGAACAGATGAAAGCGGAAGATATGATGAAGTGGGTAGGTCTGATGAACAACATCAGACACTCGGCGCAGGAAATCGTGAAGGAACAAGTGATTTACGCTTAGATGCCAAACCGTTGCCGTCCGTAAACGAACAATTAAAACTATTTGAACAAGCAGAGGTAAGCAATACAACTACCTCTGCTTTTTCTATTCCACAAGAAGTAATTGATGCAACCGTTCGACAAGGTTCAGGCTTTGTCGATGGCAAAATGCGTATTTATGAACAGTTCCAAAAGAGCTTTTCAACAAAGGAAAATGCAGACTTCCTTAAAAAAGAATATGGTATCGGAGGTTCTTCCCACGCAGGAGGATTTGAAGGATACAGCAAGAATTTCGATGCCAAAGGATTGGAAATCTATAAAGGATACGCCGAAGACCGTCCAAGAGTAATGCTTAAATGGAGTCAGGTAGCAACCCTTATAGAGCAGCAAATCTCACAAGGAAGATACTTAAACGATAAGGAATCAGCAAGGTATCCACAATGGCTTGAAAAAGAAGAAGCAAGACGAGCTGAAATTGAAGAAGAGAAAAGAAACCGTGAAATTCTATCTACTGCTCCACACGCAGAAACAGAGCAACCCGACAACGACGATATAATCGGCAAGGAAGTTGTTATTGATGACCGCAGATTTATCATCGAAAATGTCAAAAAAATCAGCGGCGATGTTTCAATGCGAGATATTACTTTTGAGGATACAGTCGGCATTCCCATTAACCGCATAGAGAATATTGATTTTGTTCGCAGCTTACTTGCCGAACAAAGTATTGACAAAACACAGCCATTTGAGGACGAATACAGGCTTTTAAGCCGCCTTAAGTCTGATTGCGAATACTTTTTAGGCACGGGAGCAAGAGCAGAAAAGCACTTGTGGGCCGGAAGCGTAGATGAGCAGATTGATAAAATGCGAGAGCTTTACGACCTACTCCCCGAAAAACCGGAGTGGTTATCCAAACAAGATATTGATAACTACGAAAGGCAGATGATAGAGTCTGCACAGAGCAAAAACAATTATGAATATCATCTCGGCGATACGGTATATATAGGAGCTTCAGAATATGAGGTTTTATCATTCGACGATAACAGAGTAATGCTCTACGACCCGAAATTTCCGTTATTTAACAAGGAATTTACAAAGGATGAGTTTGACCGAAAAGTGCGTGAAAATCCGCTTAATGACCATTTGAGGGTAACTTCATTACCAGCCGAGGAAAAAGCTGTTACACAGGAAAATATAAGCGAAAACAGTACCGAAACCGAACAGAATTTTGCACCGAATACAAGCTATGATGATGCTTTCTTTCTTGATGACGAAAGTCAGACCGTTACTTGGATGTACTATAACCCGGACAGTAATTCCGGCGGACAGTATGTAACCAACACACTTTCCTATGACGATGTAATTGAAGCTGCAAGGCAATACGAAGGTGCCGGTGATTTCTTTGACTATCTTGGCGGTATCGCAAAGCAGGAGCTTGCAGATGTGGGAACGGAATGGTTTGCACAAGCCGAGGAGCAATTCAAGCAAACACCCGATTTTACCGATTGCACCAAGGCGACAATGGAGTCTGTAACAAAGCGTGCAAAGAACTTTGAAATGGTTAAGACAAATATCGGTAATGTTCCGATTGAGGATTACAGAGAAATTGTTGCGTCACAAAATGGCTTCGACAGCTATGAGGAAATGTATAATGAAGGCATCCGTATCGGCAACGGTTATGATAAAGAGCCTGAGCCGATTGTTCCTGCTTGGGAACAAAAGAAAAAATCGAAAGCACATAGCTTTGACTTGCACCCGGATATTCCGATGGCGGAGCGACACAGCTTCGATTTAGCACACAATCCGGTTGAGGAAGTGAACAAGAAAGAACGCTTCCACCGAAATTATGCAGCTATATCCGTACTTAAAGAATGTCAGAACGAAAATCGCTTTGCCACTCCCGAAGAACAAATAATTCTTTCTAAATATGTCGGTTGGGGCGGTATTCCCGAAGCATTTGATGAGCGAGCCGGTTCTTGGCAGAGCGAATACGCAATGCTTAAAAACATTCTCACTCCCGAAGAATATGCAGCAGCGAGGGAAAGCACATTAACTGCCTTTTATACTCCACCTGAAGTAATCACAGCCATATATAAGGCTATGGAGAAGATGGGCTTTAAGGAGGGCAATTTGTTAGAGCCGTCCTGCGGTATCGGTAACTTTATCGGTATGCTTCCGAAATCAATGGAAAATGCAAAGGTTTACGGTGTCGAGCTTGATACAATTTCCGCAGGAATAGCACAGCAACTTTATCAGAAGTCATCCATTGCGGCACAAGGCTTTGAGGAAGTCAATGTCCCTGATAGCTTCTTTGACGGCGTAATCGGTAATGTGCCTTTTGGAGATTTCAAAGTTTCCGACAAGCGATATGATAAGTACAACTTCCTTATTCACGATTACTTCTTTGCCAAGTCCCTTGATAAATTACGCCCCGGCGGTGTACTGGCTCTTGTAACAAGTAAAGGAACAATGGATAAGGATAATCCCTCTGTCCGTAAGTATATTGCTCAGAGGGCGGAGCTTCTCGGAGCAATCAGACTTCCAAATGATACCTTCAAAGGCAATGCCGGAACAGAGGTTGTTTCTGATATTCTTATCTTGCAAAAGCGAGATAGAATGATTGATATTGAGCCTGATTGGGTTTACCTTGACACCGATGAAAACGGAATAAAGATGAACTCATATTTTGTTCAGCACCCTGAAATGATACTGGGCGAGATGAAGATGGTATCGGGTCGTTTCGGACCGGAAGCAACTTGCGAAGCATTTGAAAACGCAGACCTCGGAGAACTGTTGAATGAAGCTGTTATCAATATTCACGGAGAAATCTCTGAATATGAGGTTGCAGATGAGATTGATGAAGAAGATAATTCTATCCCGGCAGACCCAACGGTTAGGAACTTTTCCTATACTGTACTGGACGATAAAATCTATTTCCGTGAGAACTCCCGTATGTCGCCTGCCATAGTATCTGCAACTGCCGAAAATCGTATCAAGGGTATGGTTGCTATTCGTGACAGCGTTCGCAACCTGATTGAACTGCAAACCGAGGATTACCCGGACAGCGAAATCAAACAGGCACAGGAAAAGCTGAACACTCTGTATGACAGCTTTACAAAGAAGTACGGACTGATTAACAGTCGTGCCAATACTTCCGCCTTTTCCGATGACAGCTCCTATGCTTTGCTATCTGCTCTTGAGGTCATCAACGAAAACGGCGAGCTTGAGCGCAAGGCAGACATGTTCTATAAAAGAACAATCAAGCCACATAAAGCCGTAACAGAAGTTGACACAGCTGATGAAGCTCTTGCAGTATCGATGGGCGAAAAAGCCGCCATTGATATGGAATATATGCGTGAACTTACAGGCAAAAGCGAGGAGGAATTATTCGCTGACCTAAAGGGCGTTATCTTCTTAAATCCGCTTTACGGCTACGGGAATGTAAGCGAGCAGAAGTATTTGATGGCAGATGAGTACCTTTCGGGTAATGTCAGAGAAAAACTTATCACAGCCAAAAAATCTGCCGAGGTGTATCCCGATGATTATAAAATCAATGTGGAAGCTTTGGAGAAAGTTCAGCCGAAAGACTTAACCGCAAGTGAGATTGCGGTAAGACTTGGTGCTACTTGGCTGCCGCCTGAAATCATACAGCAGTTTATGTTTGAGTTCTTGGGTACACCCTATTACGCACGTTGGAATATCAAAGTCCATTTCTCTCAATATTCCGGTGAATGGAATATCGAGGGCAAGAGCTACGACCGTTCCAATGTGAAAGCATACAGCACATACGGCACTTCTCGTATCAATGGATACAAGATAATCGAGGAAACGCTAAATTTAAAAGATGTTCGCATCTTCGATTATGTAGAGGATGAGGACGGTAAAAGGAAAGCTGTTCTAAACAAAAAAGAAACGGCAATCGCACAAGCAAAACAAGAACTTATAAAGCAAGGCTTTCAAGATTGGATATGGGCTGACCCTGCCCGACGTGAAAAACTTACGAAGATGTATAACGAAAAATTTAACAGTATTCGTCCTCGTGAGTATGACGGTAGTCACATTGTCTTTAATGGTATGAACCCTGAAATTAAGCTGCGTGAACATCAGAAAAATGCTGTGGCTCATATTCTTTATGGCGGTAATACCTTGCTTGCACACGCAGTCGGCGCCGGTAAAACCTTTGAAATGGTGGCAGCTGCTATGGAGTCTAAAAGGCTTGGACTTTGCAATAAATCTCTGTTCGTTGTACCAAATCATTTGACAGAGCAATGGGCGGCGGAGTTCTTGCAGCTCTATCCGGCAGCTAATATTCTTGTTGCGACAAAAAAAGACTTCGAAACAAAGAACCGCAAGAAGTTCTGCGGTCGAATTGCAACCGGAGATTATGACGCTGTAATTATCGGTCATTCTCAGTTTGAAAAAATACCGATGTCCATAGAAAGACAAAGGGCAATTTTGGAGCAACAGCTTGAAGAACTGACAGATGGCATTGCGGATTTGAAGCGAAATCGTGGAGAGAACTTTTCTATTAAACAGCTTGAAAAATCGAGAAAAGCCGTAAAGCAAAAACTTGAAAAGCTCAATGACCAAAGCCGTAAAGATGATGTTGTAACCTTTGAGGAACTGGGCGTAGACAGGCTGTTTATTGACGAGAGCCACTACTATAAGAACCTATATTTATACACTAAAATGCGTAATGTAGGCGGCATCGCACAGACGGAAGCTCAGAAATCCTCTGACCTCTTTATGAAATGTCGTTACCTTGATGAGCTTACAGGCGGACGAGGAACAGTCTTTGCAACGGGTACACCTATCAGCAACTCTATGGTGGAACTCTACACTATTCAGCGTTATTTGCAATATAACACGCTTGTTAAGAACAACTTACAACACTTCGACGCTTGGGCTTCAACTTTTGGAGAAACGGTAACAGCCGTCGAGCTTACACCGGAGGGTACGGGTTACAGAGCAAAAACTCGCTTTGCAAAATTCTATAATCTGCCGGAACTTATGGCAATGTTCAAAGAAGTTGCCGACATAAAGACGGCAGATATGCTTGACCTTCCCGTACCACAAGCACATTATCATAATATTGCGGTTAAGCCTTCGGAAATGCAAAAAGAAATGGTTGCTTCTCTTGCAGAGAGAGCAGAGAAGGTTCGTGGCGGTGCTGTTGACTCCAGTGTGGATAATATGCTGAAAATAACGAATGACGGCAGAAAACTCGCTCTTGACCAGCGTATGCTTAATGATATGCTGCCCGACTTTGAGGACAGTAAAATCAATGCTTGTGTCGATAATATCTACCGTATATGGACTGAAACCGCCGATAAGAAATCGGCGCAGCTTGTGTTCTGCGACCTGTCAACGCCAAAGAACGATGGCACATTCTCTGTGTATGACGACATAAGGAAAAAACTTATTGAGCGTGGTATTCCCGACAGCGAAGTTAAATTTATACACGAGGCAGATACCGACATCAAAAAGAAAGAACTGTTCCAAAAGACCCGCAAGGGCGAAGTCAGAGTCTTGCTTGGCTCTACTCAGAAGATGGGAGCCGGCACAAATGTTCAAGACAGACTTATCGCACTTCACGATGTGGATTGTCCTTGGCGCCCTTCAGACTTGGAACAGCGTTCCGGTAGAATTATTCGTCAGGGTAACTCGAACCCAGATGTTGATATTTTCCGTTATGTTACGGAACAGACCTTTGACGCATACCTCTATCAGCTCGTTGAAGGAAAGCAAAAGTTTGCAAGTCAGATTATGACAAGTAAATCTCCGGTCAGGTCAGCAGAGGATATTGACGAAACTGCACTATCTTATGCCGAAATCAAAATGCTCGCCACAGGCAACCCGTACATAAAAGAAAAGATGGATTTGGATATTCAGGTTCAGAAATTGAAGCTGTTGAAGTCCAACTTCCTCTCGGAAAAGTATCGTCTTGAGGACAAGATAATTAAGTATTACCCTCAACAAATTACCTCTTTACAAAATAAAATCGAGGGACTTAAACAAGACGTCGAAACTGCAAAGCGTAACCCAAAACCAACAGACGACCACTTTGTCGGTATGGAGGTTAAGGGCGTTTTCTATTCCGAAAAAGCAGAAGCCGGCAAAGCAATCATTGAAGCCTGCAAGCTGATGAGTAGTCCTGAACCTATTTATCTTGGCAAATATCGTGGCTTTGATATGGAACTTTCGTTTGATACTTTAGAGCGAACATATATGATTAAGATTAAAGGTTCTACAAGCAGAAATGTATTTCTTGGAGAGGACTCTTACGGCAATATTACCCGAATTGACAACGGTGTAGAAAAGTTTTCAGAAGCTTTATCCTTTGCTGAGAATGAGCTTGCAAATACGAAAGCTCAATTTGAAACTGCTAAAACAGAGGTCGAAAAGCCATTTGCACAGGATGAAGAATTGAAAACGAAGCTTGCCCGACTGGACGAGCTTAACATTCTGCTCAATATGGATAAGACAGAAAACGAGATTGTCGGCGGAGAGCCTGATGAGAGCGAAGTGCCACCCGAAAAAAAGGTAAAAGAGTATGAACTGACAAGATAATAGGCAAAATAACTTTAAGCCGCTTGATTTCATTTAGAAAACCAAGCGGCTTTTTCAATTTCAAAAAGGAGTTTTGAAAGATGGATATAGAAAAAATAGGCAACGGATATGACGGATGGTCAATGTCGAACAATGCGAGAGACGCATACGCAAACGGTGAAATGCCTATATCCAAGTGGAGCAAGACGGAAATATTGAACAGAGTAAGAGAGATTAACCCTAAAGCAGCGGATTTACTTAAAAATGTTTCTGTTTTCGTCCTCAAGGAAAAGGTGCTTAAACAGACATCGTGGCACCACACATCAATGAAATACAATAAAACAGCTTTTTACATCGTAGATGAAGATTTGGTGAATTCTTTGACCGAAAAGCAGATAGCTGAGTGGAGTGACATAAAAAAGACTGTAAGCACAAAGACATATAAAGGCAATTTTACATACGTTAAATGGATAGGCAACGGTCGTAACGTAAAAGCGAATGTGCAGAACCTTGAAAATGTTAATATCGAGGAAAGAGGAAGCTTTTATTATGTTACCGATAATGACGGTAGCCTAATAGTTAAAAAGAAAATAGGTTCAAACGGTACTTTTGTTAAGACTGCCGAGGAAATTCAAAAAGCAGAAGAACGCCGTAAATCAGCACAGGAATATATACGCAAGCGTGAACAGAAACATTATGATAATTCCACAAGCGCTGCAAAAGAACTGCTTGCCGAGATGAACGGCAAATACGAGGAAAGCCGAATGGGCTATCGTTATACTGTGAACAGAAAGCCGCATCCATACGACTATGACAATTTAAGCGAGTTCTTTAACAAGGGTGAAAAGAGGCTTGCTCCGAACGTAAACGGCGGCTTTTATGTGCAAGAATGGGACGGAAATAAATTTATACCTGCGGATAATGAATATGTGAATATCAAATATTCGGCAAAAGCAGAAAAATCTGATGAAGAATTAGCTGATATAGCCGATGAGAATTCTTCAAACGATAAATGTATGGATGAATTAAATCCTATTCGCCACAGAGAGCCGACGTTATCACTTTAAGCAGGGAAAAACAGAATATGTAACAAAAAAGAGAAGTTCTTGATGAGCTTCTCTTTTTTTATACTTAATTTTATCTTCTTGTTAAACCTGTTTCGGCAACAAAAATAATCTGAAAAGGAGTGGAAAAGTTGAGTGACGATTTTATACAACAATTAAAACAAATACCTGTTACGGAGATACTTCAAAATATTTATGGCATAGCTGTAAACAAGCACGGCGAGAAATCATACTGTAAAATACGCTCGGAGCGTACTGCTTCTTGCTGTATTTACCCCAATAATACTTGGTATGATTTTGGCGGTTCTGTCGGTGGAGATACGATAACACTTGTGCAAACAATGGAAGCTTGTGACAAAAAAACAGCAATGAACAAGCTATCGGAATGGTACAATATTGAGCGTAAGCATCGACAAAGAGATAATAAAACATTATGGAATTATGAATGGGAAAGGCTCGGAATTCAGGCGGATAGAACGAGTAAAAACTTAAATATCTGTGTTTTAGAGTCGGGAGAAAAGCCGGATTTATTTGCTGACATTTCTTTGTATATTGACAAACCGGAGCAAATAACAGCCTTTGAAAACAAATACAGCATTCCTTTTAACGACTTTAGAAATGCTGATACGGTAGGTTATCACAACATATTAAAGCAAAGAGTTTGGTATCCGATGCTAAAAGATAGGGACGATTATTATTCGGGATTGTTGATAGACTATCGCCTTTTTAGGCAAATTGGAGACGAGGATTTTGCAAGAACAGCAGTTGTAACTTGTGATGAAAACCTGCAAAGAGCTTCCGATTTGAATGAAAAATGCGTACTGTTACGCCGTGCTGTTGATGATATTTCCTTATTGAAAGTACCGCTTTTTAACTTAAATCCAACTAACGATTTACAAGGAATTTTAGATGGTAGCATACAGTTTCAAACATCAAACTTGCGTTATTATGAGCTGTGCAAGTGGGCAAAAGTAAGAGGCGAAACGGTCAATTGTATAGAGGTTACTTATGATGATTACATCATAAAATACACCCCTTACAACAGTCGTTTGCGAGGTATTCCACACTCTACTTTTTACAAAAACGGTGTGTGTAAAATATGTGTTCCACAGTCTCGACTTGTCGATACACAGCAAATATTCGGCGATAAAATCCTCAAAACAACAACACGTTTTGAGGGTTTTTCATACAAAAATCAGTATAGAACAACGGATAAAAAAGGGATAAAGCCTCTTACTTTTCCAGAAGTTTAGTGCTGTATTTTATCTATTTATATGGGGTTTCAGGGTACTCCCTGACAAGCGGGATTTGGGTTGGTCACCCAAATCCCTTGCTTGCCACGCCTTCCACAAGAAATCGGACAAAGAGAATTTCATCTTTATAGGATTTTCTTCTACAACCGAAATTTTGCGGATTGTATTTTGAGTATTTGAAACTTCGGCAGGAGGTGAAAAAAATGCGTGAAAACAAATCAAATCAGATGCTTATACGACTATCGCCTTACGAATCAGGGCTATTGACTTATGTCGCAGAGCAAGCAGGCTTATCACGTGCTGAAATTCTTCGTGTAGGGTTGAGGATTATAGCGAGGGCATCAGACCCAAAAGAAGTTCGTGAGCTTCAGAGATTTTACAAACAGAATGGCGGTGCAAAAAATGAATGAGCATAGGAAACGAACAAACCGAATACAGGTTCGGCTTAATGATGATGAGTATGACTATTTCCTATACAACTTGGAAAGGTCCGGTCTTACCAAAGAAGCATACCTGCGGAAATTGATTTCAGATAAAATTCCGAAAACCAAGGAAGTCGGTCAATATGAAAAAGATATACTTGCACAGCTTTATGCTATCGGTAACAATCTCAATCAGATTTCACGCCGAGCTCATTCAATGAATGTAATCAATGTGGAAAAGTTTTTTGATGCGGTTAATAAATTTGATGTCACAATGCAAGAGTTTTTGGAACGGATGTGATTTTGTTTGGCAACGACTAAAAGATTACCCAAACCGCCCAAAACACACGCAGCTGTAACCAAGTTAATACGTTACGTGCTTAACCCATCTAAAACAACGGATGAAGAAAGCCTCTATGCAGACTCCTGCAATTGTTCGCTTGTCGGCGCAGCAAACCAATTCAGAGCTGTCCGAGACCGCTGGGATAAAACCTCCGGGAATTATGCGTATCATTTCATTCAGAGTTTTAAGCCGGGAGAGACCACCCCCGAAGAAGCAGCGTTATGCGGTAAAGAACTCGCTGAAGCGTTGTTTGGAAACGATGGATTTCAGGTTGTTTTTGGAACGCACTTAGATAAGGCTCATTTGCATAATCATTTTGTTGTCAACGCAGTAAACTCGATGGACGGTAAAAAACTTCAAACTGACCACGATTTCATCAGACGGATGAGAGAAGAAAACGATCGTATTTGCAAAGTTCATAATCTGTCTGTTATCGAAGCGCCGACCGACAACGGAAAGTCTTACGCTGAGTGGGTTATCGCTCACAACGGTGGATTTACGTGGCGTGGAATGATTCGTCACGATATAGATGAACTGATACCACGTGTTACTACATTCAAGGAAATGCTCAAAGAATTAGAGTGTAATGGTTATACCGTGAACCGCCGTGGCAAATATTTAAGTTTGTCTCCACCGGGTGCAAAAGTGAATTTCCGATTATACAAACTCGGCAATGGCTATACAGAAGAAGATATTGCAGAGCGAATTATGTATTCGGACAGACGACTTGCTAAAGAGTCCAAGGCTAAACCATTCCGTGTTAGAGTGAAGGCTTATCACTTAAAATCAACATTTCCCATTAGGTCGCAAGGCAAACTGCGTGGACTTTATTATGTATACCTGTATCGCTTACGAAAGCTACTAAATTCTTCTACTTATAGCAATGTGCCGATACAAGCTCGCCACGATACCAAACTGTTTAAGGAATTTACCGAAGACGCTACTTTGTTGTTCGACTCAAAAATTGATACGGTTGAACAGTTGCTCAATTTGTATTATCAGCTCGACGAAAAACGACACAAGTTATGCGTGAAGCGTTTGAGCCTCCGTAAAGAACTAACTTACTGTGACTCCGTAGATGTAGCTAAATCCATTCAATCACAAATCACAGAACTCAACCCTTTGATAGAGCGGTTAGGCAATCAAATGCGTTCTTGTGAACGGATATATGAGCGTTCAGCTCGTGTCAGCGAAACAAACAGAGAGATAAGCGTAGAACAAAGCGAGGTGATTAAAAGTGAAAATGTAAAACCGCAAAATAACAACACCGAAAAAACACAAAAAAATGAAAGGAATGATGATAATGTCAGCAGAAGCTGAAGCAACCGATATTCTCGTTAGAATGACGATGGAAGGAATTCAATATTGTTTTCGATTTACAGGAGAGGCGGCATCTAAAGGAATTGCTCTTTTTTTCGCTGGGATGCGTACACTCTATGACCGCAAGTCCGGCAAACAGAAGCTCGGCGGTAAGATTAAGACACGAGCTTTTCTTGACAATTTTGTCAGCAGTTCGGTCTTTCCCTTATCTAAAACCGATTTAGATAGGTTAAAGCCGGAATTAAAGCGATTGCATATTCCATATATGCAATACAAAACCACCAAAGAGATGAAGAACGAAGGACGTGTTGAAATATCTGTTCGTAAAGATGACGCAGACCGTTTTGTTCGCTTAGCTGAAAGTCTTGGAATTGCAAGCGTGAAACCTTATGACCTTACAATTAACGAATTGTCCCCTGAAGAATATGAACAGGCAATGACAGAGGGTAACGCAAAAGGCGTTGAAATCAAAATATCGGAGGACGGTGCAACCGTTAATGAGCACGAAAACCCCACGCAAGCTCCAATCGACCGTTCTCTTCGATTGGAGCCGAACTCAACCGAATCAAGTCCTTTCGATATGACTTTTGATGACAAAGCAGGAATTACTCCAAACTTGGAGGAAGCATATCTGGTTAACGCTCGCAGAGACGGTCGCTTAATTCCTATATCAGCTAACAAATCAACCTTACTTGTATCAGAAGCACCGGACAAAGTAGTCTTAACTATCCCCGGTACTATGAAGCAGGAACGGTTAATTGTTCCTAAAAAAGATGTTGTGTCAATGGACGCCGACGGTGGTAAATCTGTCAGAGTAGATTTGCGTGATACACATCTTTATGAGGTTGTAGACCAAAGAAATCAACCACTTCGTAAAGTCACGGGTGCAGAAATTAAAGAAGCCGGAAAGTGGGCAATACAGCTCAAATCTCACAAAAAACCTGAAATCCCGTTATCTAAAAAGGGAGGTGTTCGATAGTGGAACAACAGCACGAACTTACCCCTGAAGAATTCAAAAAAATGATGCAAGCAAAAGAACAAGCAGCGTTTTCCTTACTAACCGCACAAACAACTCGAATAATGACCAATGAAGATGAATTCCTTGACTTCCTTAATAAGTTAGCAGACCACGTTACCACATCTGTCGGAAACACAATTTTAGTTCAGGCTCAGTTGCCTAATGCGACAGCAGTCTTGTCAATTAAAGAGTGGGAAAAACGCAATGTATCTGTTGTAAAAGACGCAAACGGTTATTATCCTGAAGGAGTTTATCAATTTGCACCGAACGGACAGAGAGTTGACGAAAACGGCGAGGTGCACACAAAATTCAAGTTGTATAAAGGATATGACGCAAGCCAAACAACAAATCCTGAATATGCACGGTCGGTTATGAATAACGCACGCCCTATCTCTGTTTTTATCGGCAGCAACAACCCGGAAAAGTCACGAAATATCGCATTGTGTAATTCTTCTCCGATACGCTGCATAGTTTATGACCCGAAGCAGCTTATCCACACCGCAGAAGACATATCCGAAAAAGATGAGCTCAAGTACATTCCCGAAACAAAGACTGTCATAATCAGGAAAGTAGCTCGGCAAGAATGGTTCCAGCGTGTTGCCTATGAAATTGCATTAGGCATCTTTCACAAGCAAGAAGGCTCGATGTTTGACCGTTCGTCACGCTCTTTTGAAGCAGGAATTGTTTCTTATCTGTTGTGTCGCAGCGTTGGTGTTGACACCTCGGCATTTAGCTTCGATTTGTCCGGACTTCCGAAAAGATACCCCGAACAGACGAGTTTTCGGTCAATGATGGAAACTTGCCAAGAAATCGCACACGATTTAGCGTATCGTCTTAATAACAAATTGCGGGAACAAAACACTCGAAATTGTGCCGGAGATAACCGACACTTACACTTTGCTAAGGAGGGATAAACGAAGTGTATAAAAACAAAAGGTCACGAGATAGACCGTTTTATATAGCAGCCGCTATCGGAAGTATAATAGCAGTATATATTGCACTTTGTATCGCACCGTATTCCGAAGGTGGATTACCGTCTGTTTTGCAAAATGCTGAACAGATTAGTTTCAATCCTTTCCTTATTAGGTGGACTCAAAGCACCCCAAAAACTATTATGGGGTGCCTTTTGTTTTATGGGGTTATTGTCATCGTGCTTTTCTCATACAAACGCCGACTGCACCGTAGTGGAGTTGAAAACGGTAGTGCGGACTACGCCGACATCAAAAAACTTCGCAAGGAATTCCATTCGACGTCCTCTGACCGTATTGTCTATACCGAGAATTTTGCATTAAGCGTTACTAAAGCCGATACATTTATTCACAAGCGTAATTATAATACGGTGCTTATAGGCGGTCCCGGTTCAGGTAAAACAACAGGTTATGTGTATCCGAATTTGTTAGAAGCGAGTGCAAGTTATGTGGTACTTGACCCAAAAGGCGAAGTTTGCCGAAATACTGCAGGTTATTTGCAAAGTAAAGGCTATGCAGTTAAAGTTCTCAACCTTGTCAATCCAAGTCGTTCTTGGGGATACAATCCATTCGCATATATCCGAAAGGATACCGATACAGACGCATACGCCGAAGACGACATTCAGAAAATCGTAACAGCAATATATAAAGCAACAACGGCGCCGAATTCTCAAACGATAGACCCTTTTTGGGATGAAGCGGGAAAAATGCTTTTGTCAGCTCTTATGTATCTGCTGTATTACTTCGGAGCCGAGGACGAAAAAAACTTCCCGTATCTGATGAATTTAATTCGTGCCGGACGCATTGAAAACAGCGAAGATGATGAGCAACGCTCTGCTCTTGATATTTTGTTTCAAAGCATAGAGCAAAGGTACCCAGACCACATTTGCGTTAGATATTATAAGAACGCAACAAGCGGCGCCGGTAAAACGCAACAGAGCGTACAGATTACTCTTCTTGCACGGTTGCAAAAATTTGAGATTTCTTCTGTGGCTGCAATGTCAATCCAAGACGAATTGGAATTGTCTATGATTGCCGATAAACCTACGGTTTTATATTTGGTTATCCCGGACAACGACACAAGTTATAACTTTATTGTTTCGCTCTTGTATATTCAGCTATTCCAAACCTTGTATGATAAAGCTGACCGTGTGTATCAAGGCAGACTTCCGAGGTTTGTGCATATTATTATGGAAGAATTCGCCAATGTAAACACTCCCGATGATTTTCTTGGTATCTTGGCGACTTCTCGTTCCCGAAATATCGGAATTTCAATTATCCTTCAAAATTTATCACAGCTAAAAACTAAGTATAAAGAAGGCTGGGAGAACATAATCGGTCAATGCGATGAGTTTTTATATCTCGGTGGTAACGAAAGTTCTACTCACGAATATGTATCAAAAATGCTCGGCAAAGAAACGATTGATACAACTACTTTCGGACGAAGATATGGTATGCACGGCGATGCTTCCTCAAACTTTCAGTTTGCAGGTCGTGAGCTTTTGACACCTAATGAAGTCCGGGTTCTTCCATACGAACAAGCGATACTATTCATTAAAAACGCTCTTCCGTTAATTGACCGAAAAATTGATGTGTTTCATTACAAACCTGCAGAAAACACGGCAATTTGCGGGAATGAAGCTATGACATACTCGATACCTTTAAGGTCTGAACGTTTACATTCAGAACAGCTTAACAAGCAAAACAACGAACAGTCGGAAGTTCCGCCGAAAGATATTTTTGAGGCGACGGCTGTCGGAGATAATCAATATGATATGCAGATGGAATTCTTCGTTAATGGCAGGCGTGTCAATATTACAGATTTGGATGTTTCCGAAATGTTGGAAATGTATTCTGTCGATATAGAAGAATTAGAAGCATATATTCAAAATTTTACATAACTAAAAGGAGTTTTCAAAATGAAAATCAGAAAATCAAACAAAATTCGTAAGGCTTTCACTTCAATCGTAGCAGCAGTTTTAATTCTTACTATTGCAATGGTTCCGGCTTTCGCAGCCGGAGACGGTGTTACAGACAGCTTGTCTAAGTTTAACGACTTAATATTTACTATTGTTCGCTTAATCGGTACAGCAGGTTGTGTTTGGGGACTCGTTGAGTTCGCTATGGCCTTACAGAGCCACGACGGTGCGCAAAAAACAAGAGGAGCAACTATCTTTGCTGCCAGTCTTATCGTGGTCTTCTCCAAAGAAATTCTTGCATTTCTTGGCGTAAGCTTATAAAAATACGATTGATATAAAGAAGGTGATCATTTTTGTTGATTAAACCTATATTTTTGAATTTTTGGGGCGAACAAGCTATTGCCATACTTGATGATGCACTTGCAATCTGGAAGCAAAAATACGAGAGCATATTCGGTATTCTTGTGCAAGATCCATCCGAATTTCAGAACGGTGTTATCTGGAATACGGTAACCGGAATTATCCGTGTCATTGAAGCCACAGGCGTATCGCTCTTAATAACATTCTTTTTTTACGGAATTATCAAATCAACCATAGATTATAGAGATTTAATACGCAATCCACGTCTTGTACTAATGCAGTTTGTTCGCTTTTTCTTTGCAAAATTCTTTGTTATGAACGCAACCGGTGTAATGCTTAGCATTATATCGGTTGTCCGTCATATACTGGCTCAAATCAATCCGGCTACCCCGACAATGGAATATTCAATTCCAAACGATTTGAGAACGGCTCTTGAAACAGCTGATTGGGGCGCCGGAATGGGTGCTTTTGCCGCCTCGCTTGTCGGGACGGCAATGATATGGTTGTTATCAATAATTCTTGTTGTCGTTGTTTACGGCAGATTCTTCAAAATTTTTCTTCTTTCTGCCATAGCACCTATTCCTCTCGCAGGCTTTGCAAGCGAAGCAACATCACTTATAGGACGAAATTTTTTGAAGTCATATATTGCAGAGTGTCTGCGTGGCGTGTTAATGCTAACCGCCTGCGTGATATTCTCTGCATTTACTACGGTAACCCCGGAATGGGCAGCAACCTCTCCCGGAGGAATGACGTGGGATTATGTGGGTAATGTAACATTGCAAATGCTCTTATTGGTGATAGTTGTAAAAGGGTCAGACAGAATTGTAAAAGAAATTTTTTCACTATAATTATAAGGAGAAAACTATGGAAATTAAACTTAACAAAGATATTCAAAAGCTGCAAGACAGCTTTTTTATCGGCTTGAACTTTCGTCAAACTGTTTTTGGCGGACTCGGTCTTGCTTTAGGTGCTTTAGCTTACCTTGAAACAACAAAGCACGGTATAAATACCGAGCTTGCTTCTTGGATATGTATTGCCATAGTTGCACCTTTTGCCGCTTTAGGTTTCGTTACATATCACGGTATGCCATTTGAACAGCTTGTTCGTGTGTGGGTTAAGCATTATATTTTGTGTCCTAAAAGAATTGTCTTTCGATTGGAAAATGACTTCTATAATCGTGACAAAATGCGAATAGAAGCGGCAGAAAAAAAGGAGGCGACATCAAATGAGTAAAACTTTGAAAAACACGAAAAGGCAAGACAAAGAACAATTGAAAGCAATACGCTTCACGCAAAACAGTATTCCGTTAGAACAATTCTATGAGGACGGAATATTTCTAATTCAATCAGGGAAAAAGTATAATAAATACTCGGCTACTTATCAATTACAGGACATTTCTTATCTGACCTTGTCGGACGAAATGCAGAAACAGATTTTCTTTGCGTGGTCTGCCGTCCTTAATGCACTTGACCCCGGCACAACAAATAAAATTAGTGTTATTAAGCACAAAATCAGTTCCGCAACATTGGAAAGATTTATGATGCACAGTCAAAATCCGCAATACGAAAAATTGCAAACAGAGTATAATCGCATTTTGAAGCAGCGAGCTCTTCAAGGTAACGGAATGATACAGGAAGTGTATTTGACAATTTCAGTTAATAAAAAAGATATTGACTCTGCACGCAGCTTCTTTTTAAGAACAACGTCCACTTTGCAGACTTTGCTTTTGAAGCTTGGCAGTTCCTGCCGACAAATGTCCGGAAAAGAAAGATTAGAACTTTTGAGAGATATTTATCGAAGCGATATTGAAAACGAGCCAACGTTTGATTTGCAACAAGCCTTAAAAAGCGGCTCATCGGCGAAGAACTACATATCCCCCGAAAGTATGGAATTTGAGTCGGACTACTTCAAACTTGGGAATGTTTTTGGTCGAGCTCTCGTTTTACACAGCTATCCCACATTCCTTAAAGACTCTGTTGTATCTGATTTGTGTGATATTAACCGCCGATTGATTTGGAGTATGGATATTATTCCTGTTCCGACAGATGAGGCAGTCGAGGAAGCCGAAAAGCGAGCAACTAATGTCGAGTCCAAAATAACAAAATGGTATCAGAAGCAATATAATAATAAAAACTATGTTGCCGAGCCAACTTACGACCTCAAACAGCAGCGTGAACAAGCACAGGAATATCTAACAGATTTAACAGAGCGTGACCAGCATTTGATGTATGCTGTTATAACAATGGTGCATTTTGCCGACTCAAAGCAGCAGCTTGACGAGGATACTGAAAGCATTTTAGCGACTGCACGCTCAAGCGCACAATGCCGAATGCAGATATTACGCTGGCAACAGTTAGACGGGTTAAATACAGCTCTTCCTCTTGGAGTTCGTCGAATTGAAGATATAATGTCGCTAACAACTGAAGGTGTAGCAGGGTTTATGCCGTTCAAATCGACCGAAATTCAGCAAGAAAACGGCTTTTGCTTTGGGCAAAATCAAATATCCCGAAATCTTATAATGATAGACCCAAGAAGTCAGCAATCAGCTAACAGCGTTATTTGCGGTCGTCCCGGCTCCGGTAAGTCAATGCTTGAAAAATGGATAGCCCTCAACAAAATTCTCGCCACAGCAAATGATAATCATATAATCCTCATCATAGACCCTGAGCGAGAATATGCACCTCTTGTTAAAGCTCTCAACGGCGAAGTTGTCTATCTTTCAGCTCAAAGCAAGACTTATGTTAATGCTATGGATATTAGCAGCGGATATGACAAGACCGAAAATCCGATTATTGATAAAGCTGAATTTATGCTATCTCTATGCGAGCAGTTGATGTATCCCACCATAGTCGGTCCGAAACAGAAGTCGTTGATTGACCGTTGCACAGAATTTGTTTTGCGAGATTATGTCAGAGGAGGATGCGTTGGTACTGCTCCCACTCTAAAAGATTTTTATGAGTGTATGAGGCAGCAGCCTGAAGAAGAAGCAAAAGACATTGCACTTTCGTTAGAAATTTATGCAACAGGCTCTCTTTCGGTTTTTGCTAATCAAACCAATGTGGATATGAGCAATCACATTATTTGCTTCGATATTCACGATTTGGGCGAGAGCTTGATGGGAATGGCTATGCTCATCTTATTTGACTACATTCAAAACAGAATGATTCATAACCGAGCAAACGGAATTACAACAAGTATTGTTGCCGACGAGTTTTATATGATGCTCTTGCGGGAATATTCCGCAAACTTCTTTTTCCGTTGCTGGAAACGAGGAAGAAAATATGATTGTGATTTTTGCGGAATAACTCAGAATGTTGAGGATTTATTGAGAAGTCCAAACGGACGAGCTATTCTCTCCACCTCGGAATTGATTATAATGCTGAACCAAGCTCCTCTCGATTGTGAACAGCTTTCAGAACTGCTTGACATAAGCGAAAACCAACAAGAATACATCACGAATGCCAAACCCGGTTCCGGCCTCATCAAAATTGGCGGAACTCTAATTCCTTTTGAAAACGATATTCCGAAAGATACGGAAATATACAGATTACTTACTACAAAGCCGGGCGAAGCAATATATGATAACGGTGTGTGATTAAAATGGTAAGAGATATAAAAACTCGCAAAAAGCAACCTAAAACAATCAAAACTATGAAAGGAACGGTCAAAAGTATTGACCGTTCTTTTCGTGTTGAGAGAGATATTAAAGATGTTTCGGATAGAGTACTTTCGCAAAATGCAACCGAAAGCACTCCTGCTGAGTTGTTGCAGCTGTCAGAGCAAAAAGGTGTGGAATTTGCCGGTAGAAAAACCATTGGCGCAATCTCCCGTTCGCCTCGAGCAGCACTATCGGTCAGACAGAAAAAAGAAGCTGCAAAACAGAGCATAAAAACAGCGAAAGCTACGGTAAAAGAAGCACGAAACATAGCTAAATCGGAAATAAAATCGGTCAAGTCCTCTGTTAAATCCGCAAAAAATACAGTTAAAACAGCAACTACAAGTACAAAAATGAGCTCATCAACAATAAAAGGAACAAGCTCTGCCACAAAATCGTCCCTGTCAGCTGCCAAAACTGCTGGCAAAGCAGCACTACACGCAGTTAAAACGACAGCAAAAGCCGTTCAGGTGGCTGTTAAAGCTACCGCTAAAGCCATTGTTTCTTCCGCTGAAGCTGTTGTGGCATTTGTTGCTGCAGGTGGATGGATTGTACTTGTTATACTTGTGTTGATTATATTATTCTCCGTTCTTTTTAGCTCTGCTTTTGGTGTTCACTTCGCCGACGATGTGAACTATAATGCTTTAACAGCTGCCAAACAAGAATTAAACAGCGAATTTGTCATCAAACTCAATGAAGAAAAAAGCAAATTACAAGGGTATGATAGAATTGTTATTCGTCCAGCACCCACCATAACAAAGTGGGACACAATTCTTGCTGTATATTCTGTTAGAGCTCAATCGCAAAACCTTATCCCCGCTGAAATAAACGAACAGACAAAAGCACTTTTGTCTGGCACAATGTGGGATATGATTTCATTCGCTACATCATCGGAAACCGTTTCATCAACAGAAGATGATGAAAATGGTAATACTATTACCGTTACTGAAACTTTTGGTGTCGTAACAGTTTTATATAAGAACATAGACGAAGTTTCTTCGCTTTACAACTTCTCTGATAGCGAAAAGGAAATGCTCTCTCAAGTTTTGTCTATGTATTCCGAATTTGAGGGAATATCTATTTCCGGCAACGGAAAAATGATAAATCCTTGCCCTGCAGGGCGTTTTAACGGCAACGACTACCCGTCATACGCAGGTAACAATGAATACCACGCCGGTCGTGATATATCTTGTCCGATTGGAACACCAATATATGCCGCAGCCGATGGTACGGTAATACACATTAACGACCAAGCGGACAGCTACGGCAATCACATTATGATTGCACACGGCAACGAAGTTTACACGCTTTATGCCCATTGCGACTCTTTACTCGTTACTGTTGGGCAGGAAGTGTCACAGGGAGAACAAATTGCTTGGAGTGGTGCTACCGGCAATGTTACCGGACCACATTTGCATTTTGAAGTTCGTGAGGGTGGTTCACGATTTCGTGTGAATAATGTTGACCCGCTTGACTGGATTATGCAATGAAAACCGCCTGTTTCGGCTCATAGGTCGGAACAGGCGGCATTTATTTTTTTAATTTATGTTATGTGATTATTATATCACATAATATAAGATATAAGCTTTGTCAATTTTAGTTTTCTTTGTTTTTCCGCCTGTTATCAAACCACGGCTCGCTCTCCTTGATAAGCCACATTTTTCCGATTTTTATCGCCGGCAATAAGCCTCGACTTATTTTGTGGCGGACGGTCGAGGTATCAACTCCGTGCTTTTTGGCGTAATCGGAAACAGTCATCATTTTATCTCGGTGACCATAAAAAGCAACTTCGCTACGTTCGACTATATCCGTTTCGCAAGCTTCAACGGCTTCGGCAAAGGTCGGAAACTCCGAGACGATGCCTGCACCTATCGATAAGCAGTTTTTGAACGCTTTGGCACAAATAAAATTTCCGTCCGCATTTATAAATACTGCGTAATCTTCGCTAACCTTAATCGCAAAAAACTCAAACGAGCCGCCCACGTAAATAAAATGCTCGTTAAGTGCTATTTTGTCAAAGTTGATATTTTCAAATCCATTTTCTTTAAGCGTTTTCATTTTTGTCAGCTCCTTTATTTCAATCTTGCGAATCCTGTCGGCGCATAGTGTGTCCCGTGCTTTTTATCAATGTTCGTTAAGTAATCTTCGATTTTGTTGTTGACACTGCTCAAGAAGTCTGCAAACTCGTCAAAAGCACCACTTTCTTCTCGCCACTTCCAAGAATCATTATCATATTTTGCTTGCTCCTCTTCCGTGAGGAAGATTTCAAAGTCTGCTGAGGTTGGGACGTCGCACGGATCGTAATTAAACTCGATAGCGGGAAGCTCGGCTTCGGTAAGCATTTCATCAATGTCATATTCGATGTAGTCCCATAATTTTTTATACTCACTCGCCTCGTAATTCCACATAACTTCCCACGAAGTGTGGATCTTATGTCTTATTCTCGCAAGCTCCTGAAGAGCCTCGTGCTGCTTTTCGGTTAAGGTTTCGACTTCCGCATTTTCTTGCATAATCTTTTCCACATATCTGCGTTTTGCTTCATATCTTTCATCCA
>ULUW01030670.1_pt1 | contig 38555 bp, 26 predicted proteins | sample 1959041 | NCBI WGS metagenome assembly ULUW01 (sample SAMEA4835775, study PRJEB28245) | human gut metagenome | biome: gut microbiome; material: fecal sample | place: Denmark | collected 2008
GTTTGAAGCATTGTTGTACCTATCGCTGAATAGTTACATATATATATAGGGGTGGACTGGAATTTCGCACTCGCTGAAAAATAAACTGGAACAACTGGAACAACTGGAACGAATCTGTTCTGTTATCTTCTAAAAGGCTGATAGATAGACGGTTGGCTTGTTTTTTTGATCGTTCCAGTTTGATGATTCCACTTCCCTTTATACGGCTTTTTGCCCTTTCAGACGCCCTCTTTTGGCATTTCTAACCCTCTGTTTTTTCTGGATCTCCTCCCTTGGCTGCATGCGACAAGCCAATCAAGCCTTCTTCCGCAAAATCTGCTTGCATCACTTTTCCCGTTTTCCGCACCCTCTTCCTCATGTTTTGCCCACGCCAAGCACATAAAAGGCCCTTTGCCTCCATTTTTACGCACGTCATATCAAGGATTGTCCGGCAAAGGGGAAGGCAAGAAAATTTTTCCCCCTTTCGACCGTTATCTCTCTAATATAGTCTATCACTATAACTTCATTATGATAATCAAGATCAATACCGGTTGCCCAGAGGGGAAGGATGAGAGAACTATCAAGTGTACTAACAAACCGTCGTTTCTGAAGCTTGCCCATCGCCAAGTGAGGCAGATGGAAGGCGTGCGCTGTCCAAGTACGATCGGCAATTATAAGACCGCCCTGCGATCGCTGGAGCGGTTTCTCACCATCTCGGGCAAGGCCGAGGCCACCCTTTCGCGCAAGCTCGTGGTGCGCTACGACCGCTGGCTGGACGAGGAGGGCGTGTCCCGCAACACCCGCTCCTGCTATCTACGGTCCCTCCGTGCCCTCTACAATAGGGTGGAGGGCTCCCGACGCCACATAGACCTCTTTGCTGACGTCTTCACGGGCAATGCGCCCACTCCGAAGCGTGCCATCTCCGTGGCCGAGATCAGGCGCGTGCGCTCCCTCGATGTTGGCGACGACTGGCAGCGTCAGCTCGCCCAGGACGTCTTTCTCTTTAGTCTCTATGCGATGGGCATGCCCTTCGTGGATATTGCCATGTTGCGCCAAAACGCCATTGCGGGCGGTTGTTTGACCTATCGCAGACGGAAGACGGGCGCGCAGATCTGCGTCCGCCTGGAGCCCTGTATGCGCAAAATCCTGCAGAGGTGGCGCGGGATGAATGGCGACCGCCTCTTCCCACTCGTGCCCCACGATGCCAGGGGCAAGGAGGCCACGCGCCTCTATCGGGCCGCCCTGGGCCGCTACAACCGTCTGCTGCGCCAAATGGCAAGCCAGGCGGGCCTCCACAAGACGCTCAGCTCCTATGTCGCGCGCCACTCCTGGGCCACGCTGGCCTACGACAAGGGCGTAGCCATGCCCGACATTTCTGTGGCGATGGGCCACACCAATGTGCAGACCACGAAGATCTATATCGAACAAAAGAACCAGATGAGGGTGGCAAGGGCCAACAGGAAAGTGCTTGGAGTCATCAACGAAGATCGCTCCGTGGGTGCGGGAAAACGGCCCGCGCGGGCAAAACCTCTTGCGAAGAGGTGCGCCTCCACTACCCAGGAGACGTAAGCTTCGTACTTGTCAGCTTTGTAAAGGACGTTTAAGCCTTTGGCTGCTAACCGGGTGCAAAGTTACGACAAAAGAAATATCCTACCAAACTTTTTGCCAAAAAACACATCATACGAAGTAGTTTTTTACCTAAACAAGCACTTTTCAACCCCTGTTATCCATTGTGATACACCATTTTACGCTCTTTGTCGCACCTCTTCGCAAGAGGTGGAAAAAGGAGGGCCATGCCGATAAAAAACAAAGAACAACGCCTTGGGAAGATAGTTCCGTGGTGTATAAACAAGCAATGGAATAAATAAACTAAGTTGTAAATAAAAACATCATGCTATTATGAAAAGAAACGAAAGAATCACGTCCTCTTGGGGATTTCTGGCCCAAGGGACCAAGACGATGATGTGTTTGTTCGTCTTGATGCTGTCTGTGCAGACGGTGTTTGCACAGCAATTTGAGTACGGTGGCGTTGTGTACAATTTGTCTGGTGGTAAGGCTACTGCCACAAAGTTCGGCAAGGAAGTTGCGCCTCCTACGCTTGTCATTCCCGATTATGTCCATTATAATCACCAGCCGTATCCTGTCACAGCAATTGCTGCTGGGGCTTTCAGCCAGAGCAAAGCCTATCGAAAGGTAGTTATTGGCGACAATGTTACCTCTATTGGCAAAAAAGCGTTTGAACACTTTGGAGAAGCAGGTGGGGAGGATCATGTACTAATCATAGGAACAGGTCTTACCAGTTTGGAAACACAAGCATTCGAGCATTTTGCAGAACATCCTAAAAAAAGTAATCGCAACAAAGTGATCTTGCGAATTGATGACCCTGCTAAGATAAAGGATAACTCGTTTCAGCATTGTAAGCAGACCACTTTCTACGTGAAGGATGAGACTACTTATGATAAGTTTAAAAACTCTCCTGTTTGGAGTAAGTATGATAAGAAGTATCCCGAAAATACGTATGAGTATCCTATCCCTGCAGACCTGACGCTCTCGGCCAACAAATGGCAAACGGCCGTCTTCCCTGAGGATCTGAGCGCTATGCAGGTGAAAACCTACTTCGGAGAAGGCACGCTGCTGGCCGAAATGTCTGCTGCTACGCCAGAAGTCGTCAATGGTGAGAGTGGCAATTACCTCGTGCGATTCGAATCTGTCACGACCGTGAAGGCGAATACGCCGATGCTCATTAAACCGGGAATGAAGGATATTCGCTATACCAGCGACATCTCATACGGCGTCACGGATTATTCTTACAACCCTGTGATGTCGGCGAAGCACAAAATTGATGGTATAACCGTCCGAATGATTGGTGTCTGTGATGCTGATCATCTCCTGACGGACGGTCAGATCTACTTCCGCAACTATGGGGAAGGCAACATGAAATTCTTCATGTACAAAGAAGGCGACGGAGCGCAGGTGAAGGTGAAGCGCGGCAAATGCATTTGGGAGATCGTAGATGAAGACGGACAGGTCGTGACGAACAAAGCACTTGACTACAAGATAGATGACGCTGCCACCGCCATCGAGGACGTCACCCGCAAGCCTGCAGCCCAGGACGGCCGTATCTATAGCCTCACAGGCCAGTATGAGGGCACCTCGCTGGAGGAACTTCCCAAAGGCATCCACATCATGAACGGACGCAAGTTTGTGGTGAAATAAGACAGAAGCAAAACAGTTTAACGTATTAAAGATTCATTAGGACAATGAAAAAGCAATATGTAAAGCCCGTAGTGACGGTCGTCAAGATGACGGAAAGCCATGCTATCATGGCTGGATCCGTGAAGCTCAATGGCTACATTAAGAATGACCCCGATACGAAAAACCAGCCAATCAGTATCTTATGGGGTGATACGCAGAAAAACGACACCGAAAAGGAAGAGAATGGCTTCTTGTGGGCAGACTAATCTCTCCCCACTTGTTCCTCAAGGTTACATTGCTGTGGCGTCACGATCAAGGCGCCACCGCCCCAACCTCTACTTATTGTATAAATAAGTTCTCTCGCTGCGCGTGAGCGTAGCATTATTGATCACTTAGCCGCATTCTCATTGGGTAGAAGCCCGACGGAATGCGGCTTTTTTGCGTTTTCTGCCGATTCTCTGAGCCGATTATTTTGTCATGTGTGCTTTTATCGCTATCTTTGCACCATTATTTCCTAATTTACTCGACAGATTATGATTCTTTTTTTCAGGACAAGGTCGAAGAGCGTGATTGCCACGGAGGCAGATCACAAGCTTTCCAAAGAAGAGATAAGCGAACTTAGTTGGCTTTACGGCGATGCCGAGCCGGTAGATAATGATCAGCTGGAGGGATATTTCGTAGGCCCCCGGCGCGAGATGGTCACGCCGTGGAGCACCAATGCGGTAGAGATCACGCAGAACATGGCCCTGAAGGGAATCAGCCGCATAGAGGAGTATTTCCCCGTAGATACGCCCGAGGCCGACCACGACCCCATGCTCCAGCGCATGTATGACGGTCTGGACCAGCAGATCTTCACCATCGACCACGACCCCGAGCCTATCAAGCGCGTGGACGACCTCGAGAAGTTCAACGAGGAGGAGGGACTCGCCCTCTCGCCCGAGGAGATTGCCTACCTCCACAAGATAGAGAAGGAGAACGGACGTCCGCTCACGGACAGCGAGATCTTCGGTTTCGCACAGATCAACTCCGAGCATTGCCGCCACAAGATCTTCGGAGGCACCTTCGTCATCGACGGCAAGGAGATGGAGTCGTCGCTCTTCAACATGATCAAGAAGACTACCCGCGAGAATCCGGGCAAGATCCTCTCCGCCTACAAGGACAACGTGGCCTTCGCCCAGGGACCCGTCATCGAGCAGTTTGCCCCGAAAAACCAATCTACGGCCGACTACTTCCGCGTGAAGCCCGTGGAGAGCGTCATCTCTCTCAAGGCCGAGACCCACAACTTCCCGACGACCGTAGAGCCCTTCAATGGTGCCGCCACGGGCACGGGCGGTGAGATCCGCGACCGTATGGGTGGTGGCGTAGGATCATGGCCCATCGCGGGCACGGCAGTCTATATGACGGCCTATCCCCGACTGAAGGGCGACGACGGCAAGGAGCCCGCCCTGCGCGATTGGGAGGACATCCTGCCCGTGCGCCAATGGCTCTATCAGACGCCTGAGCAGATCCTCATCAAGGCCTCCAATGGCGCCAGCGACTTCGGCAACAAGTTTGGCCAGCCCCTCATCACGGGATCCCTCCTTACCTTCGAGCACCAGGAGAATGATGAAAAATATGCCTACGATAAGGTGATCATGCTTGCCGGCGGCGTCGGCTACGGCACGAAGCGCGACTGCCTGAAGAAGGAGCCGCAGCCGGGCAACAAGGTCGTCGTGGTCGGTGGCGACAACTACCGCATCGGACTGGGTGGCGGATCGGTATCGTCGGTCGATACGGGCCGCTATAGCAATGGTATCGAGCTCAACGCCGTCCAGCGTGCCAACCCCGAGATGCAGAAGCGCGCCTACAACCTCGTGCGTGCCCTCGTGGAGGAGGACGACAATCCCGTGGTCTCCATCCACGACCACGGATCGGCAGGCCATCTCAACTGTCTCTCTGAGCTGGTGGAGGAGTGTGGCGGCCAAATCGACATGACCAAGTTGCCCATCGGCGACAAGACGCTGAGCGCCAAGGAGATCATCGCCAACGAGTCGCAGGAGCGCATGGGTCTGCTCATCGACGAGAAGCACCTGGCCCATGTGGCCAAGATCGCCGAGCGCGAGCGTGCCCCGATGTATGTGGTCGGCGAGACCACGGGCGACGCCCACTTCTCCTTCGTCCAGGGCGATGGCGTGAAGCCCTTCGATCTCGACGTGGCCCAGATGTTCGGCCACTCGCCCAAGACCATCATGCGCGACGAGAGCGTCGAGCGCCACTATGCCCCCGTAGCCTATGACGCGGCCCATCTCGAGGAGTATCTCCGTCGCGTGCTGCAGCTGGAGGCCGTGGCCTGCAAGGACTGGCTCACCAACAAGGTGGACCGTAGCGTGACGGGCAAGGTGGCCCGCCAGCAATGCCAGGGTCGCCTGCAGTTGCCGTTGAGCGACTGTGGCGTCGTGGCCCTCGACTATCGTGGCGAGAAGGGTATCGCCACGGCCCTCGGCCATGCGCCCCAAGCCGGACTGGCCTCGCCCGAGGCGGGCAGCGTGCTGAGTGTGGCCGAGTCGCTGACCAATATCGTCTGGGCACCGCTGGCCGACGGCATGGACTCCCTGAGCCTCTCGGCCAACTGGATGTGGCCCTGCCGCTCACAGAAGGGTGAGGACGCGCGCCTCTATCGTGCCGTCAAGGCCCTCTCCGACTTCTGCTGCGCCATCGGCGTGAATGTGCCGACCGGCAAGGACTCCCTGTCCCTGAGCCAGCAGTATCCCAATGGCGAGAAGATCATCTCTCCGGGCACGGTCATCGTGACAAGTGGTGGCGAGGTGAGCGACATCCGCAAGGTGGTCTCCCCCGTCCTCGTCAACGACAAAAACTCCCGACTCTATCATATCGACTTCTCCTTCTGCGAGCAGGAGCTGGGCGGCAGCGCCTTTGCCCAAAGCCTCAACAAGGTGGGCGACGACGTGCCGACGGTCAAGAACCCGCAGTACTTCTGCCAATGCTTCGAGGCCGTGCAGGAGCTCATCAACCGCGGCTGGATCCTCGCAGGCCACGATATCTCGGCTGGTGGTCTGATCACCACCCTGCTGGAGATGACGTTTGCCAATGTGGAGGGCGGTCTCCGCGTCAACCTCCACGACATCAAGGGCGACGACGTGGTGCGCAAGCTTTTCGCCGAGAATCCGGGTGTCGTCATCCAGGTGAGCGACGAGCATGCCGACGAGGTGCGCGACTTCCTGGAGGAGTGCTGTGTGGGCTATGCCCGCATCGCCCAGCCCACGCCTGAGCGTCGCGTGCTGAGCCTTAGCGATGGCGCCTTCAAGCAGGAACTGGATATCGACGGCCTGCGCGACGTCTGGTACGAGACCTCCTATCTCCTCGACCGCGACCAGAGCTTCAACGGCATGGCGAAGAAGCGCTACACCAACTACAAGAAGCAGCCCGTGGAGATGCAGTTCAACCCCGACTTCACGGGAACGCTCGCCCAGTATGGCCTCAATGCCGACCGCTGGCAGACCACGACCGATGCCGACCGTCAGGCTGCGCCCAAGGCGGCTATCATCCGTGAGAAGGGCACCAATGGCGAGCGCGAGATGGCCTACGCCCTCTACCTCGCAGGCTTCGAGGTGAAGGACGTGATGATGACCGACCTCATTAGTGGTCGCGAGACCCTGGAGGAGGTCAACATGATCGTCTTCTGTGGCGGATTCTCCAACTCCGACGTCCTGGGATCGGCCAAGGGATGGGCGGGTGCCTTCCTCTACAATCCCAAGGCCAAGGAGGCGCTCGACCGCTTCTATGCGCGCGAGGATACGCTCTCGCTGGGCATCTGCAACGGTTGCCAGTTGATGGCGGAGCTCAACCTCATCAACCCGGAGCATGAGCACCAGACCCATCTCTGCCACAACAACTCGAAGAAGTTTGAGAGCGCCTTCCTCTCGGTCACGATCCCCGAGAACGATAGCGTCATGTTCCACTCGCTCAGCGGCAACAAACTGGGCATCTGGGTGGCCCACGGAGAGGGACGCTTCTATCTCCCCGAGCCCGAGGACCGCTACCATGTCGTGGCAAAATACAACTACGCTCAGTATCCTGGCAACCCCAACGGATCCGACTACAACGTGGCGGGCATCTGCTCGGCCGACGGTCGCCACCTGGCCATGATGCCCCACCTGGAGCGTGCCATCTTCCCGTGGCAGCAGGGCTGGTATCCGCGCCATCGTCGTGCCGACGAGGTCACGCCTTGGATCGAGGCCTTCGTCAACGCACACAAGTGGGTAGAGGAGGCTAAGAAGAAGTAGGATGGCGAGGCGGCCCTGCGTGCCGTCACCTCCATCTTATGGCAAAATATATGTGGTTAGTCCAATCGGCCCTCTCGGGGGCGGGTTGGACTAATCAATTCTTTAACAAGAGGATATCAATTGGTCTGACAAGGGAATATCAGTTCTTCTAGCAAGCGATATCAATTCTTCTAACGAGCGGATATCAATTGATCTGACAAGTGATTATCTATACATCTAACAAGAGAGTATGAAATTTTATTGGGAGAGTTTCAAGACATTCTTCAAGATTGGCGCCTTCACCCTCGGGGGTGGCTATGCGATGATCCCAATCATCGAGGCGGAGGTGGTGGAGAAGCGCAAATGGATCGGGAAAGAGGAGTTTCTCGACCTCATCGCCATCGCGCAGAGCTGTCCGGGCGTCTTCGCCATCAACATCAGCGTCTTCATCGGCTACAAGCTCCGCAAGATACGGGGCGCGTTCTGTACGGCCCTCGGCACGGCCCTGCCCTCGTTTCTCATCATTCTGCTCATCGCCATGTTCTTCCATCGCTTCATGGAGGTGGGTTGGATCGCAGCCATGTTCCGAGGCATCCGTCCGGCCGTGGTGGCCCTGATAGCCGTCCCGACCTTCAACCTCGCCAAACGGGCGCGGATCGGGTTGGCCAACTGCTGGATACCGCTCATCTCGGCCCTGCTGATATGGAAACTGGGCGTCAATCCCGTCATGATCATCCTGGCTGCTGGCCTGGGTGGCTATGTCTATGGACGCTATGTCAAGCCCACGGAATAAAAAAACTCACGGAAAAATCGTAGAATTATGATCTTCTTACAACTCTTCCTCACGTTTTTCATCATAGGTCTCTTCGGATTTGGTGGCGGCTACGGCATGCTCTCTCTCATCCAGGCCGAGACGGTCGTGAAGCACCATTGGCTCTCCTCCTCGGAGTTTACCAATATCGTCGCCATCTCCCAGATGACGCCAGGCCCTATCGGCATCAACTCGGCCACCTACTGTGGCTATGCCGCGGCCCACAACGCGGGCTTCGACGGGATGATGGCCGTGCTCGGTAGCGCCACGGCCACCTTTGCCCTCGTTCTGCCGAGTTTCATCCTGATGGTCCTCATCAGCCGCATGTTTATGAAGTATATGCGTACCCCAGCCGTCCAGAGCGTCTTCATGGGCCTTCGCCCGGCCGTCGTCGGCCTCCTGGCTGCCGCCACGCTCCTGCTTTGTGATGTGGAAAACTTCTCCTCGCCCGATATCAATCCCTGGCAGTTTGGCGTGAGCCTCTTCCTCTTCTTCGCCACCTTTATTGGTACGATGTGGATGAAGATCAACCCCATCCGCATGATCTGCTTTGCTGCCTTCGCGGGCCTCGTCCTGCTCTATTGACGTCGCCTTCTTTCGAAGTCCTGCTCTGTAGAAGTCTCGCTCTCTTGAATTCCAGCTCTCTCGTCGTCCTGCTTTCTCGTCATCCTGCTCTCTTGTAGTCCCGCATGTTTCTTTAGAGATTTCCTTACACGAAAAGCGCCAAGGTTGTTTGCTTCTATTGAAAACAACCTTGGCGCTTTTTATTCGGAAGACTTTCTACTGTTACTTCACCATGATCTTTTTGCCCTGGTGGAGATAGATGCCCCGTCTCAGGGGTGGCGTCACGCGCTGGCCCGAGAGCGTGTAGTAGTGGTCGTCGGAGAGGGTGGGGCGGTCGGTCGCCACGTCCTCGACGCCCATGGTCGTCGTCACGTCCTTGACCAGATATTTGCCGCCGCTCTTCTCGCCCGTCACCTCGAAAAAGGCGTCGTGCCGGATGTTGTTGATGTCCACGGTCTGCTGCTGGCCGGCATTGTCTGCCGTGCCGATACTGAATACGAAATTGATGTTGTCGTCGGGCGTGGTCATCGTGTAGCTCTTGCAGAACCATTTCTTGCCGCCCACGGTCTGGGTGGTCGTGACGTGGTCGCCCGGCCAGTCGGTTGCCGTGTGGGATCCGCCCCAGAAGTGGAAGTTGATGTAGCTGGTCCATGCCACGGCATCGCCATTGACATAGACCGTGATGTCGTAGGGCTGGAACTCGCCTATCTCATACTGGCGCGTGATGACACCCCGCACCTTGCCATCGACCAGGAGACCCACCTTCAGGGTCGTCTTGCCCGTAGGTATCGTGAGGGTCGTGCCGCTCTGTGCCTTGGCGCTCTGTGGCGTCGGCTCGCTACCGTCGAGGGTATAGACGAGCTGGGCGTCCTTAGAGGCCGATACGGCCGTGAGGCGCGCCTTCTGGGCCCCGTCATGATAGCTTCCTGAGGGCAGGTCCGTCCAGGCGCTCTCCACCTCGGGCGAGAGATAGTAGGCGTAGTGGTGGCCGCTCAGCACCTTCACATAGAACGACTCGTCGGGATCGGTCATGCCGCTTCCCACCACGGCCAGCAGTTTTCCGCGCGTGCCCTGGGTTGTCACGCCATAGTAGGCTGCCGAGCTGCGGTAGCTGGCGAAGGTGCTCGTGCTCGTCACGCCCGCCAGATGGCGCGCGTCGATCATGGACTTGATATCGCGGGTGTAGGCCTGCCAATGGGGGAGAAAGACGCAGGGCGTGCCCGGCATGGCGAGGAGATAGGCGTTGGCCGCGAGCGTGTCCTTGCGTATTGGGTCGTTCTGCTCGCTGGCGCTACGGTATTGTGTATCGTGGTTCTCCACAAACGTCACGGCATAGCGTCGGTATGCCTCGTCGCCCACCAAGGTCTTCGTATTGGCCAGCTTCGACCAGTCGCCACCATTGATGGCGTCGCGTACCGTGTAGCGGAAGGGGAAGTCGAAAGCCGCGCTCTCCTTCTCCGTACTGTCTATCCATGCCTTCACCTTCGCGACGTTGCCGTCGAAAAACTCGCCTACGGAATAGGCCACGTTGGCCGCGCGGTTGTAGTCGGCCACGTGCGACCCGCCAAAGCCCTTCACCATGTCGTAGCGAAAACCGCTATAACCGAGATCCTCCACGAGGTACTGCTCATAGGCCTTGACCACCCGTTGCACGTTGGGACTTTGGTGGTCGAGGTCGCGCATGCCATCCCAGTCTTCACCCTCGTCCTTGTGGCTGCCGAGCGAGATACCCTGCCTTTGTGCTTCGGCTGCGGTTTTTCCTTGGTCGTCGTCGGACGTGATGTCGGACGACTGGAGTTGGTAGGTCGTGCCGCGATACTCCTCCTTGGGGAAGGAGAACCAACCGTTCGTGTTGTGGTGGTTGATCACCACGTCGGCCAGGACCCCCACCCCGTTTTGGCGCATGGCTCTGATCATCGACCGGAGTTCCGCCTCGCTACCAAAACTGGAGTTCTGATCGAAGTAGTAATAGGGTGTGTAGCCCATCACGTTGTGCTTCTCCAGACACTTTCCGCTTTGGGGCACCCATAGCAGGGAAAAATACGACCCCAGTTCCGGGGCTTGCTTCTCCAGGTTCTTCCATTGGCTGTCGCTATAGGAGTCCCAGTAGAAGCCCTGGAACATCACACCCTCATAGCCCGTAGGCCACCCTTGTGCAAGGGCCGGCGACGCCATGGCCGCACAAAATGCTGCCGTGAGTATCTTCTTCATCTTGTTCTTCTTCATATCGATCGTTGTTTTGATTGCGATTGTCTATTGTTTTTGCCTAAGCCTAAGCCTATGCTTCTGCTATTGCTTCTGTTTCTGTTTCTGCTTTTGTTTATGCTTCTGCAAAAATAAGCATTACTGTCCAATCCTGCACGTCCTGCTCTCGTTCGATCGCCTTTTGATTGAGCAATCGGTTGCGCTACGTCTTCTCGATATCCCATGATTGCTACATGAAGACATTGGCTTAGCAACCCATGGGAAAAGAAAGCTGCACGAAAAAAGGAGCCCCCCACGCGGGAGACTCCTTTCTTGAAGTTGGTTCATGATGAACCTTTGCACTATGAAAAAGCAGGTCACTTCTTGGTAATCACGACATGGTTCTTGCCCTCGCAGGAGACGTAGAGCTTGAAGTCGTAGGTGCCAGCCTCGACATTGAGGTTGGTGCCATTGTTCTGGGTGAGGTTTTGGAAGTTGTTGCCGTCGCCATTGGCGCCACCCCAAGAGATGGCCCAATCGTGATTCATACGGAACTTCAGAGTGCCGGTCTTGCCTATCTTCACGTTGTTGGCCTCCCATGCGCCACTCTCCTTTTTGTAGGTGAGATCGACATCGCCACCCCAGTCGTTGAAGTCGCCGATGATGGAGATGTAGTTCACTTTCTCCAGGCTATAGCTCATGGCCGAGAGATCGACGTTGATCTGGTAGAAGCCAGCACCCGTCTGAATGTTTACTTCGCCATCCTGTACCAGTCGTCCGGCCTCGCCATTGGGATCCTGTCCCCAGTCGTTCTCCCAGTTGTCGGCATTGGGCTTGAACTTGAACTCGCCATCGAGGTAGTAGTAGCCCTGGTACTTGCCGTCGAAGTTGCCGCCCCAGAGCGGGTTGGATGTTGACCAGCTGCTCTCGTTGCCGATCTCATAGATATACTCGGCAAAGTTGAGATCCTCGATCTTGTAGCTATAGTTCATCATGTTGATGGTCATGCGATGGTAGCCAGCCTTCTCGATCTTGCCCGCCTTGGGCTGATTGGTCGTCAGGTTGCCCTCGGCTGCTACGTCGCCATCCGTCACGACACCCACGACGCCCTTCTCGCCCTCGGCCCAGAAGTCGCCCTCGTAGTTGGTCTTCGGGATGATCTTCCAGTACTGGTTGTCGCTCGTGGTCTTGAAGACGATCTGGAACTCGGGGTTGTCATAGACATTGCCGTCTCCCAGATGGGTGAAGGCCTGAGCGCCCTCCTTGGACCAGCCATCCGTAAACATGTCGCCGACCAGATAGTATGCCTCGTCGATAAACGGGGCCACGATGGTCACGTTGACGGTAGCCGATCCCGTGTTGAGGATGGTCACGCCATCAGGGGTGGCTGCAAAGCCACGCACGTCGAGGGCCACGCTACGGTCGCAGGGGCGCTTGCCATAGAGGGTCTCGATGGCCGTCTTAAACTCGGTCGAGGCGACGAGTCCCTGCTCGTTGGCCTGCAGGGTGATGGCGTTGGCCTTCTCGCCGTCGTTGACAGCCACGGTATAGTAGCTGCTGGCGGTTGTGTTGGTGGTCGTCACCTTGGGGACAAACAGCTGGACGCTGTCGGCCGTGAGCGTGCCGAAATTGATGGCAGGCGCGTTGTCGATGGCCAGTTTTACGTCTTTGGATGCCTCGGGGTCGCTATGCTGCGGATCGCTCCAGCCCTCATAGCTATCGGAAGCGCAGGAGGCGAGCGCCAGGGCGAATCCGAATATCAATATGCTCTTTTTCATTGTTCTGTCTTCTTTCGGTTATGGGTGGGGAGCATCTCGGGGAGACCCTCCCCACCATCTTCTTTATAAAAGATTACTCTTCCGTCTCGATGAAGTGGTACTGACCCGTGATGTCGTTGAACAGCACGCGATACTTGCCCGGCTTCACGGGAATGTTGTCACCAGCAGACGTGGCGTAGCCATAGGGGAAGCCGTTGCCACCCCAGTTGTTCGTCCAGTCGGGATCGGCAAGGAACTTAGCCTCCGTGCTTCCGCTTGTAGCGTCGAGATCGAAGTACCAGTCGTGGTTGACCGCACCATCAAAGGTGTTGACGGGCTGCATGGTCGTGGTGGTTGCCCAGTCGTTGAATGCGCCGCTGATGAACATTGAGGCAAAGGTCTTTGGCGTCTGGTTGGCCACCTTCTCCATGGTGCAGGTACGCTTCACGGGGTCGAGTGTGATCTTGTAGTAGCCCGACTCGCTCACGGAGATGTTGCCTGGGTCGTCGCCGCCATCGCGGAAGACGAGGCCTGAGCAGACCACGTCGATCGTGTTGGCCCAGTTGTCGCCGATGGTGTGGATGATCTTAAACTCGTCACCTGCGGGGAAGTAGCCCGTGTAGGTCAGCGTGCCGACACCCGTGGTCTTGTTATACTCCTGTCCCTCCTCTGTGTAGAGCGGCATGACAGAGGTGCCGACAGCACCCTTGTCGTTGGTCCAGGCACCATCACCAATGCAACCACCAATGAGATACCACACGTCGATGGCGGCATCCTTCAGCTTCACATAGTAGGGCAGCACCTTGATCTGGACTGCGTTGGAATAGATCGTGTCGCCAGCATAGGCAGCACGTACGCGTACATATACATCCTGGGATGCGGGCACGTTGTTGGGCTCGTAGCGGACAATCTCCTGCAGGGCCTTTGCCATCTCGTTGGCAGCTACGCTACCCTTGACGAGAGAGAACTCCGTGTCGAAGGTCTTGTAGTCGCCGACAGCCTGGTCGGTGGCATCCTTCTCGCCAGCCTGGATATCCTTCGTCCATCGGTTGGTGGGCGAAACCTGGATCTGATAGCTAGCCAGGGCGGGGAAGCCGTAGTCGGGCTGCGACCAGCTGAAGGCGAGCGACTCCGAGGTGGCCAGATCCACATTGGCCTGGGCGTAGGACGGGGTATTGAGGACGAAAGTCGTCGGCGTCTGTATCGTGGGGTTGTTGTCCCTGTCGTCGTCGCAGGCCGTGAGGAATGCGAGGGAGCAGAGCAGCAACGCGGTTGATTTGATTATATTTTTCATCGTTGATTGCTTTGTTTTGTTGCACAGAGCGGGCGTGGCTTCTTGGAAGTCGGTCCGCCCTGTGCGGTTGATGATCTATTAGTAACCAGGGTTCTGCGTGATGGCGCCTTTCACCTGGGCTGCCGGGATGGCGAAGATGTTGCGGTTTGCATCAAAGTTGCGACCCGCCTTGGCACCACCCTTGTAGCTCCATTTGTAGTTGTTGTTGCCACCAAAGCGTCCGAAGCGGATGAGCGTCGGGCGGCGGAGACCCTCATAGTAGAACTCGCGGCTCCACTCGTCGCAGAGGTCGCTCAGAGAGTAGGCTGAGCGCTTTACGGCATGTGCACGATCGCGAAGGGCGTTGACAGCATCTGTGCCTTCCTTCGTCGTGGTGCCGCCATTGAGACGGGCTGTGGCCTCGGCATAGGTCAGGTAGGCCTCGGCTACACGGAAGAGGAAGAAGTCGGTGTCGGGATAGTTGTCGTTGTGGCCCACCGAGTTGTCGGTCTTGAAGTTGTTCCACTTAGCCACGGCAAAGCCAGCCTTGAAGCTGCTCAGATAGCCATCGCCATTGTCGAGCGTACGGTCCTTGCCGTCGAAGATGGCGCGGTCGTCGTTGGCGGCAGCAGGCATCTCCGTGCAACTGACGTTGGGTGCGTCGCCATTGGGGAAGAACTTATTGATCAAGTCCGTGCGTGCGCGGTTGCCGCCCCAGGCCTGGCCCGTGCCGTTGGTGGCCTGCGGGTAGGTGCCTGTCACGTCGGCATGCATGTCGCCATCATAGGCGCCAGCCATCAGGAAGAGTGTGCCTGCCCACGACGTGGTCGTCACGCCATCCTGACCGATGCGGAACACACCCTCGCGGGCTGCGCTCGTCTCGCCATTGTCGCCCATGAAGAGCATCTGGTAGGCACTCCACTTGCCCACACCCGTGAGGTTGAGGTGGTAGTCAGACTTCATCACGCGCTGGGCGTAGTCGGCAGCCTTCTGCCATTGCGGAGTTCCCGTATAGACCTCGGCGTTGAGGTAGAGGCGGGAGAGCAGCATCCATACCGCAGCCTTGTCGGCACGGTAGTAGCCGGCGTCGCTGGAGGTCTTCGACTTGGCCTCGCTCATCTGCGGCTCTATCTCCAGCAACTCCTTCTCCAGCCAGGCGTACATCTCGGCACGAGTGTAGCGCACGGGCTTTTCGAGCGTCGTGGCAAACGGCACGTTGCCGAAGGCGTCCATCAGGAAGTAGTACTCCAGGGCGCGGAGGAAGCGTACCTCGGCCGTTTTGGTGGCGTCCTTGTCGCCACACTCGTTGATGTACTGGTTGCAGTAGGAGATACCCGTGGTCAGACGAGCGAAAAGGCCGTTGAGCATCGGGTGGCTGTCGTCGTATGTATTGTAGCAGAACTCGCGGATGCCGGCGTCGCTCCAGTGGCAGATGGCCTCGTCGGTGGTCAGCTCGTTGGAATTCCAAAGCTGGCGGATGAAGCCTGCGGTACCGCCATCGAGACCGTCGATGTCGCATTGGTCGTCGCCCGTGCTATTGCCGGACATGGCCAAGTTGGCGTAGCACTTGTTGAAGAGTGCCGTCGGGTTGACCTGCGTGTTCATGTTCGGGTCGATGGGCTTGACGTCCAGGTCGCCCGTGCAGGAAGCCATTCCCAGAAGCGAGAGGGAGACGGCTGCTGCAGAAAGTAGGTTCTTTATATTCTTGTTCATGATGTTATTATCGCTGATGAGGGTTTAGAAGTTGAGGTTCAGACCAACAATGACGGAGAACGGACGCGGATAGAGGTTGTCGTCGAAACCGTTGAACACCTCCGGGTCGATGCCGTCGTAGTTGGTGATGGTGAACACATTGGAAGCCGTGGCATAGGCGCGGCCTGAGAGACCATGCCATCCGCTGGTCTTGAAGAGGCTGGCGAAGCTATAGCCCAAGGTGATGTTGTCCAATTTCAGGAACGAGGCGTTGTGGATCCAACGGTCGGTGAGGTTGGAGGTGACATCGTCGGTCTGCCAGTCGTCGGCAACGGCCTGTGCGGTCTTGTTGCACATGAAGTTGCTGGAAGCCCAGAGGGCGTTCGGGCTGACATTCTTGAAGACTTGGCTGATGTTGTCAAACACATAGTTGCCAATGTTGGCACGCAGGGTGAAGCCGAGGTCCCAGTTCTTGTACTCCAGGCGTGAGGACAGACCCATCGTGACGGGAGGCGTCGGCGACTTGTAGAAGTAGCGGTCCTCATTGGAGATCTTGCCATCGCCATTGCGATCGACCATCGCACCCTCGATAGCCTTGCCGTTCTTGTCGTAGGCCTGCTGATAGACCCAGAAGGAGTTGGCAGGATGGCCCACAGCGTTATACTCCAGGTACTTGTCCGTACCGATCACGATATTCGTGTTTGGCACGGGGAGACCGTCTGAGCTGGCACCCGTGAGGTTGTCGATGCGGTTTCTGTTGTAAGTGAAGTTGTAGTCGATGGTCCAGTACCAGTCTTTCGTCTGGATGGCCTTCCAAGACAACGTCACCTCCACACCTGTGTTGCTGAGCGTACCGATGTTCTGCCAAGCCTGGTTGCGGAAGGCTGAGAGAGCCTGTGTCGGAGCGTAGTTGAGCAGGTCGGTGGTCTTGCGGTAATACCAGTCGACCGTACCCGTGAGGCGCTGGTCAAGGATACCCCAGTCCAAACCGATGTTGTACGTGGTCGTGGTCTCCCACTTCAGGTCAGGCGTATAGTTGTCCGGACGATTGAGCGTACCGTCGCCGTCTGCGGGGTAGTATGCACCCGTGCCCTGGTTGCGCGTATAGGTCGGGATCCAGGCATAGTCGTTGTTCACGTCCTGCTGACCCGTCATACCCCATCCGAGACGGAGCTTCAAGTCAGAGAGCCAAGAGATCTCCTTGAGCTTGTTCTCCTCGCTGGCCTTCCAAGCGAAGGCAAATGACGGGAACCATGCCCAGTGCTCCTTGAAGCGTGAGGATCCGTCGTCACGAACGGTTGCCGTGAGATAGTAGCGGTCCATGAAGCTCCAGTTGGCACGACCGAAGAAGGAGACAAGGTAGTTCTCAGTCTTATAGGCCTTCATCGACGGATTGTAAATCTGTCCGGCCAGCGATCCCGTGATCTCGTTGCCGTTGGCATCGACGAGCGGCTTTCCATAGTGATCAACATAGGTGCCGGTCTTGGTGTTGCCCGCACCATAGATGCCCCAGTAGTTGTTGTCCGTGCCACGATAGAAGCGCTGATACTCATAACCACCCATGATGTCGATGTGGTGCTGGTGAGCGTCGTTGAAGTCGTGATAGTACTGGGCGTAGGCCGAGAGCGAGAGGTTGCGCTTCACGATGCGCTCCCATCCATGGCTGCCGTAGTAGCTGTCGTTGTTGCTCTGGTAGGCCGGCGAGATGTCTGTATTCTGCTTACCGCTTGCGATATCGGCACCCAGCGTGGCGTGGAGGCGGAGATCCTCAAATCCGTGTACCTTGTAGTCGAAGTCTGCGCTGCCGATAAACTCGCGGCTATGTGCGACGTCGTTCTTCTCGTTGAGCACGGAGAGCGGGTTGCGCGTAGCCAGCTCGTTGTAGGTGTACATCCAGTTGGGGTCGCTATAGTTGCCCGACTTCGGCCAGGCGAAGTAGCCGTGGAAGTTGTTCAGCGTCTGGTTGAGGTTGTCTCCGAAGAATTTTCTGTGATACTCGGAGGTGTAGCCATACGGGCTCTGGGTCGGGTCCATATTGACTGCCGCGCCCACGGCCGATCCGTCGGCATAGCGGTTCTTGGCGTACATGCCCTTGGCGTTGAGCGTGATGTTGAGGTGGTTGTTGAGGAGCGACGGGGTGAGGGTGACAGAAGCCGTAGCACGCTGGAAGCGTGAGGTCTTCAGGATACCCTGCTCGTCGGTAAAGCCTGCGCTCACACGATAGGGGAGAGCCTGGCCTACTGCGCCGCTGACCGTCAGGTTGTGGTCATGGCTGATGGACGTCTGATAGATCAGGTCCTGCCAGTCGGTGTCTGCCGTACCCAGGGTACGGTAGGGGTCGCTGTCCTCGCCCCACTTGCTGCGGATGAGATCGCGGAATCCGGCTGCGTCGAGCACGTCGATGGTCTTCTTCTTCCAGCCGAGCGTCACGCTACCGTTGTACGATACCTTCACGTCGCCCGCGTGGCCCTTCTTTGTCGTGATGATGATGACACCATTGGAACCGCGGCTACCGTAGATGGCGGTGGCAGAAGCGTCTTTCAGCACGTTGAAGGACTCGATGTCCTGCGGGTTGATGGCCGAGAGGATGTTGGCCACACCCTTCACACCATTGTTGTCGATAGGCACGTTGTCGATGACGATCAACGGATCGTTGCTGGCGTTGAGGGACGAGCCGCCACGGATGCGGATGTTGGACTTGGCGCCCGGCGTACCACCCTCGCTGGTGATAGCCACACCGGCCACCTTACCCACGAGCAAGTCCTGGGCGTTGACCACAACACCCTTGTTCTTGCCGTCTGGTTTCAAGGCGGCGACAGATCCAGTCAGGTCCTTCTTCTTGACCACGCCGTAGCCGATGACGACCACCTCGTTGAGCGACTGGGCCGCGTCATCCTGCATGGTGATGACCATGTTGTCCTGCGCCGTCACTTGCTGCTTCTTGTAGCCGATGTAGGAGATGGTCAAGGTCTGTCCGGGTTGCACGCTGAGCGAGAAGTTACCGTCCAAGTCGGTCACGGTACCATTGCTCGTTCCGTTGATCAGCACGCTCGCGCCGATAATCGGCTCGCCGGAAGCATCTTTCACGGAGCCTTTCACCGTACTTTGGGCGAAAGCACCTACTGAGAGAGCTAAGCCCGCTGCTAGGGCCAGCATTCTCGCAGGGAATTTGGGTTTAACCTGCTTCATCTTTTTGCTTTTTTGTTAGTTATTTATAAATGTAATGATTGCCTTTAAAAATGACCTTCATACCCTCCGTGGGGATTTCCTACATGCCCTCCGTGGGGGATTTCTGCATGCAAAATTAGGATTTTGAGTTTTATCAAATACTATTTTTTACGAAAAATCGTTTGTTATATTGTGCAAAGGTTTGCATTGACGATCGTCAAGTTATGTCCTTGATAGAAATCAATAAATGATAGTATAATCGTATTTTTGCAACATAAAAACAGACAATAGTCCGCCATTACACTCAAAACATGAAAGATCAGCCCATACTGACGATGAAGGATATGGCCGAGGCCTTGGGAGTCTCAGTATCGACCATTTCCCGTGCGTTGAAGGATAATCCTCGCATCAGTCCTGAAAAGCGAGAGGCCATCCAAAGGTTTGCGCGCGAACATCATTTCTCTCCCAATCCGTTGGCAGAGTCGCTGCGCAAGAGCCGCACGGAGGCGCCCAAGCTCATCGGAGTCATCATCCCCGAGTTTGTCCACTACTATTTCGCCTCCGTTCTCACGGGTATCGAGGAGGCGGCCTGGGAACGGGGCTACCGCATCCTGGTCGCCACGAGCAACGAGCGCTACGACCGCGAGGTAGAGATATGCCAGTCCTTCTATGAGAACCGCGCCTGCGGCATCATCATCTCCCAGGCCAAGGACACGAAGCGCTATGACCACTTCACGGAACTCATGAACCATGGCATCCCCATGGTCTTCTACGACCGTATATGTACGGGCGTGGACGCGTCGCGCGTGGTGGTAGACGACTACATGGGGGCGTTTACTGCCGTTAGCCATCTGATCAAGACGGGCTGTCGTCGCATTGCCTACTATAGTTCGCCGTTGAACTTGGAGATTTCCAAAAATCGCTATAACGGGTGGCATGACGCCTTGGTGCGCAATGGCTTGCCGGCTGGCAACGACCTGTTGTTCATGTGCGACAACCGCGAACAGGCGGAGTGTATCACCCCCGACGTCCTCTCCCGCGAGCAGATACCCGACGCGTTCTTCGCTACCAACGACGATACGGCCATCGGCATCCTCTATACGGCCAAGCGGATGGGCTACCGTGTGCCCGAGGACTTGTCGATCTGCGGGTTCACCAATGGCGAGCGTGCCATCGCCTGCGATCCGATGCTCACGACCGTCGAGCAGCGAGGCCGGGCCGTGGGCGAGGAGGCTGCCCGCATCCTCATAGGACAGGTGGAGGGCACCATTCCCAAGGACAAGGTCGAGCGACGTGTCATTCGTACCCGTCTCGTCCTGAGAGGCACGACACGATAGCCGCTCCGTCCCTGCCAAAAGACAACAACAACCGACAACAATAACTGAAACATACATGAAACAGAAACCCGATTTGAGTTTTCGGAAGCTGTGGGATCTCAGCTTCGGATTCTTTGGCGTACAGATAGCCTACGCCCTGCAGAGCGCGAATATCGCGCGTATTTTTGCCACGCTTGGTGCCGATCCCCACTCGCTGAGCTATTTCTGGATCCTCCCGCCCCTGATGGGCATCCTTGTCCAGCCTATCGTCGGATCTTGCAGCGACCGCACCTGGACGCGCTTTGGCCGTCGCATCCCCTATCTCTTTGTCGGCGCGGCCGTGGCGGTACTCGTCATGTGTCTCCTCCCCAATGCGGGCAGCTTCGGCATGGCGGTCTCCGCAGCCATGGTCTTCGGCCTCGTCACGTTGATGTTTCTCGACACGAGCATCAATATGGCCATGCAGCCGTTTAAGATGCTCGTCGGCGACATGGTCAACGAGAAGCAGAAGGCCCTGGCCTATAGCATACAGAGTTTTCTTTGCAATGCGGGATCACTCGTCGGCTATGTCTTCCCGTTCTTCTTCACCGCCTTGGGCATTGCCAATACCGCGCCCTCGGGTGTCGTCCCCGATTCTGTGATCTGGTCGTTCTATATTGGTGCGGCCATCCTGATTCTCTGCGTCATCTATACTACCGCGAGGGTCAAGGAGTGGACACCCGCAGAGTATGCCGAGTACAACGGCACCAATAGCTCCGTGGAGCAGGAAGAGGCGGGTAAGGGCGACTGGCTGACGCTCCTGCGCCATGCGCCCGCCACGTTCTGGAAGGTCGGCCTCGTGCAGTTCTTCTGCTGGTTTGCCTTTATGTATATGTGGACCTACACCAACGGCACGGTAGCGGCCAACTGCTGGGGTGTTGATATGTTCTCTGCCGATGCTACCGCCACCTCGGGCTACCAGGAGGCAGGCAACTGGGTGGGAATGCTCTTTGCCGTTCAGGCGATCGGTTCGGTGGTATGGGCCATGGTGCTGCCGCAGATTCGTCGTCGCAAACTGGCCTATAGTCTGAGTCTGCTGCTGGGAGGCGTGGGTTTCGTGATGGCCGCCTTCGTGATGGACAAGTACCTGATGTTCGTGCCTTTCCTCCTGATCGGTTGTGCCTGGGCCGCCATGCTCGCCATGCCCTTCACCTTTGTCACCAACGCCCTCCAGGGCTACGGCCACATGGGAGCCTACCTCGGCCTCTTCAATGGCACGATCTGCGTGCCCCAGATTATTGCTGCCGCCCTTGGTGGTGTCATCCTTGCCCTCGTGGGTTCCGTCCAGGCCCACATGATGATCGTGGCGGGCGTCGCCTTGGTCATTGGTGCCCTTGTTGTGGGCTGGATCAAGGACGCCTAATCGCCTAAGGCAGCATTGCCAGTTGTTCCCATACCCATACGAAAAAATCCCCACCTGCTTGGCAGAGCCTGCAGGTGGGGATTTCCTTAGTATGCTATATTGTAATCGACGATCGACTTGCCGACAAGTTGCTTACTCCTCCGGAGCCTTGTCGATGAGATCCATAAACTGGTCGAGCTTCGGCGTGATGATGATCTGCGTGCGGCGGTTGCGCTGCTTGCCCAGCTCCGTGTCGTTGCCAGCGAGCGGGTTCCACTCACCACGTCCACCAGCCGTGAGGCGCTTCGGGTCAACACCGAAATGCTCCTGCAGGTAGAGGGCTACACTCGTGGCACGCAAGGCCGAGAGGTCCCAGTTGTTGCGGATGTTGCGCATCTTCTCGTTGGCCGTGTTGATGGGCACGTTGTCCGTATTACCCTCGATCAGCACGTCATAGTCTCTGTAGTCCATGATGATCTTGGCGATCTTGCTCAGCGTCTGCTCGGCGCGCTCGTTCACCTCGTAGCTACCGCTCTTGTAGAGCATGTTGTCAGCCAGCGAGATATAGACCACACCCTTGAGCACCTGCACATCGACCTCCTTCAGCTCCTCGCGAGACAGCGAGCGCGTCAGGTTGTTGGTCAGCACCATGTTGAGCGAGTCGCTCTTCGTCTTCACCTCCACGAGGTGGCGGATGTATTGGTTGGACTCGTTGATCTGATCGACGAGCTTCGAGATGTTCACGTTGTTCTTGTCCGCGTTGTTGAGGCTTCGGTCAAGACTTCCCTGCAGAGCAGCCGCACTTGCTTTGGCCTGTGCGAGCTGGTCCTCCAAGCTCTTGATGCGTGCGTTGTTGGCCGCGATGGTCTCCTTCGCACTCTGATACTCACTCGTCAGTTGACGATTCTCGTTCTGACAGTTCTCCAAATCCTTCTTGCTGGCACAACCCGACAGCACGAGGCAACCGATAGCCAGGGCAGAAAATAAAGTTCTCTTCTTCATAATTCTTATTGTCTTTTGTATTTATTCTTAATAATAGATGCTCTCTGACGAAGATGGCGGCGGGGCGTAATGAGAGTCTTGCTCTCAAATGGCCGAGTGCAGCCTAACTTTTGCAAAGTTAGTGCAAACGAGCGCGATGAGAGTCTCACTCTCAAATTGCCGAGTGCAGCCTAACTTATGCAAAGTTATGACTAAGACGATGAAAACCGTCAGTTGTTGCATCCATTTAAAGTAATTTAACCAAGCATTTTGCCTATTATTGAATCTTAACAAGGAATCTTTCGTAAATTTGTGGCATGAAAAAAATCGTATCCCTTTTCACCCTGTTGCTCACGACCTTGGCTTCGTGGGCCATTGACGACGGCGTCCCCCATGCGCTTGCCCAGCAGCGCAGTCGCGAAATCACGAATGTCAGTTATCTGCTTTGCCTCCACATCCCTGCCGAGCGAGCACAGAGGGTGACCGGCAAGGCTACGGTCCTTTTCCATTGGGCCGGCAAGGGCGACCTCGTCCTCGACTTCACAGGATCGCTCACGGGGCAGCCTTCCGTCAATGGGCGTAGCTTCCCGAAGGCGCGGGTGGAGCAGGAGCATATTGTCATCCCGAAACGTCTGCTTCGCAAGGGTGCCAACCGTGTTGAACTGGAGTTTGCGAGTAGCGACGCCTCCCTCAACCGCCATGACGACTATCTCTATACGCTCTTTGTCCCAGCCAATGCGCGTAGCGTCTTCCCCTGTTTCGACCAGCCCGACCTCAAGGCTCTTTTCTCGCTCCAGCTCACCCTCCCCGAGGGGTGGGACTATGTCACGAGTGCCGATCCCAAGCATCCTATCCCCACCTACCTTTTCTCCTTTGCCGCGGGTAAGTTTCAGCGCAAAACGGCCACCATCGACGGCCGGACAATGAACGCACTCTATCGAGAGACCGATCCCGAGAAGGTGAAGCAACTCGACAAGTGCTTTGCTGAGGCCGCATGGTCTATCCGCTGGCTGGAGAACTATACCGGCATTGCCTATCCCTTTTCCAAATACGACTTTGTCGTTCTCCCTGGCTATCAGTTTGGTGGCATGGAGCATCCTGGGGCGATACAGTTCAACGCCCGTACCATCTTCCTGGGTGCCCAGCCGACCGAGGACGACGAGTTGCGTCGCTTCCAGCTCATCTCTCACGAGACGGCCCACATGTGGTTTGGCGATCTGGTGACGATGCGCTGGTTTGACGATGTCTGGACAAAGGAGGTCTTCGCCAACTTTATGGCTTCGAAGATGGCAGCCGACCAGTTTCCTCATGTCAACCACGAGCTCAATTTCCTCAAGGACCACTATCCTCTTGCCCTTTCCATCGACCGCACGGAGGGCACGCACCCCATCCAGCAGCAGCTCGACAATCTGAAGAATGCCGGCCTGCTCTACGGCCATATCATCTACCACAAAGCTCCCATCATGATACAGCAACTCGAAGAGCGCATGGGAGCAGAGGCTTTGCAGCGCGGCTTGCGTGAGTATCTGTCCCGCTTCAGCTATGGCAACGCCACATGGGACGACCTCATCGACATCTTGGGCAAGGAGGCTCCCCAGGCGGGCATTGCCGACTTCGACCGCCAATGGGTGAAGCAGGCGGGCATCGCGCTCGATGCTTATGGCATTCAACTGCTCGCTGCGCCCCAGATCGCCAGTCTCCAGCAGCGTCTTTCTCAGGGAGGCATGAGCGAGGTGGATCGTTTCCGTGCGGCCATGACGCTCTATGAGAATTATCTCCATGGGCGGATAGCTGCCGATAGTCTTGTCCAGACGATGTTGCGGGCCGTGGATCGGGAGGACAATCCTCTGGTGGCAACGTCGCTCGTCGGCTATGCCACGTCAGTCCTTCCCTATGCCTCCGACCGTGGGGTGGGGGAGCGCAAGCTCCTTGATCTTTCCCGCCACCACTCCCTGCGTGGCGTCCGTACCAGTTCGTTGCGCTATCTCTCCACGTCGGCACAGTCTGAGGCTGTCCTTGACTCGATGTTTGTGGAGTGGCAGCAGGGCGACAATCTACTCCTGACGGTCAACGACTGGATGAGGGCGGCTTATCATCTGGCCCAGTATCTGCCCTCCAGGCGCCAGGAGATCTTGTCCCGTCAGCGTGCTCGCCTCGCTACCGACGATGCGCGGGCGGAGTTCGACTTTGTCTCGCGTGGCTACGACACCACTCCTTCTGTACAGGATTCGCTCTTTGCCTCGTTGCTCCAGGTCGAGAATCGGCGCGTTGAGCCCTGGGCCGCGCAGCTCCTCTCACTCCTCAACGACCCCATCAGCGAACCCCATAACAACCGCTTCCTTCTCCCTGCCCTCGATGCCCTGGAGGAGGTGCAGCGCACCAGCGCCATCTTCTTCCCTGGCGACTGGTTGGCAGCGCTTCTCTCCCACCATCGGAGCGAGGAGGCGCGCGCCCTCGTCAGCGACTGGATAACACGTCACCCTGACTATCCCGCGCCTTTGATGAACAAGGTCAAGCAGAACGCCTACCGCCTGCTGTTGGGACGATAGGCATCGACTTGTCCCTGCCAATCCTTCGGGATAGTCTTGGGAAGCTTATGAGATGAGCTGTCTGCGTCAAGATCTTCCTATGGATGGTCTCGGCGTCAGTCTTTTTATCAATCGGATAAAAAAAGGTTCATCCGACATTTCGAGTGACGCATGAAGTAGCTTAAAGTGTTAAGGATAATAAGAAAACAACCAAAATAACTTTTACAACATATTACAACCAAGTTTGTCTTTGCAGGACAATCAGATTGGCCAAGGCGAAGCGTTCCATTTTATGGCACTCTTTCTCGCCATGGCAAAAACCCGAGCGATCTCGGTTTTGCGCATGGCTTATCGAAAGAGTTGTATCATGTTGTTTCCCTTGCAGAAGGTTTGTTTGATGCGTAGCGTCTTTTGTCCCCGCGAAGCGTTGTTATACGTTGTACTTGTTGTTTTAGTTGTTTTCCCTCCTCATCAGGCAGCATCGAAACAACACAAATAACCCTATCACTCCATTTTCCGGATGAACCAAAAAAAATGCTAATGGTTTTGTTTCTTGCTTTTTTTTCGTATATTTGCACCAGTCTTTTCTTGCGGGCGTTGTACAACAGGCCGCGAAGAATACTACTCTGTCATGGTTGGAGAACCTAATATCTATTCGTGATACGAGTTATATATAATAATAGGAGTGATTTTGAAGTGATGAATACAATGAATCTTTTGAAGCGAGCAGCCTGTCTGTTCTCCCTCACGGGCCTTGCGCTCTCGGTCTCGGCCCAGTCGCGTTTTGCCGATGCCATGCGGAAGGCATACGCCAAGCCAGAGCGTATATACCAGTTTTATGTCCAGCATCAGCCGGATAGTATCTACAAGCAGGGGGAGGATGTCTTCTCGTCTTATCTATCTTCCGATCAGTTCGCTGCCCAGCTTCGTGCGATGGAGGAACGGTTGGGAGATCCCGTTGAGGCTTCGATGTGGGAAATGCAGCAGATGGCGGGATGCGAGATTTATTCCCGCAAGATTACTTTCCCGCGCCATTCTGCTACTCTTAATGTTGTTTTCGACCCGTCGGGAAGTCTTTTGGGCTTCACCTTTACCGATGAGAAGGCGCTGCTTACCGAGACGGAGTCGGCCCATCATATCTATGTCTCCGACACGATCCAATTGCCAGCCCGCCTCACTATGCCGTCGGCCTCGTCGGTCAAGGATCGGGTGCCGGTCGTCATCCTTGTCCACGGTAGCGGTCCTTCCAATATGGATGAGTCTATAGGCCCGAATGCTCCTTTCCGCGACTTGGCCGAGGGCTTGTCGCGTCGTGGAGTCGCCGTCCTGCGCTATGACAAGCGCACTTTCGTTTGTCCGCAGTTTTTTGCGAATGCAACAGCTGGATTTACCTACGACGACGAGACGGTCGATGATGCTATCTCGGCCATCCGTCTCGTGAAAGACTCCTTGGCTCAAACTATGGCGCTCGATCCTTCCCGCATCTATATCGTCGGTCATAGTATGGGCGGCATGTTGGCTCCGCGTATCGCAGAGCGGAGTGGTGCTGTGGCAGGTCTCGTCCTGCTTGCCGCTCCCACAGGAAAACTGCGACCGGCGATGGAGCGCCAGTTTGCTTATCTTGGTCGTTCGGTAGAAGAGGCACGCCAGTTGACCGAACTCACCTTGGCGAAGACTCCCGAAGTCTATCTCGATATGGATGCTCGCTATTCGGATACAGCCACAGCACAGAGCCTGAATCTGCCGATGCTGATCCTTCAGGGTGAGCGCGACTATCAAGTGACGATGGACGACTATCGGGCGTGGCGCGAGGCTGTGGGCAATCGCCAGGGAGTGGTGATGAAGTCCTATCCGTCGCTCAACCACTTGTTTATGTCGGGCGAGGGAGCAAGCATGCCTGAGGAATACCAGACCCCGGGACATGTTGCCGAGGAGGTGATGGACGATATTGCCAACTTTGTCCTCTCGGGCAAATAAGATCGCTCTTCCCTTCCTGCGCGATCCTTACTTACCCTCGTGTGCGAACCTTACTTATCTTCGTGCGCGATCCTTAGTTAGAATGGATTTTTCCTTCCTAACCTCGCAAGACGCCTATCGTCTTGTTTGGGTCAATACTATTTGAGAAGGGCGGAGAGACTGCCGCCCTTCTCTGTGGACCGTGAAAGATTGTGAATGGAATACGAGAGGATTGTGAATGGTTGTGAATAGATTTGCATTCGCCTCCTCATTGCACTATCTATATTTTACGGTCGCGGATCATCTTCATCATGCAGCTTTTACCTACACGACGTTGACCTACCAATACGATGATGGTTTCCTTGCCAAGATACTTTTCTATCTTGTCGATATAGGACTGACGAATGATAGTTGCCATATTGTTATCTTTTATAAGTGAATTTTATTCTCGCTATGTCAGTTTTTGTCACATCCGGATAGTACTTTTGCCGCATGAAATGACAATAACTATATTTATTAAGGTATGAATGCAGGAAGAAATGGGGATAAGAGTCCTTAAAAAGTAAAATATAAGAGGAATCCAGGAGATTTCTTGTGAAAAAGTTTGGTGGTTCATCAGATTTTTACTAAATTTGCTATTGGATTAGTGACAGGGCAGGTGAAAGTCCTCGCTTGAAGTCGCTATGATGCAGAGAAGCAAGATAATCTTGTGGACACGAGCAAGCTATTCAGTTCTGTAGGTTGAAATCTGGTAAATTGAAACGTAGAAAGAACGTGAATTTGTTTGAGCGAGTCTGCACCATCATATGGTGTGGATTCCTCTTTCGAATTTTCTTTTCTACGGGTTTTACCAGAGCCTAACTTACAAGAGAGTGAAGAAAGAAGGGGTTCACGCCATTCTTTTTTCGCTTGTGAACCATTATGGACTTGTTTGGTTCGCAGATATTTCCCATCTTTGCAGAAGATTAGCTGCACTCGGCAATTTGAAAGCAAGCTTTCATTGCGCTCGTTTGCATGAACTTTGCAGTAAGATAAGCTGCATATCAGTATAAAAAAGTAAATGGTCTGCTGTTTCGGTTGAAAAGCAGGAGCAGCAATATGTAATAACCTAAAAACTCAATGCTTATGAGTAAAGTATTTCAAGTGAAGCCTAAGCGCCTCAAACGCTCTAACGGTACTGTCCTCACTCCCGATATGGTAGTGACAGTAACAACTATGCAGCACACCGCCACCCCTTTTTATAATGGAGCTAAGGAGGTGCAAGAAGCCTACATGCGCATCTATGCTTTCGACTACAAGAAAGCATGCTGCAACCAGAATGATTTTGAATTTAAGAAGTTGGACTAAAATAAGGAATATTATGAACATTAAAGGAAATGAAAAGCAATACTATGATAAAATAGTAGTCCTCTATAATAAATATGGAGAGAACATACCAGATGCAGACTTAATGCATTTGAGTGTCATTGAAAAAGAGTTGGGAATAAGTTTTAAACGTTCTCAAGAAATATTTGAATTGGTGAAGAATCAGGCCAATTCTGACAAAGCAGGAGCATGCGTTTCGGCTACAGTTGAAAAAACAGAAGAAAAAGCAAACACCGTAGCTGTTGCTGAAAATAAAGAGAATTTTTCTGAGTCAAGAAACGTAATGGAGGCTTCAGAAATTCATAGCACCTCCATCAAGAATGAATCTAAGATTGAAAAAAAGGAAACAATTGTCACAACCGTAGTTGACAATAAACCAGCTGAAGAAACAACAACCGCAAATGTTGAGACATCGGCAAAGGATTCCGAGCTTCAAATTATGGAAAAGTCATTGTCGCCAGTGAATGCAAAACAAGGTATGGTAGATGCAGAGAACAAAGACTTAATCCCTGTTGATGACCCTGGTGATATAAACAAATGGAAAGTCATATTTTGGTATACTATTGGTTTCCTTACCATAATACTTTGGGGAATAGGCTTAATCATCATGATATGGGAAACTATTGCCATAATCAGACATAAGAACAAGCAGTTGAGATATGCAAAATATCTAATCCAGCGAGACAAGACAAATCAATAATTGTGAAAACAATATAATTAGGCATTATGAAATTATCACTTTCGGAAGAAGCTTATTCAAAAGCGTTTTACAAAGCTTATAATAGATACGGGAACGACATCCCCGATGCAGAATGGCAAAGGCTTGGTGAACTGCGTGCGAGATACGGCATAGAAATGAGTCGTGTCAGAAAAATCATCAATGCCGTGCAAGAAGGTACGATTGTGCCTGATATAGAACAGAAAAAGACTACCACAGATAAGCCCAAACCAGCATCAGTGGTTTCCATCTTAACAGACACAGCCAGAGACATGAAAAATCGTGACAACGGAACCGATTGTTTGCTGCTTGACATTTCTGATACGATAAAAAGTTCTATAAGAAGTAATTTTGACCTAGGGCTAGACGAACAGATTCTATGGGTACGAGACACTTCTTTCTGGGGCAATAAAAATCAAGGTCTGGTCATAACAGACAAACAAATCGTTTATATTCCAGATAATGATTCGCCAGATAGCAAATATTATTTCGAGTTCAACGACATCAACAAAGTGGAATATCGCGAGATGGCTATCTTTATTTGGAATTACGAAAACGAGTATTTCAGACTTCCTCTTGGAGCATTTTTTAAATACGCAGAAGAATCACAAAGTTTAATTTGCGATGCGCAACGGTTGGCTTCTGCTCTAACTCAAATGGCGATATCGGCAGGTCATACTGAAACAAAAACGGTATTTGATTTGCTAAACGACTATATTGAAGAAGGACAGTATGACGAAGCTGAAGAGTTGGCGAAACAAGCAATATCAGATTTCGCTTCAGATGCAAATCATCAATGTATGTCTTATACCTATCTTGCACATATTCTTCACGACAAAGGAGAAAACGATACAATTAACAAAAGCTCTTATATGCAAGATGCCATTGAAGCATATGACGAAGCTTTAGCCTTGTGTGATGATAAAGATCCTTACAGATTCTCACTCTACAAAGAAAAAGGATTAATAGAACAAGAAATCGATAATACACGTGTCGCATGCAACTGTTTTATTGCAGCAATGGAATCTACCGATTTCGATTTAAAGAAAGAGGCTAAGGAACAGTATGGGCAACTGATGGAAAACTTGATGCAAGACGAAAGGCTTTTCTTGGACATTGATTACAATGAACGAAAGTTTATTTTCACAGTGAACAATGACAAGCATATTTCTGGCTGCCAGGACTCCTCAGACCATATTAAATGGGTATTTCCTGTGAACAGAATACCAGACTACATCAACTTTCCTGTAGGGCATCCTCAACCAAACACGCTATATATTGGTCATCCCCTAAAGCCGGGTACATACATTCCGTTTGAAAACGCGACAGAGCAATTATTCATGGAGAAGGTCCGTGAGTTGTGTTATCTAGCACAATGTCTTGGCGCAGTGGAGATAAAATTCAAAAGAATTAAAGGAAGGGATATATCGAACACATATGATTCGGCAAAAGACATATCCGTGAACCTTGGCATAAAAAATCTAAATATAGGATTAAGCGGCAATAAAGTTCTGAATAAAGCTGAAACGTCTTCAACTAAAGATGGTGTAGAACTTGTGCAACGCTATTCTCCTATGGAGAAACCATTTTGTCCAGAGGGCTTGGTTTGGTTGGACTCAGACCCTACGTGGCAAACATTGGTAAAGCAACGCTTAACAGGTAATATTCTGTCATACATTGAACGAGTATCTTCTACAGAAACTACAAATGTTACAAATAGTGAGTTGCTGTCTATAAAGGGATCTGTTGAGTATTTGTCTATAAAGGCAAGTGGCACATATGACAAAAAAGAAGATAAGACATTCAGTAAAACAGAAGAGATGGAGTGGGAAATAGATATGCAATTCAAACCTTTGCAGGATTTTGAAGACAATGCACATCCCAACATTCCTTTACAGAATGAATATTTACCAGAAGAAGAGGAATATATGGAAGAAGTCAGATTCTGTTTAGAAGATGACAATGAAATAAATGAACATTCTCGTAAGTTTCTGGAACGTAAGCGACAAAAAAGCGGATTGTCGGAAGCCCGTGCCATAGAATTAGAAACGATTGTAAAGGACTCTTTGTCTGCTTCTATGATACAGAATACAGACGATCTTTCTGAAGAAGAGTTGGCATACAAGAGTGAAGTTGAGCTCTGCATAGAAGATGGTAATGAGATAGATGAACATATGCGCAGATTTTTGGACCGCAAGCGCCAAAGATTAGGATTGACTGAAGCTCGTGCCCAAGAAATTGAATCTATAGTCAAAGCTTCGCAAACTTCTTTTACAAAAGAAGAACAAGAGTATTTGGAAATCCTTGATGAGGTGTTCGAAAACGGTATTATTCCCAATAGCGTACGTCGTTTACTGGATAGAGAAATCAAGTCATTAGGACTTTCTGAAGAACGCGCAAAAGAGTTAGAAGAAATAAAATGTAAAGCGTAATAATTATACTCCAATAAGTTGTGTAAAACTTATCACAACTAATTGGAGTAATATAACGAATTGACTATGAGTAAGGTTTTTCAAGTCAGGCCGAAGCGTATCAAGCGTTCCAACGGCACCGTACTAACCCCCGATATGGTAGTGACGGTAACTACTCAGAAGCATACTACCACACCATTCTACAACGGTGCCAAAGAACTTCAAGAAGTCTACATGCGCATCTACGCCTTCGACTACAAAAAAGCATGCTGCAACCAGAATGATTTTGAATTTAGGAAGTTGGACTAAATAAGCATAAGTACTTATGAAATACATCAACAAATTACAAAAATCATCGTCCCGTTACTATAATTTCTTGGAAAAAACAGTAAAAGAAATGCGTGATTATGCCCTAAGCTCAGATTGTGGGTACGATTTTATATGTGCCAACTATTTGAATGAAGATAGATTTGAAAATGAGGAGGGACAGATTCTCTCAGCTTTCAATTCTGACGACATTTCAGATCAGACTCTCGTTTATGGCGCAGTGATTGTTCAGCAATATGAAGATACCGATTCTAACCTTATCAATGCATTGCTTATAACAGATGAGCGTATTTTAGTCCACTTGTATGTTACAGATGATCAAGAACATGATTTTGAGTATTATTACTATTGTGAATGGAATCAACTGGCTTCTGCAAAAAAGAGAAAGATGAAGATGATGATGTCATTGTCTTGATTGATGATGAAAATGAAGAAGTTGGATTTTTATATGCGCAGTTGTTAGGAGGTTGTTATGACAATATGGCAATTTCAAATCAATGGATTGACTTTTTTAATGATGCAATTCGTGAGGCAAACAAACCAATGGGACAATCTATGGAAGACAATCACATATTCAAAGCATTTATGTCTAACAAACTGCTGTTTAAACCGTTTGCTTCATGGCCTGATTGCGTACACTTAGGATTGAACAATGTAGATGCCATTTCAAATAAACTTCTTTATGAGATAACATTAAGAAGAGGTGAACGCCTGCTATGGGTATCGCGTCATATAGCCAATTGGAAAGCGAAAGACAATGATGAGAAAACTCCCTCTGGTTGCATTATTACAGACCAACGCAAGGAAAAGCCCCTTCAGATTGAAGTGGAAAAGAACGCATTGTACCCGGCTTTAGGAAAGCCATCGGATGAGGCTTTCGAGAAGTGGATAAGGGAATATAAATCGGGATTTGCGTTCCCACAGATAAACAATTCCAAACGCTGGGTTAAGATGCCATTCTTAGAATAACGTATACTCTAAAAATTATTACTATGGACAAATTAGAAATATACAAGAACATCAAGACAATTGCTGATGAGCTCTGCAAGGAGAACAAGACGTATCTTCGTGCAGATTTGGCTTTTGAGCTAAAAAAGTATGGTATAGCTTCCGATTCCTCGGAGGTGAGTAAGCTGGTATTTGATGCTTACAGATATTTCCATGATAACGGTAATATCGCCATTGCTTTTGTTTCCAATAATTCTCGTACAACCCTTGTGGCTGAATACAAGTTGAATGACAGTTTGGAACAGGGCAACAAGGAGGAGGCTTTGAAGATAGCCGAGACGGAACTGGCGTTGTCTTCATCTGCTTTGGAGCAGTTGAAGGAGCAGGTGGAACAGAACCTAAACTTAGTTCTTGTTAAGGGAACGTCGAAGATGGCTGATATTGTCATGGGTACGAATGGCGTGAAAGATGTAAGAAGTAAGGCGGCTACCATGTTTGATAAATATACCAAGATGGTGGAGGCTTATCACTATGCTGAGGATAGCGTTCGTGGAAACATCGAAGATTTTACTTCTTTGCGTAGTGATATCGGGACGGTTTATCGTGACTATGCCCTGAAACTTATCGATATCTATGGCGACTCCATCAAGATGGTTTCTCCTGATCTGTTCGACTTCAAGCGAATAGAGTGGCTGGATGTGGACGAGATGCTTAAGTATGTGGAGCTGGAATATAACAAGCTCACGGAAAAATGTGCAGCTTTGATTGGTGAGATTTCTGTTAGTTTCCGTACTTCCTTGCAGGGTTCTTTGCAGGCTTATAAGTCTTTGTCGAATGGCAACAAGTCCTTGGGCTTGGCGATGGCAGGCTTGACGATGCTTGAACACTATATGGGAGCAAGTGAACGCGCTAATCGTTTGAAGTCTGATTTATCAGTTTTCCAGATGAGCGTGAAGCATGATGCCACTCGCATCAAGGCTGATATGGGACGATTGTTGGTAATCTGCAAAACGCTCAATGATGTGGTAATTCCGAAGGCGAATGTGTTCTTGCGTTATGGAGAAAAACTGTTGGCTTCTGACTTGAAGGCGACGCTTGATGCTTTGTATGCTGATGAGACTATTCGTCCATTGGAGGAGCAACGAAAATGTCTGCTTCAGCAGATGAAGGCGCTGGACATGGAGATGAACGACCATCTCCAGAACATCGATGTCTATACCTCGCTGATTAATGACATCACCGCCACCTTGGAGTCTAAGCAGGGAAGCTATATGGAAGCGAAGGCGAAGAAGCCTTCCAAGCCTTTCTTCCTCGTCAACTGGATCACCTTTGGTGTGGCCAACAAGAACTACTATCGTGACTTTGCTGAATGGAATGCAGTATGCTTCCCTCTTGTAAGAGAATATGAGAGCTATCAGGTAGATTTGAAGTTGGATAAGGAGGAATTGGAATCGCATCGTGAGGAACAAACCCGCATCAAAAATGAGTATGCCAAACTCTCCAGTGAACTGGATAAGGTTTCTAAGGAAATCAGGAGCAAGATAGTTTGCTCTGACGACTTGAAGCTGAAGATGCTGAAACATCTTCGTGATATGGTTGCCATGCTGAAACTTGGACGTGAAATCATGGAGAGCAAGATTGATGAGAAGTTGGTGCATGCGGTAGATATTCCCGATTATCGGGAGGCAGCCAAGCTTCCTGCTGATGTGGAGCAGAACCTTTCTCTGTTTACGGGAATGTTGGCAGATAATCTTCATGCCGACAAGGATATGGCTAAGAATCTGCTTGACGGAGTGGAAGCATATACGAAAGACCATAAGAAGATAGAGGGCAAGACCGCACAACAGAACAAACCTGCAGAGTACAGTGAGGAAGACTTGGCGCAGGTAACTGGTGCTATGGAACAATCCTTACAGAAAGGTATCGCCCTGTTTGCCAGCTTTGCCAAGCTCAAAGCGCAGCAGCTCAGTGGTAGCTTGGCTTCGGCTGCATACGATAAGGAGTTGAAGAAACATGCAGATGAGTTTAAGCGTGAAATGGCTAAGATAGACAACAAGAGTGCTTATCTTCGTGAGGTGTTCAAGCGTATCAATCTGGCTGGTAGTGAGGAGGAGCGTAAGCAAGCTATGGAGTTGATGAGCGACTTGAGCGGTTACTCTCTCTCGGAACAGGAGTTCACAGAATTTATAAATGGTAAGAAACAAATAGAATTATAAGGCGTATGGAAAGTTCAAGAAGACAGCAAGCCCAGGCTGATTTGGGCATGGATTTCGCAAAAGAAGATCAAAAGCGAGAGGCGGCTCTTGCCAAAGAACAGGCGAGAGCTGATAAAAAAGCAGCAAAGCGTGAGAAGATGATGAACATGCCATCATATCGTCTGATGGTAGGTGCGGCGAAGTATATGGACAAGTGGTTCTTGGATCCTATCCTTGGTTTCATTCTTCCTGCCGGTATTGGAGATGCATTGTCGAGCGTGTTTGCGTTCCCATTTATCTATTACAGTCTTTGCGTAGTTAAGTCGATTCCGCTGACTTTGGCTGTCATCTATAATATCTTGATGGATGTGCTGATAGGTGCCATACCTTTCTATATAGGTGATGTGCTGGATGTATTCAAGCGTTCGTATGTAGAGAACCTGAGATTGATTACTGGCTATATCGAGGATGATAAGGAGATTATCAATAAGGTGAATAAGAAGGCATTCTGGACGGCTGTGTTCATTGTCGTGCTTTGCTGGTTGATTTATGTGGTAATTTCGTGGTCCATTCGCTTGGGAACCATGGCTTGGGATTGGATAGTTTCATTATTCTAAAATGAGTCGCTTATGTTGAGAGGTATCAAAACATTTGTCTGCAAAGACTGCGGACATAGATTTAAGGCGTTGGATATGGAGTGGAATGCTACTGCCGCTTCTTATCTTGTGAAATGCCCGAAATGTGGTAGTATGAACACAAAATAACTATTTAGCATTGAAAGATATAAATGTCTTAAATGAGAAGTTCTTGACAGCTCAAGAACTTTGGAAAAAGAATGAGTTTGCGTCAGCCTTTGAGATGCTTGACGGAATGTACAAAGAATATTCGGCTATGGACTGGATAGAGGAAGGTGTTTCTACCGATGCTGATGCTAACGAACAGCAGCAGGCATTGCATTATATCTATAAAGATTTTTATGCTCACCATCTAATAAACTATTATTGCCAATTATTTACGGCTTTGGTTTCACTTTTGGACGAAGCGGCAAAGTACAAGAATAATATAACAAAAGCATACGCTCATGTTGATAGCATTCTTGCAGAATTAGAAAATTTGGAAAAAGTAGCCCCAAGTGAGTATTCTCACCATAAACTGTGGTTGGAACGTAGCGATTATAAGACTGTAAAGTCTATGCTATCTGATTGCTGTGGGCTTCCACAATGTGGAATCTCGCAAGAAGATTATCAAGATTTTCTTTATACCTATAACCATCAACCAGATTTGCTTGATGATGAAGATACGGTTGAAGACGATGAAGATGGTTATCTCGATATGGATAATGATTATGACGATATTGAAGACTACTTTGAAAAGAAGTCTTGGTGCAATATCCACTTTTATTGTTTAGGAGTAGTTAAAAGCTGTACTGTAGGAGGAAATATAAACTATCGCTCAATCATAGATAAACTTCAGCATGATATAGGGATAAGTCCTGAGGTGTGGCAGTTGAAGGATGATAGTGAATTCAATGTCGTTAAGAAAATGGAGGCTTTAGTAACATCTAAGCTATGCAATTTTAATCCAACAATAGACATAGACCACAATATTTTGCCAACTTTGTTGGAACAGGTAGATAATTCCAATGCTCCACTTTCGATAGAAGTTGTTGCAACATTAAACTATAGAGAATTAGGTACTACTTGTATAGGATATGTTGTCTCTGGTAAACTAACCGTTGGAGATAAGGTTAAGTTAAACTTTGCCTTAGGTAATGGGGAACATACTCCAAAACTTGATGATAATGATGTCCTTTCTGCTAAGGTGACATGGATTGAGACTAACGGAACAGAGCTCACAACAAAGGCGATAGCTAATCAGACCCTTAGTTTTGGCTTGGACATAGAAAGGTATTTGTTGCCTGAGACAATAAGCAGTGTGGAACATTATAAAGTTTAAAAGATGAATAGTAATATTTTCTTTCAGCCCTTCGTTGGCAAGGATTATGCCAACGGGGGGATATTCGGCAAGCGAATCATGATATTGGGCGAGAGCCATTATTGTGATGAGAGTTGTGCGGATTGCGGTGATTGTCGTCTGCATCGTGAGTGTATGAACTTTACGCAGCAGGTGCTTGATGATTATCTCAATGAGAATAAGGAACGGCAGAACTGGATGCGGACTTTCCTGAAGTTTGAGCGTTCGTTAGTGGGTGAGGAGACCAATCAAGCAATGAGGCTGAAGATTTGGAACTCGGTCATCTTCTTCAACTATCTGCAAGTGGCGATGGGTGGTCCTCGCGAGGCAGGCTGGCACAGCCGAACAATATCACCAGGCTGGCAAGGCTTTCTTTGAGGTTATCGAAAAGTACCAGCCCGAGTACATCATCGTATGGGGCAAGAGGCTTTGGAATAATTTGCCTGGCGGTCACTGGCGCCAAGAGCAAGTTTCTGATGTTCACTGGGTGGATTGCAATGACATCGAAGTGGAAGGCAGTTGGGTGCCTAATGGATTCTACATGATGCCTGGTGGCAAGCATGTAAAGGTCCTTGTGGTGAATCATCCTTCCGTAGGCTATTCTTGGGACTATTGGTACAAGGTGATACAAAAATTTTTGAGATAATTTTCTCGCCTGTGCCACAATTTGACACACCATACCATTATCTTTGCTGTCGCAACTGAATGAGGTGGATTTTGCTCTCACTAATCTCCGATCCAAGGACTTGGAGTATTTGGAGAAGACGTTGAAGCGAAACTCTCCCTACAAGATACGGGGAGGAAGTTTCGGCGATGATAAAATAATAGAAGTGTGTAATGGTAAAATAGTAGGGAAATATGAAGGAAGAATGGATGAAACTGATAGATGATGTAGAGAACGACCGTAGCTATAATGCTGATCCTAACTTCATTTTTTTTGACTTTATAAGAGAAAAGACTACGATAGAGGATAAGCGTGCCATCGTGCAAGAGGTGGAGCGTCGTGTCAAGAAGGTGGTGAATCGGGAAGTGAACAATCCTGACTATTTCTTCAGAAACTTCAGTGAGTCGGAGCGAGAGCTCTTGGACGACTTGCTTGGGCTTCGTGAGGTGACGCTCGATGAGATGATGCTTCATCCTACTGCTGCCGAGGTGGAACGATTGAGCAAGTTGAACGACAAACTCTACAAGCTCACCTTGGAGTGTTTCGAGCAATGCCGTAACCTTTGGCTTACGCTCTATCGCTCGCCTTACAAGGTGGACGACCGTTTCTGCTACGACTTGGATAGTACGCTTCGATTCGAGTATGCTGACAAAGACTCGGTCTTGCATCTGGAGAATGATGACTATTACGGTTCCGACTTCGACTATATGATTCATCTGACAGATGAGTTGCTCAGTACAGGACATTGTAAGATGGATACCATTGTGAATGGTGCGTCTGCCAACTTTTTCGGCAACGAAGAGGATACGTTGAGAGAGTTGACTGATACGCTCGACGATGGCACGTCGTGGGCGGAAGGCTATCTGCATGCTGAAAACGGAGGATATCCACCCACCCAAAACGGGG
>ULUW01002670.1_pt1 | contig 38186 bp, 38 predicted proteins | sample 1959041 | NCBI WGS metagenome assembly ULUW01 (sample SAMEA4835775, study PRJEB28245) | human gut metagenome | biome: gut microbiome; material: fecal sample | place: Denmark | collected 2008
GCGGTAATGGAGGAAAGTTTGATAAAGAGAATTGCTCTGTCGATAGAAGAAAAGACTTGACAACAGAGAATGATTACGTGTGATAGGGAATGATCATTTCAGCTTGCAGTAGCAGTGCAGATTTTTGTTTTATTGCTGTTTGTTTGATGTTCTTGCTTTTGCTCACATGATAGCATATGGTTGAATTCGGTGTATGGCTCTTTTTAGAACCTTTTCTCTTGTTTTTATGTATTGAGCATTATTACCCTTTATTCGTTAAATTAAGGCTGCGGAATGTTTAAAAAGGAAGTCTAACGTCCTGCAAATCGCAAATATTTTTTCATATGCGTGCTTTGACTTTTTGGTTGTTTAAGTATATGCAAGATTTATTTCAAGAAATCATGTAAAAGAGAGAGAATACGATTATATTATCGTTTTTAAATCGTATGAATTTTATAAAAGATATTGATACATAGTAAAAAAATGCCCAACCATTGATTAAACACTGGTTGAGCAATAATTATGTATTGAATTATAACTAATAGACTCTATTAATTATTCTATTTGTAGATAGAAATTATTTTTTAGTGAATAATAGTGCAAGTACCGTCTACAATTTCGCCTTTAGAGAATACACAACGCACATTGATATCCTTATCCAGAATTACGATATCAGCATCTTTACCTTTTTGCAGACTACCTTTCCGATCAGAGATACCGATGATACGTGCCGGTGTTTCAGAAGCCATTCTCACTGCATCTGCCAATGGAATATTAGCTTTCTTTACCATGACTTGTACCAATGTGTCCATTGTTGCCAGACTACCTGCCAGTGAAGAATGATCTTTCAACTTGCATACTCCGTTTTCAATGATATAACGGCTGTCACTTGATATTTCACCATCATAAGCTGCATACTTCAATGCATCTGTTACCAGACAAGTCTTTTCTACTCCTTTCAGTTTGTATACCAGTTTCAAGATCGTAGCAGGCAGGTGAATACCATCGGCTATCACTTCCACACTCATATCATCAATCAGATATACACTCTCTACAGTACCTTCGTATTTGTATTCACGACGTTTGTGGAAACCAGGCATTGCATTGTAGAAATGAGCGGCATGAGTAAATCCAGCGGCAAAAGCTTCTTTGATATCCTGAAATTCTGCTTCCGTATGGGTAGCAGCAGTCAGAATACCTCTGGATGAGGTATAACGAGCGAAATCATGTGCTCCAGGAAGTTCCGGACTGATATCCCAACGTTTGATACAGTGTGTTTTCTCCAACAGAGAAATATATTCATCCGGATTAGGTTCTTTCAGAAATTCTTCCCATTGTGAGCCAGCCATCTTCTTGTTCAAATAAGGACCTTCGATGTGCAATCCCTGAATAACTGAACCGGATTGAGACATAAGTTTTTCGCAGACTTGGCTTGCCTGTGAAAGAGTCTCGAAGCTGGAAGAAGACAACGTAGGGAATATAGAAGTGGCTCCATGTTTCAGGTGAGCATTTACCGCACAGGTAAAGGCCTCTTCTGTAGCTTCCGTAAAATCATGTCCTCCACCTCCGTGCACATGCATACCGACAAAACCTGGTACGATATACATTCCTTTTACATCAATTACCTTAGCACCGATGACAGCCAGGTCGCTGTTGGTAATTTCAAGAATCTTTCCATCGTTGATAAGTACGGAACCATCTTTCATCCATCCTTGTGGGGTAAGGATATGTCCGTTAATTATTTGTGTAAGCATAATTATATCCTCCTTTTGTTTCTGTTAAAAAAGAGTATTGGTACCTTCTACCAATTCTCCCATTGCCCATACGGCTCTTACGTTCAGGCTGTCGTCCAAAGCAATGATGTCGGCATCCTTTCCTTTTTCCAGTGTACCTTTTCTATCCAATACTCCCATGATGCGTGCCGGTGTTTCCGAAGCCATTCTGATTGCATCTTCCAGAGGAATTTCGGCTTTCTGTACCATGGTACGAATCAGACGGTCCATTGTAGCGATACTGCCGGCCAATGCCGAACGATCGGCCAGTTTACATACACCATCTTCAATAATAACTCTAGGGTCGAATGCCTCCTGACTGTCACTGGCAGCGCAAGCCAGCGCATCGGTAATCAGTGCAGTTCTTTCTACCCCTTTAATCTTATGAACCAGTTTCAAGATAGTAGGAGGTACGTGAATACCATCTGCTACCACTTCTACCGTCATATCATCTATCAGGTAGATACTTTCCACAGTTCCTTCGTATTTGTATTCACGGCGTTTGTGGAATCCCGGCATAGCATTGTAGAAGTGAGTGGCATGTGTATACCCGGTATTATAAGCGGTGTAAATGTCTTCAAATTCGGCTTGTGTATGTCCTACTGCTGCCAGTACACCCTTGGATGTGATGTATTTACCGAACACCATGGCACCCGGTAATTCCGGAGCGGCATCCCAGCGTTTGATGCAGTTGGTTTCTTCCAATAGTGGGATGTATTCTTCAGGATCAGGATTCTTGATATTTTCAGGCATCTGTCCTCCGGCCATCTTCATGTTGAAGTAATGTCCTTCCAGATGGAGTCCGAGCACAGGGCTGTTAGGCTCTTTCATCAACTTTTCAGTTGTGGCAGCAGCTGCACGGATCATGGGGATGGTAGACGAAGATAAGGTCGGGAATATACTTGTGGTACCGTGCTTCATGTGAGCATTGATGGCAGCGCGGAAAGCATCTTCTGCACCTTCCATGAAGTCTCTTCCTCCACCGCCGTGTACGTGAATTTCTACTCCTCCGGGAACAATATACATACCCTTGGCATCGATAAGTTTGGCGCCTACGATAGCTAAGTCGCAATTGGTAACTTCCAGAATTTTATTGTCGCGTATTAATACGGACCCGTCTTTCAACCATCCTTGTGGAGTAAGGATGCGTGCATTAATAATTTGAGTTAACATGGACTTTTTATATACTTATGTTGATAAATTAATTTCCTGCAAAGTTAGCCATTTCATTGACGTTGGAAAGAAAAAAAGCAATTGTTTCATGCCGGATTTATAATTCATAAAGATTTTATCCTTCATTAAGGAAAAATTTCGATAATACTTTGTACCTTTGCTTCCACGATAACTAACATTTAATTAATAACAGATAATTATGGCAACACCTGAATTCAAGTATCAGCCGATGTTCGAACACGGTAAAGATACAACTGAATACTATTTGCTTACCAAAGATTATGTATCAGTAAGCGAGTTTGAAGGAAAACCTATCTTGAAGATTGAAAAAGAAGGTTTGACAGCAATGGCTAATGTCGCTTTCCGTGATGTTTCGTTTATGTTGCGCCGTTCGCACAACGAACAGGTTGCAAAAATCCTTACCGATCCGGAAGCAAGCGATAACGACAAGTATGTAGCATTGACATTCCTGCGCAATGCAGAAGTAGCTGCAAAAGGTGTATTGCCTTTCTGTCAGGATACTGGTACAGCTATTATACATGGCGAAAAAGGACAGCAGGTATGGACTGGATATTGCGATGAAGAAGCTTTGTCGTTAGGTGTATACAAAACTTATACAGAAGAAAACCTTCGCTATTCTCAGAATGCGCCACTTACTATGTACGAAGAAGTAAATACTCGTTGCAACTTGCCGGCTCAGATTGATATCGAAGCTACTCAGGGTATGGAGTATGAATTCCTTTGCGTAACAAAAGGTGGTGGTTCTGCCAACAAGACTTACCTGTATCAGGAAACAAAAGCTATCTTGAATCCGGCTACATTGGTTCCGTTCCTGGTAGAAAAGATGAAAACTCTGGGTACAGCTGCTTGTCCTCCTTATCACATCGCATTTGTAATCGGTGGTACTTCTGCTGAAAAGAACTTGCTGACTGTAAAATTGGCTTCTACCCGTTTCTACGATAACTTGCCTACTACAGGTAATGAATACGGACGTGCATTCCGCGATGTAGAATTGGAAAAACAAGTATTGGAAGAAGCTCACCGCATTGGCTTGGGTGCTCAGTTTGGTGGTAAATACTATGCACACGATGTACGTATCATCCGCTTGCCTCGTCACGGTGCTTCTTGTCCGGTAGGTTTGGGCGTTTCTTGCTCGGCAGACCGTAACATCCGTTGTAAAATCAACAAAGACGGTATTTGGATTGAAAAACTGGATTCTAATCCGGGTGAACTGATTCCGGAAGAATTGCGTCAGGCTGGTGAAGGTAATGCTGTGAAGATTGACCTGAATCGTCCTATGCCGGAAATCCTGGCTGAACTTGACAAATATCCGGTAGCAACTCGTTTGTCATTGAACGGAACAATCATTGTAGGCCGTGATATTGCTCACGCTAAGCTGAAAGAACGTCTGGATCGTGGAGAAGACTTGCCACAGTATATCAAAGATCATCCTATTTATTATGCTGGTCCGGCTAAGACTCCTGCTGGTATGGCTTGTGGTTCTATGGGTCCGACTACTGCAGGACGTATGGACCCGTATGTAGACCTGTTCCAGAGTCACGGTGGTTCTATGATTATGTTGGCTAAGGGTAACCGTAGTCAGGCTGTAACCGATGCTTGTAAGAAACACGGTGGTTTCTACCTGGGTTCTATCGGTGGTCCGGCTGCTATCCTGGCTCAGAACAACATCAAGAGCATCGAATGTGTAGAATATCCGGAACTGGGTATGGAAGCTATCTGGAAGATTGAAGTAGAAGACTTCCCTGCATTCATCCTGGTAGACAACAAGGGTAACGATTTCTTCAAACAAATTAAACCTCGTTGCGCGGGTAACTGCAAATAAGTAAAATATTTCTGTCTGGTCCTGTAGGGCACAGCAGTTATTGATATCGAGGCCATCTCAAAGTTTATTTGAGACAGCCTCATTATTTTTGAAACTTCATAGTGGAAGAAAAGGCGAGATATGAACGAGCAAGTAATACAAAAACTGAAGATACTGACAGAATCGGCCAAATACGATGTGTCTTGTTCCTCCAGTGGTACGGTTCGCCGTAATACGAAGGGAGGAGTAGGAAATACCGTAGGGGGCTGGGGAATCTGCCATAGCTTTTCGGAAGACGGACGCTGTATTTCCTTGCTGAAGGTGATGCTCACCAATTATTGTATTTACGATTGTGCGTATTGCATCAACCGTATCAGCAATGATATTCCGCGTGTTACTTTATCTGTGTCTGAATTGGTGGAGCTGACGATGGAGTTTTACCGCCGCAACTATATCGAAGGACTGTTTCTGAGTTCCGGTGTGGTGCGTAATCCCGATTATACCATGGAGCGGCTGGTGCGTGTGGCAAAAGATTTGAGGGAAGTGCATCGCTTCAATGGTTATATCCACCTGAAGAGTATTCCGGGAGCGAGTAGGGGACTGGTGGCTGAAGCGGGACGTTATGCCGACCGTCTGAGTGTGAATCTGGAGATTCCGACGGAAGAAAACCTGAAACGTCTGGCTCCGGAAAAAGACCATCAGAGTGTATATCTTCCCATGCAGTATATCCAGCAAGGGGTGCTGGAGAGTGCTGAAGAACGTCGCCGTTATCGCCGTGCTCCCCGCTTTGCACCGGCCGGACAGAGTACACAGATGATTGTGGGTGCTACCTCCGAAACAGATAAGGATATTCTGAAAGTGTCGTCTTCGCTTTATGGAAACTCTACCATGAAGCGTGTGTATTATTCCGGCTATGTGGCAGTCAACACGTACGACAAGCGTTTGCCGGCACTGAAGCAGCCGCCTTTGGTTCGTGAAAACCGACTTTACCAGGCCGACTGGTTATTACGCTATTATCAGTTTAAGGTGGACGAGTTGGTAGACGACGGGCATCCCGACCTGGATTTGGAAATAGACCCGAAGTTGGCTTAGGCGTTGAGGCATCCGGAATGTTTTCCGGTGAATGTCAATACTGCCGATTACGAGATGTTACTACGGGTGCCCGGTATCGGAGTAAAGTCGGCCAAATTCATAGTGTTGTCCCGCCGTTTCTCGCGTATCGGTTTTTATGAGTTGAAAAAGATGGGGGTAGTGATGAAAAAGGCGAAATATTTCATTACTTGCAATGAACTGCCGGAAAAAACAATACAGGAGTTGGGTGCTGTTGCCATCCGGCGTCTGCTGTTGCCCAAGTCACCTAAAAAAGACGATGGTCAGCTGAGTTTTAATTTTACCTTCGACTGATAAGGTTTATTTGAACCTTTGTGCGTGTATTCTGTTTAGTATTTAATAGAACCTTGTAATAATAATGCCGGTTAAGCTGTTTCTTAAATCTGTGAATTTATGAAACCTTCGAATCTTCTTTTATAGAAAGAACCGGGTGTATTGAATATTTCCAAACTGAAATAGAAAACTGAAGGCTTATGTGGAATCTGATAAAAGAATTGAAACGGAAAGACCACAAACGGTATTTGGGTGGTCTGGACTTTTTTAAGTATATAGGTCCGGGATTGCTGGTGACGGTAGGGTTTATCGATCCGGGAAACTGGGCTTCCAATTTTGCAGCAGGGTCGGACTATGGATATGCTCTGTTGTGGGTAGTGACACTCTCTACTGTCATGCTGATTGTGTTGCAGCACAATGTGGCCCATTTGGGAATTGTGACCGGACTTTGCCTGAGTGAGGCGGCTACCCGATATACTCCCAAATGGGTGGCGAGACCTATATTGGGAAGTGCGGTACTGGCATCTATTTCTACTTCTCTGGCAGAAATCTTAGGAGGAGCCATTGCGCTGGAGATGCTATTCGATATTCCCATTATCTGGGGATCTATTCTGACTACGGTACTGGTAGTGATTATGCTTTTTACGAACTCTTACAAGCGGATAGAGCGGGCAATTATTGCTTTTGTGTCTGTCATTGGCTTGTCTTTTTTATATGAGTTGGTTTTGGTAGATATTGACTGGGGACTTGCAGCACGTTCGTGGGTGGTACCCAATATTCCGCAAGGCAGTCTGCTGATTATTGTGAGCGTGCTGGGTGCTGTTGTGATGCCTCATAACTTGTTTTTGCATTCGGAAGTGGTGCAGAGTCGTGAATACAACCGGAAGGATGAGGCTTCTATCCGGAAACTTCTGAAGTATGAGTTTTATGATACTTTGTTCTCTATGGGAGTAGGCTGGGCTATTAATAGTGCCATGATTCTTTTGGCGGCAACTACTTTCTTTGCACATCAGACTCCGGTAGAGGAGTTGCAGCAGGCAAAGTCTTTGCTTGATCCTTTGTTGGGAAATCAGGCCGGTATCATCTTTGCACTGGCCTTGCTGATGGCAGGTATTTCTTCTACCGTTACCAGCGGAATGGCGGCCGGCTCTATATTTGCCGGTATCTTTGGAGAGTCTTATCACATTAAGGATATACATTCCCGCCTGGGAGTTCTTCTTTCACTGGGAATAGCACTGGTTATCATTATGTTTATAGAAAATCCTTTCCAGGGATTGATTATTTCTCAGATGATACTGAGCATGCAGCTTCCGTTTACTGTTTTTCTACAGGTGGGGCTGACTTCTTCGAAGCGTGTGATGGGGCAATATGCTAATTCCCGTTGGAGTACATTTGTCTTATATACAATAGCTATTGTAGTCTCTGTCTTAAATATTATGCTATTGTTCAGTTGATTTGTTGCCAAACTCATTAGAATCAGCTAACTTTGTCCCCGTTTTTTAATTATTAAAAGGAAATATATATGGCAGGATATCTTTCGGGAGATGCGCGGAAAGTAACCACACATCGCCTTATTGAGATGAAACAGCGTGGAGAAAAAATATCAATGCTGACCTCATACGACTATACCATTGCACAGATTGTTGATGGAGCCGGAGTTGATGTGATATTAGTGGGTGATTCGGCATCCAATGTAATGGCCGGTAATGTGACTACATTGCCTATCACTGTAGATCAGATGATTTATCATGGAAAATCGGTAATGCGTGGCGTGAAGCGTGCATTGGTTGTAGTAGACATGCCTTTTGGTTCGTATCAGGCCGACCCTTTCGACGGTGTACGTAATGCCATCCGTATGATGAAGGAAACCGGAGCTGACGCGTTGAAGCTGGAAGGAGGCGAAGAGGTAATTGATACCATCCGCCGGATTATCGGAGCAGGTATGCCGGTAATGGGACACCTGGGACTGATGCCTCAGTCTATTAATAAATATGGTACTTACGGGGTACGTGCCAAAGGTGAAGAAGAAGCTGAAAAACTGATACGTGATGCCCATTTGCTTGAAGAAGCCGGTTGCTTTGCTTTGGTCTTGGAGAAAATTCCGGCAGAATTGGCAGCCCGTGTGGCAAGCGAACTGACTATTCCGGTAATTGGTATCGGAGCAGGAGGTGCTGTAGATGGTCAGGTATTGGTGGTAGCCGATATGTTAGGAATGACGAAAGGGTTCAGTCCTCGTTTCTTGCGTCGCTATGCCGATTTGCATACCGTGATGACTGATGCCATCGGGCAGTATGTGGAGGATGTGAAAGCATGCGATTTCCCCAATGAATCAGAACAATATTAATGTATAAACTTTTCAGAGAATGACAGAAAGTCGCGATGTAGGTGTCTTTTGTTATTCTCTGAATATTTTTAATCCTATTTTATATGGGAGAATCATTGAATCCGTTTGCAAATGCTATTTTATGGAATCGTAATTTTTGCCTGCTGATTGTTGCAAACTTTCTGTTTTATACGGCTGTATATATTCTCTTTCCTCTTCTTCATCAGTGGATGGTGTCCGATTGGGGATATTCGGAGATACAGTCAGGCTGTATGCTGGCGGTTTTCGGACTTGCTCTTTTTTTGCCAGGGGCATTCAATAACTATCTGGTCGATGCCTTTAGCCGTAAAGGAGTAGCGATTCGAAGTATACTTTTGCTGGGAATATTGACTTTAGCTTATCCTTATGCCACTGCAGAATGGATGGTCGTTGGTTTTCGTCTGTTGCAGGGAATGCTGATGGGGATTGCTGTCATGGCTACAGGAGCTACATTGGTGATTGATGTAACTCCCAGCAATAAAAGGAATGCAGCTAACCGGGTGTTTGCCTGGTGCAGTATTTTAGGAATGCTGATAGGGGTGCTGTTGGGGTTGGAAATCGGACATTGGCTCATGTTCCAGTACGTATTGTATGTCTCAGCATCGTTGTGCGGTATAGCAGCACTTCTTGTTTCATGGGTGGTGGTTTGTTTCAGGGCGCCGTTGAATCTTCCTCTGCTTTCTTTCGACCGCTTTTTGCTTTTCCGTACTTTGGTGCCGGGAATAAATATGCTCTCTGTACCTGTTATTTTAGGAATCTTGTTCGTGACGGTTTCCGATACTTTTTTTTATCTTTGCATAGGAGGGGGATTTCTGATTTATTTATTAATCAGACAGATTTATACAGCTCCTTTGAATGGGCGTATACAGATCCTAATCGGCCAGTTGTGTACAGCAGCTGGTTTGCTTGTCTGGTGGATGAAAAGTGGTGACTCTCCATATTATGCCGGAGCATTGCTTATCGGTGTCGGTACAGGATTCTCTATCGGTCAGTTCCTTAGGATGATGATTCTTTTACCGCGTCATTGCGAACGTGGCACGGGATATCATACTTATCAGTTGCTATGGGAAGCTGGTATTGCCGGTGGTGTATTACTTGGAATGTGTGCCGATGCCTGTAGAGTAGAACAAGTGCATTTGTGGGCTTTGGGTATTTGTGTGGCTGGAGCTTTGCTGTACGAAGGGTATGTGCATCGGTATTTTGTAAAGAGAATAGACGAAAAAGAATGACTAATTTAATATAAAAAGAATATGGCAGACGATAAAAAAATTATCTTTTCAATGGTTGGAGTGAGCAAGTCATTCCAAAACAATAAGCAGGTATTGAAAGACATCTACCTTTCTTTTTTCTATGGTGCTAAAATCGGTATCATCGGTCTGAACGGTTCGGGTAAATCTACGTTGATGAAGATTATTGCCGGATTGGATAAGAACTATCAGGGAGAAGTTGTATTCTCTCCGGGATATTCGGTAGGATATTTGGCACAGGAGCCTCATTTGGACGATACAAAAACCGTCAAAGAGGTAGTGATGGAAGGAGTACAGCCTATTGTAGATACATTGGCTGAATATGAAGAAATAAACAATAAGTTTGGTTTGCCGGAGTATTATGAAGATCCGGAGAAGATGGATGCTTTGTTTGCACGTCAGGCCGAGCTGCAAGATATTATCGATGCAACTGATGCGTGGAACCTTGATTCCAAACTGGAACGTGCAATGGATGCATTACGTTGTCCGCCCGAAGACCAGTCGGTGAAGAACCTTTCCGGAGGAGAGCGCCGCCGTGTGGCTTTGTGTCGTTTGTTGTTGCAGAAACCGGATATCTTGTTGCTCGATGAGCCTACCAACCACCTTGATGCTGAAAGTATCGACTGGCTGGAACAGCACTTGCAGCAGTATGAAGGAACGGTAATTGCGGTAACACACGACCGTTACTTCTTGGATCATGTAGCTGGATGGATTCTGGAACTCGACCGTGGAGAAGGTATTCCATGGAAGGGAAACTACTCAAGTTGGCTGGAGCAGAAGACCAAACGTATGGAGATGGAAGAAAAGACTGCAAGCAAGCGTCGTAAAACTCTGGAACGTGAGTTGGAATGGGTACGCATGGCTCCAAAAGCTCGTCAGGCTAAGGGTAAAGCTCGTCTGAATTCATACGATAAGTTGCTGAATGAAGATGTGAAGGAAAAGGAAGAAAAGCTGGAAATCTTTATCCCGAACGGTCCTCGTCTGGGTAATAAGGTTATTGAAGCGCAACATGTGGCAAAAGCGTACGGAGACAAGTTGCTGTTTGATGACTTGAACTTCATGCTTCCTCCTAACGGTATCGTAGGAGTAATTGGTCCGAACGGTGCCGGTAAGACTACTTTGTTCCGTTTGATTATGGGACTTGAAACTCCGGATAAAGGAAACTTTGAAGTGGGTGAAACTGTGAAGGTGGCTTACGTAGACCAGCAGCATAAGGATATTGACCCGAACAAGACTGTATATCAGGTTATCAGTGGTGGAAACGATTTGATTCGCATGGGAAACCGTGATGTAAATGCTCGCGCATATCTGAGCCGTTTCAACTTCTCTGGTTCCGATCAGGAAAAACTTTGTGGTATGCTTTCGGGTGGTGAACGTAACCGTCTGCACTTGGCTATGGCTTTGAAGGAAGAAGGTAACGTGTTGTTGCTTGACGAGCCGACCAATGATATCGACGTGAATACACTGCGTGCGCTGGAAGAAGGTTTGGAAGACTTTGCCGGATGTGCAGTAGTTATCAGCCACGACCGCTGGTTCCTTGACCGTATTTGTACACATATTCTTGCATTCGAAGGAAACAGCGAAGTGTTCTTCTTCGAAGGTTCGTATACAGAGTATGAAGAAAATAAGATGAAACGTATGGGTAATGTAGAGCCTAAACGTGTACGTTACCGTAAACTGATGGAAGATTAAGTATAAATATCTTGTTTCATTATATGAAAAAAGCTGTTCCTTTTGAGGGAACAGCTTTTTTTATTGATGTTTGTGATGTGTGTCTGGAATCAGAACATATAGTTCAAACTTAAGCCGAATACTTTGTTGGTACGGCTGTAAGTATCGGTTCCTGGAACTTTTGTTCCGTTGTAGTCGTCTGTAGATTTAGTATAGTCACTGTAGTTGGTCCAGAAGTAAGCTATATCCATGTTGAGTGATTGAGTAAAGTGTACTCTTGCACCGAATCCGATAGAATAAGAGTCGCAATAGAAGCTTGTATCTGTCTGGAAGTCATCACTCAATCCGTAGTTTGTCTTTTGGAAACCACCGCTGACGGTAAGTCTTTTGATAACATCCCATTCTACACCGGCAAGGTATTCATGTGTACCGTGCTTAAGAGTTTTTTGGCGGTTGTTCAGCATACCTGCATGTTTGTCATCGAAAAAGTGATACTCTACAGAAGCACGCAGAGTAGGCAGAATTTCGTATTGTGCTGCTACACTCAAGAATGAAGGAATATCACTGGGAGTTTGCTCACCATCGGCATAAGGCTTGATTACTTCATCAGGAATTCCGGCTGGAACATTCAGCGTATTTGTTTTGTTTTCTATATTCAGATTCGTCTTGAATTCGTATTTTGCTGCCAAATTCAGTTTGCCAAGCTTAGCATCTATACCCAATATCGGAGTAACACCCCATCCGCTTTGCTGGCAGTCCAAGTCCATAGTCATCAGCTCTGCTCCTCCAAGTTCCTTGATAAGGTTTGCTTTAAGGTATCCTTCATAGCTACTCTTCACATAGTTCATTCGTCCTCCTACGTATGCAGACAGCCAGTCGTTTATTTTATAGGAAATACCCAACTGTGCACCATAGATATATTGTGTACCGTCAAGAGCACTGTTGATTGTAACCATTTCTGCTCCAATAGGCTGACCGGCAGCAACAGATTGCTGGAAAATACCTGCCTTTACGAGTGAGTTGAACATAGGAAGACCGTTATCGAATGAGGCTTTACCACCTCCACCTGTGATTGCAAATCCTGCAGAGATTGTCCAGTCTCCTTTTTTATATAATCCCTGAAATGAAGGTATGAAAGGTGCTGATGCTGTACCTTCATAATATTCGTTTGCATTCATCAGTTCAGGCTTGCCATTGCTGACGCCTTTGAATGTGGTGTAGTTAGCATGAATACCGCGTGTCTGATAGGCACTCTGTCCAGTCAGAGAAAGGTGAAACCCGTCTCTTTCAAGAAAAGCCAGACCGGCCGGATTGCTGTATACTCCGTCTACATCGATAGAAGCACCGCGTGCTACCATACGCAGAAAGGCAGCATGTTGATTCGTATTTGTCAGATAATCCCCTGCAAAAGTTGGAATTGAAACAATTAGTGCAGCTGCGCTAATAAGTAGTTTTTTTCTCATTTGTTAGGTATTTAGTAAAAATTCGGCGCAAAGATAGGATAAAACTGCACATTAACAAAATTTATGTGTAGATGATGCTGCTTGATAATATTATTTGAAATAGTTTTTATTGAAATTAATCTGTTGTTCTCGCTAGGAGATGGAATGGATGGATAAACATTGCTTGACAAAATAAGAAAGAAATTGTTTGAATATTTAAAGGCAATGGAGTATGGTGAACATTTTCGGATTTTCAAGAATGAGGCCTCTTATATCAATCTATCTCTTTTGTTCCTTTTGATGATAAATACGCATAAAAGCCGTATCTTTGTGCAATCTTACCGCCATTTAAATCATTTGTACATGATGTATACCAATAAAGAAATCTGGAATGTGACCTATCCGATTTTTCTCGGACTTTTGGCACAGAACGTGATAAATGTAACCGATACGGCTTTCTTAGGCCATGTAGGTGAAGTAGCCTTAGGAGCTGCTGCGATGGGAGGATTACTGTATATTTGTATTTATACAGTCGCATTTGGTTTTAGTGTAGGTTCTCAGATTCTGATAGCCCGACGCAATGGTGAAGGTAATTACCGCTCTGTTGGACCGGTGATGTGGCAGGGAACTGTCTTTAGTTTTGTGATGGCAGTGGTATTATTGGGAGTCATGTATTTGTCTGCAGCTCCTTTGGTGCGCATGCTGATTACTTCGGACGATATTTTTCATGCCACATACGAGTTTTTTACCTGGCGTATATGGGGATTCTTGTTTGCTTTTGTCAACGTAATGTTTCGTGCCTTGTATATCGGCATTACTCAGACCAAGGTTTTGACAATGAATGCCATTGTAATGGCAGTGATTAATGTGTTCTTAGATTATGTACTGGTCTTTGGTGCTTGGGGATTTCCGGAGATGGGAGTACGTGGAGCGGCTTTGGCTTCTGTTATAGCGGAAGCTTCTTCTATGCTGTTTTTCTTTATTTATACCTATTGTAAGGTAGATCGTAAGAAATATGGTTTAAATCGTTTCGGCCGCTTTGAACCGGCTATGGTCATGCGTATTCTACGTATTTCCTGCTTTACGATGGTACAGTATTTTTTAGCGATGGCCATCTGGTTTGTATTTTTCATGGCACTCGAACGTTTGGGACAACGTCAGTTGGCTATTGCCAATATTGTACGTAGTGTATACATTGTATTACTTATTCCGGTACAGGCTCTTTCTACTACAGCCAATACATTGGTAAGTAATCTGATTGGTTCGGGTGGAGCTTCTTTGGTTATCCGTTTGTTGCATAAGATTTCCATGATGTCATTCCTTATAATGATAGGATGTGTAGCGCTTTGTGTATTCTTTCCGCAGGTAATCTTGTCGGTCTATACTAACGAAGAAGCTTTGCTACGGGAATCGGTGTCGGCTTTGTATGTGGTTTGCGGAGCTATGCTGATATCTTCGATGGCTAATGTCTATTTTAATGGAATATCCGGTACGGGTAATACACAGGCCGCTTTGATTTTGGAAGTCTTTGTGCAGGTGTTTTATGCCTTGTATATTGTAGTAGTGGGAATGGTATGGAAGGCTCCTGTAGATGTTTGCTTTACTACCGAGCTGATTTATTATACTCTGATGCTGGCAGGTAGCATCATTTATCTGAAAAAAGCAAAATGGCAGAATAAAAAGATTTGAGTATAATGATTTTTTTGTAATTTTGCACCTCGTTGTAAAAGAAGAAATTAAGATAAATAAGAGATATGTTCGACAATTTAAGTGAAAGACTGGAACGGTCGTTTAAGATTTTGAAAGGTGAGGGTAAAATTACCGAAATCAATGTAGCCGAAACCTTGAAAGATGTACGTCGTGCATTGTTGGATGCCGATGTGAACTATAAAGTAGCAAAAAACTTTACAGATACAGTAAAAGAAAAGGCATTGGGACAGAACGTGCTGACAGCCGTTAAACCCAGCCAGTTGATGGTCAAAATCGTACACGACGAGTTGACTCAGTTGATGGGTGGTGAAACCGCTGAACTTGAACTGAAAAACCGTCCGGCCATTATCTTGATGTCTGGTCTTCAGGGATCTGGTAAGACTACTTTCTCAGGAAAGTTGGCCCGTATGTTGAAGGCGAAAAAGAACCGCAAGCCGTTGCTGGTAGCCTGCGACGTATATCGTCCTGCTGCTATCGAACAGTTGAAGGTACTTGGACAGCAGATTGAAGTGCCTGTATATAGCGAGTTGGACAGCAAAGATCCTGTACAGATTGCACTGAATGCCATTCAGGAAGCAAAGGCAAAAGGTTATGACTTGGTGATTGTCGATACTGCCGGTCGTCTGGCTATCGATGAGCAGATGATGAACGAAATCGAAGCAATCAAGAAAGCCATCAATCCGGATGAAACCTTGTTTGTGGTAGATGCCATGACCGGTCAGGATGCTGTAAATACAGCACGTGAATTCAACGAACGTCTCGATTTCAATGGTGTGGTATTGACCAAACTTGATGGTGATACTCGTGGTGGTGCTGCCTTGTCTATCCGTACAGTTGTAAACAAGCCTATCAAGTTTGTGGGTACTGGCGAAAAGCTGGATGCTGTTGACCAGTTCCACCCTGCACGTATGGCAGACCGTATTCTGGGTATGGGTGATATCGTTTCACTGGTAGAACGTGCACAGGAACAATACGATGAGGAAGAAGCAAAACGCCTGCAGAAGAAGATCCAGAAGAATCAGTTCGATTTCAATGACTTCCTTACTCAGATTCACCAGATCAAGAAGATGGGTAACCTGAAAGAACTGGCATCCATGATTCCGGGTGTAGGAAAGGCCATTAAAGATATTGATATCGATGATAATGCATTCAAGAGTATCGAAGCAATTATCTACTCAATGACTCCGGAAGAACGTACCCATCCGGAAATTTTGAACGGAAGTCGTCGTACTCGTATTGCCAAAGGTAGTGGTACCAGCATTCAGGAAGTAAATCGTTTGCTCAAGCAATTCGATTCTACTCGTAAGATGATGAAGATGGTAACTGGTAGCAAAATGGCAGGTATGATGCAGAAGATGAAAAAAAGATAAACATTTTCTATTTCATGATTTGCACTGTCTGCTGTAAGGATAGTGTAATATATAGAAGCCGATGTTATTCGTATGAATAATATCGGCTTCTTTGTTGTTTTATAGTTCTGTATATAGCAGATACAAGGCCCGTTTCCTGCAGTATTCTTTTAATTCTTGTTGCCAGGCAATTCGAATTTCGGCTTCTGTTTTTCCTTGTATAATTCCTTTACGTACCAGATCGGTTCCCATCAGCAAGTCGAACCATCGGGGGCGAGTGAAGAATTCATTCTCTTTGTGTTGCTGTTTGTATTTCTGATACCAGTTTATTACATATTGAAGCGATAATCCTTTGGGAGGAGCGATGTGTTGCAAGTTGTCGCCATAGCAATATTGGTCTTTGTGTAGCGGATTCTTATCGAACCCCTCCAATGCACGTGGCATGAAGCGAAAGCAGGAGTGTGAGAAAGAAAGAAGGGGTGTACCCAATACCTGAAAAGGATGAAGAGTTCCTCTTCCTACACTGACAGAGGTTCCTTCGAACGGGCAGAGCGATGGGTAGAGAGCAATAGCCTGATCGTTGGGAAGATTGGGAGAAGGTTTCACGGGTAGTGAATAAGCTTCTCCATGCTGCCATCCTTCTACCGGTACGATAGTCAGATTGCAGTGTAGTTCGTTGCCCAGCCATTTTTCTCCATTTATCATTTGTGCCATTTCTCCCATTGTGCAGCCATGCAAGACCGGAATGGGAAGCATTCCTACAAAACTTTTATAAGCAGGTTTCAGTACAGGTCCATCTACATAATCACATGGATTGGGGCGGTCGAGAACTACAAGTTCTTTATCATTTTCTGCACAAGCCTGCATCACATAATATAATGTACTGATATAAGTGTAGAATCGGGCGCCAACATCTTGAATGTCGAATACCACGGCATCAATACCTTTCAGTTGTTCGGGTTGTGGCTTCTTGTTTTTTCCATACAATGATACAATAGGCAAGCCAGTTTTCAGATCAGTGCCGTTCTTGATAACTTCTCCCGCGTCAGCTGTTCCTCTGAATCCATGTTCAGGTGCAAATATTTTAGTGACATGTATACCCGATTGGAGTAATGTGTCCAGTAAATGGATACCGTTTGTCGTAATAGAAGTCTGATTGACAATCAAGGCAATTTGTTTATCCCTCAGCAGAGGCAATGTCAGCTCTGTACGGTCGGCTCCGCAACGTACTTGGGCCCATGCCGGAGTACATGAAAGACAAAGAAAGAAGAACAGGTTAATGAATAGCAGCTTATATTTCATGGTAAACCGATTATTTTTAGTAGTTTTGTACAAAGATAATAAAAACTAAACCAAGAAAAAATGAATCCTTTGGCTTTGATTGATAAATACTACCCGGTTGATAATGAGTTGAAACATATTTTGTTGGTACATAGCCGTTCGGTGGCAGACAAGGCACTGGCTATGGCTCGTAATCATCCGGAATTGCAGTTAGACTTGTCTTTTATTGAAGAAGCTGCCATGTTACACGATATCGGTATCTTTCTTACAGATGCTTCGGGTATCGGTTGTTACGGAACACATCCTTATATTTGTCATGGATATTTGGGAGCAGAGCTGGTGGCAGCCGAAGGTTTTCCCCGTCATGCTTTAGTGTGCGAACGTCATACTGGAGCAGGAATCTCTTTGCAGAATATCATAGAACAGGAGTTGCCTATTCCACATCGCGAGATGTTGCCGGTAAGCCTGGAAGAACAAATTATATGTTTTGCAGATAAGTTCTTTTCAAAAACTAAATTGGATAAGGAAAAATCAATAGAAAAGGCACGGAAGAGTGTGGCTCGTTTTGGAGAAGAAGGCGGCAAACGTTTTGATGAGTGGTGTAAGCTGTTTTTGTAACTAAAATACATTAAAAACAGCGTGTTTCGCATTTATTTAGAGGATAATGTTTACTTTTGTACCGCATTGCGTAAAAAATGAATGAATGACGTCGTTTAAAAAAACAACATATCTATTAATATCATTATTTCTGGCTGGTTTTCTGTTTGCTTTTTATGCTGAGGCTCAGCGTGTAAAGGGCAGAAAACATCGAAAGGAAAAAACAGAAACATCTCTTGATTCACAGGCGGTAGGGATACGTGTGGATAAATCTTTGCAAAAAGACTCTTTGCTTTTTGATTCGTTGCAAATGGATACATTGGCAGTGGATACACTGGCAAAGGATACTACGCCCAAGAAACAGCCGATTGATGCTCCGGTTATTTACGAAGCATCTGATTCTATTGTTTTTACCAAAGGAGGATTTGCGCACCTGTTTGGAAATGGAAAGGTAAACTATCAGAATATAGAACTGACTTCTGCCCTGATTACAATGAACATGGACAGCAGTACGGTATATGCACGAGGAGTGGCCGATACTACAGGAGTAGAACAGGGAACACCTGTTTTCAAGGATGGGGAAACACCGTATGAGTCTAAGACCATGCGTTATAACTTCAAGACGAAGAAAGGGTTTATCAACAGCATTGTGACGCAACAAGGCGAAGGTTATGTGACCAGTGAAGATGCCAAGAAAGGCCCCAATGACGATATTTACATGCGTCATGGTAAATATACCACTTGCGACAATCCGGATCATCCGCATTTTTATTTGAAACTGTCTATGGCGAAAGTCCGTCCCAAGAAAGACGTTGTCTTTGGTCCTGCTCAGTTGGTAGTAGAAGATGTACCTCTTCCGTTAGCCATCCCATTTGGATTTTTCCCTTTCAGCAGTAGTTATTCATCGGGATTTATCATGCCGACTTATGGAGATGAAATGAGTCGTGGTTTCTATTTGCGCGATGGTGGATACTATTTTGCTATCAGCGATCAGATGGATTTGAAGGTTTTGGGAGAAATCTTTACGAAAGGTTCTTGGGGACTTTCGGCTGCATCGACCTATAATAAACGCTATAAATATAGTGGTTATTTCAATGCCAGCTATTTGGTTACCAAGTTGGGAGAGAAGAATATGCCGGATTACAGTGTGTCGAAAGACTTCCGTATTCAGTGGAGTCATCGTCAGGATGCCAAGGCCAACCCGAACAGTACATTCTCTGCCAGTGTCAATTTTTCGACCAGTAGTTACGACCGTTCCAGCTTGAATTCAATTTATAATGCCAACAGTTATTCGAATAATACCAAGGCCTCCAGTGTAAGTTACTCAAGAACTTTTCCTGAGATTGGTCTGAATATTTCGAGTACCTTCAATATTACCCAGAATACCCAGGATTCATCGTTGACAATGACCCTTCCGGATTTGAATATCTCCTTGAACCGTATCTATCCGTTTAAGAGAAAGAATTCGATGGGTGACCGCTGGTATGAGAAAATCTCATTGCAGTATACAGGATCGTTGACGAACAGTGTGAATACAAAAGATAATCTGTTGTTCAAGACTCCTTTGTCTAAGTGGGATAACGGTATGAAGCATTATATCCCTGTACAGGCAACGTTTAACTTGTTTAAGTATATCAATATCACGCCTTCATTCAATTACACCGAACGTTGGTATTTGAGAAAGGTAAAGCAAAGCTATGATCAGGATACGCGTGAAGTAGTACGAGATACCATTAATGGATTTAATCGTGTGTACGATTATAATCTGTCTTTGTCTATGAATACAAAGTTGTATGGTATGTATAAGCCTTTGTTCATGAAGAAAAAGGAAATACAGATCCGTCATGTCATCACTCCTTCTGTAAGCTATGCTTATACCCCGGACTTCAGTAAGGCAAAGTTTGGTTATTACGACAGTTATACCTATACCGATGAAAACGGTGAGGTGCGTATGCAGGAGTATTCTCCGTACGAAGGAGCTGCTTACAGTTATCCTACCATGAAAGGTGTATCGCAAAACATCAGTTTCTCGTTGGATAACAACATCGAAATGAAGATGAAATCGGATAAAGATACTACCGGCTATAAGAAAATCAGTTTGATAGACCAGTTGAGCGGTAGCTTGTCTTATGATATTGCCCGGAAACGTTGGAGCGATTTAAGCATGAATGTCCGTTTGAAGTTGACCAAGAATTATACCTTTAATATGAATGCAAGCTTCGCCACTTATGCTTATAAGTTCGATGAAAACGGAAATGTGGTGGAAAGCGACCGTACAGAATGGTCGTATGGCCGTTTCGGACGTTTTCAAAGGTATAGTGGTTCATTCTCGTATACATTGAACAATGATACATTTAAGAAACTGTTCGGAAAGGGAGAGGAAGAGAAGAATAAGAAAAAGAATGGTGACGAGGAGGATGAAGATGAAGAAGAGGATACCGAAGAAAAGACCAATAATGGCTCTAATATGAGAAAGACCGAACAGGCTACTCTTGACCCTGACGGTTATCTGGCCTTCAAACTTCCATGGAGCGTAAGTTTAAGTTACAGTTATAGCATTCGTGAAGACCGTAGCAAGCAGATTAATATTAAGACGATGCGTTACCCTTATTCGCTCACTCATTCTTTGAATGTATCGGGTAACTTGAAGCTGGGAAGCCGTTGGAATATGACCTATGCTACTGGTTATGATTTTACGCAGAAGGAACTTTCGTATACAACGATGAACATAACCCGCGACTTGCACTGTTTTACCATGAGTTGTGGCTTGATATTTGGTCCGTATACATCATACAATTTCTCTATACGTGCCAATTCGAATATGCTGACCGATGCATTGAAATGGGATCAGCGTAGTAACTCAAGTGAAGCCGTTACCTGGTATTAAGTATTTCTCGGTAATGATATAAAAAGGATTCCGCCTTACACCCTGTTGATACAGTATGTAAGGCGGAATCCTTTTTATATGATGTGGAAATCACCATTGGATAGGCTGTTCTCCGTGCTGAACAAGATATTCGTTGGTACGGCTGAAATGTTTGTTCCCGAAGAACCCATTGTAAGCAGACAGAGGAGAGGGGTGAACAGAAGTCAGCACCAAATGCTTGTTACGGTCGATAAAAGCTCCTTTCTTCTGTGCGTAAGATCCCCATAAGATGAATACCAGATGTTCTCTGTTTTCGGCCAAAGCCCGGATTGCAGCATCTGTAAACTCTTCCCATCCCTTGCGCTGGTGAGAGCCGGCCTGACGGGCGCGTACGGTAAGTGTTGCATTCAGAAGTAATACCCCTTGTTCTGCCCAGCGGGTCAGATTTCCACTTGTCGGTATCGGAGTTCCCAAATCGTCTTGTATTTCTTTAAAGATGTTCTGGAGAGAAGGAGGAAATGCTATGCCATCGTTTACCGAAAAGCAAAGTCCGTGTGCCTGTCCCGGTCCGTGGTAAGGATCCTGTCCTATTATCACTACCTTTACCTTGGGATATGGGCAAAGATTAAATGCATTGAATATAAGTTTTCCCGGAGGATAGACTACGGTTGTCTGATATTCATGGCGAACAAAATCGGTCAGTTTAATGAAATAATCTTTCTCAAATTCTGGCGCCAAGACCTCTTTCCATGTAGCTTCTATTTGTACATTCATAGTTGTTTTTCTATTTGTCCGGGTAAAGGTAGTGATTTTGGGAGAATTTATCAACTAAATAAGATTCATGCCCAAGCGTTGGCATTCTTCCCGCATCTCTTCCGGCCAAATGCTGGCTTGTATTTCACCGATATGGGCCTTTTTGAGATATAGCATACATAAGCGTGACTGTCCGATACCGCCTCCGATGCTAAGAGGAAGAGAGCCTTCCAGTAAACGCTTGTGGAAATAAAGCTGGGCACGTTCTTCTTTATGGGCAATCTGGAGTTGTTTGGTCAAAGCCATTTGATCCACACGGATACCCATGGAAGACAGTTCGATGGCGCGTCCCAGTACCTCATTCCATATCAGCAAGTCACCATTCAATCCCGGAAGTCCTGTTTTTGTATCAACGGTAGACCAGTCGTCGTAGTCGGGGGCACGCAGGTCATGCGGTTTACCGTTGCTCAGATTTCCACCTATGCCGATGATAAATACCGAGCCGTATTGTTTGGTAATCAGGTCTTCTCTCTCTTTGGCAGACTTGTCCGGATACATCTGTAACAGTTCTTCTGCGTGTATGAAATGTACTTCGGGAGCCATGAAAGGAGTGATCTGAGGATATGCTTCACAAACCATATACTCTGTACGTCGCATGGCTGCATAGATACGTCTGACGATATCTTTCAAAAAATCAATGTTACGTTGCTCGGGAGTGATAACCTGTTCCCAGTCCCATTGGTCTACGTAAAGCGAATGAAGATTCCCCAGTTCTTCGTCGGCACGGATAGCATTCATATCTGTATAGATACCGTATCCCGGCTCGATGTGATAATCGGCCAGTGTCAGTCGTTTCCATTTGGCTAATGAATGTACCACTTCCGCCTGTTGGTCTCCCAGTTCTTTGACGGGGAATGATACAGGACGTTCTGTTCCGCTTAAGTCATCGTTGATTCCCATTCCTTTCAATACAAAAAGTGGTGCTGTTACTCTTCGCAAGCGTAATTCGGAAGAAAGGTTTTGCTGGAAAAATTCTTTTATCTGTTTAATACCTAACTCGGTTTGTTTCATGTCGAGTAGAGGCTTATAGTTGACTGGTTTTATCAAATAGCTCATGATTATTTGTTCTTAATAGTTATTGTGTTTGCAAAGGTAAGTTTATTTTGTTAAAATGCAATTTATTTTTAAATTATTATATCATAATGTTTGCGTTTTGCTTTTTGAAGGTATACTTTTGATTATATTTCAGGAGATGAAGGAGAAGGATAAGGAAGAATTTCTTGAGTCAATATTAGGAGAAAACATTAATAAATTGTACATTTGCCGTCGCATTAAAATAATGCGCCCGTAGTTCAATGGATAGAATAATGGATTCCGGTTCCATCGATTGGGGTTCGACTCCCCACGGGCGTACAATAGAAAAGAGGTAAAGAGACTTTTTAAGAAGTCTCTTTTTTTATTGTGCGACGTTTAAAATCATGGTTATGAAACAATATACTTTTGAAATCTGTGCCAATTCTGCAGCCAGTTGTCTGGCTGCACAGCAAGGGGGAGCACATCGTGTGGAATTATGCGCTTCGATGCCAGAGGGGGGAACTACACCTTCGTATGGTGAAATCAAGTTAGCAAGAAAGATGATTGACATCCGTTTGCATGTGATTATTCGTCCTCGTGGAGGAGATTTTCTATACTCTCCGTTGGAATTGGATATAATGGAAGAGGATATTCGGATGGCTCGACAGTTAGGTGCGGATGGAGTGGTATTCGGATGTCTTACTCCGGAAGGTGAATTGGATATTTCGGCTATAGAGCGTCTGATGAAAGTTTCGGAAGGAATGGCTGTGACTTTTCACCGTGCCTTCGATTATGTGAAGGATCCGTTTCAGGCAATGGAACAGCTTATCGAATTGAAAGTAGATCGTATATTGACTTCCGGTCAGCAAAAAACTGCAATGGAAGGAGCCGGCTTGTTGGCTGACTTGGTAAAGCAGGCAGACGGTCGTATTGTAATTATGCCGGGATGTGGGGTGAATGAGTCTAATATTGCGTCGCTGGCTGAAAAAACCGGAGTTGCAGAATTTCATTTTTCGGCCCGTGAAAACAAAGCGAGTAAAATGAAACTGAGAAATCCGGCTCTGTCGATGGGAGGTAATGGAGAGATAGACGAGTATATGCACTCCGTTACAACAGCAGAGCGGGTAAGACACACCATTCAGGCATTGATTGGTAAAGAATAACGAAACTGATAGGACACATACTGTAATTGGGTCTTGGAATAGGATATTTACGTATCGTTATGGTACGTATTTTATAATCGACGACGTCGGCTCTATAATCGGTATCGTTGGCTGTAGAATCGCCAGCGTTGATTATAGAACCGACGTCGTCGGTTGTAGTGCTTTTTATATGTTTCTGCATGATGGTATAGAGCATACCTGCTTATGCAAGGGCTATTTCATAAAAAAAGGGCTTTTCAGCCCTGAAACGCGTGGAATAGAGTTTCCCAGTTGTCGTTGAATTCCGGCATGGAGTGGAAAAGACAGTTGGCACCTTCATCCAGTAATGCAGAGTCGGGAAGTGGTCCTGTATTGACGGCCACTGTAAATATTCCTGCGGCCACTCCAGCTCGTACTCCCAGTGGGGCATTTTCTACCACGATGGCCTCGTTTGGAGCGATTCCTGCTTTTTTCAGTGCCATCAGATAAGGTTCCGGATTGGGCTTTCCGTATTTTACGTCGAAAGCAGTCACCATCAGTTCTGCCTTGAATATATCCGGAAAGTTACGGTTCAGTCTGTCTAATAAAGATGTTTGTCCGGATCCGGTTACTACCATTGGAATGAGTCCGCAACCTTTGATTTTGTTCAATACTTCCAGTGCTCCCGGCATTCGTACGGCTTTGGGAAGTGCATTGAATAATTCACTTTTTGTATGGTAGATTTCCTTGATTTCTTCTTCTGTAGCTTCCCGGTTTCTCTGTCGGGTACTGACAATGTTGATAGTGGAGGATCCGGTTCTTCCTTCGTGCATATAGGCTTCTTCGTAACTCAGGTGCATGCCGTATTGCTTCATGGCCTCATGCCATGCGGCTGCATGGTTCTTCATTGAGTCGAACAACACACCGTCCATATCAAACAAAACAGCTTTTAGCTTGATAGATTCGTATTGATGTTTTTGGAGATACTGGTTTATAGCTTCTTGAAACATTTGGTAAATAGTGTAGATTGGATGATAAAAATAAAGAATGAAGATTGAGGAATCTTGTGATGAAAGATTTCTCCTCTATCTCCATTCTTTACTATGTATTAATCTTTTATTTGTTTAAACGTGCCCGAATAGCTTTGGATGCTTCTTCGTATCCAGGTTTGTTGAGCAGTGCAAACATATTTTTCTTGTATGCTTCTACTCCCGGCTGGTTGAACGGGTTAATTTCAAGCAGATATCCGCTGATGCCGCAAGCTTTTTCGAAGAAGTAGATCAGTTGTCCCAAGTAGTATTCGTTCAGTACAGGAACACTGACACGCAAGTTGGGTACACCTCCGTCTACATGTGCCAACTGTGTTCCCAATTCAGCCATCTTGTTTACTTCATCAACACGTTTTCCTGCCAGGAAGTTCAAACCGTCAAGGTTTTCATCATCTGCCGGTACGTGCAGTTCATGGTTAGGAGTTTCTACCGAAACCACAGTTTCGAAGATTGTGCGTTCTCCTTCTTGAATCCATTGTCCCATAGAGTGGAGATCTGTTGAGAAGTCTACAGAGCTTGGATAGATACCTTTGTGGTCTTTTCCTTCAGATTCTCCATACAATTGTTTCCACCATTCCATGAAGTAATGCAATTTAGGCTGGAAGTTTACCAAAATTTCTATCTTCTTTCCGTTCTGATAAAGTTCGTTGCGTGTAGCTGCATACAGAGCAGCCGGATTTTCTTCCATGTTCGGGTTTGCGCAAACTTCTTCCATTTTGCGTGCACCGGCTACCAGCTGTTCGATATCGAGACCTGCTACAGCGATGGGAAGCAGACCCACCGGAGTAAGAACAGAGAAACGTCCACCTACATTATCTGGAATAATGAATGATTTGTATCCTTCTTTATCAGCAGTGATGCGGGCAGCTCCTTTCTTTGCGTCTGTTACGGCTACGATTACTTTACGTGCCATTTCTTTTCCGCGTTGTTCTTCGCACTGTTTTTTAAGCAGACGGAATGCCAAAGCGGTTTCGGTTGTAGTACCTGATTTGGAAATATTGATTACACCAAATTTTTTGTCTTTCAGGAAAGAGGTTAGTTCGAACAGATAGTCTTCGCCGATGTTGTGACCTGCGAAAAGGATAGTCGGTTCGCCTGCTTTCTTTTCTTGCAGCCATGCAAAACTGTTCGACATCGCTTCTATTACCGCACGTGCTCCCAGGTAACTGCCTCCGATACCAGCTACTACGACTACGTCGCAGTTGTCGCGCAGTACTTGTGCTGTAGCTTTCAAGTCGGCAAGATGTTCTGGAGTGATAGAAGAAGGTAAATGTAACCAACCCAGAAAATCGTTACCCAGTCCGGTTCCCTGTTCCAATGTATCCATATAAGTCTTTACTTTAGACTCATAAGTTGTTAGCTTATCTTTAGATATGAAATCTAACGTTTTTTCGATGTTTAGTTTAATATTTTCCATAACGATCTATGTTTATCTGAATGAATCAGTTAGTAGTTTAATTTCAATCATAGGTGAGATTCGCTCATACAGGATATTATATACCGCATCTACAATGGGCATATTAACATGCAAGTGCTTGTTGATTTCCTTAATACATTTAGTGCCGTAGTATCCTTCGGCAATCATTTCCATTTCTATTTGTGCGCTTTTTACTGAATATCCTTTACCAATCATGGTACCGAATACTCGGTTACGGCTGAAGTTGGAATAAGAAGTGACCAATAAGTCGCCTAAATATGCCGAGTCGTTGGTGCAGCGGTTGATGGGGTGAACTGTATCCAGAAAACGGTTCATTTCTTGTAAGGCGTTCGAAACCAGTACTGCCTGGAAGTTGTCACCGTACTTTAAGCCACTGCATATACCGGCAGCTATGGCATAAACATTTTTCAATACAGAAGCATATTCGATACCTGTTACATCTGTATTGACGGAAGTTTTGATGTAGTGTCCTGCAAGTTGTCGTGCAAAGAGTTTAGCCTTTTCTATGTCTTTGCACCCTACAGTGAGATAGGATAATCGTTCTAATGCGACCTCTTCTGCATGGCAAGGACCTGCCAATACAGCAATGTTATCTTCAGGTACATCGTATACTTTGTGAAAGTAATCGGAGATAATCAGATTCTCGTCAGGAACGATACCTTTAATGGCTGTAACAATGAACTTATCCTTGATTTTAGTTTTTAGCTTTTTGAGGTGGGTCTTCAGATATGGAGAAGGAGTCACAAATATCAGTGTATCTGATTCGCGAACTACTTTATTGATATCCGATGAGAAATTGATGCGTTTGGTATCAAAACGCACACTCGTCAGGTAGGCTGGGTTATGTCCGAGGCGCTTGAACTCTTCAATGCGGTCGTCTCGGCGCATATACCAGTTGATTGATTCAGCTTGGGTCAGTATGATTTTGGCAATTGCCGTAGCCCAGCTTCCTCCCCCCATAATTGCTATTTTACCGGGTAATTTCATATTATATTGTTATAATGAAGAACGAAGAATGAAGAATAGGTAAAAGTTGTTCCATGGCTCTTCATTCCTCATTCTTCTTTTTCATTTATTGAATCTTTTGTATCCAGCTTGCTACTTCGTCCACAGTTGGATTAGTCAGTTCTAATTTGTATTTCTTATTTACACCGCAAATGTCTTGGTGTAATTTCTGTGGATTTACGTCTTTCATGTCGGAAACAAGATTGTATCCGGCTTTCTGAATAACAGGTACCCAGTCTTCTGCAATACCCAATTCGATGAATTTAGTTGGTGCATCTTTCGGAATTACCTTTTCCGGACGCATCTGTGGGAAGAACAATACTTCCTGAATAGTGCTTTGGCCTGTCATAAGCATAACCAGACGGTCCATACCGATACCCATACCAGAAGTAGGAGGCATACCATATTCCAATGCACGTACGAAGTCTTTGTCGATGATCATTGCTTCATCATCACCCTTTTCGCTTAAGCGCATCTGTTCTTCAAAGCGTTCAAGCTGGTCGATTGGGTCGTTCAACTCAGAGTATGCGTTACACAATTCTTTTCCGTTTACCATCAGCTCAAAACGTTCGGTCAGTTCCGGATTGTTGCGGTGACGTTTGGTCAGCGGTGACATTTCAATCGGATAATCGGTGATGAAAGTAGGCTGGATGTAGTTGCCTTCGCAGAATTCGCCGAAGATTTCATCAATCAACTTGCCTTTACCCATTGTGTCATCGATTTCCATATTCAGTTTCTGACATACTTCACGAATCTGTTCTTCGCTCATGCCAGTCAAATCATATCCGGTAAATTCTTTGATAGAATCCAGCATGGTAACACGTTTGAACGGAGCCTTGAAGTTGATCAGATGTTCGCCGACCTGTACTTCTGTGGTACCGTTTACGTCCATACAGATTTTCTCAATCATATTTTCTGTAAAGGTCATCATCCAGTTGTAGTCTTTGTAGGCTACATAGATTTCCATACAAGTAAACTCTGGATTGTGTGTGCGGTCCATACCTTCGTTTCGGAAGTTCTTTCCGATTTCGTATACACCTTCAAATCCACCTACGATCAGACGCTTCAGGTACAATTCGCTGGCAATACGCATATACAAAGGAATATCCAATGCATTGTGATGAGTAATAAACGGACGTGCTGCAGCTCCTCCGGCAATAGACTGCAGGATAGGAGTTTCTACTTCTATATAACCTTTAGAGTTGAAGTATTCGCGCATTGAGTTGTATACTTTGTTGCGTTTCAAGAAGATATCTTTTACACCATCGTTTACAACCAGGTCTACATAACGTTGACGGTAACGTAATTCCGGATCTTCGAATTTATCGTATGCCACTCCATCTTTGTATTTTACAATTGGAAGTGGTTTGATTGATTTTGATAATACTGTCAACTTTTGAGCATGGATGGAAATTTCTCCCATCTGTGTGCGGAATACAAATCCTTCAATACCTACGAAGTCTCCTAAGTCGAGCAGACGCTTGAATACTACGTTGTATAAATCTTTGTTTTCATCCGGACAAATATCATCGCGGGTGATATATACCTGAATACGACCTTTAGAGTCTTGTAACTCAATGAAAGAAGCCTTACCCATTACACGGCGCGACATGATACGACCTGCTACCGAAACCTTGCGAGGTTCTGCTTCGTCCTCTTTGAATTCTGCTTTTATATCGGTAGAGAATGCATTGGTTACATACTCTGCTGCAGGGTACGGATCGATGCCCATCGCTCTCATTTCATTCAGACTGTTACGTCTGATAATCTCCTGTTCACTTAGTTCTAATACGTTCATTTGTTGATATATTAACTCAATTTGGTTACAAAATTAAAAAAGTTTTTGCAAAGTACCTCTAAATAAGGCTACTTTTTGCCATGGCATACTCATTATTAAATTAATTCGCTATTTTTGTATGGTATTATAATTTGTGTGTATCATGTCGCATTTAGCTCCATTGATTAGTGACCTGGCACTGATTCTGATGTGTGCCGGTTTGATGACTCTTGTTTTTAAAAAACTGAAACAGCCATTAGTGTTAGGGTATATTGTTGCTGGATTTATAGCCAGTCCGCATTTTTCACTGACTCCTTCGGTAACGGATACTGCCAATATTCAGACTTGGTCGGATATTGGAGTTATCTTCCTCTTGTTTGCATTGGGATTGGAATTCAGCTTTAAGAAAATGATGAAGATGGGAGGTTCGGTTGTGATTTCTGCATGTACCATTATTTTGTGTATGATTGCTGTAGGAATTTGTGTGGGCTGGGCTTTTGACTGGAAACGTATGGACTGTATTTATTTGGGAGGAATGCTGGCCATGTCGTCTACTACCATTATTTATAAAGCTTTTGATGATTTAGGTTTGCGTCAACAGAGGTTTGCTGGATTAGTGTTGAGTATCTTGATTTTGGAAGATATATTGGCTATCGTACTGATGGTAATGCTTTCGACAATGGCGGTGAGCCAGAATTTTGAAGGGGGAGAAATGGTAGGTAGTCTTGTCAAGTTGGTTTTCTTTTTGATATTATGGTTTGTGGTAGGTATTTATTTGATACCACTCTTTTTGAAAAAAGTTCGCCAGCTGATGAGTGATGAAACTTTGCTGATTGTAGCACTTGCTCTTTGCTTTGGAATGGTTGTATTTGCGTCTAAGGTGGGTTTTTCACCTGCTTTTGGGGCTTTTATAATGGGGTCTATTCTTGCAGAAACAATAGAATCTGAGCATATAGAAAAATTAGTGGCGCCTGTCAAAGATTTGTTTGGGGCTATCTTTTTTGTATCGGTGGGAATGATGGTTGATCCTCATATGGTGGTCGAGTATATTGTACCTATTGTGGTGATAGTATTAGCGATCTTATTAGGGCAGGCTGTCTTTGGAACAATGGGAGTGTTGCTTTCCGGGCAGTCTTTGAAAACTGCCATGCAGTGTGGTTTCAGTTTAACCCAGATCGGTGAATTTGCATTTATTATTGCCTCTTTAGGGGTTAGCTTGAATGTAACCAGTCATTTTCTATATCCTATAGTAGTGGCAGTATCGGTTATTACGACTTTTCTTACTCCTTATATGATACGGTTGGCTGTTCCTGCCTATAATTGGGTGGATCGTACAATGCCAGAAGGAGTCCGGACCTTTTTGGAGAGGTATTCTACTGGTTCGCAGACAGTACAGCATGAAAATAACTGGAAGAAATTATTGGTTGCAATCATGCGTATTGTTTTGATTTATTCGGTGTTGTCTGTGGCGATTATGGGATTGTGTTTGCATTTGGTGGTACCTTTAATCGTTTCGGCTTTAGGTGATTTTTGGGGACGTTTATTAGGGGCTGTGGTGACGATATCTGCAATTGCTCCTTTCTTGCGTGCTTTGATCATGAAGAAAAATCGTTCGATTGAATTTAAGGCTTTGTGGTCGGATAGTCGTTTTAATCATGCTCCGTTGATAGCTGTAATATTGCTTCGGGTAGTAATTGCTACAGGCTTTGTGGTATATATCATTGAATTCTTGTTTAGAGCATCTGCTGCTTTGATGGTAGGTATTGCGGTTTTGTTGGTGGTTGGAATGGTTTTCTCTCGTTTCTTGAAAAAGAGATCTATTGGTCTTGAGCGTACTTTTGTACAGAATTTGCGTTCGAAAGATATTCATAAAGAATATATTGGAGAAAAACGTCCTGAATATGAAAGTGGGTTATTAGATAGAAACTTGCACTTATCAGATTTTTCTGTACCTGCTGATTCTTTGTGGGCTGGTAAGACATTACAGGAATTGGACTTGGGGCAGAAATATAATGTGCATGTCGCATCGATTATTCGAGGAACTCATCGGATAAATATTCCAGGAGGAAGAATTCGTATTTTCCCAGGAGATACTTTACAGGTTATCGGTACGGATGAACAGTTATCTGTTTTTGCTCATTATGTAGGGCAGGTTTCTGATGCATTGGGTTATGAAGATGCTGAACAGCACGAAATGGTGTTGAAGCAGTTTAAGATTCCTGAAGTTTCGCCTATTGCAGGTCATACAATTAAAGAAAGTGGTATACGTAACGAATACCGTTGTATGGTTGTGGGGATAGAATCGGAAAACGATAAGCAACTTTGTTCTCCGAATGTCAATCGGCGTTTGGAAGTAGGGGATATTATTTGGATTGTCGGAGAAAAGAGTGATTTGCAACGTTTGGTGATGGCTGAGGTGAAATGAAGTTCTTTGGGTTGAAACGGAAAATAGATGTAAAAAAAATTGTATATTAAAAAAGGTTTTATACCTTTGCGATTGTAATATTTATTAACGGATTTGTTTAACCTTTAACAGACTGTATTATGGCAACTGAAAATCAAAATGTAAACGTAGTAGTAACAAAGTCTCCTAAAAGTGTAGGTATTGCAATTGCTTTATCTTTATTCTTTGGCCCATTGGGTATGTTTTATTCTACAGTATTAGGAGCTATTGTAATGATTATTGTAAATCTAATCGTCGGACTTTTGACCTTTGGATTTGGCTTGATTCTTACTATTCCTATTGGTGTTATTTGGGCTGCAATTGCTGCAAATTCACACAATAAAAAATTAATGGCAGGAAAAATCTAATTAAGAAAACATGGTAAGAGCGGACTTATATTATGATAAAGATGGCGTAAAAGTTACATCAAAAGAGTTTATATTAAATAGTTCGCGCTATAAGCTATCTGACGTAAATGCAGTTTATGTTTCAAAGCGTGCTAATTATCGGAGATATCCTATTACGCGTTCGGAGTATTATCTTTTTTCTTTGGCCTTTTGATGGTGGGAGAATCCATGGGAGTCGCTTTGTTTTTCTTTCTGTGTGGCTTAATTATGCTTATAGTGGCTATACGGATGAAGACTCAATATGCTTTGCGCCTTCGCATTGGTTGGGGGGAGACAATTCCATTGATCTCTACCGATCCTTATGAATTGGAAGAAATCAGGAAGGCTATTTGGACTTCAAAGAATAATCTTGAGGAAGAGAAAGAAAAAGAATAGAAAGCTGATAAAATATAAACTGGAAAAACAGAAAGAGGCTAAATGAAATACATTTAGCCTCTTTCTGTTTTTATTTGGACTTTATTCTTCGTTATCATCAAAATCAAAGTAAAAATCGTCTATATATTCGGGAGTGAAAAACTCATCTAAATCTCGACGATCTTTTTTGGTGGGCCTTCCTGTACCTTTGGCACGATTGACAAAGCCACTTATTTTACTCATCTCTAGCAGTTCGTACTGGTCTGGAGTTGTTACGTTTTCCATAATTTCAGGAACAAGCTTTGCTCCAACACGCTTTTCTATTGCTTGTATAACTTTGAATGAATAGGTGATAGGCGGTTTTTTTACCTGTATGGTATCTCCAGGTTTAATCATGCGAGCCGGTTTTGCTTGGGCACCATTAATATAGATTCTTCCTTTTTTGCAAGCTTCAGCTGCAATGGTGCGGGTTTTAAAGATTCGGGCAGCCCACATCCACTTATCTATTCTTGCTTCAGGCATAATGCTCGTTTATTTATTATTGTATTGATTCATGGTGATGTTTAATCCGGCCAGACAGAAGCTTTTTATTATTTCTCCTGCAGTTTCCAAACGTTCAGGCATGAGTTTCATATCTTCTTCTCCAAATTTTCCCAATACGTAATCTATTTGTCCTCCTTTTGGAAAATCATTGCCTATACCAAAGCGTAGTCGGGCATAGTTTTGTGTACCTAATGTCGCCGCTATATGTTTTAAGCCGTTATGACCTGCATCGCTTCCTTTTCCTTTTAAACGTAAACTTCCAAATGGTAATGCTAAATCATCAACAATAATCAATACGTTTTCCAAAGGAATTTTTTCTTGTTGCATCCAATATCTTACAGCATTTCCACTTAGGTTCATATATGTGGAAGGTTTGAGCAGGAGCATTTGTCTTCCTTTTATGGAGAGGGTAGAGGTCGCTCCGTAACGTCCGTCCTTAAAAACAATATTGGACGCCTTAGCTAGGGCGTCCAATACCATAAATCCTATGTTGTGACGGGTATTTCGGTATTCTTCACCGATATTTCCCAGTCCTACAATCAAATATTTCATTGAAAGGGATTTTGTGGTTTAGGTTACTGAAAATGATTATTTATTTGCAGCAGCCTGAGCTCCACGAGCGGCACGAGTTAATTTAACTGCGCATACTACAGCTTCTTTTGCATTCAGAATCTGCAAACCTTCGTAGTTCAATTCACCAACTTTGATAGTCTTACCCAAACCTAAGCTTGTTACATCTACAACCAAACGTTCTGGAATTACATTGTACAATGCTTTAACTTTCAGTTTACGCATCTGCAATGCCAATTTACCACCGGCTTTCACACCTTCAGCCAAACCTTCCAATTTTACAGGAACTTCCATTACGATTGGGTTAGCTTCGTCAATCTGCAAGAAATCAACGTGCAGAATAGCATCAGTTACAGGGTGGAATTGGATATCTTTCATGATAGCATTTACTACTTTGCCATCAATGTTCAAATCTACTACATAGATATGAGGTGTGTATACCAATTTACGCAAACCTTCTACTGTTACAGTGAAGTGAGTTGCAACTGGTTTGCCGTTTTCGTCTTTCTGGATACCATACAATGCACATGGTACACCATTTTCTTTACGCAAGCTGTGAGTAGCTTTTTTACCTGTTTCAGTTCTTAAAGAACCTTTGATTTCAATTGATTTCATTGTTTTTAATTTTTTTGTGTTACTCTAAATTAAGTGTATTTATTGCTTAATTCACCATCACACGATGTGGTATATCACACGATGAACTTAAAGCGGCGCAAAGGTAAGAATAATCTTTTACTTTGACAAGTGTTTTTAATCTTTTCTAAATTAAATACTTTGTGTATAGAGTTTATTTAAAACTCAATGTCAATTTTTATTGCATCTGAGTTTACAGTTTCATGTTCTTCATCCTCTTTTTTATGAGGTGCCAGTGATGAAGTATTCCCCTGTCCTTGTTCTATGTATTGAATTGTTTCCTGCAAGCCATTCATGAATTTCTCGAAATCTTCTTTATAAAGGAAAATCTTATGCTTCTCAAAGCTTATTTGAGATGCTTCCCCTTCTCCAGATACTATTTTTTTACTTTCAGTAATAGCTAAAAACATTTCGTCTTTTCTGTTTTTCTTGACATCGAGGTAATAGATTCGTTTTCCTGCTTTTATTGCTTTTGAAAAAACAATGTCTTTATCATTTTCGTTTAGTCCATTTTTCTTTTTTAAATCTTCCATAAACTTGATTTCTTATTAAAAACGCCTTCAAATTTGATGATTTTTTTGAAAAATACAAAGAAACGAGTATAAAAATAAAGTCTATGGATGATTTGCATAAAAAAGTTCTCTATCTTTATGCAGATATAAAGGAAAATATCTATTTTTGCACTCTCAAATATATGGAACAAATAGTATGATTAACAGAGTTCTTATTCGTCTGAAAATAGTTCAGATAATTTATGCGTATTATCAGAACGGTGGTAAAAATTTAGATACTGCAGAAAAAGAGTTGTTCTTCAGTTTATCTAAAGCGTATGATTTGTATAACTATCTCTTGCTTCTCATGGTGGAGGTTACGAAGTATGCCAGCAGACGGCTGGATGCAGCGAAAAATAAACTGGCTCCTACCAAAGAGGATTTGTGTCCTAATACCAAGTTTGTAGAAAATCGCTTCATCGCTCAGCTTGAAGTCAACAAGCAGCTGAATGAGTTTGCTTCTACCCAAAAGAAAACTTGGGAGAATGAGGGGGACTTTATTAAAAATCTGTGTGAGCAGATTATGCAGAGCGATATATATAAGGAGTATATGGAGAGTGAAACCTCTTCGTATGAAGAAGATCGTGAAGTATGGCGCAAGATTTACAAACGTATTATTTTCAACAATGCAAGATTGGATGAAGTGTTGGAAGACCAGAGTTTGTATTGGAATGATGATAAGGAAATTGTTGATACTTTTGTATTGAAGACCATCAAACGTTTTGATCCTAAAAACGGAGAAAAGCAGGAACTTCTTCCTGAGTTTAAAGATGAAGAAGATCAGGATTTTGCACGTCGATTGTTCCGTCGTACTATCTTGAACGCAGATTATTATCGTCATTTGATTAGTGAAAATTCTAAGAACTGGGATTTGGATCGAGTAGCTTTAATGGATGTGGTTATTATGCAGATTGCTTTGGCCGAAATATTGAGTTTCCCTAATATTCCAGTGAATGTATCATTGAATGAATATGTAGAAATAGCCAAGTTATATAGCACTCCAAAGAGTGGTGGCTTTATTAATGGTACTTTGGATGGAATAGTTAATCAATTGAAAAAGGAAAACAAGCTGACAAAAAATTGATATATTTGTGCGCTATTAAATAACTAATTATTAAGAAAAACCTATGAACCTTTTAACTGTATTATTGCAGGCTCAAGCTGGAGGAGATTATTCCTTCCTTATTATGATGGTAGCCATTTTTGCTATCATGTATTTTTTCATGATTCGTCCACAGCAGAAGAAGCAGAAAGAAATTGCTAACTTCCGTAAAAATCTGGAAGTAGGACAGTCTGTTATTACTGCTGGTGGTATTTATGGAAAAATTAAGGAAATTGAAGATAACGCCGTTGTGGTAGAAATTGCGCCAAGTGTGAAAATCAGAGTAGATAAAAACTCTATTTATGCAGATGCGCAGGCTCAGGCAAACAAATAAAAATCTATTAATATGTTCGATGTAAAGAACATAAAAAGATATTATCGGTTTGGATTTCGAAGAATCAGAAACTTCTTGCTTAGCTCTAAAAGCAGGGAGTTTCTGGTTTTTTTGTTTTTTGTATTGGTCTCTTTTGCTTTTTGGCTTTTACAGACTTTAGATGATGTATATCAGACCGAGTTTAAAGTTCCTCTTCGGTTGAAGAATGTTCCTAAGGAAGTAGTGATAACTTCTGATCTTCCCGAAGAAGTTCGTGTTCAAGTCGAAGATAGAGGAACTGTTCTGCTAAATTATATGTTGGGGAGAACATTCTTTCCTGTAACTTTTGATTTTTCTGATTATATGGAAGCCGGTACTCACGTACGTATTTCTACGTCGGAATTATCGAAAAGAATATCCGCCCAGCTTAATGTTTCTACTAAACTGCTTTCTATTCGTCCGGATACACTCGATTTTATTTATACGAAAGGTAAAGCCAGAAAGTTACCAGTTCGTCTTCGGGGAGAGATTACTCCTGGGAGACAATATTATATTTCTCATATCGGCTTTCATCCTGATTCGGTTATTGCTTATGCGCCAGATGGAGTGCTTGATACGTTGATAGCTGCTTATACGCAAGATGTGCGTTTTGAATCTGTGAGTGATACTTTAACACAGCGTGTAAAACTTCGTCGTATCAAGGGAGTGAAGTTTATTCCCGATTACAATGATATATCTGTGTATGTAGATATGTATTCGGAGAAAACCGTAGAAGTTCCTGTGATAGGTATTAACTTTCCTGCCGGTAAGGTGTTGCGTACCTTTCCTTCTAAAGTAAAGGTTACTTTTCAGGTCGGATTGAAGAATTTTAAGTCGGTAACGGCAGATGACTTCTTTATAGGAGTTACTTACGAAGATATCAAGAATGCCAAAGGAGAAAAGTTACCTTTGATGATAAGAAAAGCTCCTAATAGTGTCAGTCATATCCGTATACAGAATTCGGATATAGATTATTTGATAGAACAACAGGTTGTAGTGGAGGAAGGAGATAAAGAATGATTCGTTTGGGAATAACTGGAGGGATAGGTAGTGGAAAGTCATATGTATCCCATTTGTTAGCTGAAACAGGTATTCCTGTCTATGATACTGATTCGAATGCGAAAAGACTCATGATGGAACATCCTTCTATTCAGAAACAGTTGGTAGAATTGCTTGGAACAAATGTTTATGTGGAAGGGCGCTTGAATAAACCTTTACTTGCAGAATATCTTTTTTCTTCTTCTGAGAATGCATCCCGGATTAATTCAATTGTACATCCGATAGTGAAACAAGATTTTCAAGAATGGGCTTTACGTCATTCGGGTACTGAGGTTGTTGTTATGGAATGCGCTATTTTATATGAATCGGGTTTTGATAAGAGTGTCGACAAGATACTGATGGTATATGCTCCCGAAGAGATTCGTCTGCAAAGAGCTATGCAGCGTGATGGTGCTACTGAGGTACAAATACGCAGCAGGATGGCGGCTCAGTTTTCAGAAGAGGAAAAGCGAAAACGTGCCGACTTTGTGATAATCAATGATGGAGTCTGCCCTTTGTGGCCTCAGTTGCAGGAAGTGATTGATAAACTGACTACAGAAAAGGGAAGATAATGTTGTATATATCGTCTGTGAATTGTATTTTTGCCGCTATCTAAAATTAAAAACAAATAATAATATTATTACTCGTATGTTGAAGACTATTTTAGCTATTTCAGGTAAACCGGGATTATATAAACTGGTTTCTCAGGCAAAGAATATGCTGATTGTAGAAACAGTAGATGCTGCTAGAAAAAGAATGCCTGTGTATGCCAGCGATAAAGTGATTTCTTTAGGCGATATTGCTATGTACACAGACGATGATGAAGTACCTTTGGCAGATGTATTGGAATCAGTAAAGAAGAAAGAAAATGGTGCTGTTACAGCTATCGATTATAAAAAAGCATCTGTAGAAGAGTTGAATGCTTTCATGGCTGAAGTTTTACCTACTTATGATCGTGACCGTGTTCATACCAGCGATATTAAGAAACTTATTCAGTGGTATAATTTGTTGGTATCAAACGGAGTGACTGAATTTGTAGAAAAAGCAGAAGAAGCTGCAGAATAATAGAATTAGCTTTTTAAAACAATCAATAAAAGATTCCCGGTTAAACTGACTACAGTCTGACCGGGAATCTTTTTTATTGATATCCGAAAAGGTTTCGAAACAAAAGCAGAATGCAGCTTAAATCATATATTATAAGTCTTGATATTTCTCAAAAGAAATTTCGTGATATCTGTCATCAAAATATAAAGAAGCAGTGATATGATACTATTATAAAACAAGAGGCTGTCTCAAAATAAACTTGAGATGGCCTCTGTTGT
>ULUW01048425.1_pt1 | contig 36914 bp, 32 predicted proteins | sample 1959041 | NCBI WGS metagenome assembly ULUW01 (sample SAMEA4835775, study PRJEB28245) | human gut metagenome | biome: gut microbiome; material: fecal sample | place: Denmark | collected 2008
TACTGTATTAAAATTTCCCCACAACTATTTTACACTAACATATGTAAAGTGGATAACTTGTGAATAGGTCCGTAAATGGCGTTTTTATGCTTTGTCCTCCTGTGGATATCTTTCCACAATTTATCCACATATTGTGCGTAAATCTCCGGATCGACTTATCCACATTTCTACAGGAATTATACACATCACTTTGTTCATTTGTTCTCCCACGTACAATCGCTTAACCATGCCGTTATCGTTGTGTTTCCTCTGGGGATATATATTTATTCACGCGACTTATCCACATTTTCCAACATCATTTGATATAAGTATCCACTGAAAAAAATCAGCGCAACTATGCGGATTCCAAAAAAATATCCACATTTCTGTCACTGTTGTACACAGAAAATGTGGATACATTGTGAATGCTTTTAAAGCTGTCTTATTCGACGGGACGGCTCCAATCGATGTGGACACCTGTCGCCCGCCACATATAACACATGGCCAATTTCAACGTTTCCAAGCTCGACGTCGGAACGGCACTGATGGTTTTATACTGCGAAAGGTCCGTATACTGATGCAGAACCCGCTCGGTCGTCAAATACTCCCGGGCCCGTTCATTGACCGCTTCATCATTCAGATGAACGCCCAGTTCCTTCGTTTCCGTATTATACTCGATATACCCGTTGTTATTGTCACCGGTATGGGCGACGACTTTAAAAATTGCCATGGCTAAAACTCCTTTTTTACGTATCCTTCTCATGGGACATTTCCCACAAAAACCCTTTCATAATGGCCGTACGGCCGAATCGCTGCTGCAGTTTATCGATGGCCTCGATGACTTTCTCCTTCGTTTCCTCGTCTTCGGAAAATAAATCGCCCTGGACTTGATACGGCTGAAGCTGGCTGACGGTGAGACCCAGCAGTCGGATTGGCTCATGTCCTTTATCCTTATTATACAATCTTTTTGCCGAAAAATATAACTGTTCTTCCGACGCCGTCCCCATATCGCTAAGAGTCAGCGACCGGGTAACGGTCTTAAAGGACGCATAGCGGATCTTGATCGTAATCGTCCGTCCCATGAGCCGGCTCTGACGCAGCCGCCAGGCCACTTCATTGGCTAAGAGGCGGAACTGTTCATCGACTTCAGAAGGCAGGGTCAAATCACGGCTGTACGTATGCTCATTTCCAACCGACTGAGGCCGCCGCCGCACCTCCAAAGGTCGCTTATCCTGACCGAGAGATAATCGGTAAATGCGCTCGGCCTGATTGCCTAAGAGGGGTTTTAAGGCCTCCGGGCTGGATGCCGAAATATCGCCGATTCTATGGTATCCGCCCTTCTTTAAAGCTTCTTCCGTCACCTTGCCGACGCCCCATAATCGACTGATCGGCAGCGGCGCCAATACCGCTTGTTCCGTCCCATAGGGAATCCAAACCAGTCCGTCAGGCTTTCGTAAATCCGAGGCCAGTTTCGCTAAAAATTTATTGGGTGCAATCCCTGCCGAGGCAACGAGGCCCGTCGTCCGAAAAATCTCGTCTTTGACGACTTTTCCGATATCGACGATATTGGGATAGTGGCGTTCCATGCCGGATACGTCCAAAAAAGCTTCATCCAGAGCCAAGGGCTCAATATAGGGGGAATAGTGAGATAAAATCAAGCGAATCTGATGCGACACCCGTCGATAGGCCGCCATCCGTACCGGTAAAAAGACGCCGTTCGGGCAGCGTCTCCGTGCCGCCTTCATGCTCATGGCCGAATGGATGCCATAGCGCCGCGCTTCATAGGATGCAGTTGCTACGACGCCGCGGTCCATAAGGCCGCCGACAACGACGGGCAGTCCCTTCAAGGCCGGATTGTCTCTTTGTTCAATAGACGCGTAAAACGCATCCATATCGACGTGCATAATCCATCGCGTTGCCATAAGCTCCCTCCTTTATACTCTCTATTATGATACACGAGAGACATCTTGTAAATACGGCGCTTCCCGGTACGGCTCGGCCGCAAGACTTTGGGACCGGTGCCGGAAATCAAATTTTCTGTAAAAATGGCGTCATTACGCTAATTAACGAGACTGCACATCATTGGATTTTCAATCCGTAATATGGTAAACTATAAGAATACTAAAGAGAGGTGAAATAGTATATTATGGATTTATTCCAATTGACATACTTCATCGAAGTCGCTCACAAAAAAAGCTTCACAAAGGCTTCAAAATCCCTGCACATCAGCCAGCCGTCTATCAGCAAGGGCATCAAGGCCCTGGAAGAACATTGGGGTGTGCAATTATTTGACCGCAAGGGAAAAAATGTAGAGCTGACGGAAACGGGTTCCTATTTGCTTCCTAAAATCGAAGAACTCATCAAGGGCTTTACCCAGTTGAATGAAGAAATGGAATCGCCGCAGCTCCTCAATTCCGGCAAGTTGTCCGTCGGGGTCCCGCCCATGATCGGCTCCTCCGTCATCGCGCCGTTTATCGCTCATTTCATCAATACTTATCCCAAAATCGAATTGGAAATGAAGGAAGTCGGCTCCCAAGACGTCGTCTCAGCCATCGACGACGGGCTCATCCAGGTCGGCTTCGTCGCCCTGCCGATTACGACGGAAATCCCTTATGAATTCTTCATTTTCCATGAAGAGCCTCTCGACGTCGTCCTCTGGCCGGATCATCCCCTGGCCTCCCGTCCGTCCCTGACCCTATCCGATATAAAAGACGAAACCTTCGTCTTTTATCCTAATGGATTCTCGCTGAATCCCTATCTGCGCTCAGCGTTTCAGGAAATCATGGCCCATCCGAAAATCGTCTGCCGTTCCAGCAACTGGGACTTCCTGGCCCAGATGGTATCGGGCAAGCTGGGCATTTCCCTCATGCCGCACACCATTTGTCAGCGCATTTCGCCGGATCTTGCCGTATCCGTTCCCTTGGTCAAACCACACCTGTACTGGACGCTGGCCCTCATTTGGAAAAGCAAGGGATACCTCTCCCATCCGTCCCGGACTTGGGTCCAATCCTTTAAGGAGTATTTCAAAGATGCCAGTACGATGATTCAAAATGAAGCTGCCGACCAGCCGTTCCTGTCGGACACGCCTAGTGAAGACTAAGCTGTCTGCCGTAAATATCAATAAAGAAAGCATTGCCTTCAGGCAATGCTTTCTTTATGCCCAAAAGACTTACATCAAGTGGTGTTTTAAGGCATAATCTACAAGCTCTGACTTCGTCTTACAATTGAGCTTTTGCATAAGCCTCGTTTTATACGTCGACACGGTCTTTACCGAAAGGTGCAGCGTATCCCCGATAGACGACAGCGAATGGCCGTGTACTAAGGCGACGAGGACTTCCTGCTCCCGTTCCGACAGGGTCGGCATATCTTTTTTCTCTGCTAAGACACCGTTAAGGAGACTCCGTGCTTCGCGTTCACTTAGATAACGCTCGCCGGAAGCGACGGCACGAAGGCCTTTAAAGAGCTCTGCATCAAGGGTATCTTTGCACAAGTACCCGTCAGCACCGAGCTGCATCAATTCAGTCACGTACTCCTGCTCGCTGTACATGGTAAGGACCAGGACCTTCACTTCATAATGGCGGCGACGGATTTCCCGTAAACAGTCGATACCGTTCATGACCGGCATCGATAGATCAAGGAGGACGACATCGACGTCTGTCTCTTCCAGTATATCGAGGACTTCTTGTCCGTTCGAGGCCTCGGCAACGACCTTGCAGTCGTCCTGCGAAGCTAACAATAATTTGAGGCCCGTCCGCAAAATGCGGTGGTCATCAGCCAATAGTATGTTCATCTAATAAATGCGGGCAGGATACTCCGACCTCTTAGGTCGGGGAGGAATGCCCGCTCACCTCACTTTCTTAAAATACTAGAGTTTTAGTAACATATATGATATGGTGGTCTAAGGGAAGCCATATATTCTTAGAAAGGCAGGTGAGAAAAAGTGTCCAACCTAACTAAAACGCTAAAGCTTCGCATCCAGGTTTCTCCGGAACAAGAGATTCTGTTTCGCCAAATGACAGAACAGTACCGTCAGGCTTGTAATTTTGTATCGCAATACATCTTCGACAACTCGTTTAATTTAGCTTACCAAAGCCTTAACAAAGAGTTATATCGCGACCTTCGTGTGTTGTTTGGCTTAAAATCGCAGCTTGCACAATCGTCCATCAAGACGACTATGGCTCGCTATAAGACGGTCAGTCAGCAGCTATTCCAAAAGCCATATAAATACAAGGACGAAGATGGCAGCTGGAAATACATCACGAAAACGCTCGAATGGCTTTGGAAGCCCATCTTCTTCAAGCGCCCGCAAGCGGATTTGGTTCGCAATCGCGATTACAGCTTCGTAGATAACGGGCAAAGCCTGTCTATCAACACTCTTGGCAAACGAACCCGGCGTACCTTTGAAAGTAAGCCATTTTCGAAATATCTCGATGGCTCATGGAATTTCGGTACGGAAAAGTTAGTTGAACTCAAAGGCCGGTGGTATCTGCATATTCCCGTCACCAAAGCGGTTGAAGTTTTCCAGAAGGAGAACGTCCGTCACGTTGTCGGTATTGACCGTGGTTTGCGATTCCTGACGGTCAGTTACGATGAGCAAGGCAAAACAGAGTTCGTTTCTGGGCGAAAGATTGCAGCCAAACGACATAAGTTCCTCAAAATCAGACAGCAGCTCCAATCCAAAGGCACAAAATCTGCAAAGCAGAACTATGACCTGAGAAGCTGGCCTTTCTATCAGCTTGAGCAATTTCTGACCTACAAGGCTCACGAAAACCGCTCGAAGGTACTGAAAGTATCGGCAAAGTATACATCACAGCGCTGCCCCAAATGCGGCATCATCCATAAAGAAAACCGGGACCATAGCAGCCATCTGTATTGCTGTCAGTGTGGATACCAATCCAACGATGACCGTATCGGAGCTATAAATATCCAGCTCCTCGGTTCGATGTGGATTTCCGGAGATAACAATCCTCGTTACGAGAGAAAAACGACTGCCTTGGAGTAAATCTCCTTGGCAAAACGGGCATCGTCAACTGCCCGATGATGTAGGCAGAATTAGGGAGATGTTGTTCTCAACATCGCTGCCACCTATGTTTCTCTGACTTACAAGCTCCCGCTTCTATAAGTGGTGGTTGTTGACCATCTATCTCCTCACTCAGATGTAACGGAAGGGTTATGATCAATGTCGTCCCCTTCCCCGGTCGGCCGTCGATACAAAAGGTACCGTTCAACACGTCAGTCCGTTCCTGCATGCTGACCAGCCCCAAATGATTATCGAGCCGCGCCTGCTCGGCTCTGGCGGCACTGAAACCGACGCCGTCATCGGCAATGGTCAACGACAGGGACGACGGCAGGATGTTCAGTTCAATGGTCACCGTATGCGCCCGGGCATGACGGGCGATGTTGGTCAGCCCTTCCTGGACCATGCGGTAACAAAACAGCGCGACCGGCCGTGATACCCGCGAAATATCGCCGTCATGGCAGAAAGACACGGTAAGCCCCGGCTGGGTCTGCCGGTACGTCTCAAGATATTTTTCAATAGCCACAATGAGGCCTAAATCATCGAGAAGGGGCGGATGAAGGTTGACCGCCAAATGGCGCAGCCCTTCCAAAGTTTCCCTCGTAAGGTCGCGGACGCCGGTCACCAATTCCCGCACGTCGGGATTTTCCGTCTGGTCCTGAATGAGCCGCAGGTAGGCTAAGATTGATACCATAGACTGACTCGTTTCATCGTGGAGTTCTCGGGAAATGCGGCGCCGTTCATCTTCACGAGCCGAAAACAGCTGGTCGATGAGCCAAACCCGGTTCTTTTCCTTTTCTCGAAGGGCCGTCAAGAGTTTCGAGTTTTCCCGGTCCTTGACAAACAGGCGGTTGCTCATGACGTTGAAGGCCTTGGCCAGTTGGCCGACATCGTCTTTGGTATCGACGGAAACGCGGACGCTGTAATTGCCCCTCCCGATTTGGCGAATGGCTTTCGCCAGGGCCTGGACAGGTCGGAGGAAAGCCCTGGCATACCGCGTCGCCAAGGCCGACGCTACCAGACAGATGGCCAGGATAATCAACATCGTCTCGACAAAGCGCTTCCACATGAGCTGCATCATGGGGCGCTCAGACAGACCGACTCGAAAATATCCGACTAAACCGCCGTCGATGGGAACGAGAATTTCTCGGATATAGCCTTCAGTGCTGTCAAAAGTCACGGCCGGCCCGACTCCTTCCGTAGTCATATCCCGCCGTTCCGGAAGGCCTTTCGGCAGTCCGTCCGTAAAAGTACTGGCCAGAATACGTCCGTCCGGATAGGTCACCAGAATGTAGCGGACCTGGTCGTTCGTCTTTTGAGCATGGAGCAGCTGCTCGGTCATATCAAAACGGTCGTCGACGAGGATGTCATTGCTGACGACCTGTCCGATGGACACGGCCAGTTCCTTCCCGGATGCCTCGAGTTCATGGCTCATATACTCACTCGTCGAATAGAGGAACAGCGACGCCGTAAGCAGTCCGCAGATAAAAATCGTGCCGACGATGAGGGCATTAAATTTTACGTATAACGTGTAGTTTCTCATCTTACGTTCCTGCCAATCGTTTTTGTGCCTGATACTGCTGTTTGAACGCTTCATAGGCCTCAGAATCCGGCAGAATAAACCGGTCGATGACGATGTTCTTCATGGCCTTGGCTAAATCCGCATCTTCATGCATCGTATAAAAGATATGGCGGAGCTCTTCTTTTTCCTCCGGATCTAAATCGCTGCGGACGACAATCGGTCCGGTCGGCGCTTCCGGCAAGGCTTCAATGATACGGACTTCCTTGGCAAGGGCCGGATTGGTATCCGCCATGAGCTCATAAATTTGGCTGTCGATACCGGCTGCATCGGCCAAGTGATTGGCGACCGACCACAGTGATTTGTCGTGACCGTGGGTATAGAAAAAGCGGTTGAAAAAGATTTCCGGCGTCGTTCCATCTCGGGCCAGCAAAAATTTAATGGCCAGACAGCCAGAATAGCTCAAAGGGTCCGTAAAAGCAAAAACCTTGCCCCGAAGCTGACTAAAATCATGGATATCGCTGTCAGCAGCCGTGATGATATACGTTTGGTAATGGGACGTGCCATTGGTCTCGGTCATGGCCAACAGTTCAATCGGAACCTGCCCCTGATAGGCAGCATAAGCGCCTGTCGAGGGAAAGGCAATATCGGCGTCGCCGTTGGCCAAGAGGGCATTCAGTTCCTCATAGGTCCGGCGCTGGATGAGAACAGCCGGCCGCTGCTGCTTTTGAGCAATATAAGTAACGATCTGCTGATACACCTGCCGCGTTTCCCTCGGCGACATGACCGACGCAAAGGCGATGCGAAGCGGTTTTACACCGGACTGCTCTACAGCCGGGCGGGCGCCCTCAGGCTGCGTAAAGTCGATATATCCCTGAGGATGGGCGCAGGCCGCACTGAAAAGACAGGCTAAGGTCAGCAGCATCATAGAAATAACCCGTTTCATAATGCCTCCCCTGCATATAATTTATATCATTTATTATACCCTGAATCGGCCCGGCTGAGTAGGGTTTTACAATCTGCCGCAAGGCTATGCGAAAAAAGGCGCTGTCCCTTCGGACAACGCCTTCATCCTTAGTCTTCTTTCGGTTTTGCATTCCAAACGAGGAGAGCCAGCAGCGTCGAGACGACGGCTGCACCGACCCAAAATTCCGTAGCCAGTCCGAAGTCATAGACTTTAACGCCATTGACGACGGTAATGGTCATGAGTTTCCCCGTAATGAATTCCTGCAGGGCCGCGCCGGCATAGCTGAGGAGACCGATCATCCCCATAGCCGCACCGGTAACGCGTTTGGGCACGATATCGACAGCCATGAGACCGCCCATATAGCAAACCAAAGCCCCCATGGTGAAGCCGTAGAAGGTCATGCACAGCATATCCATGGTAAACGACTGAGGCGCCCAGAGGAAGCCGGCAATGGACAGGGAATAGAAGATCCCATATAACAAGGCCGGCATATTGCGCTTGTGATTGAAGAACTTGTCTGAAATAACACCGCACAAGAGAGCCCCAAAGATACCGGCCACCTGCATATAAGCCATGACGCCGGCAGCCCCCATCATATCATAGCCCTTCTGCGACGTCAGATAGACGACGCCCCAGCTTTCAATGGCATAGCGGGCAATATAGACACAGAGCGAGGAGAGACCGAGAATCCAAACGGCAGGATTCTTGACGACGGCATTCCACTGCATGGTGCCGACTGATTTTTCTTTTTCCGCATCGATCTGTTCCTGCGTCTTTTCTCCGTAATAGACGGCGCCGTTCGGCAGTCCCTGCGTTTCCGGACGGTCGCTCATACCGAAGTAAATGAAGGCCGTCCCAATAAGGGAGATGATGCCGGCCGCAATGAAGCCCATAGACCAGTTGTACATGGAAACGATGGCAGCAATGGCAAAGTAAGCGAAAGATGAGCCCAGGTTGTGACTCGTAAACCAGATGCCATACAAGGTTCCGCGCTGTTTATTGCTGAACCACTGATTCAGGGAGACAATGGACGGACCGGCACCATAAGACTGGAACCAGCCATTGAGACCCCACAAGACGGCTAAGGGAACGAAGGAATTGACCAGGCCCATGCCGACCATAGTGAGTGAAGAAATGAACAAGCCAAAGGAAAAGAATCGCTTATTATTCATGCGGTCTGCCAGGAAACTGTTGGTAAATTTCCCAAGACCGTAGGTTACGAAGAATACCGAGCCGATGATCCCGATTTCCGTCGGCGTAACGATTCCCGATGCCAGAAGCGGCTTTTTAATGACCGAATAACTCTGGCGGATGATGTAATAAAAAGCATATCCGATCGTGATGGAAGCAAATACGCGCCAACGCATGGCGTTAAACTTTTTCTTGATGGCCTCGCCATCTGTCATTGGTACGGCGTCCGGTGCCGTTCTGAAAAAGTTCCAGATTAAATTGAGCATAAAAAAAACTCCTTCCGTTGCATGAATCCGAATAATGATAAATCCGTATGGTACGGCTTTATTATAATAAACAAATTCTAACAACGGTAGCAGAAAAATTCTGATTTTTCTGTAGGAGTTTTTCTTACACTACATAATGCGCTTCGCGCCTACGTATCGGGCAGACCAGTAACTGCTGTCCATATCAGATACGCTGACTCCGTCACTGGCAGCATTGATAAACTGGTGGTTGCCGATATAGATTCCGACGTGAGAAATTCCGGCCTCATAGGTCGAGAAAAAGACCAAGTCACCGGGTTCTAAATTGGCCATGGATACCGATTCACCGACGTCATACTGCTCGTCAGCCGCCCGCGGCAAATCGATGCCGGCCGCCGAATAGACGTAGCGCGTAAAGCCGGAGCAGTCGAAGCCCGACGGCGTCGAGCCGCCAAAGACGTAGGGAACACCGATATACTGATTGGCAATATCGAGAATATGGGTTGCTTCCGAACTTTCGATACGCGGGACCCCGTTATAGCCGCCGTTGCCGAAACGGCGTATGGGGCCTGTCGGAAGCTGCTGCCCCGTCAGGGCATAAAAGGTCGACGGACCGACGATACCGTCCGTTTCAAGTCCATGGTCGCCTTGATAAGAACGGACAGCCCGTTCTGTGCCGGCGCCAAAAATACCGTCTACATCGACATTGTATCCGGCATTTACCAGAGCCTGTTGAATAAGGAGGATTTCATTGTCTGCCGTCGCCTTGGTAACAAAGGCTGAAGCGACAGCATCATTTTCCGGCATAGATGAACCGGTGAGCGCTGCATACGTCGCAGCTCCGACGATTCCATCGGAATCCAGGCCCTGGTCCTCCTGGAACTTCCGGACAGCAGCCTGCGTCGAGACCCCGTAATCACCGTCAGCAGCGACGGCATAGCCTCTACTGGACAGTGCCTGCTGGATGGTGACGATCTGGTCGCCTCGGTCACCGGGATGGAAGGTGGCGCCGACGACCGATACGGAAGTCAGGACGCAGAATCCCAGTGCGGCTGCTATTTTCTTTGTCGTATTCATCGAATACCCCTTTCTCCGCTTTGTAAAATATACGTTTATTATACCAGTTTTTTCTCTTTTTTAGTAGATTTCAGGTTAATCTTTATCGTGAATACGAAAAAAAGACTTCACAACGGAGTCGTGAAGTCTTTTTGACAATAGGGGTGAATTAGAATTTTCCGGCTTTTGCAGCGCCTTCAACAGCAACGGCAACGGCAACGGAAGCACCGACCATGGGGTTGTTGCCCATGCCCAGGAAGCCCATCATTTCAACGTGAGCCGGAACCGACGAAGAACCGGCAAACTGAGCGTCGCTGTGCATACGGCCCATGGTATCGGTCATTCCGTACGAAGCAGGGCCTGCACCCATGTTGTCCGGATGGAGGGTACGGCCTGTACCACCGCCGGAAGCAACGGAGAAGTATTTTTTACCCATTTCGATACATTCTTTTTTGTAAGTACCGGCAACGGGATGCTGGAAACGGGTCGGGTTAGTCGAGTTGCCCGTAATGGAAACGTCAACGCCTTCGTGGTGCATAATAGAAACGCCTTCGCGGACGTCGTCAGCACCGAAGCAGCGGACATTAGCCCGTTCACTCTTGGAATACGGTACTTCACGAACGATGTTCAATTCGCCGGTCTTGTAGTCGAACTGGGTCTGAACATAGGTGAAGCCATTGATGCGGGAAATGATCTGCGCTGCATCTTTGCCAAGACCGTTCAAGATAACGCGAAGGGGTACCTTGCGGGCTTTATTGGCGTTGCGGACAATACCGATAGCGCCTTCAGCAGCGGCAAAGGATTCATGGCCGGCGAGGAAGCAGAAACACTTCGTTTCATCCTGAAGGAGCATGGCAGCCAGGTTGCCGTGGCCGCGGCCGACTTTACGGTCTTCCGCAACCGAGCCGGGGATACAGAAGGACTGGAGGCCGATGCCGATAGCTTTGGCAGCTTCTACAGCCGTCCGCGCATTGGTTTTAATGGCAATAGCGGCACCGACGGTGTAAGCCCAGCCGGCATTTTCAAAGGCAATAGGCTGTACGTCTTTGACGATTTTATAAGGATCCAAACCGGCAGCTGCACAGATATCGCGGCATTCTTCAACACTGCCGATACCGTATTCTTTCAGTACGCCGAGGATTTTATCGATTCTTCTGTCGTAGCTTTCAAATAATTCCATTGTTTTGCCCTCCTATTGCTGTCTCGGATCGATATACGAAGCTGCTTCTTCAAAGCGGCCATAATGACCTTTGGCATCTTCCATAGCTTTAGCCGGTTCAATGCCTTTTTTAATGGCTTCCATCATTTTGCCGAGGTGGATGAATTCATAGCCGATGACCTGATTTTCTTCATCAAGAGCCATGCGGGTGACATAGCCTTCGGTCATTTCGAGGTAACGAGTGCCTTTCGCTTTCGTACCGAACATGGTGCCGGTCTGGCTGCGAAGGCCTTTGCCGAGGTCATCGAGGCTGGCGCCAATCGGAAGACCGCCTTCAGAAAATGCCGTCTGCGTGCGGCCGTATACGATCTGGAGGAAAAGCTGGCGCATAGCTACGTTAATAGCGTCACATACTAAGTCCGTATTAAGGGCTTCGAGAAGGGTCTTGCCCGGGAGGATTTCCGAAGCCATGGCTGCAGAATGAGTCATGCCGGAACAGCCGATCGTTTCGACGAGGGCTTCTTCGATAATGCCGTCTTTGACATTGAGGGTCAGCTTACAGGCACCCTGCTGAGGGGCACACCAGCCTACACCGTGTGTCAAACCGCTGACATCTTTAATTTCCTTTACTTGTACCCATTCGCCTTCTTCCGGAATCGGTGCTGGTCCATGATATGCTCCCTTTGTGACAGGACACATATTCTTAACTTCTGTTGAATACAACATGTTCTCTTCACCCTTTCAAAATCTATGAAATAAACGGCAGCAAGTATACGACTTCAATCTTTCAACTGGTCATATATCTGTGTAAACAAAGCGCGGTACATGCTGCCCTTGCGCCACAAGAATGAAAATGCGTGCATAACGGAAAAGTCCGTAATGGCGATGCGTCTGAGCCTTCCCTCAGCCAGTTCCTTTTGAACTGATTTTTCATATAAGAATGCAATACCGCAGTCGCGGCAGGCCAGCCCTTTTACAGCGGACAGGCTGCCCACTTCATAGCGGGACGGAAAATGCTCCAGGGTGTACCCTTTTTCCGCCAACTTCCGTTCTAAGATCCGCCGGACACCGGCATGGCGTTCGCCGATGATGAGACGATGGTGCATAAGATCCGACAAGGTCATTTCGACGGGCGTATCGTACCCGTCCGAACAGACGGCAACGATGGGTTCCGTAGAAAATAAAAGCGAATCGTAATGCCCTTGATCAAACGAACTTTCGACAATGGCAAAATCAATGGTTCCCTTATCTAAGGACTGGAGCAGTTTATCGGCATCGGCAATTTCCATATGAAGATTCATGTCTCCATTCTGCTTGAGAATGAGTGACAATTTATCGAGAATTCCCATGCCGGCTGTTGGCGTCGCGCCAAAAGACAAGGAGCGGTTATGCTGCTGCAAGTCATGCAGATGCTCTTTTAAAAGCGTATCATCATGACTAATAGCCGTCGCAGCATTCCAGAGAATGTGCCCGGCTTGTGTCAACTGCAGATGTTTCCCCTTGTAACTAAAAAGTTTGGCCCCGTATTCGCGTTCTAAATATCGAATATGCTGAGAAACGGCAGGCTGCGTAATATGGAGTTCAGCGGCAGCCCGGGTATAATTCATGTGACGGCAAACGCACAAAAATGTATGGATACGAAAATCTAACATGGCACCCTTTCCTTTCTTTGCGTTTTCCATAAGATAATTTTATGATATTTCAGTCGTTTTATCAAGAACAAAGTGGGCAATTTCCGTATACTGATGGGACGACATCGTTCCCAATGGAACGTATTCTCAACAAGCACCTGCTAAATCACCGTTTCCCTCTACTCTTGTTTTTTCATATCCAAACGATCCTTAGCCGTATCCCTATTAATAGATGTAATATATACTAACTATAATCGATAACAACAAAATATATCTTATTAATAATGATTATTGTATAATAGAAATAAAAAAACCTGTTATTTCAAGGAAAGGTACCCGATATGACAACAGAACAATATATGAATATGATTCGTAACAATCCTTATGTCATTGGGCGAATCGAAAATCCAACAGAAGAAATGCAGCTTCTGGCCGTACAGCTGAACGGCCAGGCTCTCCAATATATTACCAATCCTTCGCCTGCCGTCCAGGAAGCAGCCATTGCCAACACGGCCCGGGCGATCCAGTTTATCGACAATCCCTCAGAAGACATCAAACTTCAAGCCGTACGCGCCGGCTGGAACAATTTAAGCTACCTCGAAAATCCGTCGCAGGAACTCATCGACGCCGCCTTAGACCAATCCGGTTGGGCCATTAAATACATCAAAGATGCCGACCACGATTTGCAGCTCCGCGCCGTCAACAAAAACTACGACGCCGTCAAATACATCAAAGATCCGGCAGAAGACGTCCAACTGGCAGCCGTTCGCGGCAACTACGAAGCCCTTCGCTACATCGAAAATCCGACGGACGAAGCAAAGGACCTGGCCATCCGCGAAGACGCCCAAGCCCTGCGGCTCATCCGCAATTTAGGAAAAGAAGATTTTCTCCACTACCTGGGCCTCAACGTCCTGGTCAGTAAATATATCCCCAAAGATATCAGCCTCACGCCGGATGACTGGCGCGATACCATTAAGGATATCCTCGCCCAAGAAGACGTATCCGAAGAATACGTCCGCAACTTCATTACCTGCAGCGCCGTCGACTTATCGCCTGTCGACAAGGTACTCCTCGTCGATGACTATGGCAGCCCAAAGGCCCGACGCATTACTGTAGATGAAAAATTGACCATGAAATAGGAGTAACGACATGAACTTTACAGATACCTATAAAAGCGTAGAACTCGTTCTCACCGCCGGTGAAGTTCCTCTTCTCGTCGGTGAAACGGGTATCGGCAAGACCTCCCTTGCCCGCGAACTGGCCCATCGTCACGACTGGAGCCTCGTCGGAATCGACGGAAACTTATTAAAAGAAGGGGAAATCGGCGGCCTTCCGACCGTCGAAAATGGAACGACGGTCTACGCCGTCCATCATAAACTTCGTACCATCGACGAAGAAATCGCTAAGGGCAAAACGGTCCTCTTATTCATCGATGAAATCAACCGCTGCGACCACGCCGTCCAGCAGGAATTGATGAACCTCATCTTAAACCGCGAAATCAACGGTTACGCCCTGTCGCCTTCAGTACACATCATCGCCGCCATGAACCCCTCCGATGCTTACGACTATGAAGTCGTCGAAATGGACGCCGCCCAGCAGAACCGCTTCGTCTGGCTGTACATGGAACCGGATTACCTGCAGTGGCTCGACTGGGCTTCGTCGGCCGGCATCGAAGACAAGGTCATGGAATTCATTTCTACCTATCCGGAATACCTCGATAAGACCAACGAAGACGATATCAACGCTACGCCGCGCAGCTACGAACGAATTTCGAAGCTCTACACCATTTATAAAAATGATGCCGGCAGCATTCCAAAATCGGTCTTCCACAACGTCATCCGCGGCAACGTCGGAAAACTCATTGCCGAAGAATTCATCCAATTCGTCAACTCCGACGCCTCGCCCCTCATCACCTATAATGACGTCTTCAGCGGCGAAACCCTGGCTCCGGAAATAAGCGGCCGCGTAGCCGGCGAAAGCCATACCCGCCTCTATCTTACGGCTAAAAACGTCCTGAAACAATTAGACTACCACCTCTCCCAAGACAGCGACAATCAGGCCTTATTATCGCGCTTCGTCGCCTTCCTTTCCCTCTATCCCGTCGATCTTCGTTTAGGTGTCATGAAAGACATGAAAGCCGCCAACCCCAAAGTCTATGCCTGCGCTTTGGATAATGCCGACTTCATCGACAGTTACTTTGCGGCCTTTCGCTCCCTGCGGTAATTCGGATGAAACAGTCCATATCCGTTGAAGCCACACTCCTCTACCAGCAGGCATCGATAATCGCCGACAATATTCTCCAAGATTCGGTCCGGCCCGATCCGGAAGCGGAGATACCGGCTGATTTTCAAAATGAATTTTTCGCCTTCCTGGGCCGCATCAACGGCCACCTCATGGAAGACAAGGATAATTTCTTCGGATACTTTCTCTTCCAGATGACCAAGAGTATCCGCTTCGATTTGGCGTCCCCGACAGGTGTCAACTTTAAGGGCACCCGCTATCAAATCTACTTCAATCCCCTCCTGTTCCTGACTTTGTCGCCGGAACAGATGGAAAGCACCATAAAGCATGAAATCCTTCACATCGTCTCCCTGCACCTCATCCGAGCCAAGGAACTGCGAGAAAACTACAGCAAACAAGCCATTACCCTGGCCATGGACGTCGTCGTCAACACCTACCTCGACCACCTGCCGCCTTTTTCGACGACCTTGGAATGGGTCAACACCAATTTTTCCCTCCTCCTAAAGCCCTTCGAAAGTCTGGAATATTACGTCGATAAGATTCAGACCGCCCTGGACATACGGACAGAGAACAAAAATCTGCCGGAACCGGAAAGTGATGCTGACGAAACCGTCGCCGTCTCCTATAACCCTATTACGACCCACGAACTTTGGGATGAAAGCGATCCCGTCGACGATGAAACCTTGAAAAAGTTCACGGAAAAATACGTCGATGCCTCGTCAAAGGGCGACCTCTCCAACTATTTAGAGAGCATGATCAAGGCTTTAAAAGACAACAAAGACAGCCTGCCCTGGCACTGGTACCTGAAAAAACTGATTGGTTCGGTTACCAGCAGTTGGAAACGGACGCCCATGCGACGAAACCGGCGCCAGCCGGACCGCCTCGATCTGCCGGGTAAGCTGCGCTCTCATACGGCAAAAATTCTCGTCGGCCTCGACATCAGCGGCAGCATCACCGACGCCGAATTCCGCCAGGCCATCGGCGAAGTCCTGCAGCTCGTCCGCTGCTACGACCATGAAATCATCGTCACCGAATGCGACGACCAGATTCGCCGGACCTATCGCATCCGCGACCTCGAAGACGTGAAAGGCCGCCTGGACATTCGCGGCGGCACCGCCTATTCACCGGTCTTCGACTATGCCAACACCCAAAACATCGACCTTTTGGTCTACTTCACGGACGGCAAAGGAGAAGAAAAACTTCAAACACCGCCGCGAGGCTATAAAGTCCTCTGGGTCCTCTCAGGCCACGGTGAAACTCTCTCCTTAAAGAACCCCTATGGCCTTGTAAAACGCTTGGCCAAGCTCCCCGACTACGACCCCAGCCTCGATTTCGACGACGTCCGAGGCGGAGGTTTCTCCATGGCCAACCAAGAACACACGAGTAAGCTCTAATATCCACATTACAAAGAAAGACCGCACGCGTGGGTGATATGCTCCCCTTTAGGTAGACATGAGAAATAATAAAATCTCATGCTGCTTGAAGGGGAGTATTTTTAATGCGAAAAACAAAGATATGTGCTCAAGAGAAATTGCATACCGTCAAAAGCATCCTCCATGGTACAGAATCTATCCTTGCTGCCGCCAAGCGTCTGTCCGTTGGCCAATCTTCTGTCAGAGATTGGATTTGTAGTTATAAAGGGAATGGAATCGAGGCATTTACATATACGAGGAATAAACACTATTCTCGTGAATGCAAAGTTCAGGCAGTAACCGCTTATCTGAATCAGGAAGGATCTCTGTCTGTTATCTGCCAAAGATTTGGGGTGAGAACATCCAAACAACTACGCACATGGATTAAGCAGTATAATAGTCATGAGAAACTAAAAGCTTCTGGAACAGGAGGAACTTTCATCATGACAAAAGGCAGAAAAACAACATTTGATGAGCGAGTTGAAATAGTTCAGTATTGTATTGCTCATGACCATAATTACGCAGAAACTGCGGTAAAGTACGGCATTTCCTACCAACAGGCACGCAGCTATACGCTGAAATACGAGGCCGGCGGTCTTGATGCCTTACAAGACAATCGCGGGAAAAGGAAATCCGAAGACGCTCTTACGGAAGTAGAAAAATTACGTGCCGAACTCAAGCTAGAAAGAGCTAAGAGAAAACAAGCGGAAATGGAGATTTCCTTCTTAAAAAAATTGGACGAAATAGAGAGGAGGCGGGACTGAGCCGATTAAAAAAACTTCATATTTATCTTGCCATTCAGGAAGAACACGAGGAACACGGTTATCCTATTTCAGCTTTATGTAAATTAGGGAAAGTAACTCGCGCCGCCTATTACAAATGGCTTCATCGACAAATTCCTGCGATGGAACAAGAAAACAGATTGATTGCGGCAAAGGTAGAAGAAATTCACCGGGCTTATCCGGATAAAGGATACCGCCGAATTCGAGACGATATGGAACGGTATTACGGCATGCACCTCAATGACAAACGAGTACTCCGGATTTGTCGTGAAGAAAACATCAAGTCTACTATTAAGTATCGCAGCCACGGATGTACCCGTCGGGCTTCAACTCCGCAATTTATAGCCGAAAATATACTGGGCAGAGACTTTATAGCGGAAGCGCCCAATGAAAAATGGCTTACAGACGTTACCGAATTTAAGTATCATCTTGGAAATGAGGTTCATAAAATATACCTGAGTGCCATCCTTGATCTGTATGACCGAAGAATTGTTTCTTTCGTAATTCGGGATAGAAATGACAATTCCTTAGTATTCGATACATTCCATCAAGCCGTTGTTTCCAATCCGGAAGCCCATCCGCTATTCTATAGCGATCGAGGATTTCAATATACCAGCAGAAGTTTCCATGCCAAACTGAAGGCCGCCGGGATGGTACAAAGCATGTCTCGCGTGGGAAAATGTATCGATAATGGTCCTATGGAAGGATTCTGGGACATCTTAAAGCGAGAATGTTACTATGGCCATCGTTTTACAGATAGAGAAACACTGATTAAAGCGATAGAAGAATATATTGAATACTACAATACAAAACGATTACAGAGAAAGCTGGGAGTCTTGACTCCGATGGAAAAACATGCCAGCTATTGGTTGGCCGCATAAAAAAACTGCCACCGGAAACCGGTGGCAGAAACAAAACCTATTTATATTTTTTCAAGTGTCTACTTGACGGGTAGCAGTTCAGGGTTGCGTGCGGTCTTTTTATATGCCAAGGTTAGAACAATTTTTCATAGAGGAAGCGAATATCGTCGAGAGACAATTCTTTGCAGTTGTTGACCAAGAGTCGGGTCTGCTGGCTTCCGGCCTTGACCAGAAAATCGAGGTCCTCTTTTTTAACACCGAATTCTTCCAATTTAGTCGGAATCTGAACTTTTTCTACGACATCTTTGATTTCGGAAATGATATAGTCCGCTTTAGCATCTGCCGTTTCAGCGTATTTTTCCGGATAGACAGCATCGCAAAGGGCAGCCAGTCGATCCGTGCAGGCATCCTTATTGAATTCCATGACATGGGCAAAGAGGATGGCATTGGAAACACCATGGGCAATGTGATATTTCCCCCCCAAGGGGTAGGACAAGGCATGAACGGCCGTCGTCCCCGAGCCGGTAATGGCCACGCCGCCATAAAAGGCACCGATAAGCATTTCCGTTTTGGCGTCCATGTCAGATCCATCTACAAAGGCTTCCCGGATGTTGTGGAAAATTTTCTTCGCCCCTTCAACGGCATAGGTATCGCTCAAAATCGTCGCTTTCTTCGATGTGAAGCATTCTACAACATGGGCTAAGGCGTCGACACCGGTAGCTGCCAAAACCTTCGGCGGCAGATGACGGATCATTTCAGCATCTAAAATGACATAGTCGGGAATCATGCAGTTATTGACAATCCCCTGTTTCGACTGTTCTTCCGGAATGGCGACAATCGAATTGCAGGTCGCTTCAGAACCGGTCCCGCACGTCGTCGGAATCATCAGCGATTTGATGTATTTCTTGGCAATCGTCGGGTCCTTAAGCAAATCACGGACACCGTATTCGGCACCGATAACGATGCTGGCCAACTTCGCCGCATCCATGACGCTGCCGCCGCCGACACCGATGACCAAATCGATATTGGCTTGGCTGACTTCGGCAATGACGCGTTCAACATCCTGATAAGACGGTTCTGTCGCCAAATCATCAATGACCGTCAGCTTCAAAGAAGAGCAAATTTCTTCGACTCGTTTCGTAAGACCTGCGCCGCGAACGCCTTTATCCGTAAAGAGAAGGACGGACTGCGCCTTTTCTCGCTGTAATACTTCACAGATTTTTTCAACACTGCCGGGACCTGCATAAACGACGCCCGGAATCGTCAATTGGCATTGTTTCATGTTTATTACCTCCATAATCTGAAACCAAATTTTTATGTATTGATTAAAAATCCTTTCGCAATGTTTCCATCTTCATCAAAAGATACCACCTGAGGTTCAGATAGAATGACCAGATTACTAACTTTTTCTGCTTCAGGAAGCAAGCTTTCGGATATCAAAAATTGATGCATCATCAATGTATTATGCAGCCAAACAACTTTTGGCCCTAATGATACATCAGCATTAAAGCAAATTTTCAACCCAAACTTCATCGCCAATCTATCGTTTGGCATGACCGGCGGAATATTGGCCGCCTTAGGAACTCGACTCGTGATATTATTAGGATAAGTTGCTTTCATATCAAATTTATTATATACCCGCATCGTCGTAACATCTGCATTGCCAATACCGGTAACATTTCCATGGGACTCATCGGTCAAGTCAAACATAACGATGGCGTCCGCATGGGGTTCCCATTTCCCCATAACAGGCGATCGTCCGATAATGTTGGGATCCGCGCCTGTACCACTGATATTTTTGCCAAGCTCATCGATAAAGATTGCGTCAACTTTATTAAATGGGATTTTGGGCATTAAACTTCGGGCCTCTTCTAAAAAGCCGGGCTCCTCACCTTCAATGGTATCATGAGGAAAGGCAATGATTTTATACGTTTCATGATAAGCATTTTCTATAATACCAATCGCATTAATATTACTATACTTTGATAGAATAGTATGCGCGAATTCATGAACATTTTTCGACATCTGTCCAAACCCTTTGGAATGACAGATATCGGCACCATGCTGTTTTCCCATCCCGATGGTAATCATTTTTTGAACGCCACTTTCAATCGGACCGTGGAAAGCGGTATGTGGCTTAATACGTCCTACCGGAATGATCCAATCTGCTTCAGAGGCATATTTATCCAAACGCACTTCTAAGTTTGATGCTGACTGTCCCACATATACAGTTTCCATAGTTGCTCGGATAGGAGCCCCTACATTACCCTCATCCAATCCAAAATTTATCAATATTTCTTTTTGCCCTTCAGCCGTTGCACCGCCATGACTTCCCATGGCCGGAATAATAAAGGGATCACCGCCATGCTTTTTAATTTCTTGTACCAATGCACGAACAATCTCTGCTAAATTAGCAATTTCGCGACTGCCGCAGGCAATGCACACCGAATCACCGGGCTTGATATTTTCCAATATATTCCTTTGCGCAATAGCATCCCGCAGTGCAGCTCCCGGATTTTCAAGGTGAGGCTGCTTGATTTCATATCGTACTTTGACAAATTTAGGAATTGAAATATCATGTAATAATTCATCAAATATTTCCATACCCGATATCTCCATCCTGAAAGAAAACGGGAAATACAAAGTTCCTTCATATTTCCCGTCCCTATACAATTAACCGCTTTTAGTCGACTTGGATCTGTTCAATTTTTCCTAAGTAGAAAATGTAATTCAATAACCCAAGAAGAAGTAAGAAGGCTGTAAACAGCATTGCAAATTCAAAATGTCCTGTTGCGCCAACAATGAAACCGGTAACAATCGGACCAACTACACCGCCAAAGTTAGAAACACAATTTTGGATACCGGCTACGATACCGGTCATATTTCTAGGAGCGATTTCACTGGGGATTGCCCATACCTGTGAAGCAGCAATAACGGTTCCCGATTTAGCACAGCAAAGAAGGAATAACGTAATATACAGAGACTCGGTCACTGCAGCAAATCCAATCGTCGAGGCCAGTAAAAGGCCAAAGCACATGAAGCCTTTACGAGTTGCCGTAAGAGAGAATCGTCCCGAAGAATGGACCTTATCAGAAGCCCATCCGGCAATAACTTCGGCAAAAGCACCGCATAATAAAGGTAACGATGCTGCAAAGCCCATTTCAGCAAAACTCAGCCCCCGGTCTTTCATTAAATACATCGGAAGCCAGGTAATGAAAAAGTAAGAACTATAATTAGTAGTAAAGAAGCCAAAGCACATAGCTTGAACGTTACGATACTTTAAAAGTTGATACCATTTACAAGGCATGGTCTTATCAGTCGATACGTCTTCTGCGCCATCGCGGATATAAGATAATTCCGCTTCATTAACACCTTTATGGTCAGCCGGATTATCTTTAAAGAACAAGAACCATACGACAGCCCAAATAACGCCGATGGCACCAAGAATGGCAAAAGTACCTCTCCATCCGATTTGAATCATGAGCCAGGTCAGGATAGGAATACCAAAAGCCCCGCCAAATTTCTGCCCGCTATCGAATAAACCACCAACCGTAGCACGTTCACTTCTCGGAAACCAATTTCTGGTAATAGCTGCATTACTGGGATACGCACCAGCTTCACCAATCCCTAAAACCATACGCAAGGCAAGCAAGGATTTAAAGCCCGTCGCAATGCCCGTTAACCCGGTAGCAATAGACCACCAGAGCACCGACAGTCCTAAGGCTTTTCGTTGTCCAAACTTTTCAGATATAAAACCAGCCGGAATTTGCAATAGGGCGTAGCATAGGAAGAATGCGGACATCAACATGCCCATTTCTTCGGTCGTAACACCCAAGTCACTCATAATATGCGGCGTTGCAATAGCTAATGTCGTACGATCAATAAAGTTAATAGCGATAGCCGCCCACATCATTCCTGCAACAGCCCAGCGCACGCGCGTACGTTTTTGTTGCTTCATCTCTAATGCGGTTACATTTGTCATCATATAAATTGCTCCTTTATACCGTTACCGAACAGTCTGTATGTTTTAAAAAATTAATTTACACGGTCCATACAAACTTCGTACAACTACATAAAAAATTTTCAATCATTTTTTATCAATAATGGTATAATAAGGACGATAGGAGATATTCCTAACGATCAGGCTCTCTTGGTGGCAGTTTTCCAGGCTTTCCACCAAGGGAGCCCTTTTTTATCGCCCTACTTGTTCCATCGCTTATGGTCGTATGCTTTGGGATTGCATACCTTATCCCACTTTTGACCGTTTATAACAGCTACCGTTCCTTCTGCCGCCAGGGTTGCAACACCGGATGCTGCTTCTCGCGTCTGTCCTGCCATATGAGGAGTAACAACGATATTATCATGATGGAAAATAGGATCTGCCGGATCAATCGGTTCATGTACAACAACATCAGTCCCGGCACTGTGAATCCAGTTTTCATCCAAGGCTTTATTCAGCGCAGCTTCGTCAACGATACCGCCGCGAGCACAGTTTATGAGAATGCCGTCTTTTTTCATCATCTTCAATTCGGCTTCCCCAATCATATTCCGCGTTTGCGGCGTCAGCGGGGTATGGATGGAAACGACATCGGATTCCTTTAAGATATCATGCATATCTTCACGATATCCATAGCCTTGTGCCTCAACCGCTTCTCGTTTAATAAACGGATCGTAAACCAAGACTTTCATGCCAATTCCGGCAGCCATGCCGGCAAAAATACTTCCGATATGGCCGTAACCCAACAAACCAAGAGTTTTACCGCCTAACTCATAGGCTTTATAGGAGCTGCGAATGCCAAAGTTACCGTTACGCATTTCTTTGTCACTGCGAATCATATCTTTAGCGCAGGCAAACATCATTGCCATCGCATGTTCTGCAACAGAACGACTATTGGCCCCTGGGGCAATGACGACGGGAATTCCGAGTTCCGTTGCTGCTTCGACATCGACATCGTCAACGCCGACACCGGGTCGTCCAATAACTTTTAAATTTGGGCACTGTTCCATCGTTTCCCGATCAATAGAGCCGATTCGAATGATGACACCATCAGCATCTTTCAATTCCGGAAGCATGACTTTCGGGTCGCCGCTATTTGTAATAACGACCTCTACACCGGCCTTTTCAAGAACAGCCATGCCATCGTCGTGCAGACGATGTGAAATTACAACTTTAGCCATGAATTACATCTCCTTACGTCAATTATTCATACAGTTTAAAAACATCTTCCAAGGCCTTTTTAATAGCCGGATCCGTGCAGTTCGACGGTTGACGAGCCGGACCTACGTGATAACCGCGCATGTTCACCGCAAGTTTTACAACAGAGTTCGGATTACCCATCTGCATGACGTTTCGGAAAGCGCGAATTTTCTTCTGCGATTCGTTAGCTTTTTCGATGTTGCCTTCTTTCCAGTAGTTATAGATGCTGACCATCAGTTCGGGGAAGACATTGGAGCAGCCGGAAATGGCGCCCGTGCCGCCTGCCATGAGTGCCCAAAGAATCAGGGAATCACTGCCGGCCAGTACATTGAGACGAGGATCGGTATTTTCAATATATTTCAGCATATTATCGAAGTTGCCGCTCGAATCTTTAATACCGATGATATTTTCATATTTTGCTAAGGTTTTAACCGTCTTCCAGTCAATGGCGTTACCCGTCCGCGCCGGAATGTTATACAGCAAAATCGGAAGGTCAACGGCTTCAGCTACCGCACTGAAGTGTTCAATCAAGTCGCCTTGGGAAGCTTTAACGAAGTAAGGGGTGATGATGGACAAGCAATCGACGCCGCCCATCTGTTCAACGGCCTTCGACATTTCGATTGTTTCCTTCGTCGTAACGCAACCCGTACCGGCGTAAACGGGAACCCGACCTTGAACGGCTTCCACAGCAGCTTCGATGATTTCCAATTTTTCTTTGAAAGAAAATGCATAGAACTCACCGTTCGTACCTAAGGGGAAAATACCATGGACGCCGGCTTTAATCAGATGATCGATGAATGCCTGGTATTCCTTTTTGTTAAATTCTTCGTTTTCTGTCAACGCCGTAACAACGGGGGTAATCAAACCTTCTGCTTTAAACATAATATATTCGCTCCTTTGTGCATCTATAGAAATTTAATGATCTGCAAAACGTTTACCTAAATCAACGGCATAACACATACTGTCTGCCTTGGCGATGCCTTTACCGGCAATGTCAAAGGCCGTACCATGGTCGACGGACGTCCGAATGATGGGAAGTCCTAAAGTGACATTGACACCGGAATCAAAGGCCACCAGCTTCATCGGAATATGTCCTTGGTCGTGATACATGGCAACGACAATATCGTAAACACCGCGGTAAGCTTTCAGGAAAACCGTATCCGGTGAAACCGGTCCGTCCACGCAAAGTCCTTCTTTCTTTGCTTCTTCAATAGCCGGTATGATTTCATCAATATCTTCACGTCCGAAGATTCCGGCTTCCCCACTGTGCGGATTGAGTCCGGCAACGGCAATTCTCGGTTCCGTAACGCCTAACTGTTTCATCGCACCATCAGCCAAATGGATACATTCCAAAATTCTGGCTTTCTTTGCTCGATTACAAGCTTCTCGCAGAGAACAGTGCGTCGATACATGAACGACCGACATCTTTTCACTCCAAAGCATCATGGTATAGGCTTTGGTGCCCGTAAGGGTTGCAAAGATTTCCGTATGACCGTCAAATTGATGCCCACCTTTATGAAGAGCCTCTTTATTTAACGGCGCCGTCGTGACGACTTTGATGTCACCCTTCAAGGCATCCGAAATGGCTCTTTCGATATATCGATAAGCAGCATCTCCGGCAACGGGAGAAACCTTTCCGATTTCAAAATCTTTTCCGATGGCCAATTCTATAACAGAGATAACATTAATCTTTCCCGGCTGAAATTCTTGAATATTCTGAATACGTACCAGCGGCGTCGTCAAGCGGAGCTGTTGGTGGTAGTATTGGAGTACATCATAGCTGCCGTAGATCAATACAGACTGCTGATACTCTTTTTTAGCATCTATGGCTTTGAGCGAAATCTCCGGTCCGATTCCGGCCGGATCCCCCATGGTGATGCCCACAAATTTATTTGCCACTGTATCTCCTCCTTTATCACAACATCGTTGTTTTGTTATGTTGTTATGTGTTTATTTTTGTTGTTTAAATTATATTTCACTTGTTCGAATAAGTCAACAACTTTTTATAATGTCAACAATGCCTATTTATCATTGTTTTTTCTTTTTAATTTGCTGAAAATTCTTAAAAAGCAATTGCTAAGGCTAGATAGTCAGTGGCTTTATCCCCATTTATCCGCCTCTTTAAATCATGATATTTTAACATAATAGAACAGATAAGAACAAAAAAAGCCATTAGAATAGGCAACATTCCTTGCCTATTCTAATGGCTTTTAACGATTTCTATGCACCGAAAATTCACGGCTCCGGCAGATATCTTAAAGATTCTATACAATTGTAAATATCTTTTTCCGTTCCAAAGGCTCCGGCCTTGGTCACAATGGGCAGGCCATTTCGAACACCGCCCAACAGTCTCCCTTGAACAAAACCGGGCACAAGTTCCCGTTCAATCCGGGATCCGTGTGCTGCCAACCGGCGTGTGACAGCAATGGCCGTATCTCCGCCCGTCAAAAACAGTCCGCTCACGGCGGCATCCTTTAAAATAGCCGGCACCAGTTGACTCAAGGTTTGTTTCGTAAACTCGGCCAGCGTATCCGTAGAAAGCCCCTTTTCACGGCCATAGGCAGCAAAATCTTCGTACGCCTGACGGCAGTCCGCTCCCGTCAAAATGACATTATGACCTTCCTGTAAACGTGAGACAACCGATTGTATAACGTCACCGGTGCACGGCTTTTCATAAAGTTCTTTCATATCCAAAGAAACGATACTCACTCCCTTATCTCGACAGTATGCAATCTGCGCCATCGTCTTGCTGCTAATGCTGCCGATGACTGCCAATACCGGAAGACTCCGGCAACTGACCTGTAATATCCCTTGAGCCAGTTCGGCTGAACCGATCCAAAGGATTTTCTTTCCCGTCTTCATCGCTGCCCGGGCAATATTCTCCAACTGAGACTGTTCCCGGGTATCAAAGGAATAGGCTCGTCCCGTCAAATCAACTTCACCGTCGACAACAGGACCGCAGTCATAGTGGTGTACGGGCTGTCCCAGGCAGGCAGAGAGGATTTTCTGAATATCATCGTCCTCGAGTGGATTTCTCGGATCTCGGGCAATTTCCGTATCGAGGAGCGGCACGCCGTGAACACAGAGACGACCTCGTTCTACCGTCCGCCCCTGCGCAGGATAGGCCGGTGCAAAAATAATGAGTTCCGGCTTATAGACGTCGACAGCAGCCTGAATTTCTTCTTGTAAATGACCGCGTAAGGTTGAATCGACCTTTTTATACAGAAAACGGCATCCCCCTCGCTGCTCGACGCAGGACAAGGCCGTGTAAACGCGATGATACGCTTCATCTTCCGAAACAACTCGGCTTTCACAATCGATAGACAAGCTGGTTTCATCATCTTGAATCTGATTTATATCTAAAATGACATCGACGGGAACCCCTTTTCGGCACAGTTGGACTCCCGTATCATTGGCTCCCGTAAAATCATCGGCTACGATGACAAATGGATGCATAATACCACCTCACTAAACAGGGATAAAGGTTACATGATGTTCGTCAAACAAACTCTGTTCTTCGGCTGTCGCCGTATAATCGCTAATGAGCACATCCATTTCCCATAAGTCGAGAATATAATAGAGTTTATGTTTTTTAAATTTAGAGTGATCGGCAAGGAGGACCACCTTATCGGACGCCTGCAAACAAGCTCGTTTAACATCAATTTTTTCAGCATTGGCCGTCATGATTCGCCAGTCCGGCGTAATGGCCTGTGTCCCAAAAAAACAGATATCAAAATGCATGGTCTGCACCATATTGGTCGCCAAGACGCCGCACGTCGAATTGGATTCGACGTCAATATGACCGCCCAAAAGAATGACGTATACCCCTAAAACCGGTGTCAAAACCTGTGAAATGGCTAAGTCATTGGTGACAACGGTCAAATTCTCCCAATGCTGCTTGGCCATTAATTCAGCTAACTCAAAATTCGTCGTCCCCGCATCCAAATAGATACTCATCGATGATTCGATCATGGGCAGGGCTGCGGCTGCCATCTTTCGCTTTTCATCGATATGGACCAATTTTCGATTCCGATACGTGGCATCCTTTACGGATGATTCCACTAAAACAGCTCCGCCATGGCTCTTTTCAACGAGCCCTCCTTCTTCTAAATGCTGTAAATCCCGACGAATCGTCATCGTCGTTACGTCCAGTTGTTGTGCTAAGTCGTTTACAGTAACGGCTTTACTCTTATACAATTCATTTAAAATAAATTGCCGTCGTTCTGCCGGTAGCATATCCTTCACCTCATGTTCATCTTTACATAGTTCTCTCACAATTTGTTGTTTATATTTGTTGTTTTGTGTTATTTAATTATATCAAGAGGGAAAAGAAGCGTCAAGAAGGAAAACATAGCAAAACAGACCTCGCACAAAAAAGCATGATATGTCCGTTTCGGATAGACATGAGAAATAATAAAATCGCATATTTCTTGAAGAGGAGCATATCATTTACACGATTTCACTGAAGCAGCTTATTTTTTATGCCCGCATATATTTCGTTCCCCGTCCCACCCCAGTCTTGCGTATGGCCTTCTTTTGAACCAGTTCATTTAATACACGTATTACTTTAACTCTCGTGAATGGAGTTTACTCTTCGATTTCTTTTCGACTCATGAGGCGATTTTCTGGCAACACCTTGAAGACGAGCAATTCATCCTGTGTCATTTGAGGAACCGCATCTAGGACTGGCAAGGTAAGGCGAACAACATTATCAGTAATAAAGAAACGCAAATGCAACGAAAACTTTTTCGTCTCATTTACATCCAAACGAAACCTTATTTTTCTGTCTAACTCAGTATTCTGCTGAACGAAAATTGGATTATTCAAAAATCTAAGAACTTCAAATATCTCCTGTCCATAAGATGGCAATATTATAATCAGAAAGTCTATTCCATAACCAAAAAGTCCCCTGAGCCAGTATGATGTGCCTCCCCTAAAGTTAGATTTTTAGATCCAACTTTAGGGGGGCGGTTCATATTACCCAGGGGATTTTCTAAAACATTTAGTCGTTTCTTGCTACTTTAAAAATGGAAGTCCATCTGCGTACGGATGAGGGTTCGCTTATTATCGGAGTTAGAAATCTGTTCTTGTTTCGAGTACAGCGTTTCCCATTCGATATTCTTCCAGGGAACGTATTTATAGCCCAGAATCCAGCCTTTACTGCCGGCACTGCCATTGTAGAACAGGGAGCCCCATTCATCGTCGCCTGCAATGGTACCGTTCGTTCCATAGCGATACCAACGGGCATAGGCCTGCCAGGTTCCCGGCTTCTTCAGGTCCGTTTCTTTGTAGTTCAGCCGCAGGAAGGTACTGCTGTTCTGATAGTCGGCATTAGTACGGACATAGTCGGCCAGGAAGCGGACGTCTTTTGAGACGTCAAACCAGCCGCTTAAGACGTAGGCTTTATCGTAATCGACAGTTTCTTCGCCCCAAGATTCAAGATGGGTCGTGTTCTTTTCGTAAACGTCTCCCTTATTCTTGGAGTTGAGGGCATAAGCCAAGTTGATGCCGGCTCGCGGCCCTACATTCCCCCACGTCCCAAGGCCGTACCAACTTTCGTGGTTGCCGGCCCCGGTCGATGCCATCCAGAAACCGCTGGCCATAAGGTTCGTCCCTTTAATCGGTACGGCAACTTGAACACCATCGGATTCGGTCCCGAAGAGGACGTTTTGCTGCCCTAAACCGCGCCATGCCCGGCCAATATTGATCCAAGCTCCGGTCTTAGGATCCGTCCCTTCGACCCAGATACGCTGGATATTACCGTCGTGACCGGACCAGCGCTTGGCACGGCCCTTGTCTTTCCCGTCAGCTGCCCATGAACCCGATTCATTTTCATGGTCGTGACCGCCGTTGTAGAAGGAATTTTTTTCTAACTGGAATTTAGCCTTCCAGTTGTCGTTTACTTTATAGGCCCCATTAAGGCTCATATAGAAGCGATTATTATCTTTGTACAAATCGCTGTTGTTCTGTACCTGGCCGCTGTATTTATCATGGTCGTACTGGACGCGGACAAAACCGCTGAGCTCCATTTTGCCGGCAATGCCATTTTTCAGTTCATCGATATCTTTCGTATTCTGATCGATCTGCTTCGTATTGGCCGCTACCTGTTGCCGGAGGATGCTGATTTCATCGGCATATTCCCCGTGGAGCTTTTCAAGAACCGCCTTATCGCCGAAGCTGCCGCCGCCCTTCTGCATGGCTTTGGCGACGATGCTGGCCACTTCATAGCGAGTCATCGTGCGGCCGCCTTCAAAGGTATTGTCGCCCATGCCTTCGATGACCCCTTCCTGAGCCAGATAATCGAGGGCTTCATAGGACCAATGGTCTTTCGGTACATCGGAGAAACTGTCGGCCGATGCCGCCCATGCCGCGCCGGACAGTTCCAACGTCAAGGCCGCTAAGACTGCACAGGCTTTTTTATTAAAATACATCGTAAGGACCTCTTTTCTTATAAGTTATCGATCAGCATGGCCCCTACGCTGTCATAGACTTTGCGGGCCTGAGCCTGAATGGCCGGTCGAGCCGTGGAAACAGTATAGCCGTTATAGCCCTGAATCATGGGCAGGTCGTTGATTTCATCGCCAATGGCCAAGATTTCGGCGCCGTCCCACCCGAAGAGGGCGAGCGTATGGGAAATGGCCTGTTCTTTACTGATGTCAGCCGGAATAATATCGACGGCGCAGCGATTGGGGTACGCATGAATCACGTTGCCAAAATTAGAGTTGACTTCCTCACTGGCCGCCAGGGCATCTTCCGCGTTCGTAAACCCTAAGGAAAACTGATGAATGATCTGCGGCAAGTGCTCTATATCCTCTTCTGTAATAGGAACCAAGGTATAGTCCCACTGTTCAGCCTCGCGCCAAACCCAGGTCCCCTCCATATCGTGGCAAAGATAGGTCCGGTCTTCTGATGAAAAAGAAAAATGGAAAGATTTTCGGACCAGAGGCAGTTCACTGGCCTTCTTTAAAACGGCCGGCTCGATACGGGCTTCCCAGAGGACCCGATTCTGTCCGTCACTGATAAGGCCGCCGTTATTGCAGGCCAAATAGTCATATTCAATGCCGTAGTGCTTGAGCTGGGGCCAAAGCATGCCGTGGTCACGGCCGGAAACGACGCCGAATTTATGGCCCGCAGCCCGCCACTGACGAACGGCTTCCGCATCTTCAGCTGTAATGATATCGTCTCGGAATAAAGTCCCGTCGTAATCACTGGCAGCAACTTTTAACATAATATTCCTCCTCATATACGATAGATGACGGCTTCTGCCGGTCGTAATTCACCAGCCCGGGGATTTTCAAAATTCCCAATAAGTACCGAGGCGCCCTGTACAAGGTCGGTATTATAACGAACCGTATCATTCGTGAAATTGACCAAGATCAGGACAGCCTGATTACCCAAAGTCCGTTTAAAAGCGTAGATGGACTCATCGTCAGCAAAGAGTTCTTCATAGCTTCCCTGCAGCAATATCTGCGACGCTTCCCCATGGAATCGTTCATGCTGAAGGCGACGGTAATAAGAAAGGACCGATTGATCATCTTTTTCTTCAACTTCAGCGCAGCAGGAAGCAAAGTCGTCATGGACGGGAAGCCATGGCGTCCCCGTCGTAAATCCGGCCTGAGCCTCCGTCGTCCACTGCATGGGAGTCCTGGCATTATCTCGGCTGTGGAACTGTACGACCTTCAGGGCTTCTGCCGGTTCAAAGCCTTCCTCCAACGCCATCTGATACTGGCCATGAGTCGAAATGTCGTTATAGTCTTCAATCCGTTCAAACGCCGTATTGGCCATGCCCAGTTCCTGACCTTCGTAAACAAAGGGTGTGCCGCGAAGGCCAAATAAGACGGTCGCCATAGCTTTCGCCGCTTGTTTTTTATCGATACCTTTCGGGAAATAGTGATTGACACAGCGGTTGCGGTCATGATTTTCAAAGAAAATCGGATACCAGCCATTGTCGGCCGTCGCCCTTTGGCTGGCAGACAGTGCTTTTTTGAGCTTCGTCAGCGGCCACGAAGAGGCTTTGCACCAAATTTCATCATCCGTAAATTCCACATTCGAATGGCTGAATTCAAAGAGCATACTGAAAACGCCGTCTTCGCCGACCCATTTGGGCAACTCTTCCGGTGCCACCCCATTGGCTTCGGCGACGGTGAAGATATCGTGACCATCGAAAACCTGGCTGCGAAATTCATGGAGAAAGTCGAGGATGCCCGACGTATTGGCAATCATCTGATGGATTGACGACAAGCCGTCAGCTCCATCGACAGGGCCGTCTTCAAAGACAGCCGGCTTCTTGATATAGACGATGGCATCGATGCGGAAGCCGCCGACACCTTTATCGAGCCAGAAGTTTGCCGCGTCATACAAGGCCTGGCGGACGTCTGGGTTTTCCCAATTCAGATCCGGCTGTTCGACGGCAAAGGTATGCAGGTAATACTGCTGCCGTTCTTCGCACCAGGTCCAGGCCGAGCCGCCGAAGATGGACCGCCAGTTCGTCGGAGCCGAACCGTCTTCCTTGGCATCACGCCAGATATACCAATCAGCCTTATCGTTATCCCGGCTCTGCTTCGATTCTTGGAACCAATCATGCCGGTCTGAAGTGTGATTGTACACTAAATCCATGACGATGCGGATATCCCTCTTTTTGCCTTCAGCAATGAGTTTTTCCATATCGGCCAGGGTCCCGTAGCGACGGTCGATGGCCGTATAATCACTGATATCGTAGCCGTTGTCGACCATGGGCGACGGATAGACCGGCGTCAACCAGACCGCACCGATGCCCAAGGCTTTTAAATAGTCGAGATGACGCGTAATGCCGGGAATATCGCCTTCGCCGCTTCCTGTCGTATCCTGAAAGCTGCGGGGATAAACCTGATAGACTGCTGTTTTTTGCCACCATTTTAACGTATCCATAAAAACCTCCTAGAAAATGACAATCGGTGTTTCACCAGCAACGACGGGCTGGTCCGGTTCTTTCTTCATCTGCGGATATTCCGGAGAATTGGTAACGGCCATGATGACGATATCGTCATAGCCGGCCTTGGCAATGACATCGCGGTCGAATCGAATCAAGGGATCACCTGCTTTTACCTGTGCATCCTGCTCGGTCAAGAGCGTAAAGCCCTGACCGTTCAAGTTGACCGTATCGAGACCGATGTGAATCAAGATTTCAGCGCCATTGCTCAGTTCCAGCCCGACGGCGTGGAGGGAGCTTTCCATAATCATCGACACGACGCAGTCCGCCGGCGCGACAATCGTATCGCCGGAAGGTTTAATGGCTACGCCATCGCCCATCATCATCTGAGAAAAGGCGTCATCGGGGACTTCGCTGATATCGACGAGGTCGCCGGACACGAAGGCTTTCAGCCGCATGGAGCGGGAATCTTCATCGACGGAAGCGACAGCAGCAACGGGTTCCGCCTTAGTGCCATCCGCTTCAGCCGCTTTCGGTTCTGTCGGCGCGGTTTCAGCAATCGGCGTATAATCGCCTTTCAGCAAGGCATCGAAATGGCTGCGGACGTTCGGCACGGACAGGCCGACGATGACCTGAACGGCACGACCGTTTTTCACCAGACCAAAGGCACCGGCATTGGTAAACTTGCTCGTCCCGGCAACTTTATCCGGATCGTTGACCGTGACCCGCAGACGGGTCGCGCAGTTCGTGACTTCCTGAATATTGTCCGGGCCGCCGAGGCAGTCGAGGAAGACCTGGGCTTTCAAGGCATCGGCACCGCCGGTAATCCCTTTCTTTTCCATTTCTTTCTTAGCCTTGTATTCGGCTTTCGTAAACAATTTATCGTCTTCACCGTCATCGGTTCGCCCAGGCGTCTTAAAGTCGAAGTGCAGGATCAAGAAACGGAAAACGACGAAATAAATAGCGGTAAAGCAGAGGCCGATGGCAATCTGCATGATATACGTCCCGGCATGGAAGCGGAACAGGGGAATCCAGTTTTGGACGAAGGCGTCGATGAGGCCGCCGCCGAAGTTGCCAGACAAGCCGATAAAGTAAAGGATCGTCGACAAGGTCGCCGATAAGACGGCATGGACGACATACAGTACAGGAGCTACGAATAAGAAGGTAAATTCAATCGGTTCGGTAATGCCGCAGAGGACGGCCGTAACCGTGGCCGGAATCAAGAGAGCTGCCACTTTTTTCCGCTTTTCCGGTTTGGCGCAGTAATACATGGCAAGAGCAGCGCCGGGCAAGCCGAAAACTTTCGCGCTGCCATGAAGGGCAAAACCGCCCTGAGGGAAGAGCTCCCGCAGCGACTGGGCGCTGGTCGCAAAATCGTTGAGATGCTGCAGCCAATAAGCCTGAATGCCGTTGTCAACGACAGCCGGCCCATAAATGAAGGGCAGGTAAATGAAGTGATGAAGGCCGGCCGGCAGGAGAATCTTTTCCGCAAAGGTATAGGCCCAGACGCCGAAGATACCGCTGGTCTTGAGGAAGAACTGGAATTGTTCAATTCCGTGCTGAATGGGCGGCCAGATATAGCAGAAGAGAAGGGCTGTCGGCAGCATGACCAAAAAGCCGACGGCGACGACGAAGGCCGGGCCTTTGAAGATGCCGAGCCATTCAGGGATTTCCGTGTCATAGAAACGGTTGTGGAGATAGGCTGTAATGCAGGCAATGAAGATGGCACCGAGCATGCCCATATCCAAGGTCTTAATGTTAGCAATCATAGCCAGGCCCGTACCGGCTCCGGCTTCCTGACTGTAATCGACACCGAAATAACTGCCGTGGAGACTCAAGATCCCGGCGATGAAATAGTTGAAGATCATGTAAATGACGAAGCCTTCCATGGCACAGCGTGCCTGTTCTTTCTTGGCAAAACCAATGGGAACGGCGATGGCAAAGAGGATCGGCATCTGCTTAAATACCGTCCAGGCACCTTGCTGGACGACGTACCAGAAATCGTACCACAAGGTCCCCTCTTCCGCTAAGCTGCCAAAGAGTCCCGTATTACTGAAAATAATCGACACGGCAACAGTCAAGCCGAAGAAAGCGAATAAAATGACCGGCGTATACATAGCGCCGCCAAAGCGCTGCAATTCCTGCATACTGCGTTCCTTGCTGAATGTCATAACAGTTTCCTCCCGTTTAAAATAAAAATATAAGTCCTTAGCTTTCTCGGTCATATAGCGAAGACGTCATTCGATGTATTCCTTGAAGCTATCTTTACTAACAGGATATAAAAAAATAGCCGCGAACACAATAGTTTCGCGGCTTTCCGGCACTGCGGCACGGGGCTGTAATCTGGTACAAAATACGTACTTTGGTACATATCATTCGTCACCTTGGCGCAGGCGATGACAGTACATACAGTAATTGACATACCAGACTTCGATGAGGACAAAGTATGGCATCATAGACTGGAAAGGGACGTGTTCCTCTTCCTTATCGTAGAGTTGGAACTGGCCCGGAGAAATATAGAAATTGACCGTCGACAACGAGGCCAGCGTGTTATCCTGCAAACGGGTAACGGAAATAAAAGGGATATCCCGAGCCTTCAGGAGATGGCCCAACTCCGTCACAGCCGGCGATTCTCCGGAAAAAGAAACGATGATGAATAAATCATCTTTCGTCAGGGAATGGACAAGATTGCGGAACTCTTCCCGCGCCGGCACATCGTAAATCAAAATATTGTCATAGAAAAAGAGGCGTTTCAATTCTTGGACGACGTTATTTTGCACATAGCCCGAAGAATACGTAAAAATCCGATTGGCTTCATGGATGAGGGAACTGGCCCGATCAAAATTAAGATTGCAGACCTTATCGACGGTTTGGGCATAAAATCGATTCAACCCTTCCAAGGTATGGGCATCATACTCAAAGGCTTTTGCCTGTTCCCGTTTGAGGAGCAGTTTGAATTCGCCAAAACCTTCAAGGCCCAATTTTTGGGCAAAGCGGACAATGGTCGTCGTCGACACGTTGCAGGCGCGAGCCAATTCATGAATCGAACTGCGGCGAACGGAGGCCCGATGCTGCACAATATATTTCCAAATTCCCATATCGGTATTATTCAGTTCTTGTCGGTGTTCATTGATGAGTTCCTCCAGTGCCATGGCCGCTCCTCCCTTGCAAAAAAGCCCTTGCGGAAATTTCCGCAAGGGCCGGAATTATGCTTTTATTATAAAAAATTAGGAGAAACGCGTCAAGAGTCAGGACCTGGCATCAGACACAGAGAGCCGCGGCAATGGCGGCCCCGATGGAGGCGCCGTGGCTGTTGGGCACGATGTGAATCGGCGTCCCTTCGGAAAGACCCATGCAGGAACGGCAGACAGCCCCTTCAATGACGCCGGGAACGCCGGCAATTTTTTCGACCAGACTGCCTTCGATGGCAATGGCCTGTGCTTTCAGTTCTTCCTCTCCCGCCAAATGGCCGAGAATGCCGAAGCTGGCAGCGCCGATCATCTGTGCCGCCCGCGTAAAGACGGCTCCACCCAAGGCACTGAGACCTTCTTTTTGTTCCGGCGTCACGTCAAAGCCGAGGACGTCGCGGGCCGTCTTTTCACCGGATAAGAGTTCATTCATGCAGCGCGTCGTAAAGCGGGGAATATCGTCACGATCCAAATAATCCATCACCATGACACGAAACAGTTCATTCAAATAACGGCCGCCGATCATCTTTTCGAAGCAGTGGTCGCCGGGCTGCTGCGATTCTTCGTCGACGCGGCGGTCCCAAGCCGTACGAGGTCCGCCAGCAAAACCACCTGCTTCTAAGTTGACGATCATCGAAAGTGCCGGTTCATAATAACACATATTGAAGCCAGTCCCGCAGACGATGCCGATCTGGGCCGGATTATGCTGATAGACAGACGACAAGAGGGTCGCTGTCGTATCATTCAACAGGGCCACCGGTTCAATACGGTCCATCCCATTGCGAACGAGGGCTGCCTTTAAGAGGCCGTTGATCGATTTGCCGGCAACACCGGGGACATCGATTTCTTTCGACCAGGCAATGAGGCTGGCATCTTTGGCTGACGTCTGATTGACGGCAAAGGAAAAGGTAAATCCCAACTTATAGGGCTCATTGCCGCCGGCCGCTTCTTTTACGATATTGGCGATGAAGTCAAACAAGGCCTCCGCCGTCGTCGACGAAGTCGTGTAGTCATAATCGTCACCTCGCAGCGGCTTGGCTACCTTGGTTTCAATCGTAAATCCATCTGCGCCGGATAAGGTGATACGCGAAGCCCGGACATTGGTCCCGCCGAAATCAAGGGCCATGAAGGTCCCCGTTTCCAATCCCGTCGGGAGTCCCAAATAGGTACGCAGGGCCGAAAGAGAGCTCTTTTTACCGGCCAGGGCATCTTCCGCCGTCCGGCGAAAATCCTGAGCCAAGCGGCATAAATCGGCGCCGTCTAAGTTCAATTCCTGCTGCATCATCTTAAAATCCTTTATCATGTCTGCCATCGCTGTAGGCCTCCTGTCTGTACGTTAAACATCTATGCCTCCATCATAAAGGAAAAGCATCGAGAATACAACCGACAAGGGCTGCTTTGTTCCCATGCCCTCTCATTGGACGGTGGTACATATTGTGAACTTCGGTACACCCTCATCATGATACAAGAAAAGGGACAGTGCATGAAGATATCATTCATGCACTGTCCCTGAATAAAATTTGGTGGGCGATAACAGGATCGAACTGCTGACATCCTGCTTG
>ULUW01042502.1_pt1 | contig 35531 bp, 33 predicted proteins | sample 1959041 | NCBI WGS metagenome assembly ULUW01 (sample SAMEA4835775, study PRJEB28245) | human gut metagenome | biome: gut microbiome; material: fecal sample | place: Denmark | collected 2008
ACGTTTTTAGGAACGTAGAACTGGACACCCTAATAAACAATTATGAATAATAAGATGACAAATACATTCTTCTGGTGGCGCTACTTACAACTCACAAGGTCGTAAGGGCATCAGTCGTGTATATATACCATCTTCAGATATAGCAAAAACGGGCTGTCGTACTTTACGACAGCCCGTTTTGTTTTTATTCCCTTTTTCCTTTATCCGAAACAACAAAAAAAAACAGATTAATATGAAAACTTATCAAGTAGACAACGAAGGCTTTTATGGAGAATTTGGTGGTGCATACATTCCAGAAATACTGCACCGGTGTGTAACCGAACTGAGAGAATCTTATCTGCAAGTACTGGAAAGCGAAAGCTTCCGCCAGGAGTTTTCTTCCCTATTGCGCGATTACGTAGGACGACCTTCACCTTTATACCTGTCCAGACGATTATCCGAAAAATATGGCTGTAAAATCTATCTGAAACGTGAAGATCTCAATCACACAGGAGCCCATAAAATAAACAATGCCATCGGCCAGGTGTTATTAGCAAAGAGAATGGGCAAGAAACGCATCATTGCCGAAACTGGTGCCGGACAACATGGAGTAGCAACAGCTACAGTCTGCGCCTTGCTGGGTATGGAATGTGTAGTCTATATGGGCAAAACCGATGTAGAACGCCAACACGTCAATGTAGAACGTATGAAAATGCTGGGAGCCAAAGTACATCCGGTCACTTCCGGTAACATGACCTTGAAAGATGCAACCAACGAAGCCATACGAGACTGGTGCTGTCATCCGGCCGATACATATTACGTAATTGGTTCTACCGTCGGACCACATCCCTACCCCGACATGGTAGCACGCCTGCAATCCGTCATCAGCGAAGAAATCAAAAAACAGCTTATGGAGCACGAGGGACGTGACTATCCCGACTACCTGATGGCTTGTGTAGGTGGAGGAAGCAATGCAGCTGGCACTATTTATCACTATTTAGACGATGAACGGGTAAAGATTGTATTGGCCGAAGCCGGAGGAAAAGGTATAGATACTCCTTTCTCAGCCGCAACCATCCATTTAGGACGCTTAGGAATTATCCACGGTTCCAAAACATTGGTCATGCAAGACGAAGACGGACAGATTATGGAACCCTACTCCATTTCTGCCGGACTGGATTATCCGGGCATTGGTCCGATGCATGCCAATCTGGCTGCACAACGTCGCGCTACCGTACTGGCTGTAAACGATGACGAAGCCATACGTGCAGCCTACGAACTGACTCGTCTCGAAGGAATTATTCCGGCACTCGAATCGGCACATGTATTGGGAGCCCTCCCCAAAATGTCCTTCAAGCCAACCGACATCGTAGTGCTCACCGTATCAGGACGCGGCGATAAAGATTTAAATACTTACTTAAACTATAACCTACAGTAATCAGCTTTATGAAACAATATACTTACATTACCAACCATAAAAGCTTATTGGGCGATTTGCATACCCCTGTAAGTACTTACCTGAAAGTACGCGACCTGTTTCCACAAAGTGTGCTGATGGAAAGTTCCGATTATCACGGTGTAGAAAACAACCGCTCGTTCATCGGTCTGAATCCCATCGCCAGCATCCGCATCAATCATGGAGTTGCCACCTTTGTCTTTCCCGATGGTCAACAAGAAGAACGGAACATCAGCGACGATTATCAGGTAGAACAAGCCATCCGTGAATTTATCTCCCATTTTCAGGTCGAAGGAGAATATGCCGGATACTGCGGTTTGTACGGTTACACCACATTCAATGCAGTACGCTATTTCGAAAAGATTCAGGTAAAAGACAGCACTGATGCCAAAAACGATGCACCGGAAATTCTTTACATCCTATACAAATACCTGATTGTATTCAATGACTATAAAAGCGAAATGGTCTTGATTGAGATGCTGGGAGAAGAAGAACCGGCACACCTCAGCGAAGTGGAAAAAGCCATCCACAACCGCAACTATACCACCTACGACTTCCGTGCCGTAGGTCCTGCTACCAGCACACTGACCGACGAAGAGCACAAGGCTAACATCCGGCAGGGCATTGCTCATTGCATGCGGGGAGATGTTTTCCAGATTGTATTATCACGCCGCTTTATCCAGCGATACGAAGGCGATGACTTCAAGCTCTACCGTGCATTACGCAGCATCAATCCGTCTCCATATCTTTTCTATTTCGACTTTGGCGGATTCCGCATTTTCGGTTCCTCTCCCGAAACGCACTGTAAGATAGAAGACGGAAAAGCAACCATAGACCCGATAGCAGGTACCACCCGGCGAAGCGGCGATAAAGAAACAGACAAGCAACTGACCAAGGCACTGTTGGCCGATCCAAAGGAAAATGCAGAACACGTCATGCTGGTAGATCTTGCCAGAAACGACCTCAGCCGCAACTGTCATAATGCACGGGTAGAATTCTATAAAGAACCGCAATACTACAGCCACGTCATCCATCTGGTAAGCAGAGTAAGTGGAGATATGGACGAAGACAGCAATCCCATCCGTACATTTATCGACACCTTCCCGGCTGGTACCCTGAGCGGTGCACCCAAGGTACGCGCCATGCAACTCATCAGCGAACTCGAGCCACACAGCCGGGGAGCTTATGGAGGATGCATCGGATTCATCGGACTGAACGGCACATTAAACCAAGCCATTACCATCCGTACATTTGTCAGCCGCAACAACGAACTCTGGTTCCAAGCCGGAGGCGGTATTGTAGCACAAAGCAACGAAGAAAACGAGTTACAGGAAGTAAACAACAAGCTAGGAGCTTTGAAAAAAGCCATCCAGCTGGCAGAACAACTTTAACCAATCACCGAACGATATGAAAATAGTAATTATAGACAACTACGATTCTTTTACCTACAATCTGAGTCATCTGGTCAAAGAGCTGGGTGCAGAAGTAACAGTATTACGAAACGACTGCTTTGCATTGGAAGACCTTGAAGCCTTCGACAAGATTCTGCTTTCCCCCGGACCAGGCATTCCTTCCGAAGCCGGTCTGCTGCTGGATGTCATCCGTACATATGCCGGGCGGAAACCCATTCTGGGAGTCTGCTTAGGAGAACAGGCCATCGGCGAAGTATTCGGAGGAAAACTCACCAATCTGAACGAAGTCTTCCACGGTATCCAAAGCCCGGTAAAAATTATAGCTTCAGACTATCTGTTCGAAGGCTTACCACAGGAAATTCCCGTAGGACGATACCACTCGTGGGTAGTAGACCGCGAAGGATTTCCCGAATCACTGGAAATCACAGCCATCAGTCAGGAAGGCTACATCATGGCACTACGCCACAAAGAACTGGATATCCACGGTATTCAGTTTCATCCCGAATCGGTACTCACCCCCGATGGAAAACAAATGATAAGCAACTGGATTCACCATTAATCGGACAGACGTATGAAAGAACTATTAAAACGCCTCTTCAACCACGAAGAGCTAAGCCGCGAAGAAGCCTGCCAGCTTTTGCAGGATATCACCGCCGGCCGCTACAACGAAATACAGATTGCCTCTCTGCTCACCGTCTTTCAGATGCGTGGCATTAAGGTAGAAGAACTGATAGGCTTCCGCAACGCCTTACTCAGCACCCGCATCCCAGTCGACCTCTCGGCATACCGTCCCATCGACATTGTAGGCACAGGAGGCGATGGTAAAAACACCTTTAATATTTCCACCTGCGCCTGCTTCATTGTAGCCGGAGCAGGATACCCAGTAGCCAAACATGGAAATTACGGAGCCACTTCCATCAGCGGAGCCAGCAACGTCATGGAGTGTTACGGCATCCGGTTCACCAACGAACAGGATAAACTCCTCCACTCCATGGAAAAATGCGGCATGGTCTATATGCATGCCCCCCTTTTCAATCCTGCCATGAAGACCGTCGCCCCTGTGCGCAAGGCCATGGAAGTCAGAACCCTGTTCAATCTGTTAGGCCCGCTGGTCAACCCCTGCTTGCCGGCTTATCAACTGCTGGGAGTAGCAGACCTCACCCAGATGAGGCTTTACACCAACACCTTACAAAGACTGAGCGTTGGCTTCGCAGTAGTCAACAACCTCGACGGATACGATGAAATCTCCCTGACCGATGAGTTTAAAGTCATGACCAACCGGTATGAAACCATCTACAAACCATCCGAATTGGGATTTGACATCGTTCGCCAGGAAGAACTGTTTGGAGGAAACACTCCTCAGGAAGCCGCCCGCATCTTCGACAATGTATTGCACAACTGTGCCACTAAGGCACAAACCGAGTGCGTACTGATTAACGCCTCCTTTGCCATACAGGCCATGGAACCACTAAAACCAATAGAAGAATGTGTAGCCATCGCCCGCGAGTCACTGCAAAGCGGAAAAGCATTACACACCTTAAAGAAATTTATCGAACTAAACAGCTAAACGTATGAAAGAAGACATCTTACAGACCATTATCGCCCATAAGCGCCGCGAGATAGAAGTCCAGGAACAAGCCGTATCACTCTCCGCACTAGAAGCATTGCTGGATACTCCCATGCCCGGCATCAGTATGAAACAGGCATTAAGACAATCCCCCTTCGGCATTATCGCCGAGTTCAAACGACGCTCTCCTTCCAAAGACTGGATACACAAAAATGCCCAGACCGAAGTAATAGCCCCTGCCTATCAGCAGGCCGGTGCTTCTGCCCTCTCGGTCCTCACCGACGAACCGTTCTTTGGCGGTAGCCTGAAAGACCTTCAATCCTGCCGTTCACTCGTACAGCTCCCCCTGCTGCGCAAGGACTTCATCATCAGCCCCTATCAGCTTTTTCAGGCCAAGCTAAAAGGAGCCGATGCCGTGCTGCTGATTGCAGCCTGCCTCACCACCAGTCAGTGCAAAGAACTGGCCCATCTGGCCCATGAGTTACAAATGGAAGTCCTGCTCGAGGTACACGAAGAAAGTGAGCTGGATCACCTCAATCCCCATATCGACATGGTAGGAGTAAACAACCGCCATCTGGGCACCTTCCACACAGACGTGAGCACTTCGTTTCAGTTGGCCAGGCTGTTACCCGAAGAACTTACCCGAGTATCAGAAAGCGGCCTTTCACAGCCCGAGACTGTAAAACAACTCCGCGAGGCCGGATTCCACGGTTTCCTCATGGGAGAAGCCTTTATGAAATCCCCCCGTCCGAGAGAAGCATTGTACAACTTCATTCAAGCACTACAAGTATGATAGTCAAAGTCTGTGGGATGCGCGACCCCGACAACATCCGCCAAACAGAAGCAGCCGGAGCAGACTGGATAGGATTCATTTGCTACCACAAGTCGCCGCGCTACGTTTCCCATACTCCGGCCTACCTCCCTCAAAAGGCCAAACGCGTCGGAGTATTTGTCAACGCCCCTTTCGATGAAATCATCCACCGGGCCAAAGAGCTGCAGTTAGATTACGTGCAGTTACACGGCAACGAATCACCCGCGCTTTGCCAGTCACTGCACAACGAAGGTTTGGGAATCATCAAAGTCTTCGTCGTTCATAGCCTGTCCGATTTTAAGCAGACCGAAGCCTATGAAAGCTGTTGCGATTACTACCTCTTCGACACCCCCTGTCCGCAGTATGGAGGTTCGGGAAAACAGTTCGACTGGAGTCTGTTGTCACACTATCAGGGAAGCATCCCTTTCCTACTGAGTGGCGGACTCCGACCGGGCAGTCTGGCAGCCCTCTCCCACTTCCGGCACTCCCAATGGGCCGGTATCGATCTGAACAGCGGTTTCGAAATTCAACCCGCCATGAAAGATACCACACTACTACAAAACTTTATTTCACAATTTAAACAGAATATACCATGAACCGTATCCATCAATTATTCAGCAACAAGAAGCAAGACATTCTGTCTATCTATTTCTGTGCAGGAACTCCCCGCCTGGAACAGACCACTGAAGTAATCCGCACACTGGCACAAAAAGGTATCGACATGATAGAAATCGGCATCCCTTTCAGCGACCCGATGGCCGACGGACCCGTCATACAGGCAGCAGCCACACAGGCCCTCCGCAACGGAATGACACTGAAAAAACTCTTCGCCCAGTTGGCCGACATACGCAGTGAAGTACAGATACCTCTCATTCTGATGGGCTACCTCAATCCCATCATGCAATATGGCTTCGAAGCCTTTTGTCAAAGCTGCCAGACCTGTGGTATCGATGGGATGATTATTCCCGACCTGCCGTTTAAAGACTACCTGAACACCTACAAGCCCATAGCCGACCGCTATCAGCTGAAAGTAATCATGCTTATTACACCGGAAACAAGCGAAGAACGCATCCGCCTGATAGATGAACATACCGACGGCTTTATCTACATGGTTTCCTCGGCAGCTACCACCGGAGCACAGCAAGACTTCAATGCACAGAAACAAGCCTATTTCCAATCCATAGAAGCAATGAACCTGAGAAATCCCCGCATGATTGGTTTTGGCATATCCAACCGTCAGACCTACCGGGCAGCAGCAGCCCATGCAGCCGGATGCATCATCGGAAGCAAGTTTGTCACCCTGCTGGAAGAAGAACAGGGAAATGCAGCAAAAGCAGCCGACCGCCTAATGGAATGCCTGCAACAAGACTGACACAGCCTACTGCACACCCATCCCAACCTATCCCCCTAAAGCAGTTGTAGCCCGCGAATCACTTCTCAGGCTACAACTAACTAATAACTAACTTTTTACTTTGTGGTTTACGTAATTTTATGACTAACACTGCAAAGGTAGGAACTATTGCCGACTGCATCAATACCTATTTGTTGGTATTTTCCGTTCCTCCCCGGATTGCAATACACTATAACTTCATTTTCACTTCACTCAGTTCCACCAGTTTATTGACAATCGCATAAATAGTCAGACCGGCAGCCGAGTGTATCTGCAGCTTTCGGGTAATGTTACGCCGGTGCGTAATAACCGTATGTATAGAAATAAACAGCTTTTCCGCTATCTCCTTATTGGTCATTCCTCTCACTACACACCCTACAATTTCTTTCTCACGCTGACTCAAAGAATTCTGATCATTTTCCTCTTCCTCCAGATTCATCAGTTCTGCAATCTTCGCATTCAGCGAATCCATATCATCGAAAAGGTTCACCGTGCCGTCGTACCCCTTCAGCTGATTGGCATCCACCACATTATATATCAACGAAATCAGTTTGATGCCTGTGTTTCCGTATTCCGACTTAAAAGTCTCCACATCAAACCATCCGTCAAACTGAGGATTAATAATCAGTACCTCAGGACTATGAGCCTCCATGCAGTGTTGCAGTCCCTCCTTCGAGGTAATTTCAATAGTCTGCACATTCAGGTCGGGCAAATGTTTCAGCAACACCACCAGACCATGACGCACAATCATCGACGATTCTGCAACCGCTACAGTTATCACTTCTCTTGGTTTCATCTGACCTCCTTCTCCAATTCCATGATGGCAGGAACAAACAGATAGTCTTCTACCCGATTATGCGATGCCAAATCTTCTTCACAACTAAAAATATCGAACAGCGTAGCGTTCAACAGTTGGTTATCTCCATTGGCCGGATAGTATTTTATAATGATATTCTTCAATTCGGTCAATTTTACATTTATCTGATCATGATGACGGGCAAACACACTGATATTATACTCGCCGGAATGTTCTCCACGCAACAATGCATTGACATAGGTAAAAACTCTTTCGTTCTCGTATTCCATGTGCTTGCGAACCTCGCTCACATAATCATCAAAAAACTGTATAATGAGAAAAGCAATCTCGTTCTGTGTAGAACAGTCTATTGCCTCAATCAGTTTCTTACGTATAGTAGGAAGCTGGAAGTCAAGAAAGTAAGAATGAGCCTGCTTCAGGTAGTTCATCAAGGCTACCAGAGAAATATCCTTCAGATGATCCTGCATGCGGTTATTCTCCTCCGTCAGGAAGTTGACTACAGCGAGAAAGGTAGTACAGTCCACCTCGTTCATTTCGCACACTTCCTGTACAGTCTTGTCTCCAAAGCCCAGCGATACACCAAAACGACTCAGCACCTGCAGCAAGGTATAGTTCTCGCAAATCAGGTCACTCATTTTATCCGTCGGCTTATATATCTTGGTTCTACACATATTAATTACTGTATTCATATTTTTTCCGTTGCAAAATAAGACAAATTATCTACGACACACAATCCCTATTTGTTGGTATATTCATGAGAGTGAAAAGCACTATTTTCTGAGCAATTCAGCAGATATCATTTCAGCCTGCTTTATGACTGTTTCAGTTGCTAACATCTGCATATCTGGTGGATAACCAAAGCGACGTAATAAACGTTTAATAGCCACACGCATCTTTGCTCTCACATTTTCTTTAATCTCCCAGTCAATAGATGCATTGCTACGTATAGTTTCTGTCAATACCACAGCAAGTTCCCTCAACTTATCCTTACCCATCAGCTCCATTGCACTATTATTATCAGCTACAGCAGAGTAAAAAGCATACTCATATTCCGACAGACCTAACTTCTTTGCAGCGTTATCTTGTGCTACAATATGTTTACTCAATCCTATAAGTTCATCAATCACCTCCACTGCAGTAATAACCTTGTTATGATACTTATTGATAGAAGCCTCCAACATTTCCATCAGGCTTTTTCCTTGAACAAGATTGCGCTGCATACGTGCTTTTATTTCATCATTCAACAACTTTCTCAAAACTTCCAAAGCTATATTCTTATGCTCCATTCCTTTCAGTTCCATAAGAAACTCTTCAGAGAGTATGGATATATCCGGCTTCTTTATACCTGCCGCATCAAAGATATCAACGACCTTTTCCGATACCAAAGCTTTATCAACCACCTGACGAATTGTAGTCTCTATTTCCTCATCTGTTTTATGGGAAGATGATAAATCGAACTTACAAAGTCTGGCTTTTACCGCCTGAAAGAATGCGATTTCCTCCTTCACCTCCATAGCCCTTTCATGAGGTATAGCAATGGCAAAGGCTTTTGATAATGCATTAACTTCGTTCACAAAACGTTTTTTACCATTATCCTGACCAAGGATAAAATCTTCTGCCTGCAGGATAAATGACAATTTTTGTGAAACATCTGCCGTAAAATAAGGATGATAATCAAAACCGTACAAAAGCTGCTGCACCACCTCAAGCTTTTCCTCCATTAAGGCAACAGCCTGTTCCTGCTGCTCTGTCGGATTACCCTTTCCTCCTGAATCAGAATAGAAGGATAAAGCCTTTTTCAAATCAGAAGCAATGCCAAGATAATCTACTACCAAACCTCCCGGTTTATCTTTATATACACGATTTACACGTGCTATGGCCTGCATCAAATTATGTCCCTGCATTGGCTTGTCTATATACAAAGTATGCAGGCATGGAGCATCAAATCCAGTAAGCCACATATCGCGTACTATTACCAGTTTCAACTCATCATCCGGATCTTTCATGCGTTCAGCCAATAAACGTCGCTGTCCTTTTGTTGTATGATGACGGGCAATATCAGGCCCATCAGATGATGCAGAAGTCATAACGACCTTTATCGCCCCTTTATCCAAGTCATCCGAATGCCAATGTGGACGCAAAGCTATAATAGCATTATACAGTGCCACCGCAATACGACGGCTCATAGCCACCACCATAGCTTTCCCCTCAAACACTTCCTGACGTTGTTCAAAGTGCGTAACAATATCCCGTGCAATATTCTTTATACGAGCCGGATTTCCTATCAAAGCCTCCAGTTGTGTCCATTTGGCTTTAGCCAACTGTACATCATTCATTTCTTCGGTTTCCAATTCCCTATCAAGTGACTCAATCAGTTTGCGTCCCTCTTCACTTAGCTCAATCTTGGCGAGACGACTTTCATAAAAGATGCGTACAGTAGCTCCATCTTCTACCGCCTGTGCAATATCATACACATCAATATAGTTTCCGAATACAGCAGGCGTATTCACGTCTGCCGTTTCTATCGGCGTACCCGTAAACCCTAAATAAGTTGCATTCGGCAAGGCATCACGCAGATACTTTGCAAACCCGTATTTTATTTCTGAACCTATTACTTCATCAGCCTCATTCTTCACCTCCACCGATTTAGCTTTAAACCCATATTGAGTACGATGGGCTTCATCCGCTATCACAATGACATTACTGCGTTCAGTCAATGTCTTATAAATATTCTTTCCTTCCTCCGGCTGGAATTTTTGGATGGTAGTAAATATCACTCCCCCCGAATTTACACTCAAAAGATTTTTCAGTTTTTCACCGTCCTCAGCCTGTACCGGTGTCTGCCGTAAAAGCTGTCTACAGTCCGCAAATGTGCCAAAAAGCTGATCATCCAAATCATTACGGTCTGTAATAACTACTATAGTCGGATTATTCAACATACGCACTACCTTACCGACATAAAACACCATAGAAAGTGATTTTCCCGATCCTTGAGTATGCCATACTACTCCCGCTTTATGGTCTCCTACAGGCTGACTCTTCACATCTTCAAGTCCATAGTTTACTGGAGATTCATGCAAAGAATAATCACTACTCCTATTAATACCCGTAGCACGTATTGTTGATTCAATAGCCTTATTCACCGCATAATACTGATGATAAGCAGCTACTTTCTTTACGGTCTTTATCGTCGTAATTTTTGTTTTTACATCCTCTGTCTTTGTTTTCTCAAAAACAGTAAATGAACGTATCAAATCAAGCAGGCTTTCTCTATTCAGCATACCTTGAATCAACACCTCCAACTGACTGACCAAGCGAGATGCCTCTGCCTTTCCGTCGGCACTCTTCCAAGCCATCATACGGCTGAATCCAGCTGATAAAGATCCGGCACGTGCTTCCAGTCCGTCAGAAACGACAATCAGTTCATTATAAGTAAATAAGGAAGGAATCGCCTCTTTATAGGTCTCTACCTGCCGGAAGGCACTTTGAAGTGTAGCATTTTCATCTGCCGCGTTCTTCAATTCTATTACGACCAGAGGTAAACCGTTGACAAACAAAATCAAATCGGGTCGTTTGTTTCGTCCGTTCTCTACGATGGTGTATTGATTGACCACCGTAAACTCATTATTCAGAGGGTTATCAAAATCAATCAGCCATACCAACTCTCCCCTCTCTGCCCCATCACGATGTACCGAAACCGAAATCCCTTCTGTAAGCATACGATGAAACTGCTCGTTGTTGGCCAATAAATCAGGCGAAGCAATACGTAACACCTCATTGACTGCATCTTCACAAACTGCCACAGGTAATTTATGATTGATACGTTGTACCGATTTACGCAAAGATTCTTTCAACACTACTTCCTCTAAAGACACACGTAGCGGATTCGGTCCGTCTGGAGCAATATCTGGACCGTAAAGTGATTTATAGCCAAGATGCTCAAAAAGCTGGATGGCGAAAGATTCTATTTGGGATTCTGATATTTTTATCATATAACCTATTTTGATAATTGCTCTAACTCTGTATATGCTGTACCATCTGTCAGCTTATGATATTGCTTTAAAGTCTTTTCCAGTCCATAAACTAACTCTAATTGAAGAAAAGAAGGAACATTTGTTAAAGAATCACTATATAAATTTTGAACGAATTTAATTTCATCTTTACAGCGTTCCTTTTGTTCAATTAAATTCTCACCAGAAATAGCAGCTTTATCTAAAATTGAATTTACCCGTGAGTATATACCGTTATAATAATACATTCCTTTATAGTCTGTAGATTGTTGAATTTTATTCTTTATAAAAATTTGTTGTTCTTTTATTCGAGAAGCTACCTTAAAAAAATCATCTATAGACTCAAAAGATAATTGAGACAACTTACCAACCAATAAATGAGAGTGTTTTGCCCAATGGTTTGTCTCAAAAATTATTGTAGAATAATGCAATGGTTTTTCTTGAACAAATCCATCAATAATACCTTCAGATAAAAGATATTCTATATTATTTTCTATATCTCTAATTTGAAGCATCAATATTTTTGCCGCATTTCTTAATTCATTCTTTTGTCTAGCACGATATATCCAAAGAGTGATAACTGCTGTTGCTATTAATACCAATGTTTGGAATAAGTTTGAATCTAAAAAATTATAAATCATACTTCTTTTATTTTTCGTTATTATTCAATTCATCAGCCTTATAAGAATTATATTCTGATTTATAAGCACTTATATCATTATTATAAAGTATTTCACTTGCAGTATAAGAATAATCTCCCATAGAGAACTCACCATATATATCATCCCAATACTCATTAAAATCATCACAATCTTCATAAACTAAATCTGGTAATGATTCTATTTGAATATTTTCACCTTCAAATAATTCTATTAAAAGGCAAGCTATCAACTCTATTGAATCTATAAGAAAATATTTTGTCATGTCATTTATTTTCTCATTCCTTTTTTGAAGTTCCTCCAATGATTTACCATGAGAAGAACTTCCGATTGTATTTCGTAAAGCACCAATATGCTGACCAATATTAGCTAAAGAAGATGATATTTGAGCAATCATCTCATCTTTCGGATATCCTAAAGCCGCAAATGCATTTTTTAATACTCCATTTACACTAGAATCAGATTTCAATGTAAGACCTTTAGATTTACAGATTTCTTTTCCTATTGACTCAAGCAGAGCTTTTGCATTTTCTATGCTAATAGAAAAATCATCATCTAAATGGACTTCAATCCTTGATATGTAAACCTGCAAAGGATGCCATCTTCCATATTGTGAGATTTTTTCTTTCAATTTATTCATACCTGAGAATTCATCAATTTCAACAACAACTCATTTCTTAATAGTTTTAATCCATTAATGTGACCTAGATTATGAATAATCTTTTCATATAATCCCTCTAATTGATAAGCTAAGGCTTTTATTTCAGAAACATCTAATAAAGGAAAAGCACAGTTCTCAATAGCACTACTACTTATATTAGGCTGAGCACTTCCTGTTGCAGTATTTTCAACATAATCTAGTCCATAATCACTTCTTAATTGTAAATAAGCAATGTATTTAGCTCCAGGATATCTTTCCACTAACATACCCACTCGTTGATTAAGCCATAAATCTTTATTTGTAGAAGGTATTATTCCTAGTTTACCAATTTCAGCTCCAGTCATTGCAATTAGAATATCACCTGTGTGAACTTTAAATTTAGACGATATTCCTTGAATAATATCATTACCTACACAATCTGTTTTATTTATATCAATTACTCCTCCTGATATATTTTTTATTTTAATAACACCATTTACACCACGTTCTTGAAAATCTTTGCTTTTAAAAGCATACCCATTTTGAATAGAAATAAGTTGCTCTATTGTTCCATTATTTTCTTTTTCAGATAAAGTTTTATTAAACAATGTTTCTGCCATAGCTTCAAGAGTCTTGTTTTCTCGATAAAGCAAATCTATCTTATCATCTAAAGAACTCAAAATAGAAGCTATACATTTTTGTTCTTCTAACGAAGGTAATAAAACGTCTATTGTATTAAATGTTTCTCGTGTAATTGTATCAAAAACTCCACCATGTGAATTATACTTTAGCTTTTGAATACAGGAAACCAATAGATAATACAAATACTCTTTATCAACTAAACTTAATGGTTTTATACCATAACAAGACTGATTGAATGCCATCTCTCTTCCTAACACAGCAACAACCCCAACAGTCCCTCTTGCAGATATTATGATATCACCTTTTGATAACAATTTTGTACTACTGTTTTTTAATCCTTCGATTGAAATATATTTTTCTGTTTCATAAACAAACTTCTTACCTTTATTAAAATCAACAACAGACAACCAAGGAATATTTCCATTCCAATATTTTGGTTCTGTTGTTTTAGGGGTTCCTCCACCAACGACCTCAATTATCTCACCCAGTCTATATTTCCTCAATTCACTCATTATCACACTTTAAATTATTACACCTAGAATTCCAATCAATGTAGCCACAATGATAGAAACCCAAGTCAAACATTGTTGCTTTCTAAAACGAATTTCGTCTTCTGACCTAAAATTATTCTTTACTAATTCTCTCAACTCTTCATTTACAGAAAAGGCACAATGGAATAAATTTCCAATCGGAAGTTCCTGCTCAGTATATTTACAAGGCCAATATAACTATTGCCAAAAGAATCTAGCCAATTCTCATTTCTATATGTAAGAGTTACAAGCTGATTTCCATTTACAGACATAACTTCTGGTCTAAGCCAACAAGCATCAGCACCTACCATTAAAATATTATCAGTACAAAAAGGTATCATAATGATGTATTTCTTCTTAATTAAAGTATCAATCAGAGAAAGCAGTTCTACTACATAACCCAAACCATCATTGTGAAACCAATCATCATATAAATCCTTCCTCAAAAAAATAATATTCTTTCCTCCATATTGTACGATGCCAATACCTCTCCTCTCCAACAACTTGCTTTTATTAAGCACTTCTGCCAGCGATTTTGCCTTACCTTCATAAGTTGTTATGGCACTTATAAATTCCTTTTCTGTATGATTTAAAATCATGATATCAGCTTTTTTATCATATCCTTAATTTCTTCCGGTACTCTTTTTTCATCTATTGCATCAAGATGAAATCCATGATAAGTGTTCTCACTTTCACGCTTGAACTCTATATACCGATTGTGTGTCTGGTCAAAAAAATAAAGGACCCGCAAATCTGCACCTATAGCTTTCAGAAGCATATTCTTTGCCTCATCTCTGCTACACATCAATACAGATACTTTTTCTCCCTTATTACCAGGATGTGCACCCTTTCCATTTTCACCATGCTTTGGATTAAGATTGAACACCCGTTGAGGTTTACGGTTGGCTTCATACCATTTAGAAACAGATTTAAAATCAGCTTTCCTTACCTCTAATTCTAACTCTGTCTGGTTGCGCTTGCCCCAAATTGCTTCCACTTTCTCAGAAAAAGCACCCTGATTCACCAAAAGAAATACATTTCCATCAGAAGATACAAATTTTCGCTCTATCATCTCACACAACGTATCATCCTTTATCGAGAAACGGCAACACATATATCTTTCGGTATCCTTTTGTACTTTCCGAGCTCGCCAATCTTCACCCCAGTTGCGCATTACCATTCTCATACGAGTCTTGATATTAGGATAACATTCTTCCATTTCTTCTACAGCGTATAAAAAAGCCGAGACATTATCCGCATCATAATAACCCTCATAATTCTCGTTTACTATATACCTGTATATATTGTCTATATTTTCTATAACCGCCAAGATTTCATCTTCAGTCATGATACCTATGGGTCTGATATACTCCGGTTGTCCTTCAGCTTCCTCATATCTTGGCAGCAATAGAAATAATTCACTGTGCTCCATATCAGAATCCGGTTAATGTTCTTAAATCTATATCTATCTGATCAAAAAAACCTTTAGGAGGACGGGTAATACGCCCGGTTTCCGAAATCTGCAAATGATGTGACAAAGCTGTATGCCCGTGTTCTTCTCTTTCGAAATAGTATATGGAAAGCAGGTCGGGAGTAATCCACTTCTTATTTACTGCTACCAAACTACCGTTTATGATATGGTCGCTATGCGACTCTATGATGATTTGTACCCCATGAGCCACTGCTTTTGAAATGAGTTCCATTAACACAGCCTGTCCTTTAGGATGCAAATGCGCTTCCGGATTTTCAATCAAGATAATGGCATCTTTATCCGCACTTAAAACTGCTATCAGTATAGGTAATACATACGTAATGCCGAAACCTGTATTCAGAGCTGTAATATCTTCTGTTATAGTATTTTCCTCACGGCTAAATTTATATTTCAACTTGAAATCTTCACCAGCAGGCTCAATATTGATTTTGATATTAGGTGAAACTAAACGCAACCAACGTTCCACTTGCACTGCAAGGCGATAATCAGGAGTAACATCAACTTTATCTATGATAGCAAGCTCTTCTATGGGAATATTGACGTTCTTATACTGTTCTAAAAAATGCACCGCGTATTCGCATTGCCCCATAATTTTAGAAATCTGTTTCTTAGTTACCACCAATGACGTATCTCGATTATAACTTTTTTGAGGGCCAAAACGGAAAGCACTCAGATATTGGAAATTCTCATTAAACAGTGAATATTTTGACAATACAGTTTTAGATGTTTCATTTTCATCTATCCCAGGTAACATCGTGTCCATAATATTATCGGGATATTCAAATGAAAAATTCAAATCGTCTTGTCCTGCAAACTTCATGTTTATCTGTAAGGTATGTTCTGTTGAAGCTTGACAAGCAAGTTCTCCAGATATTCCTGCATCGCACAAATCACCCTTCAGGTTCAAGCCTGAATCCAAATCATTCATCATAAAAGACTGACGCAACAAAATCAACGATTGTATAACCGTTGATTTTCCCATACCATTCATTCCTGTAAGAATTGTCAGTCCGTTCAATTCCAAGTCTGTATGATCATGAAGCTTTAAATTATTTATGCTTAAATTGGATATCATAGGCTTATTATTTCTTTTATAAGTGATTTTACCATATAAAAACGTAACATTACATTATATTTTTGTGTAGTTCTAGATGTTATTGAAGTTTTGAAATCCTCATTATTAAATAAACCAATCATCTTATTTTTAAAGACTTCTGATCTACTTAAAAGCAAATTCCGTTCTTTATCATTCAACAAAGCTATATTTACACTTAAAGTATCAAATACTGATTTAGATACAGGTCTCCTTTTGTTTGTAGCTTCATACTTTATCCGGAAAGTATCCTCTTTGAATATTTGATAGCAGCATTTCATTGACTTGTCAAATGAAGTTCTTATATGAGCTATCTGATTAGAAGTCATCGAATTAATTTCTCTCATTTTATCAAACAAGAACAAATTAAGATTCCCAGAATATTCAGTATATCCTACAAAAAATGCTATAAAACGATTTATAAAATCCAAATCCTGCATTCTTTTACTATTAATCGAATAATCTGTTGCTATTTTGAAAGACTCCATATTAGCTAATTCTTTTAAAAAGACTGTAGCAAATCCTTGATTCAAAGCATAGCGTATTTCTTGTTGATTCAAAGGAACTCCACCTGTATTTATACGTTCATAGATTATGTATTTTACATTCAATGGTGTACCTTTACGCAATATATTTACAGTTATTTTTAGCGATTTTATACGTCTCATCTCCGGTCTTGGTAATTGCAAGTAAGTTTTCCCTTCAAAATGCCTTAAAAATTGTAAGCCCTTTAATTTTAATGGATTTTCCTTTCGCAATACAAAATCTTTTATAGCACAGATTCTTTGTAAACCATCAATAATGGATAGTTTCAGTGTAAAAGGATCCTCGCTAAAATAAAAAGAGGGTATTGGAAGACCAAGCAAAATAGACTCTATCAAACGACTTTTTCTTATATTGTCCCAAACGTCTGTTGCACGTTGAAAATCTGGTTGTAAATCTATCTCTTCAAATTCTAATTGTTCTATTAAGGAACCTAAATTTATAGTTATAATATCTACATTTATATCATTGGGATTAAATGATTCCATCATAAATTCAGAAGATTCATTACCTTCATAATTTTCACTTTGTCTATTCATATCCTCCATACTCATTGTATTTTAGCCAGATTCTCCAATATAAGTTTATTCAACCGTTCTTCTTCCTTCAACTGTGCTTCAAATTCCGTTTTCAACGCAGTAAATCGTTCTTCAAAGTTGAAATCGTCTTCCTCTTCCGGCAAACCGACATAACGGCCAGGAGTCAATACATAATCCAATTCAGCCACACGTAACACAGGAACTGATGCACAAAAACCAGGTACATCCTGATAAGCTCCACCTTCATTTCGCCATTGATGATAAGTATCGGAAATCTGTTTGATGTCTTCCGGTGAAAACTCACGGGTACGACGGTTGATAAGATGTCCCATATTACGGGCATCTATAAACAGAATCTCCTGACTACGTTCACGGAATGAACCATCAGCATGACGGTTCCTGCTCAAAAACCAAAGGGAAGCAGGTATCTGTGTATTCAAGAATAATTTGGCTGGAAGATTTACAATACAGTCTATTAAACCTGCATCTACGAGATTTTTTCGTATTTCTCCCTCTCCACTGCTTTTTGAAGTCAATGCTCCTTTAGCCAAAACAAAGCCTGCCTGTCCTGCCGGAGCAAGATGATAAATAAAATGTTGTATCCAAGCGAAATTGGCATTTCCTGTTGGGGGAACACCATACTTCCAACGTCCGTCTTTACGCAAAAGGTCACCACTCCAATCGCTGTCGTTAAATGGCGGATTAGCTATTACATAATCCACTTTCACATCACGGTGAGCGTCATTCAAAAAAGATCCCTCTGTATTCCATTTTACCTGAGAAGCGTCTATACCCCGAATAGCCAGATTCATTTTACATAGTCTCCAAGTTGTCTGATTACTCTCCTGACCGAAAATAGAAATGTCATTTACACGTCCCTGATGCTGTTCAACAAACTTCTCGCTCTGCACGAACATACCACCAGAGCCACAACATGGGTCAAGCACACGTCCTTTGTATGGTTCCAGCATATTGACAAGCAATTCCACTACACTACGAGGGGTGTAGAACTGACCTCCCTTTTTCCCTTCTGCCAACGCAAATTCTCCTAAGAAATATTCAAATACATGTCCCAAAAGATCTGCACTGTTTGTCGCTGTACTCAATGTACTATTTCCTATCAGGTCGATAAGCTCTCCTAAGCTGGTTGGGTCCAAATTAGGACGAGCAAAGACTTTAGGCAAAACACCCTTCAGAGAGGAATTATCTTTTTCAATCGCATCCATCGCCTCATCAATCAACTTCCCGATTTTAGGGTCTTTAGCATTGGCTACCAACGTACTCCAACGGGCCTCAGCTGGCACGTAGAACACATTCTCTGCCTTGTATTCCTCACGATCTTCTGGATCAGCCCCAAGGTCTATTTCTTGTTTGAGTTTATTATATAAATCTTCAAATGAAACAGATATATATCGTAAAAAGATAAGTCCCAGTACCACATGCTTATATTCGGCAGCATCTATATTCTTGCGTAATTTGTCTGCTGCTTTCCAAAGCTGTTTTTCCAATGGTTCGTCTATTACTTCTTTTTTCTTAGCCATAACTTCTTATTTACTTTTATTTATCAAATCACGTCTGTCAATATTCAACAGTTCCGCAATTCTTGAAAGTGTTATTAAATCAGGTTGAGATACATTGGTACACCATTTAGATACAGTAGACGGATCTTTTCCCAATTGTTCTGCCAACCATTTCCCTGTCTTTTTCTTTTCTACAAGTACAATTTTCAGTCGATTGATGTCTTTCATGACTATCATTAAATTGAGTTATACACAAAGATAATGATTGCATCCGATTATAAAAAATGAATTTGACTTTTTCATTTTCAGTAAATATCAAAAGATTTCAATCCATCATTTTTCCCATCAATACGGGTGAAAGATGAAAGATGGTGAAAGATTGATTTTACGTCTATCTTTCACCCATATTTCCCTGTCTATCTGTCGGTTAAAAGGCCGGTGAAAGATGTGAAGGATATTTATGCTATGTGGCAGCAAGTGTGCAAAGTGTGTCACCTTTAAAGGTGGCGTTTTTAGTGCATTTACAGAAATATTATACAAAACACGCTTCACATCTTTCATCTTTCATCTTTCACCATAACTCACTGATAAACAGATATGCCGTTTTTTTACACGTATAGACTTTCCCTTCATCTTGCAATGTGAGGAACAAGCATATTTCCTCCCAATTCACCTGATTTTTGCATCAAATCTGCATTTTTCATTCGCATAAATTCACGGCAATAACTGCAAGCCATAGATGAAAGATATTTCCATTGGCTGTATCGGTTCTTTTTATTACCTTTGTGTATACTATTTTAAAACAAACAATAATCTATGAATAATTTTAGTTTTCAGAATCCCACTAAACTGATAATGGGAAAAGGCATGATTGCCCAACTGAGCCAAGAAATACCAACCGATAAAAAAGTAATGATTACTTTCGGAGGAGGAAGTGTAAAAAAGAACGGTGTATACGACCAGGTGAAGCAGGCTTTGAGCCAGCACCAGACTGTGGAATTCTGGGGAATTGAACCCAATCCGGCCATCGAAACGCTGCGTAAGGCTATCGAACTGGGTAAGCAGGAAAAAGTGGACTTCCTGCTGGCCGTAGGTGGTGGTTCGGTGATAGACGGTACCAAGTTGATTTCGGCCGGTCTGCTTTACGAAGGCGATGCATGGGATTTGGTGAAGAAAGGTCAGGCACACGATACTGTGCCTTTGGGTACCGTACTGACACTGCCTGCTACCGGTTCTGAAATGAACAACGGAGCGGTTATTTCTTGCCATGAAACCAAAGAAAAATATGCTTTCTATGCCAACTATCCGGTATTCTCTATTCTCGATCCTGAAGTGACCTTCTCATTGCCGGCACATCAGGTAGCATGTGGTATTTCGGATACGTTCGTACATGTATTGGAACAGTATCTGACTAAGACCGGAGAATCGCGCATTATGGACCGCTGGGCAGAAGGTATTCTGCAGACTTTGGTAGAGATTGCACCGAAAATCCGCGAAAACCAGCACGACTATCAGCTGATGGCCGACTTTATGATGGCAGCTACAATGGGGCTGAACGGTTTCATCGCGATGGGAGTAAGTCAGGACTGGTCTACACACATGATTGGTCATGAACTGACTGCGCTTTGCGGACTGACTCACGGACATACACTGGCTATTGTAATGCCGGGTACAATGGATGTGCTGCGCAAGGAAAAAGGTGCAAAGATCATGCAGCTGGGTGAACGTATTTTTGGTGTAGTAGCAGGAACTCACGACATGCGTATCGACGAAACCATACGCAAGACAGAAGAGTTCTTCCGTTCTTTGGGTCTGACTACCCGCCTGAGCGAAGAAGGTATCGGTATGGATGTAATTGACGAAATTGAAAAACGTTTCAACGAACGAGGTGTACACTTCGGCGAAGACGGTCTGGTAGACGGAGCAACAGCCAAAGCTATTTTGACTCGCGTACTCTAATTTCCATTTACCACAATAGAAAAGAGTTCTTACGGCAGAAGATTTCTTCCATAAGAACTCTTTTCTGTTTATTAAGGTTTTGTATCATAGTCGGGTTTATCTGTAAAACCATTGCCCGCCGTTACGAATTACAGACTGTATCCGACGTCGTCGGCTGTAAAGCCAACGGCGCTGAACAACGGGCCAACGACGCCGTTTGTACATCCGACGACGTCGATTAAGGGGAAATAGCAGTATAAAAAAGCAATACATCAAGCACTGATTAGACGAATGCACTAAAAATACTGTCAAATAAAAAATCGGTTTATAATTTCTGTTTCCTTAGGGTGTATTATTCCATCTGCTTCAGCCATTCCAACGAATAAAACCTTAGCTAGAATTTTATTCTCATCAGTCATTCCACTGATTATAAGTTTAGTTTGTATATCATCAATATTGGAAATGTCCTCTATATCATTGATTGTTATGGAAAAATCACTATATGTTTTATCCATGTATATCTCCTCTTTGGGATGAATGATACCATCTGCTTTCATAATGTGTGAAAGAACTTTTATGATGGCGTATTTTTCTATTGTTGTGAAACTATTCATAATGTCTGATTGTAGAAGAAGTCGTGATAGGTATCATTACCAATGTTAATTATATACATGTTTTCCCTTGCACGGGTTATCGCCGTATATATCGTTTGTGGCGACATTGGGCGAAATGTAGTATTATGCAAAATAAGGTCATTCTCTAGAATAACTATAACTGAAGGAGATTCCCATCCCTTGAAACTTTGTATGGTAGATATTTTTAAACAACGTTTATCTGTCGTAAACAATTGCTTTCTTGTTCGTTCAAGTGCCTCAAAATCTCTATTAAATTTCCAGTTGGCTATCTTTTCATCATTAACCTGATGTATTTGCTTTAACCGTTCAAGAACTTCGTTTGAAATAAATGTTATTTCTGTTTGTTCGTTAGTCTTTTGTCGATAAAGGATGTCAATATTACGAAGCAATTTTGTTGACGAAGCAAGTACAACAAAGTCTCTTGCTTCGTTATTGTCATTGGAAATGATGTTGATTATATTAGTTACTATGGACTCAAAGGAATTATTTTGTCTTAAATCAATATAGGTTAAAATTTGGAAGTTGAATGTATTTAACATGGCATTCTCCGCAGCCATATCATCGGTAGGTAAATTTGCCATAAATTGCGTTTGAAATGCTGTGGCAAGATTAGCAAGGCGTGGATTAGTAAATCTTCGGCTGGTTGTTAATTGCCGATTCCACTGCCCCCCAATAATGCCTAAGCGAATGTCTCCATTTGTATCTAAAGGTCGTTGATATACATTTTGTTTGGGATCTCCAAACACTACTAGTTCACCATTAGACTCTAAGAGAAAATTCCGCATGACGATACGAAGCCATTCCGTAGTATAGTCTTGAACCTCATCAACGAAAATAGCAGAATATTTCTTATGATTGGGGAAGTTATCAAAGAAGGTTTCGTCTTGATATGAACCAAATTCAACATGTAACTTACATTCTGCAGCACGTATTCTAAAGAACTGATGATAAGGATATATGTCTATTTTTTCCCATGAGAAATCCTCCCGAATTTCGGATAACCTAAACTTCAGATAATTTGCTAATGTAATGTTATAGGTTAACACTAAGACATCACCTCCAGTACGTTTCATGGCATTTACCGCTCTAAAAGCAAGTACTTGAGTTTTTCCAGAACCAGCGACACCACTTATTTTCTGTTGTGTTATACTACTTTCCGATAGTCGCTTCTGTGCACCAATAGGTTGCATATCAATGCGTCCTTCCTGATATGAATGCCAGGATGGAGATATTATTCTAGCCAATTTCCTTTTTACGACATCGTCAAAAGTATTATTGTTGTATAGGAAACCTATGGTAGTATACAAATTTTGTGATATTTCTCTATTATCAATAATCTCCCTACCGAAGATAAAGGTAAAATTAAAGACGTTATTCTGATATTTAAAGAATTTTTTTATTTCATCAATAGAGTTCTCTGGGAACACAACCGCCTTTTTGATAAGACTAAAATTCCGACTATCTTCAATGGTACTCATCAAAAGTTCTTCTATACCATCCTTAATACTCAATTGACATAGGCTAATAAGGTCAATGGGAGATTGATATAGTTTCCCATGTACATTTATTTCCTTTTTATCTTCTGATAATGTACACTCATTTAAGTCCTCCTCGAACACGTTCAGTAGAAGAATCCCCTTATTAGGTCTAACGATAATAAAATCTACAGACACTTCGTTTACTACTGCATCAATATACATTATGTCATCCACAGACAAAATATTCTCAAGTCTCCATGCGACTCTTGCTTTTTGATATGATAGCACATGATTCTGTATCTGCAAACGTAAATCATATTCATTATATATTGCCTCATGCCTCTCATTCACCAGATCTAATTTGTTAAGGTCAATTGTTGCACCATTATACTCAAAACATCTTGTCATACAAGTATAGGGGATGCGCTGTTCTTCTTGTGCGTGCATAACGTACACTATTTATCTGGCTAAAATAATTTTGTTCTCCAAAAACAGAGCAAAACTTCTCAATTCTATACGCAGCACCATTTTGTGGACCAATACATAAAACAAAATGTTTTCCGTGTGCAGATGCCACCATTTTTGCAACTACCCCCAAGTCAATAGAAGTCACATCCAAAATATTAGAAAAAACATGGATGATATTATTGTATCTATATCCAATAGAACTAAGAGTCTCACCTTCTGCTAATCCGTTTACTGGAAGAAAAAGGTTCTTTATATCTATTTCAACTGTGCCATTCGTAAGAATTCGGATATTATCGTTGGCGCGTTCAATTGCATTACTAGAAGGCTCAATAAGCGTTACTTTATGTAACCATTGAAGTAATGATGTTGCTTTAACACTTCAATTATGGTAGCAGAACCTATACCTTGACCACATCCCCAATCAACGATCTCAATACTCCCCTGAATATCGTCAAATGGAAAATTCATCATTGCGGCACGGCATTTGGTCACATGCATATCGCCATATGCAGACATATAACAATTTAGAGCCACATCACTTGCTAATAGATTTATGCCATGCTTTAACTCTGGATGTGTCCAAGGTTTTCCCTTATATTCTTCGGGCAAAGCATTGTGACAATAATCAATAATGTCATCAATACTATTACATTTATTTATATCTTCTGCGTATGGCATAATTATCTTCCTGTTATTGTTTCTGCAAATCTATTCTTTAGATGCTGTTCCCAATTTTGCAATGCCAATTGTTTAGTGGTGTTGGCATAACAGTATTCACAAAGATGCGGACAAGTGTTGTATTCACCAATGTCTTTAGAGGCCATGCACTCACAAAATGGTCGCTGTCCTTGGTCCTTCTTGTGTTTACTGATGAAGTAATGGTTATGAGGCAGGAGTATCGCTCCATTGGGTAACTCTGGATTACCAAAGAACATTGGTTCTGGAACGTTTTCTATCTTTACATTCATGAATTTCATCAGATCCTTGTCATTCCATGCCAAACGCGTAATCAGATCTCCGTCTATGCAGCGATTGTGTTGAATGCCATATTTTGAAATATCTATTTTTTCACCACAAGTCGCTAGTTGGAAGTTCCAGCCACGCTCACGATTCATAATAGACAGTTTGGCGGCAAACTCTTCCATTTGCTCTATATTCCACTCATTGTATGATATGCCACTTACTTCAAGATTATGTTTCACCTTCTTGTACATGGTAATATCTGCATAGCTGAATACCAATTTCTCTGTGTAATCTTTTAGTTGATCACCAATATTTTGAACTTTCCATAGCAAGTCATCTACAGATATGTCATTTGTTAGCATCATGGGGTCAAACCGCCAAATAACAGCACCTTTACCAAGTTGCTCAACAAGTAACTTGAATGTTTCTATGCGTTTAGCAAGAGAAGGTACTTTCTCTAACTTCTCTTGTTCGTAATCATTCAGGGTATATTGAACATAGCACTTAATGTTACGCTCTTTGAGGATATGTAGATATGGCAACAATGGTTGTGGGTTCTTTGACCAAAATACAATGAAGCGAGTATTCTCATACGAGACATAAGACTTTACACCATTGAACGGATTTGTCCAAACAGAATACCCCTTCTGTAAACGATGGAAAAACCAATCAGCATAGAATGCCGGAATGTCGGTACTCCTACTTGCAGAAATAATGAGGGGAGCCTGTGCTTTTACAGGTAGTCCATTAATAATGATGTCTGTACGTTGCCATGTTGCCATAATAAATTAGAAGCTTTTGAATGTCTCTTTTATCTTTTTTTATTTTCTTCTCTTCTGCTCTTGGCATACTCTAGAGTATGCTTTCACTCTTCAAATGGATATGTTTCATCATAGACTTCACTTAGAAGACGATCGTTGAAAAGCCAGTGTGGCGTCGGCTGTATATGTTTGACTTTGTAGCCTTTTAGCTTAGCAGAAAGTGCACTAATAGAAGTTTCTTCTCCTAGATAACACACTTTGCGTTCTGAAAGAATGGTGACAGATATTGACGGGTCATCTTTCCAGATGAGAACATCGCCTTTCTGCAATCCCATCTCATAAAAATTGAGCGGTGGACGTTTTGCATGTGCTTTTGTGCTGGCAGCTTTGTCCTCATCAGTGAGATCGTTTTGTATCTCATCAGTCACTTCTTCCGTTACATCTTCATGATGGAAAAGTTCGAGAATTGCTTGTGCCTGATCCACATTGATACGGAAGAACTCACGATTCTGATTGATACGCTGAGGGTCAAAGGCTTTATGAAGGGCTTTTTCAATTTTGAGACAATCACTTTTCTTAACCTTGCACGCAAATTTACACTCAAACGGAACAGGAACTCCTGTGGTATATAGTTCTTTCATCCGTTTATCAATGTCTTCCTGTGTGGTCATGCCTATTTTTACAAGTCCTGGCATTACAGGGTTTGTTAAAAGATAAACTATTCCGTATTCCATATCGTTTTTTTTAGAAATTAGAGATTTTTGTACGATTTGTCGTTGTTTGTAATAAAATCAAGAACTCTTTCAAATTTGTACATCAGTGTTACCGTCCTTGTTGGTGAATATATGTGAGTTCATTTTTTACTTCTCCTATATTTTTGATTACTAGCATTGGGATGCTCTGGATTGGTCATTTCGAGATAGCCAGCTTCGATAAGTGACATGATGTATGTCTGAATATTCTTGCTATGGTATGTCACACCTGCCCTCTCAAGGATTTCTTTACTGCTACGTGGCACACTACAGAAATTTACTATATCCCTCTGTTTGTTCGTTATTTTAGGACGTCTTGTGTTAGAGTTAAAAGTGTCAGAGTTCCTAAGTTTAGTGTCAGAGCTGAAGCTAGAAGTGTCAGAGTTCCTAAGTTTAGTGTCAGAGTTGAAGCTAGAAGTGTCAGAGTTCCTAAGTTTAGTGTCAGAGTTGAAGCTAGAAGTGTCAGAGTTCCTAAGTTTAGTGTCAGAGTTGAAGCTAGAAGTGTCAGAGTCAGCTTTGAATTGATTACTTTCCGACCTATTTATAGTAATCACGAACTCAGCGCTCCTGTCATTGTTAGTGAACGAGACTTTCACATTCTCCGACAATGCACGAACCATGCCACTACCTGCTCCTGTGTAGGGAAGCAAATAAATGGCATTTGTAAAAAGAAATATATTGCGTGGCATGGAAGTTCCTACAATAATATCATCTACAGTAAGTCCATTAGGGAGAGTTCCAGGACTGTGTATCTCAAGCCTGTCGTCAAAGATAAAGATGCGTATAGGAGCTTTCGCGTTAAGTGAGCGATGTACCAAAGCATTTACGGTAAATTCAACAAGAGTAATATATGGTATCTCTAATACTCCTTTCGAGTTAAACTCATCCGCAACCTGTATATGACGCAAATTTCGGGTGAAGAAATCCATAATAGTTTCAAACTGATGAAGCAGATTACCCTCAATGTCGGCATCATTCACTTTATCACGAAACTGTGTGCCACCAAGATTATTGCCAACAAAACAAATACATTTTGCCGTCATTACAGGAAGCCAACGCTGTGTGTACTTACCAAACAGCAGCATTGCAGCTACCGTGATTTTACCATCGGGACGGATAAAACGTAGGTTACGAAGCAGTTTCTCTCCATCGTGACCACTGGCGATAGCAGAGCAGACAGTATCTAAAGAGGCTTCACGTAAAGTATCACCCACCAGCCCTTTTCTCACTAGTACTTTTTCAAACTTGTTACTTAGGAAGGTTTTGATGGTACTTTCATCCAAGTCCTTAATCGTAGCATCCCTCACTCCTGCTTCATCTGGCGAGAAACTACCGCAATCGGTCATCATCTCGGCAAGTTCGGCATTATCAAACACCTTGCGCTTGTCGGCACCGTTCTTCACCCACACAATGCCGCGATTATCATGATATGGCTTATTCAGTCCTTCCTTAATATGAGCCACAACAAGGCTTCCACCATCCACAGAAATTGTTTCAACATCAACAAGGATGGCAGGAACAACATTCTCTGATGCGATGTTGCTAAGTGTATTAGTGGTTTCCTGTACCTCTTGATACGACAAAGGATTGACGCTGCCAGTTTTGTCTTTCACACCAACAACCAATGTGCCACCACGTGCATTACTGAATGCTACTAGTTCACAACCTATATCGTAGTTGTCAAGGAGCCGTTCTTTGAACTGCACTTTACTGACCTCACCAAGTTTTATCTGTTGGATAATATCTATTTCCTTCATTGTTCAAATGTTTTTGGTTTAGCAGTCTACCTGCATCAATATTCAAGCATCTGCTATACGTAGGAGGTTTCTTTTGTCTGTCTGTATGGTATTCGTCACCAATTGGAAAACTGTAGTTCTGTCTTTTCCTGATTATTCTGCCAGTCACTTACTACTTTTTTGTTCTTCGGTAAGTACAATCCTCAGCCAATTGATTATTTTTTTCCATAAAAGACATCCTTTCAATGTAAAAGTACAAATAAATTATAAGTGCCATGATAGAATACATAAAAAAGAGTATCTTTTTTATAAATAATTGGTTATAGCACCAATCATATATGAAAGAATGATCGAGTTGATAAAAATTTAAATGTCTCTGCCCTTAATCTACCAATCGGTTTATTGAGACTCGGTTTTACAGGGTACTTTTTGAGAACATTATTTACCCTCTCAACAAATTACTCATACAGAGAAAGTATTGACTTTGACAAAATCTCTTTATTCAATCTCACTCTGCCGAAGGTTCTACCGACAAGACAAGTACGGCAGTAGTTGCATCGGTCACACGATAGCGGTTGTCGGTCCGTTCATTGACCAGCCACACAATATCTTCCCCGGCACAGACTACGTATTGTTCTTCTTTCTGATAGAGAGAGAACTTCCGGTCGCACAGATAGTCGCGTACCCGCTTGAAGCCCTTCATGCCAAAAGGAATGAAACGGTCGCCTGCCTGCCATTTTCGGAGCACCAGCGGACCGTGTATTTTGCTCCTGTCCAGACAGGCTACATTTTTGTGGTGCAGCAAAGTTTTTGCCGTAGCCAAATCGACTACTTTCTGATGAAGAGTCATACAGGCTGTACGGTTCTCCAGTTTCTGAATCAGCAGATTATTGCGGTCTTTCAGCAAACGGTGCGTTTTGGAATAGAAAAGACGTCCGGACTCGGCAGAAAGACTTCGGTAGACATCTTTTTGCTGAGCGGCATTGAAGCCCAGCGGGTACAGGAGTTCGAACAACACTGCCTGAGGAGAAGGTTCTTCCAGCAGACGGGGTATGCTGATACTGTTTTCATTTTCCATCACCCGTTTACACGATTCGAGCACAGATTTTCTATATACCGTTTCCACATCGGCCAGACGGTGTGCGGTTTCCATTATCGACTCGTCGACAGAGGGATTGATTTCGCGCAGCAGCGGGAGTATATTCAAGCGCAACTTGTTTCGTGTATAAGCATCCTCCAGATTAGTACTGTCTGTCACATAGTCCTGCCCCAGCTCTGCCAGATAATCGAGAATCTCACTTCGCCCGGCACCAAGCAGCGGACGTATAATCTTTCCGTTGACTGCAGCAATACCGGTCAGTCCGGCAATACCGGTTCCACGAATCAGATTGAGCAGGAAGGTTTCCACACTGTCGTCACGGTGATGAGCCACAGCGATGAAATCGGCGTGTATTTCCTTTCTTGTATTCTCGAACCATTCGTAACGCAACTCTCTGGCAGCCATCTCAATGGACAGTCCTTTCTGTGCGGCATAAGCCTGCGTATCGAAATGAATAACAGACAAGGGTACACCGAACTTCTGGCACAGACCACGCACAAAAGCCTCATCGCGGTCCGACTCGGCTCCGCGCAAATGAAAATTACAATGGGCAGCTGCACAGGAATATCCCAACTGAAGCAGCACACGCAGCAAGGCTACAGAGTCTGCTCCCCCACTCAAGGCAACCAAGATTTTCGCTCCGGGGAAAAACAGTTGCCTGTCTTCTATATACTGACTGATTTTACGGATAAACATGATACAAACTTATAAATTTTAAATGAAATATCCCAACCGGAGCAAACCAATCACCTTGCTTTCATGACTATTTCTGATAAGATGCAAAGTGGGCTGCAGGTATCCGTGTTTCAGGCAGGGAACTTTCCAAGTCAGTTCGGCAGCCCATTCGTGTTCGGAAGAGAAATCGGCATAATCGGCAAATGCACCTCCTTCTGTCTTTCCGCAGTGCCAGACCAGTCCGGCACCTGCATAGCTGCGGCATCCGTTTTTTTCTGTAGGATTGAAGGAATACTGACACAGTGCATACACACGGGAAGAAAGACGCTGCTCTGCATACGTCCAGATTACGGTGTTCAGTTGTCTTTGCGTTTCCAGTGCCGATGCCTGTGTTTCGTTTCCATTCTCATCGCCCACAGGCAGGCCGCTGCGTAAAGCAAACCCCATATAATAGTTGCTGCCATTTTTCCGATAGTTTATTGATGTCACACTGAGTATTCCGTCTGTAGCCGGACACACACGGAATACATTTTCTCTTCCGACCCACATACGGTAACCGGTACCGTTGTAGAGTGAAGTTTCCACCTCCCAATGTTCCAGCGTCAGCTTGTAGTCTATGCCTACCGATGCCAACGGATAGTTGGCAATAGGATAATTAGCCGACAAGGTTGGGAAGATACCGCAGGAGCTGTTTGTAAACAGAGAGGTACAGGGAGAGGCGAAGTAGTCTTCATTCAAATTACGTATTCCTACAAAGAACGTTGATTTTCCGGTATGCCACTCTGCCCCACATACAGCCAGTGCAAGCGGAATGTTTTCTTCCTCTATATTCGAAAAAGTCTGCAAATCGTCTGCCAGACTCTCCTCTCTTGTCCGTGCCACGCTGATTGTAGCGGCTTTCAGTTCCATCTGCCGAGTTATCGGAAAAGAGAAATCGCTCCGCAACAAATTTACCCAGTTGCTTCCTTTACGAAAATCGGTCTGCAGTTCGGTAGTGTAAGTCAGTCCGAATTCCTGCGCTTCGAGGCGGTGGTTGCCCGTCGCAACCACCATCATCACCCCAAGCATGATCTGTTTCTTTATCTGCATGATTTAAAGCCATTTTACAAATCGTTTGATATACCAGTTCTTTACAAGTTGTGTCAGTACGCAATAAGAAAGCAGGATACCTGCCAGCCACGGGAAATACTCCAAAGGCAGTGGCTGCAACCCGATAGAGGTGCCGAAAGGAGTAAAAGGTATCAGAATACCAATGGCCATGATAAGGAAGGTAAGACCGGTGATCTGCCAGGAAGCGCAACTCTGGATGAACGGTATCTTACGCGTACGGATCATGTGCACAATCAGGGTCTGCGACAACAGTCCTTCGATGAACCATCCGGACTGGAACAGAGTCTGATGTTCCAGCGAATTGCAGCTGAAGACATACCACATCACCAGATAGGTCACAATATCGAAAATGGAACTAATGGGGCCCACGAAAATCATGAAACGGCTCAAGTCCGAGGCATCCCACTTGCGGGGTTTCCGCAAATATTCCGCATCCATACGGTCGAAGGGAATGGTGGTTTGTGACACGTCATACAACAGATTCTGGATAAGCAGGTGAATGGGCAGCATGGGCAAGAAAGGCAGGAATGCACTGGCAGCCATCACACTGAACATGTTTCCGAAATTGGAGCTTGCCGTCATCTTGATGTATTTGGTGATGTTTCCAAAGGTCTTCCGTCCTTCCAGTACTCCGTCTTCCAGTACCATCAGGTCTTTTTCCAGCAGAATGATATCGGCACTTTCTTTTGCGATATCGACTGCAGAATCGACAGAGATTCCGATATCCGACTGACGAAGAGCTGCGGCATCATTGATACCGTCGCCCAGGAAACCGACTGTATTCTGCTGTTCCTGAAGCAAGGTAATAATCTGGGTCTTCTGGATGGGAGTCAGTTTGGAGAAGACATTCGATTCGCGTACCGCTTTCTGCTGTTCTTCCTCACTCATTGCAGCCAGTTCCATACCGGTCACCGCATGGCGGGTATCAATACCTACCTGGCGGGCAATCGTACGTACGACTGCATCATTATCGCCGGAAAGAATCTTTACTTCGATGCCATGTTCATGCAATTGCTTGATGGCACTTGCAGCCGACTGCTTGGGAGGTTCGAGAAAAGCCAGATAGCCAATCAGTACCATATCGCTCTCGTCTTTCACTTCAAAGCAGCAGTCCTTGTCAAGATAACTTTTGTGCGCCACGGCGATGACTCTCATGCCTTGCTTATTCATTTGTTCGCTTATCTCCTTTGCCTTGCTTTTCAGAGACGGAGTAAAAGCCTGTACCTTTCCGTCGAACTCGGCATGCGAACAGATTTCAAGCATCTCCTCTACCGCTCCCTTGGTAATAATCTGGCGTTTTCCCTGGTTGTCTTCTACCACGACCGACATGCGGCGGCGTGTAAAGTCGAAAGGTATTTCGTCTACTTTCCTGTAATTGTCTTTCAGATACTCAAGAGACAGTTCCTTTACGTGCGACAGGATGGCCTTATCCATCAGATTCTTCAATCCGGTCTGAAAGAAGCTGTTGAAATAAGCATGGCGCAGTATACGCTTGTCGTTATCGCTGCTTCCGTCTACATTGATGTATTTTTCCAATACAATCTGGTCGCAGGTCAATGTACCAGTCTTGTCGGTGCAGAGGATATTCATGGCTCCGAAATTCTGTATTGCATTCAGGTCTTTTACAATCGTCTTTTTCTTCGACATGGCCACTGCGCCTTTCGACAGATTGGCGGTAACAATCATTGGGAGCATTTCGGGGGTCAGACCGACTGCCACAGAAACTGCGAAGATGAATGCTTCGAGCCAGTCGCCTTTGGTCAATCCATTTACCAGAAATACAAAGGGAATCATGACAAGCATAAAACGGATGAGCAGGAAGCTGACTTTGCTGATACCCTTGTCGAAAGCTGTAGCAGCACGGTGTCCGGCAATGCTCTTTGCAATAGTACCCAGATAGGTATGGTTTCCGGTAGCAAAAACAATTCCGGTGGCCGACCCGCTGACTACGTTAGAACCCATATAGCAGATATTGTCCAGTTCGACGACACTTCCCTTGCTGTACTTGTGGTCTTTCTGTTCCGGACATTTCTCTATGGGGTCCGATTCTCCTGTGAGGGAAGACTGACTGACGAAAAGGTCTTTGGCCTCGATGATACGGATATCTGCGGGAATCATATCGCCTGCTGCAATCATGACAATGTCGCCCGGTACTAGTTCTGCGATGCTGATTTCCTCGTCGTGACAACCCACACGCTTTACATAGCAAGTGTTGGTTACCATCTTCAGCAAAGCCTCGCTCGACATGTTGGCTTTCCATTCCTGACGAAAACGGAGAATGGCACTGAATATCACCATACTGGAAATAATGACAATGGCTGTCCAGTCTTGCTCTCCGGGTTCGGCAAGTAACACATCCAGTACAAACGAGATGACAACCAAAGCGGTAAGTACACCTATAAAGGGATTGATGAACGCCTTGACGAACGACGATATGGGGTTTTTCTTCTTTTCATGCTCTACTTCATTCTTACCATACAAAGACTGACGGCTCTCTACTTCCTGCGAGTCAAGACCGGAACGGGTGGTCTGAAAATAACTGAATACGGATTCGAGTGGTTGTGCTGCTGCCAAAAATACTTTCTCTGCATTAAAAGCAAATTGAGAGGTACGTTTCTTTTTCTTCCACATGATACTTTGGTTTACAAGTTAGTATTTGTTTTGTCTTATCACGCCGCAAAAGTATACCGTACTTGCCAAAGCAGCCGTTAGAAAAGTATTAGAGTGGTATTAGAAAACCATTAGAAAAATTCCAGTGAATTCTAATACCACTCTTACACAAAGGGTTATGCTCGTTTTAATATCAGATATGAGGCAGTTCAACCACAAAGGTAGTACCCTTGCCTTCCTCCGAATGTACAGAGATTGTACCCTGATGCAGATGAATGATTTTCTGCGACAAGGCCATACCGATGCCGTGTCCTTCTGTGACATTCTCTTGTGTTCCCCGGTAAAACAGGGTAAAAAGATGTGCTTTGTCTGTATCCGACATGCCAATGCCACTGTCGGAAAGACGAATGACGGTATGCTTGTCCCAATAAGAGATTTGTATAAACGAAGATTTGTTGTCTGAGTACTTACAGTTGTTCTCTATCAGATTGGAGAAAGCGATGTTCAGCAGATAAAGGTTTCCCATGACGGTAATCAGACGGTCGTCATCGGCTTCTTCCTGCTCGAACAGAAGATCGATATGATACTCGGGGTGTGCCCTGAGAATGAATTCTCTTACATCGAGCAGCAATTCGTCCAGACGGATTTCCTGCATCTTGATCTGTTCTTTCTGGTAATCGGCCTTTGCCAGATTGAGCAGTCCGTCGATCAGTTTGTTCATCCGGCGGGCATCCTGCAAGACATTCTGCATGGCTTGCCTGTATTGTTCTCCTGTTCTTTCTTTCTGCAAGGCCAGGTCTAATTCTGCCATCAGGGCAGCCAGTGGGGTACGCATTTCATGCGATACATTGCTGACGAACATTTTCTGGGAATTGAACGATATTTCCAGACGCTCCAGCAGGGCATTGAACGTGGTACTGAGTTCGCCCAATTCATCTTTCTCGTTCTTCACGGGAAGGCGTTTGTGGATATGCTGCGCCGTGATGCTCTCTGCTTCTTTTACTATGTCGCGAATAGGTTTCAAGGATGCACGGGCAAGAAAATAGCCGGCAAGAAACAGTAAGGTCAGGCCCACCACAAAAAGTATCAGAAGGGTTTGCTGCAACTCATACAGATTATTATATCCGTATCCGTCGTAAGCTGCCGCGGTCACAATATAATCTTTTCCCCCGAACGAATATTCCCTGATAGCGGCCTATATAGAACTCAATTTCTTTGCGCCTCAGAATATCGTTTATCATGTTCCGGTCTTCCTTTATGATATCACTTTGTATGGCGTCGTGATAAAGCATACGGAAGTCGGTGGTATAGACCGCCACTTCTACCTCGTTGATAAACTTCCTGTTGTTGAGGTAAATGGACTGCATGGTTTGGGCATCTACCTGATTCTGAAGATACAGGTGTACCTTAGTTAAAGCCTCGCTCTTCAAATCGTGGAAAAACGTACGGCTGCGTGCCTGTTCGCTCAACAGATAAATCAGGCACATGCAAAACAAAAATACAGCTGCAGTAACGCCGGTATTCTGCCAGGTCAGTTTTGTACGTATCTTCATAATTTGTCTGTTAAAATGAATCCAACTCCCGGCTTGGTATGAATAAGCTTGACATCGAACTCCTTGTCAATTTTCTTGCGCAGGTAATTGATGTACACATCTATAAAGTTAGTACCTGTATCGAAGTGGGTATTCCATACCTTTTCTGCTATTCCTACTCTGCTGATTACCTTCTCTGCATGCTCTACCATATAGAGGAGCAGATTGTATTCTTTGGGAGAGAGCTTGATGGGAATATTCCGCCGCTTCACTTCATGCCGGTTCCGGTTGATGACCAGGTCTGCATACACTACTTCTTCGGGAGGGGCAACTACCGCCTCTCCGTTTCTCCGCAACAGAACCTTTACCCGGGCTATCAGTTCTCTGAAATCGAACGGCTTCACCATATAATCGTCGGCACCGGCATCAAACCCTTCCAGCTTATCATCGGCAGAACCCAAAGCCGTGAGCATCAGAATTGGAATCCGCTCATTCTGCTTACGAATCTCCTTGCACAACTCAAATCCGTCCAGTTTGGGTAAAATAATATCGGATATAACCAGCTGAAACGAGTAAGCCTGAAACAGCCTCAACCCCATGGCACCATCGTAGGCCACCATGGTCTGGTAACCGTTCTCCTCCAAGCCGGCCTTCAGCAAATCGGCTACCCGTTT
>ULUW01020712.1_pt1 | contig 34431 bp, 20 predicted proteins | sample 1959041 | NCBI WGS metagenome assembly ULUW01 (sample SAMEA4835775, study PRJEB28245) | human gut metagenome | biome: gut microbiome; material: fecal sample | place: Denmark | collected 2008
AAAAAAAAGTTGTGCCAGCATTTTGACACAACCTCATTTTTATAAGAAGATAGGCCCAATTTAAACTTCCCCTAGCATAACTAAAGACTATTTCTCGCCTACGAAGAATTAAATTATACTATCAACCCACTAAATACTTGTTTATCATCTGCGAACTTCGTACTTTTGCACGCTATTTTTTTAGAAAGCATACATAAATGAATAACAAGACCAAAGGTTTTATCTATGGAGCTATCGCCGCTGCAAGCTACGGCATGAATCCTCTCTTCGCACTCCCGCTTTATGCAGTTGGCATGAGCGTTGATACTGTTTTATTCTATCGCTATGCGCTTGCTGCGATCGTACTCGGTATTTTAATGAAACTGCAAGGACAGCCTTTCGCCCTCCGGAAAGCAGATATCCTTCCTTTGGTAATCATGGGGCTACTATTTTCATTTTCATCTCTGCTTTTATTTATGAGTTATAATTATATGGATGCCGGAATTGCTTCTACCATTCTATTTGTATATCCGGTAATGGTAGCTGTTATTATGGGAGTATTTTTCAAAGAGAAAATTTCCGCAATTACTGTCTTATCTATTTTACTGGCACTCTCGGGCATTGCCCTACTCTACCAGGGTGATGGGAATAAGCCACTCTCCACCATAGGAATTATCTTTGTTTTACTGTCATCCCTCTCTTATGCCATTTATATCGTAGGAGTCAACCGGTCTTCGTTAAAGACACTGCCGACCACCAAGCTTACGTTTTATGCGATACTATTCGGACTATCAGTTTATATAGTCCGCTTAAATTTCTGCACGGAATTACAGATGATACCATCCCCATTATTGTGGGCAGATGTATTGGCTTTGGCTATTCTTCCCACTGCTGTATCACTAATTTGCACAACATTAGCGATCCATTATATAGGTTCCACTCCTACCGCTATATTAGGTGCTTTGGAGCCTGTAACAGCACTATTTTTCGGAGTCCTCCTGTTTCACGAAAAACTGACTCCACGATTAATGGCCGGCATTTTAATGATTATCACTGCCGTTACCTTGATTATCCTCGGCAAGTCGCTTATAAAAAAGATGAGTATGCTGTTGCAGATAAACAAAAAATAGTATACTTTTGCTAATCAATCAACCAAATAGCAACTTTAAATATCAAAAATATGGTAGACGTAAAGACTTGCCTTGACAATGCACAAGAAAAAATGGATATGGCCATAATGTATCTGGAAGAAGCATTGGCACATATCCGCGCTGGGAAAGCGAGTACCCGACTGTTGGATGGTATCCGCGTAGACTCTTATGGAAGTATGGTAGCCCTCAGCAACGTAGCTGCTTTATCCACTCCGGATGCTCGTAGTATCACCATCAAACCATGGGACAAAAGCATGTTCCGTGTCATCGAAAAAGCCATTATCGACTCTGACCTTGGCATTATGCCTGAAAATAATGGTGAAATTATCCGTCTTGGTATCCCTCCTTTGACGGAAGAACGTCGTAAACAACTAGCCAAACAGTGTAAAGCTGAAGGCGAAACAGCCAAAGTGAGTGTACGTAACGCTCGTCGTGATGGTATCGACGCTCTGAAGAAAGCTGTAAAGGACGGACTAGCAGAAGACGAACAGAAGAATGCAGAAACCAAGCTACAAAAGATCCACGATAAGTATATCAAACAAATTGAAGATATGCTTGCCGACAAGGATAAAGAAATCATGACCGTTTAATAAACTAAAAAGATAAAGTGCACGGATTAGTAATCAAGAACACGGGTAGTTGGTATCAAGTGAAAACCGACGACGGACAATTTATTGAATGTAAAATCAAAGGTAATTTCCGGTTAAAAGGTATTCGTAGCACCAATCCCGTAGCTGTGGGAGATCGTGTTCAGATTATACTCAACCAAGAAGGTACTGCCTTTATCAATGAAATAGAAGATAGGAAGAACTACATCATTCGCCGTTCTTCCAATCTTTCTAAACAATCTCACATTCTTGCTGCCAACCTTGACCAATGTATGTTGGTAGTAACTATCAATTACCCCGAAACTTCAACCATCTTTATTGATCGTTTTCTTGCCTCTGCCGAAGCTTATCGCGTACCCGTCAAATTGGTATTCAATAAAGTGGATGCTTATGACGAAGATGAACTCCATTATCTGGATGCTCTGATTAACTTATATACTCATATCGGCTATCCTTGTTTCAAAGTATCCGCAAAGAAAGGAACCGGAGTTGACACTATTAAAAAAGAGTTAGAAGGAAAGATCACCCTTTTTTCCGGACATTCCGGAGTGGGGAAATCAACTCTTATTAACGCTATTCTACCGGGAATTGAAACGAAGACCGGTGAAATTTCAACCTATCATAATAAAGGTATGCATACGACTACCTTCTCTGAAATGTTCTCTGTCGACGGAGATGGATATATTATCGATACTCCAGGAATCAAAGGATTTGGAACATTCGATATGGAAGAGGAAGAGATCGGACATTATTTTCCTGAAATATTCAAAGTATCTGCCGATTGCAAATATGGAAATTGTACACATCGACACGAACCGGGGTGTGCTGTACGTGAAGCGGTAGAGAAACATCTTATCAGCGAATCACGCTATACTTCTTACTTGAATATGCTGGAAGATAGGGAGGAAGGAAAGTATAGGGCAGCATACTAATCAATCATTTTCCAAACACCGCTGCATATATAAAAATATTCTATCAAGATAGCACCTGATAGAATGAATAACTGATATAGTTCTTGATTATTTTGAATAACCAAGAACTATATAATGATTTTAGAACTGTGTTCCATTACCATCTGTCTTATAACGTACAGACTTTATTTTACCTAATTCTCCAGCAGGCACATGCCAACGAACAAGATAGTCTTGATCCTCACAATGATTTTTAGCCTGATTCATTCTTAAAACATAAAATTCTCCATTTTCTAAGCCTACACCCAAGTAATTACCACCTGGACACGATGTATCCAAAGCTGTCACAGGACTATCAAAATCTAACAATTTCTTAAAGCTAATATCCTCATCCAAATTGTCAATATCGTATAAATATAAACTATTTCCACTTGAAACAAATGTATAGGGATGTGATGAATCTAATCCATAACCTTCAGAATATTCCAAAACCGCTATAATACTCTTCTCATTGAATATATTTCCAAATAAAGCTGGTACTTTTCCTTCTTGCCCCTCATTCACACTAGTTTTAAAGGTACCATCACTTGTATACGCTCGCTCTATCATAAATTTTTGATAATAATAGTTACTATTCTTTTCAAAAATAGAAAAGAACCAATTGACATATGTGTTACGATTATCCCGGAAAAATCCTGTGTGGATCACATTACATTCTTTCATATTATTCAATGGAGTAAATTTTTCCGGCCATTCATCGCCTGAATAATTAGCTTCTTCTATTTTGCCAATGGTAGTAACATCTGAACTAGCCGACCAATTAGTACCGACTAAGTCTGATATAACTAGATAGCGCTTCTTATGATTATCATATAATAACAAGAAATTTCTATAGCTAGAAAAATCATCCGGTATGATACGAATATTCTTCAACGTTTCACCCTTAAACATCATTGGTTGTGAAAGAAAACGTTGAGAATGAAATAATTCATTGGTTGTTTTTCTACGTTGGTAAAGGCATCCATCTTTATCAGTCACTAAATCAAGCCATTGCATAAACATTACATCACTAATTTGAGGTACTTCACCTGAAAAAATGGTTTCAGCTCTCATTGCCTCTTTAAAAGTATAGGCATTAATATCTACTAGATCAGTTTTACAAACAGCCATTATTTGAGAACCATAACTCCCTTTACAGAAATGCTCATGAAGCTTAAACACATCATTCGGCAGTGATTTCCCATTTTCTTTTTGATACAATCCTGTCAAAAGTTCATAATCAGAAACATCGTCATAATATATTCCTTTTAAAAGACTCAGACAAGGTATTCCATCTTTCTCACTTAAGATTAAGAAACCTTCCGCCTGATAAGGTTCGCCTACTGTAAGATAAAAAGCTGTAATAAAATGAGTTCCATTCTCAATATCTTCTATATCAAGCAATACAGCTCCACTGCCCAATATATCACTTTTCCAACTTAGCGTTTCATCAGTTCCAATTATCTGATCTTTGAAAGTCCAAGTATAATTAAAATTCATATTAGGTCTTTCATTTACTATAGTCAATACAGGACGAACAGACACCATTCCTCCTATAGTTACACTCATACTGGAATTTACATTAATACTAGTACCATCTTCTTTCAAAAATTTTTCAACTTCGATCTTTGACAGATTTTTATAGTCATAGTTTCCTTTATCCTCATAACAACTAGAGCATAAAAAAGTGACACAGCATATAAATAGAAATATCTTATTTTTCATATTCTTTCAATTTTAATAAATAGGAAGATCTATCAACTCATTATCTTTATCTTTCCAACCATATTTCTCAATATCATTTTTGAACTTTACTGCTAACTCCATTATCTGATACCCTTCATATTCTGATAAATCAAGCACCTCTCCACCACAACTTTCAATGAATTTCTCATATTTAATAGGTGTCCATTCACCTAAATAATTCATTTCAATATCGCTATTCCACCAAGTTGGCTTACTGATTTGGTTATCAAAAGTAACAGATGCCGTTAGACTCTGAGCACGTGACTCACTTTCTCCTAAATAATCAGCTACGCCAAAGTTCTCATTGGGAGTCAAACGAAGTGTAACACGTACCGTTTCATTAAGCAGATGAGCTGTATTATGCAAGGTTATTTTTAATTGATCTTTCAATACTCCAGCATGAAATATCTGTTCGGTATCCAAAGTATAGTCTTCAACCTTGGCGGTTGTTTTATCCTTCACAACTTCTATAGAATACGATTTGTCCTCAATGAGTTGTATTCCAACTAATCGTACTTCAAAAAAAACATCATAATCATCTATTCCAGGGTGATGTTTAAATGTAACGAAGGTAGTATCCATATATTTATCATTCGGAATATAAAGATAATTCTTTGCAGCATCATATTGTGTCAATCCTTCCTTGCTACAAGCGCATAAAGAAAGAATGATTATACCTAATATAAATATGTATTTCCTCATATATCGTTAATATTTGGTTTGTAGTTATAAGTTTTCGTTATCCGGACGCGGCAAAACAAATTGCAACTCTGACGTCATATACTTAGAATTTGGATAGATATTGAATTTCTTAAAATAAAAAAACAATTGTCCTTCCCCTATAAATTCACGACGTGCCTCATTGACTAAAGCCTGATTAAAATCACCTGATAATCTTCCCTTCGTACAACTATGTCCCGCACGCAAAACATCCATCTCTTCAAAAGCAACATCTGTCTGTCCTTTACTATTATAATACTCAGCTCGGATATAATACATTTCCCCTAAACGAATCATAGGAATTATATCTTTCGAATAATTTGCAAGTGTTCCACTAGCCTCAACATTCTTTATACTAACCGGATAATAATTTAATGTCGTAACTAATTTTTTACGAATATCCGAATTATCATCAAATAAATCGTCTGCACTCCAAGCATTTAAATAAAGGGACATTTCACCACCATAATAAGGTTTATAAATTGTCCATAGCTGATCATTAGACAAACAGAATATTATTTCTTCATACAATTTTGTATTGCCATTACGAAGAGTGTAAGAAGGAGTAAAAGTAAAGCATTTACTTCCATAGCTATCACACAAAGCATTAATAACAATTTCTGTTTCATTGAAAGCTTCCTGATGCATACCTGCATAATTATAAACTCTTGCTAACAAAGCACAAACGGCATAATAATTCATTCTATACCCTCTGTAAGCAAAAAAGATATCATCCGCTCCTCCATTCTCTATGCGATTTATAGGACTTAATTGAACTATATTTGCTAAATCATAACTCCCTACCAACTCTTTGGCAATCTTTAAATCAGCAATTGCTTTATTAAGCACATCTTGGTTACTGGTATAAGGTTGAAATGTACATGGATAAGTTGTCACATAAGGTATATACAATTGCTTATCTTCCTCCACATTCATCATAGAAGGAGCAAATAATCGTAGTATATCCAAATGAAGGTAGGCACGCAATGCCAGCGCTTCACCTTTTATCACATTTTTCTCTATTTCTCCCTCAGCAAACTTTCCAGCAGGTTCATTGTCAATACGCTGGATTATATTATTGCAATTAGCTATATTATTATATACTTTGGACCAAATACCCTCAATGATACTTTTAACCTTCTCATCTGTATAACTATATTTTGCAGAAAGTGCATATTCACTAGACAACTCAGAAAGCATATACATATGAGCAATTACATCTAGAAATCCCCAGTTTAATTGTTGTCCATAAAGACTTGACTCAGCCATCTGTGCGTATACACCATTCAGAGCTACACGATATCCATCACCGGTCGCAAAAAGATCTGTTTCTGTTGTGGTATCTTTAGGCTCAATATTCAACCAATCGTTGCAAGAACTAAGCCCGACAAACAGAAAAATAGATATTATTAATTTATATATTTTCATTTCCTTCATAATCTATTAGAAACTTGCTTTTAATGAAAAATTAATAGTTCTTGAATATGGATAACTCAATCCTCTCTCCAACTCAACGGAGGACCAGCGTGCCAGTTCATTAGCGCCAACACCAAAACGCAACATACTTAATCCAATATGTTTGATTAACGTTGGATTGACATCATATTCCAATGCTATAGAATTAAGACTCACCCAATTATAGTCTTGCACAAAACGTGAAGTAGGCTTGGTTACCTCAACAGTTTCCCGGTTACTCACTTGAATTCTCTTGAAAGAGGCCAGATCTCCCGGTTCTTTCCAACGTTCAGTCAATACTCTTCTGTCTGCATTATCATTTGCAATATCTACACCTTCTATCTTATCAGCCAAAGTTCTATTATAACGTTGTCCTCCAAACTCATACATAAAAGTAGTGTAGAGACTAAAACGTTTCCAAGTCAAGTTTAAGCCAAAAGTCCCCTGCGCAGTAGGTTCTTCATTACCAACAACAACCTGATTAGCAGAATTCCAATATTTAGTAACAGTTCCATCCGGATTTTGGAAGAGCTCTTCTCCAGTAGCAGGATCAATGCCAAGTGATTTCATCGCCCAAATTGCATTTTGCGATACACCTTCCGAATATTTTTTATAGCTCTTTGACGCCACTTGGGTATTGGAATTAGCTGGATCACTAAAAAATGCATCTACTTTATCATTATAGGCTTTTAAACTCTCTGCAATTTTCACAATTTTATTCCTATTATGTGCCAAGTTGGCAAGGAGAGTAAGATTCCAGTCCTTTGTACGAATAAAATTGACACGTACATCCAACTCAAATCCTTTATTCTCAATTTCACCAATATTATCCATATAAGTAGTAAAACCAGAATGACTAGGGATAGTAACAGAGTTAATACAATCAACAGTTCTCTTAATATAATAACTACCTCTCAAATACAACAAACGCTTAAACAAACTGACTTCCATACCCACATCTAATGTATTGGTTGTTTCCCAAGTCAACCCTTTGTTTCCTAAAGCATATAATACAGCCCCATAACCCGTTTTGTACCATTGATCAGAAAGAATACGATATGTTGTTTTTGCATCATAAGATGCAAAATTCACCTTACCAATCTGCCCATAACTAGCACGGAGCTTCAACAAATCAAAAACATCCATGTTCGTAAAGAATTTATAATTATGTAAATTCACACCGGTACCAAAGCTCCAAAATGGAGCATATTTTCTATCAGTACCAAACTTGGATGAGCCATCCATACGAATACTAGCATCAAACAAATAAATATTATCATAACTATAATTCACCAAACCGATCAAACCCATCAGACGCGAATGTTCTTCACTCTGTGTTGGTTTACTTACAATCTCCTCTGCATAATTAGGTGAATGTAAACTACCTGAAGGAAAACCCTTATAATTAGCAGAAAGACTCTTTTCCTTACTTTCCATAATATTCATCCCAACTGAAGTATTGATATTATGTTTTCCAATGAAGCGGTTATAAGCTAAAGATGCCTGCCAATCAAGAACAAAGCTATCACCGGAACCAGTAGCCAATGTACCGGCAGAAAGATTTGTATTACTCAAAATCGGATCATTCTTCATTGAATTGGGATCAAGAAAATTTTCACTGTTACTAAACTGACGTGTAAGCCCAAGTGTGCTTTTAAACAATAAATATTTAGAAATATTCCACTGTGCACTCAAATTATTTATAACTTGTTCATAAGAAGATTTACTATAGCTACCTAAAGTTGCCTCATATAATGGGTTATAAGTAACTGTCCTATTCCCCCATCTAGTCAATTCCTTCATATACTCACCATTTTCATTCTCATAAACATCATATGGTAATTGAGTGGTATAATCAGAAAACGAACCATAAGGTGAATCTTTAGAGCTATTCACATCATACGTAAAATGATTTCGAACAACAAGATTTCCGATTGTATACTGTATATATGCACCGGCCCCCCATACATCTCGTTTGGAGCCTTTCATTACACCATCGTTTTTGTTCAAACTCAATTCCACTCCAAAACGTAATTTATCAGAACCTCCATCAACATAAAGACTATGATTCATATTAAAAGAAGTCTGTAATGGCTTACTTAACCAATATGTATCTACACCATTCTTTACATTATACAATTTTTTATTATAGAAGTCCTGAAACTTATGTTCACCTTCGTTATCAACAAAACAATTAGCTAATCTTTCAGCCTCTAATTTCTCCGCTGCATTCATCAGGTTATAATCACTCAAGTCTGGCATTTCCACCTCACCAGTTAAGCTATAAGCAACATTCAATTTCCCCGGTTTAGGAGTTACAGTTGTTATTACTACAACCCCATTAGCGGCACGTGAACCATACATAGCTGTAGCTGCAGCATCCTTCAAAATTGTAACACTTTCTATACGAGAAGGATCCATGTCATACAATTTTGTAACACTAATTTCGAAACCATCCATTATAAAAGTCGGAAGATTCGGATTGTTTTTCAAAGAGGATTTAGAAGTTACATCCACATCTAATTCTTTAATTCCAATCCCAGACTTACCACGCAAATATACTTCAGGAAGAGCATTAGGGTCAGATCCCCACATACTATTTTCCGCAATACGGAAAGATGGATCAAAAGCCTGAAGTGCAGCAATCACATTGGTTTTGGAAACCTTTTGCAATTCTTCTTTTTTAACAGTTATAGTATTTCCGGTAAAACTTTCCTTTTTCAAAGTTGCATACCCTGTTACTACAACCTCACTCACCTCATTCACATCTTCCTTCATATGAATTTGAATCTCTTTTTTCTGACTACCCTTTACTGTAACTTCCTGAGTTACCATTCCGATATAAGAGACTATCAATACGACATCTTCCCGTGGGGCACTAAGCATAAAGTTCCCATCAATGTCACCAACTGTACCTCCCTGCACACCTTTTACCCTTACATTCACACCGGGTAAGGAATGGCCTTCCGCATCTGTAACCTTACCTCTAATAACCCGGTAACTATTGTCCTCTACTTTAACAGTAACCTTAGTCTGTGCACTAGCAAAGAAAGTGTACGGAAGCATAGCTACCAATAATAAGCAGCCCATAATAAAACTTCGCTTTTTTTTCATAAATGCTGTGTTGTGTTTAGTTATATATTGTAATCCAACAAAATTTATTTTATCTATTATTTTTTACGACGATGCCACCAAGTGATGATATATCCCGCTAACAATCCTACAGGAATAATTCCCATAAATAAGATGCGAACCAAAACTAAAGCTCCCTGACCAGAAATAGACAGTTTATCGTCATACGGATGAGGACGATCATCATTTACGGGGAATTGATTATAAGACAATTCACGGAAAGCTTCGGTAATCAGCGTAAAGTTAGAAGTGCTCAAATCATTCCGATTAGTAGTCAATTCACTGTTCGCCATACAATCAGCATCACCACATACATAGATACGCTGTTCTTTATCACCTACTTGGCGAATCAAACGCACCACCAAAGGAATAGAATCAGCTTTTTCACCTGTTTCCGGATTGATTTCCGGTTTGTCATCCACAAAATCAGTTGTTTGCTGTTCATTCCAAGCCTTTGCAGTGGTAGCAAATAAGACTGAAGACTTAAAGCCGCAACTATCATTAAGTACTAATTCTACAGCCCCAGGCATAGAAAGTTTAGAGCCATATCGCCCCATTGTATAATAACCTTTATTCTCTGTTATAGCTGTTTCTGTAGGATTCACAAATAATTGATTGGGAGCATATCCCTCTGTCTCTTCCACTACAATGCCTGGCATAAATGTAATACCCAAATTTTCAACTAATGGATTCATCAATGGTTGACGCCGTGGTTCGCAAGCTATAATCATGTTACCTCCGCGAGCTATAAAACGTTGTATTTTAGCTATCTCATCCGGTGTGTATGCTTCACGTACATCTGCTATAACGATAATATCAATATTATCAGCAATATCTGTTGCCATAGAATCCACCTTCAAATCCAAAACACTCACTCCGAACCCTTGATTGATCAGAGAATATCGGAAAGTGAGATTTTTTGCAAATGCACTATAATCACGTTCACCGCCTTTGTAAATATCACGTTCACCATGTCCTGTGATAAAGGCAACCTGTGGAGACTTGACAACCATCGTTTTCAAGGCAGCCGTAATTTCAGATTCACGAGGATCACGCTGATTATCATCATAAATGCGTAAAAAAGCTTTCTGACCATTTTCACGTTCGAAAAGATAAACAAAACGATTGCCTTCTTCTTCCAGATTAATACCCTTGGAGTCTGTTACTTTCTTGATATCTTCCGGAGAAAGGAACATATTAAAATCCAAATCATAAGTATCACACAAACGCTGAGCTATTTCTTTGTCTGATAGTCCAGAGAATTGTGCATAAAGACGAGGATTATCCGTATGGTCATAATAATACACATATTCCATCTTCATTTCCGGTTTGAAACGGATATAGTCTTCAAACTTACGCATTTCCCAATTCCTGTTTTTCGGCATTCCCTTGTTGAAATTATCATCCAGCAGGTTAACGAACATCGTAAGAGTCAATCCACCGTCCAGCTTCGTCATTACTTCCTGACTTGGAGGAGTCAAAGTATTTGCCTTAGTTGCTGTTGCATCATAGTAACACATTAACTTAGGTTGGGAAGTCACATAACCGACCAATAATGTAACACACAACACACCGATATACTGCACCATCTTACTTAAACTATTGGCTGTAGTACGTTCGAACTTCAATTTCAAAACAGAAAGTGACAAGAACAGTACAACCACAATAATAAAATAGAATGCATCTTCACTACAAATCATACCGTGAAGAAACTTGTCCGAGCGTCCTGCCAAAGATAACCAATAGGTAAGATCACGAACAAAATCAATGTCCTGTCCAATATTACCCATAAAATTAAGAATAGCAAGAACAGTCAATGTTCCAACAGCCGCAACCACCTGATAAGCAGTCAAAGTAGACATAAACAAACCTATAGCTGCATAAGCACATACCAACAAAAAGATTCCAAGTATCCCGGTCAAAGCAAACGGAAAATCAAAGTTCTCCACAATACATGCACTATAGATAAAATAGGCAAACAAGATAGCAACCAGAATCAATGCATATACCAACATAGATATATATTTACCTAGAATTATCTGTATATTGGTAATAGGGGAAGAATACAGCAACTTGATGGAACCACTGCTATACTCCTTACTCATCAATCCCATTGTAAGTAATGGTATATAAAGGTACAAGTTATCCTGCATACTTGAATAAACACCACTGTATCCTAACAATAAAGCACTGGTCAGGTTATAAGGGCGGTAGTTTAGTGCCAAATAACGTAATTGATCGGAAATCAAGTCGGAAAATGTCAGTCCGGCCTGAAATGCAAATATGATAAGGATCAACCATGCAATAGGTGAACAAAAGAGAGTATTCAGTTCAGCCTTTGCTATTTTCCATATAGTTTTCATACTTAATCTTTATTTTCTAAGTTTGTGTTTACTTCTTTCCAGAAAGACGGGCAAAAATCTCATCCAAAGAAAGACGTTCTAACTGAATCTCTTCCAGTTGCCATCCATTAGCGACACTAGTAGCAATCATTTTCTCGGTTATTCCATCCGTTTCAGCTATATGAAAGCGGTAGTGACAATCCCCCAAACAATCGACAGAAGTAATACCTTTAAGCTTGACAAGTTCTTCTATTGCCGGAGCATTAACCAATGTTGCAGTGAAAGAAGTAGGAGCAACATAATTATCAAAATCATCCATACTTCCAGAGAAAACGACCTTTCCATGTTCAATCATACGAATTTCATCACAAGTAGCCTGAACTTCCGGTAAAATATGCGTGGAAAGCATTACTGCATGATCGGTAGCAAGTTCCTTAATTAAATTACGGATTTCGACAATCTGATTAGGATCAAGACCATTTGTCGGCTCATCCAGCACAACAAATTGCGGATGATGAACAATAGCCTGTGCAATGCCAATACGCTGCTGATAACCACCGGACAGATTACGCAGGAGACGTGAACGAAAATGAGTTACTCCGCAACGAGCCATAGCACGCTCTACGGCTTTCCCAATCTCCATGGGTTCCATCAGACGAAGATTTGCACAATAAGTAAGATACTCCTCAACTGTCATATCCGGATATAAAGGCGGGCGTTGAGGCAAAAAACCTATGAACTTCTTTGCCTCTACCGGATTCTCACGCAGATTGATGTTATTAATCCAGACATTTCCTTCTGTCTGATTCAAAACTCCACATATAATATTCATAGTTGTGGACTTACCGGCGCCGTTGGAACCCAACAGACCGAAAACTCCCTTACTTTTTACTTCAAGATTTATATCGCGGATAGCCCAATCTACACTATAACGGTGAGAAAGGTGCTCTACTCTGACAATAGCTTCTTCCATGATGTGTTTGTATTTTATAAGGATACTCTTTATTATCTTCTCTTTCTACGAACAAGGATCGTAATTCCGCAAGCGGCAAAGATTAGCGGCAAAAGTGCGTAGCAGCCATATCTCACCATTTTACGAGCATCACGTCCTATAGATACTGCATTATCTTCCGGATTAATCCGCTCTGTATCTAACGGATATTCATCGTAAGAAAGCCATTTAAAAGTTCCGGTAATTACTGTAAAATTATTAGATGAATAACCATTGCGGCTTTTGCTCATTTCTCCATTACTTACGCAATCCGCATCTCCTGTTATGACGATACGTTGTTCTTTATCACCAACTTTACGGTCAAGCGCCAAAATTGTAGGAATAATACCTTGCTTCTCACCCGTTTCAGGGTTATACTGCGGTTTATCATCTAAGAAGTCTGTTGTTTGCAACTCATTCCAACATAAAGAGTCTGTAACAATCACCGGAGAGGCATTGAAACCTTTAGAAGGGTCAAATACCAAACCAACAACATCAGGCATTGTGATGACAGATCTGAACTCATATGGACGGGTATAAGGTTTAAAACGCTGCGCAGCTTCTTTAGTTATATGCCCGGCAATCAATGACGGAGAATCATTCTCTTTCATTTCAACTAATGTTCCTGACATAAAAGTCACTCCCATTTGTTCAGTTATGGGATTCATTATTTCCTGACGACGGGCATCACCTAAAATGAAAAGATTTCCTCCACGAGCGATATACTTATTCAAACGATCATTTTCAACTTCATTGAAAGGCGTTTTCATATCTGCTATCACTACAATATCTATATCTTCCGGTACTTCCTGATCTTCCAAAGACAAGGTTACTACATCGAATCCCTGATTTCTCAAAGAGTAACGGAAATATTGATTCTCCGCAAATTGATTATAGTCCCGATCGCCCGTTTTATAAATATCACGCGTCTCATGACCAGTAAGAAAAGCAACTTTCGGTGATTGTACCACAAAACGTTTCAAAGCTGTAGAAATTTCGGTTTCCGACGGATGCTTTTCATTATCATTAAATAAACGCAAAATACTCTTCTGACCATTATCCCGTTCTACAACACGTATAAAGTGATTTCCTTCATTCCGCAAATCTATTTTCTCACGAATCTGTTCCGGAGTCAAAAACATATTAATATTCAAATTCAAAATGTTTGCCATTTTTTGAGCTTTTTCCTCAAGAGTATTACAGCCTTCAAGGCGGAAATCCAATTGAGAATTAGCCTCATCATAATAGTAAACATACTCCATCTTTGTATCCGGTTTGAAGCGAATATACTTTTCAAACCTCTCATAATCACTCTTCAGCTGACTTGGCAAAGCAATAGCATAATTATCATCCAGCAGATTCATGTAGCTGGTTATTTTCAAACCACCATCTATTTGCTTCATAATATCCTGACTCGTTTTCGTCAGTGTGTTACGCTTTGTTGCTGTTGAATCATGATATAATTTCAAAGTAGGTAATGTAGAAATATACCCCACCAATAAAGCAGATAAAACCACAGCACCATAAGTTCCCCATGTTTTCCCACGAGATTCTTTACGACGTCCGGCACGCAGTTTCAATACAGAAAGAGTTAAAAACAATGCAATAATTAATAAGAAGTACAACAGATCTTCACTGCAAATCAATCCGTTTATAAATTCATCCGCACGTCCGGATATAGATAACCAATATGTGACATCGCGCACAAAAGCATAATCCTGTCCAACTTCACCAACATAATTCAATGCAGCCAATACAGCCAAAGTTCCCATAGCGGCTACTACTTGATAAGAAGTAATACTGGACATAAACAAACCTATAGCCCCGTAAGCACAAATCAGCAAGTATATACCCAATATTCCGGTAAAGAGTAAGCCTAAATCGGCATTCGTAATAGTGATGCCACAAAATACCCCAACAACTAATAAGGGAAGAATCAATACTAAATTGTAAATCAACACCGACAAGTATTTACCAAAGATAATCTGGCTGTCAGTAACCGGAGATGAGAACAGCAGTTTTATAGAACCACTACTATATTCCCTACTCATCAACCCCATTGTTAACAAAGGGATATATAGATAAAGGTTACGCAGGAAGCCCGGAAAGATTCCCATCCAACCTGTAAAAATAGAGGCTGTCACATCCCAAAGAGTATATCCTAATGCTTGTCCCTGTACCTGACGATCGAACGCATTTCCAAAAGCCACACCCACCTGCACAGCAAAAATAACTAGAATAAGCCATGCCACCGGGGAACAAAATAAGGAACGCAATTCGGCAATAGCTATCCGATATGTAGTTTTCATATCAATGTTTTATTATATTTTGTGATTAATCGATTTTTATTCCTTTTCCGGACAACTGTGCAAAAACAGTATCCAATGAGTCCCGTTCAAGAATAATTTCGCTGGGGCGCCACCCTTTCTCCACGCCCATTTCCGTTATACGTCGTGTCATGCCATGATCGTTTCCATCAAAATGACAACGGAAACGAGTAGCAGTCAGCTTTTCGACTTTAAGGATACCTGGAATTTTCTCTAATTCTTCAGTTTGTGGAGGATTCTCCAGGATAGTCACCAAAGTACTGGGAGCCATGTAATTATTGAAATCACGGATAGTTCCGGAAAATACAACATTTCCATGTTCAATCATCTTAATTTCATCACAAGTGGCTTGTACTTCCGACAGGATATGAGTAGACAGCATCACTGCACGGTCTACCGCTATTTCTTTTATTAAGTGACGGATTTCGACAATCTGATTCGGATCAAGTCCGTTGGTGGGTTCGTCTAAAACAACGAAAAGCGGATTATGTACGATTGCCTGAGCAATACCGACACGCTGCTGATATCCACCAGACAAATTACTAATGAGACGTTTGCTATAGTGCATTATTCCACACTTTTCTTTCGCACAATCAACGGCAGCCCTGATACTTTTAGACTCCATGTGCCTGAGTTGTGCACAATAGACCAAGTACTCATCTACCGTAAAGTCAGCATACAAAGGAGGCTTTTGAGGAAAGAAGCCTATAAACTTCTTGGCTTCAACCGGATTTTCTCTCAAACTAATACCATTTACAAATACTTCACCCTCTGTTTGGTTCAGTACCCCACACATGATGTTCATAGTGGTTGACTTTCCTGCGCCATTAGACCCCAACAGACCAAAAACTCCTTTTTTCTTGATCTCCAGATTAATGTCCCGGATAGCCCATTGTACGCTGTAGCGATGTGAAAGGTGCTCTACCCTCACTATAGGTTCATCCATAATTTAAAAAGTTAAATACCCTAATAAAAATTAAACTCACGACAGGTTTAATTAGGCTATTATAAAAAAAGAATACGTGTTTTAACCTTGTGATGTTCTTGTTTATAAATTCCTAAAAAACTTTGCGAAATTATAAACCTTTATATTTATACGCAAATTTTTCAGGAAGACATTTTCTATGAGCGATTTGACAAAAAACGAAAGAAATGACATAAAGTCAGCATTATCTACTCTGAATTCGCAATAATAGCCTAGTATTTATTTAAAAAAGCGACATTATTCAGATACTTCAATTCTAAAAGTCAAACAGTTACAAATTCAATTTTAACCTTATTTAAACATTAAGCAAAGTTTTACGAGTTTTAATGAATTGATTCTAAAATTTAAACAGCATTTAACAGATAAAACGATCCTGTTTACTCTTTTTTCTGTTATCAAAGCCACACATACCGTTAACTTTCTTTTAATCTATCTGCTATTAAACCTTTTCTTTCAGGTGTCGTCTAATCACAAGAAGATATTATATAACGTGCTATATACTATACTAAACCATGAATAAAAAAACTAAATGGGGCATCATTATTCTTATCGGTGCCGGAATTATCGGTGGAGGAATTTACTCACAGTTACCTAAAACTAACGACGAACTGGCTGCTGCTGACAAGGTAAAAAACACCCAAAAGAATGGGAAGAAAATTCTGAACGTCAATGCCAAAGTCATAAAACCTCAACTATTAACAGACGAATACACCACTACCGGTGTACTTTTACCGGACGAGGAAGTCGATTTATCTTTTGAAACCTCCGGAAAAGTAGTCGAAATCAACTTCGAAGAAGGAACGCCCGTAAAGAAAGGTCAACTTCTTGCCAAGGTAAACGACCGGCAGTTACAGGCACAGCTACAAAGGTTGGTATCACAACTAAAATTAGCAGAGGACCGAGTATTCCGACAAGATGCCCTGCTCAAACGGGACGCAGTCAGTAAAGAAGCCTATGAACAGGTAAAAACTGACCTGGCAACTTTAAATGCTGATATAGAAATAGTGAAAGCAAACATTGCCCTGACTGAACTCCGCGCTCCGTTTGACGGAATCATTGGTCTCCGGCAAATCAGTGTCGGTTCATATGCTTCGCCGACAACCATTGTTGCCAAACTGACAAAGATTACTCCGTTGAAAGTTGAATTCTCAGTACCGGAACGCTATGCAAGCCAGATTAAGAAAGGGACGAACCTGAATTTCAGAATTGAAGGAAAACTAGATGCCTTCAGCGCAAAGGTATATGCAGTAGAGTCAACGATTGACCCTAACCTGCATCAATACACAGCACGCGCACTTTATCCCAATACCAATCGTGCCCTGCTTCCCGGTCGATACACAAGTATACAATTGAAAAAAGAAGAAATTCCAAATGCGATCGCCATCCCGACGGAAGCTATTGTACCGGAGATGGGAAAGGATAAAGTTTTCTTGTATAAATCAGGAAAAGCTGAGCCTGTAGAAGTAACAACAGGCATTCGTACGGATGCTGAAGTACAAATTGTAAGAGGACTTCAAGTAGGAGATACCATTCTTACATCAGGAACACTGCAACTTCGTCTGGGACTTCCTGTTACATTGGACAATATTGACTAATACCTGCCATGCCTTATGAATATATCTGAATTAAGTATACGCCGTCCGGTATTAGCTACGGTACTGACAATCATTATTCTCCTCTTTGGCTTCATCGGATACAGTTATCTGGGTGTCCGTGAATATCCATCAGTGGACAACCCGATCATTTCTGTCAGTTGTTCTTATCCGGGGGCCAATGCCGACGTAATTGAAAACCAGATAACCGAGCCACTGGAACAAAATATTAATGGTATACCGGGCATCCGGTCTCTATCCAGCGTCAGCCAGCAGGGACAAAGCCGTATTACAGTAGAATTTGAACTTTCAGTCGACCTGGAAACTGCAGCAAATGACGTACGTGACAAAGTTTCCCGTGCCCAACGTTATCTGCCCCGAGACTGTGACCCACCGACTGTATCAAAAGCGGATGCCGATGCGATGCCCATTTTGATGGTTGCCCTCCAAAGCGACAAACGCTCACTGCTTGAATTAAGTGAGATTGCGGACCTGACTGTCAAAGAGCAATTGCAGACAATCTCTGATGTAAGTAGTGTATCCATTTGGGGTGAAAAGCGTTATTCCATGCGCCTTTGGCTCGATCCGGTCAAGATGGCGGGATACGGTATCACTCCGATTGATGTAAAGAATGCAGTAGACAATGAGAATGTCGAACTTCCTTCGGGTAGTATTGAAGGAAACACAACTGAGCTGACAATCCGTACGTTGGGATTAATGCATACCGCCGATGAGTTCAATGATCTTATTGTAAAAGAAGACAATAACCGTATCGTCCGCTTCAGCGATATCGGACGCGCAGAACTTGGGCCTGCCGACATCAAAAGTTACATGAAAATGAACGGTGTACCCATGGTAGGTGTTGTTGTTATTCCACAGCCGGGAGCCAATCACATCGAAATTGCCGATGCTGTGTACAAACGCATGGAACAGATGAAGAAGGACCTGCCGGAAGATGTGACGTATAGCTATGGTTTTGATAATACCAAATTTATCCGGGCATCTATCAATGAGGTAAAAGAGACTGTATATGTAGCCTTTATTCTGGTTATCATCATCATCTTCCTTTTCTTACGCGACTGGCGGGTGACGCTGGTTCCGTGCATCGTAATTCCCGTATCGCTGATTGGAGCATTCTTCGTCATGTATCTTGCCGGATTCTCCATTAACGTACTTTCCATGCTTGCCATTGTGCTGGCCGTGGGACTGGTGGTGGATGACGCCATCGTAATGACGGAGAACATCTATATCCGTATTGAAAAAGGAATGAGTCCGAAAGAAGCGGGAATAGAAGGAGCCAAAGAGATCTTCTTTGCCGTTATTTCAACGACCATCACACTGGTTGCAGTATTCTTCCCGATTGTCTTTATGCAAGGTATGACAGGACGTTTGTTCCGGGAATTCAGTATTGTAATTTCGGGTTCTGTCATTATCTCTTCATTTGCGGCACTGACCTTCACACCGATGCTGGCCACAAAGTTACTCATCAAACGTGAGAAACAAAACTGGTTCTACACTAAAACAGAACCGTTTTTTGAAGGGATGAACCGATGGTACAGCCGTTCGCTCGCTGCTTTTTTGCGCAAGCGCTGGCTGGCACTTCCGTTCACTTTTATAACCATCTGCCTGATCGGCTTCTTATGGAATGCTATTCCGGCAGAAATGGCACCGCTTGAAGACCGGTCGCAAATCTCTATCAACACCCGAGGTGCGGAGGGTGTCACTTATGAATATATCCGGGACTATACCGAAGATATCAACCAGCTTGTAGATTCTATTCTGCCGGATGCGGAAGCGGTGACAGCACGTGTATCCAGTGGTAGCGGAAACGTACGCATTACACTGAAAGACATGAAAGACCGTGACTACACGCAGATGGAAGTTGCGGAAAAGATATCAAAGGCAGTTCAGAAAAAGACCATGGCACGCTCGTTCGTACAACAGCAGTCTTCTTTCGGCGGACGCCGGGGAAGTATGCCTGTCCAATACGTACTTCAGGCTACCAATCTTGAAAAACTGCAGGAGGTATTACCGCAGTTCATGGCCAAAGTATATGAGAATCCGGTTTTCCAAATGGCAGACGTAGACTTGAAGTTCAGCAAACCGGAAGCCCGCATCAAGATCAACCGTGACAAAGCAAGTGTAATGGGAGTCAGTACCAAAAACATCGCCCAAACGCTGCAATACGGATTGAGCGGCCAACGTATGGGATATTTCTATATGAACGGAAAGCAGTATGAAATTTTGGGTGAAATCAACCGCCAGCAACGAAACAAGCCTGCCGATCTGAAAGCTATCTACATCCGCAGCAGCAATGGAGATATGATACAACTGGATAATCTGATTGAGCTGGAAAACGGTATCGCTCCACCCAAACTGTACCGCTACAACCGATTTGTATCAGCCACAATTTCCGCCGGACTGGCTGACGGAAAGACCATCGGACAAGGACTGGATGAAATGGACAAGATTGCCAAAGAAACATTGGATGATACTTTCCGTACCGCATTATCCGGAGACTCCAAGGAATACCGTGAAAGTTCTTCGAGCCTGATGTTTGCCTTTATTTTGGCTATCCTTCTGATTTATCTGATCCTGGCAGCACAGTTTGAAAGTTTCAAGGACCCGTTAATAATCATGTTAACAGTGCCTTTGGCTATCGCCGGAGCCTTGGTATTCATGTATTTCGGAGATATCACAATGAATATTTTCAGTCAGATCGGTATTATCATGCTGATTGGTCTCGTGGCTAAAAACGGTATCCTGATCGTGGAATTCGCCAATCAGAAACAAGAAGCAGGCGAGGATAAAATGAGCGCCATCAAAGATGCCGCATTACAGCGTCTGCGCCCGATTCTAATGACAAGTGCTTCTACTGTACTGGGACTTATTCCATTGGCATTTGCCAGCGGAGAAGGCGCCAATCAGCGCATCGCCATGGGTACAGCTGTAGTAGGTGGTATGGTTGTTTCCACACTGCTTACTATGTATATCGTGCCGGCCATCTACAGTTATATTTCGACTAACCGAATCAAAATAACAAAAGAATGAAACAGAAAAGTATTTGCATGAAACAAATCATATACATAGTTACCACATGTGTCTTCATATCAGTTTCTCCAGTGAAGGCACAGCGAATCTATTCCTTAAAAGACTGTCTGGAAGAAGGGCTGCAAAACAATTATTCTCTGCGCATCGTCCATAACGAAGAACAGATCAGCAAGAATAACGCGACACTCGGAAATGCAGGTTATCTGCCTACTTTGGACTTTTCTGCCGGATATACCGGAAACCTGGACAACATCGAGACGAAAGCCCGTGCCACCGGAGAGGTCACCAAAAATAATGGAGTCTACGACCAGACAGTTAACGTCGGCCTCAACCTCAACTGGACCATCTTCGACGGATTCAATATCAGCACTACGTACAAGCAACTAAAGGAACTGGAACGGCAGGGCGAAATCAATACCCGCATTGCCATTGAAGACTTCATCGCCGATCTTGCCTCGGAATACTACAACTTCATCCAGCAAAAGATCCGTTTGAAGAACTTTCATTATGCGATGTCACTTTCCAAAGAACGCTTGCGTATAGCAGAAGCGAGCCATCTTGTCGGTAAATTCTCAGGTCTGGATTATCAGCAAGCCAAAGTGGACTTCAATGCGGACAGTGCCCAATACATCAAGCAACAGGAATTGCTGCACTCCTCACGCATCCAACTTAATGAATTGATGGCTAACAATAATGTAAATCAGATTATCGTCATCAAAGATTCTACCATTGACGTACACAGTGACTTACTGTTCGACGATTTATGGAATGCTACCTTATCCACCAATGCTTCTTTGCTGAAAGCCGACCAGAACACCGTACTGGCACAGCTGGATTACAAAAAGATCAACTCCCGCAACTATCCATACCTCAAACTGAATACCGGCTATGGATACACCTTTAATAAGTATGATATCAATGCAAATAGCAGAAGAGGCAACTTAGGCTTTAATGCCGGAGTTACTGTCGGTTTTAATATCTTCGACGGCAACCGCCGCCGTGAAAAGCGCAACGCAACCCTTGCCTTCAAGAATCGTCGTCTGGAACGACAGGAATTGGAGTTAGCCCTTCGTTCCGATCTCAGCAACTTGTGGCAAGCATACCGTAATAATCTTCAGCTGCTGAATCTGGAACGGCAGAATCTTGTGACTGCCAAAGACAATCATGATATCGCCATGGACCGTTATATACAGGGAGACCTTTCCGGTTTTGAAGTACGCGAGGCACAAAAGAGTCTGCTGGATGCCGAAGAACGTATTCTCTCGGCAGAATACAACACCAAACTTTGCGAAATCTCACTACTGCAAATCAGCGGAAAAATCACCAAATATCTGGAGCAATAAAACATTGATTCTCCTGTTTTCATTGGGCTAATCATCTGATAAAAGCGATTAGCCCAATTTTTATGCCATTAAGAACAGATATTACCCTTCATTCCCGACCTTTTCTTCTACATTTGCACACACCATAACATTCACTTAACAATAGAAGTCATGAGACAAACAGCCTTTTTCTTTCTGTTACTTTTCATTCAGACCGGAGTTTCAGCCCAAGCAACAGATTACAGGAAACAACAGAATTACAAAGAATGGGTACACCTCGCTCCCAAGTTCAATGATGCCTTTTTCCGGACAGAAGAAGCACAACGCATCGGAGACAATGTATTATTGTATCAGCAAGTCACGGGAGGCTGGCCCAAAAACATTTACATGCCGGCAGAACTGACAGAGCAGGAATACACCAAAGCATGGAATGCGAAAGGAGACGTCAACCAAAGTACCATTGACAACAACGCCACGACAACTGAAATCCAATATCTGGCCCGTCTTTATCAAGCTACACAAAAAGAGAAATACAAAGAAGGAGTACTGAAAGGCATCCAATATCTACTCAAAGCGCAATATGACAACGGCGGATGGCCTCAGTTCTACCCGCGTCCTACAGGATACTATGTCCAAATCACATACAATGACAACGCAATGGTCAGAGTCATGCAGCAGTTACGGGAAATCTACGAAAAGCAGTCTCCTTATACTTTCATCCCCGATGAAACCTGCCAGCAAGCACGTAAAGCCTTTGACAAAGGAATAGAATGTATCCTCCGGACACAGGTTCGCCAAAACGGGGACCTGACAGTATGGTGTGCACAGCATGACCGCATCACACTGGAGCCCTGCAAGGCACGTGCATACGAGTTACCTTCATTGAGCGGACAAGAATCCGACAATATCGTGCTTTTGCTCATGTCTCTCCCCCATCCATCGGAAAAAGTAATTGAATCGATAGAATCAGCCGTCAAATGGTTCAAGAAATCCGAAATAAAAGGAATACAAAAAGAATACTTCACCAACAGTGACGGAAAAAGAGATTACCGGATGATCCCTTGCGAAGATTGCCCCATACTATGGGCACGTTTTTATGAACTGGATACTAATCGTCCTTTCTTCTCCGACCGCGACGGAATTAAGAAATATGACATATCGGAAATCGGACATGAACGCCGGAACGGATATAGCTGGTACAACAAAGATGGCAGCAAAGTACTGGCAAAATATGAGAAATGGAAGAAGGAATTAAATAAAAAATAATATCGGAAGAAACGATAAGAGGGGGATGTCAAAAGTCAATAGTAATTAAACTCTCCTCCTTCAGGAAGGAGGATAATCCAGTTACTATTAACCTTTGATAACCTCTCATCTATTTCTATTTTCTATAACTTATTATCCTACTATATATTTAGCAACCTTTCCTGCACGATAGATCAGCCATACCAATCCCCATGAAACGGCGAAAGCAAGAATAGCGGCTACAGGTATCTGCAAACCAATCGGCATATTAATAGCTCTCATCAGCACGACCGACGGCCCTGTAAAGAAATAATGTATCATATAAATACCGAATCCGCATACAGTGAGATTCGCCAATGCCTTTTTCATTCTTTCCGAGTTCACTTTTACTTTCTTTGCCAGCATAAACACAGGTATCGTCATCATTACAACATTAAGAGAACAATAGGTAAAGAAGAGTTCCAGCATCTCATCCGTATATTCCGGCAATGCGGTTATATGCCTGAAACCTAAGAATGTCACCGCATAACCGACTGCAAACATCGGAATGCCAATCGCCAACGTTTTCTTCAAGCTCCATTCCAGATTTTTCAGATAATGCCCCAACAACAGATAGCCATTGAAACCGGCAAAAGCATACAGCATTCCAAAAGAGTTCCATGAACAGGTTCCCCATAAATAATTAGAAACAAACTGATAATAATAAGGAAGCAGCAAAGTTACCCCCCAAGCCAGCAGAAACATCAGTTTGGCACGTTCCGAAGCCTTCTCTACCCAAGCTGAGAAAACCGGCAAATACAGATACAGCCCGATAAGCAGATAAATATACCACATATGCACGGCTAAAATGGAGAAGTTGAACGGAATCATCAAAATATATTTCAAAGATACAGAGAATGATTGCTGCATCACTTCCTCTCCCGCATACGGGAAGAAATCAAGAATAATCTGAGGATTCAGTCCCAACAGGCCTGTAATCCAAGGGAACAGATTATATAGCACCGACCATATCAGGAACGGATAAAAGACACGGGGAATACGTTTCTTGTAAAAAGTAGAAGTATCACCTCTTACAGGCAGAAGCAATGCACCGGTAATCATCACAAACAGAGGCACGCACGGACGCAGTACAGATCCGTAGATAGCACCCCAAAGTTTTATTTCTCCGATATTCGGAGCCGTACCGGGATAAAAATTAAACGGATCGGTGCAATGACAGCAGACAACTGTAAACATCGCAATAAAACGAACGACATCCAGCCAAACAATATGCTGGTTCTTTTGATTGGATAAATTCATCACTAGTGGTTTCATGGTGTTTTAATTATTAGATAAGCAAGTTTATAAAAAAAGGGATGCCCATACGAAAACTGACAGGTATCCCTAAAATGAATGTTTATGTAATCAACCGCAAGAATTACTTGCTATTACTTATTACTTGTTACTTATTATTTGGCACAACGTGGTTTAATCTGTTTGAAGAAGTCATTTCCTTTGTCATCTACCAAAATAAATGCCGGGAAATCTTCTACTTCTATTTTCCAGATAGCTTCCATACCCAATTCCGGATATTCAACACATTCAATGCTCTTGATATTATTCTGAGCTAGGATTGCAGCCGGTCCGCCGATAGACCCCAGATAGAAGCCGCCATATTTCTGACAAGCATCTGTAACCTGCTGGCTACGGTTACCTTTCGCCAGCATAACCATACTGCCACCATGACTCTGGAACAACTCAACATATGAGTCCATACGTCCGGCAGTTGTCGGTCCCATTGAACCGCAAGCCATACCAGCCGGAGTTTTGGCCGGACCGGCATAATAGATAGGATGATCCTTGATATACTGAGGCAAATCTTCTCCACGATCCAAACGCTCTTTCAGTTTAGCATGAGCAATATCACGACCAACAATGATTGTACCGCTCAGTGACAAACGAGTGGATACGGGATATTTAGTCAGTTCTTTCAAAATTTCAGCCATCGGACGGTTCAGATCGATTTTCACTACATCACCTTCACCAGCCTGGCGCAATTCAGCCGGAATCAGACTGCCCGGATTTGAATCTAGTTTCTCAATCCAGATACCTTCTTTATTGATTTTACATTTGATATTACGATCCGCAGAACAAGATACGCCCAAACCTACCGGGCAAGAGGCGCCGTGACGAGGCAGACGAATAATACGGACATCATGCGCCAGATATTTACCACCGAATTGTGCGCCCAATCCAATCTTGTGAGCTTCTTCCAGCACTTGTTTTTCCAGCTCAATATCACGGAAAGCACGACCATACTCATTTCCTGTAGTCGGCAGATTATCGTAAAAGTGAGTGGAAGCCAGTTTCACAGTCAGCAGATTCTTCTCGGCAGAAGTACCGCCGATAACGAAAGCAATGTGATAAGGAGGACAAGCAGCTGTTCCCAAAGTCTTCATCTTTTCAACCAGGAACGGAACCAGTGTACCGGGATTCAGAATTGCTTTTGTTTCCTGATACAAATATGTTTTATTGGCAGAACCGCCACCTTTAGTAACACAGAGGAATTCGTATTCCATTCCTTCAGTAGCTTCGATGTCAATCTGTGCAGGCAGGTTACATTGTGTATTCACCTCATCATACATATTGAGAGGCGCATTCTGAGAGTAACGCAGATTCTCTTCAGTATATGTTTTATAAACACCCAGTGACAGAGCTTCTTCATCCGTATAGCCAGTCCATACCTGCTGTCCTTTCTCACCGTGGATAATAGCGGTACCGGTATCCTGGCAGAATGGAAGTACCCCTTTGGCTGCCACTTCTGCATTACGCAGGAAAGTCAATGCTACGTACTTATCGTTCTCACTAGCTTCCGGATCACTCAGAATCTTAGCAACCTGTTCATTGTGCGAACGACGAAGCATAAATGACACATCACGAAAAGCAGCATTAGCCATCGCAGTCAAACCTTCTTTCTCAATTTTCAGGATAGGATGTCCTTCAAACTCGCTTACCGATACATAGTCTTTTGTAAGCAGATAATACTCAGTTGTATCTTTTCCCTTTTCAAACATGGGCTGATACTTAAACGGAGGTGTTGCCATAATCTCTTTTTTTATTACGTAATGTTAGTTAGTGAGGCAAAGGTAGCAATTAAGAATGAAGAATGATGAATGATGAATGAAGAATTAAGAATGAATAACGGAGAAAGGAACAATGCCCACTGCAACAAGAATAGTTTCTTGTTACAGTGAGAATTTATTCTCACCGTGATGAGTTTTTTTTCTCATTGCGATAAGAAAATTTTCTCATCAAGGTGAGATTTTTTTCTCATCAAGATGAAAACTAGCCGAGAACTCTGTACAACAAAAGCTATTATAAATGAATGAATTAAAGAATAAGCCAGCTTTATCATTTAGTCTTGAATGGACTCAATTCTTTTGATCAGTTCATTTCCAAGGGCCGTTTTATCTTCGATATGTTTTAATACCGCTGTAACAAATGTGTTACTTTCAAAGTCACCGCGTACTTGTTCAAAGTCCTGCTTCATTTCATCATGAGACCCATCCGCCCCGAATCCTGTCATTGAAGACAATGAGAACTCTTTACGGGCATCATCATATACCATTTTATCGAGACCCACTACTGCCTCCTTCCATGTTTTCACGATACAGATTATGTCCTGCGCTGTTATCTCATCCGGATTCAAGCCATAAAACTCCTGAATTTTGTTATAAGCCCAAGTCCACTCATACGTATAGTAATTCTCGTGCATTTCCGCAAAGCTGGCATTAATGGATTTCAATCGGTTGACTGAACCATTCTCGATACCATCGAGCAGGCGGTCTATTTCACTTTTAGGAGCGATCAGTCCGGACATATCCACCCATTCACCAGTTCCGATTTCCGTATCCGGTTTCAGACGCTGGCGTATCTCTTCATTACTTTGGAAATTAATACCCTCCAAGCGCTTTATGATTGAATTCCCCAAAAACTTATGAATAGCAATTTCATAAAAACGAATGCCGTTGTTCAGAGAAGAATTTTTAATCTTTGCACTTTGGAAAGAATAGATTTCAGATGTTTCCCCGGATACCCGTTTAAGATCCTTCAGAATAGAGCGTCCTTTGAACATTTTCTGAATAGTATATGGACTCAGAAGATTATAATTGATATAATCCAGGCGATTCGGATCTTTCCGCTTATCACGTTTCGGCCACTTCTGAGCATCGCGAATGGTACCTACACTTCTCAGATTCACTCCCGGAACCAAATAAGTCGTATTTCGTTGCTCAATCAGATAAGAGAAAGGAAGGTTAGAAGTATCGGCATGATTAACGTGTCGTCCCATTACCAGAGAGAAAGCTCCGACACGTGCCGGCCATAAGATATACGAGTCTGAAGTCGTTTTAGCCCCTCTTTCCATTGTTCCTTGATGGATAGGTCCCAATTTATACATGTGGTTACTCTGATTGGAGCCCGATCCCGCGTTCATAAACGAGAACATTCCGGCAATCAATAAAGTCGATTTGTGGTGAGTCACTGTAAAAGGTCCTGCAAAGATAGCACATGCTTCTCCATTCTCTCCCTGACAGTTACTAAAGAACAAGGAATCGGAAGCTGAGTAGTTATGCCCCAACTTACATGCCTGACCAACAAAACAACGGGTCAACATTGTACCGTCATCCACTTCAGAACCAGAAGAAATAATGAAATCATCACATATTACTCCATGTCCGATGTGTACAGGTGCTGTTACATTACTGTTTACACTACCGTTTGATAAACGACAAGTACCACAGATATGGCAATAATCACCGATTCTCACATTCTTGATAGATCCCGTATTAAGGATCATCACATGGTCGCCTATACTGCCTGTAGCAGAAGCATGTTTATTGGAATAATAATCAGCAATCGCTTTCATGCGATTAATCAGTTCCGGGCGGTGGCGATATAAGGCCAGTATGTACGCTTGGTGTGCCGACAGCTTATCATTAATCAGCACTTCACGCCCCCCCGTTTCATTGAGCACTGTTGCTTCTACCCCATTACCAAAGGTGCTCAGCCCATCTACTAAAATGATATCTACATTTTCAATGAAGGTATCATTTCCAATTTCATAATTAGCAATGTAGTTTTGAATGTTTTCAATGCAGCAGTTATCCCCTACTACTACATTGTGCAGAGTGACATGACGGAGTCCCGAGTGTTTCCTGATTCCTCCGGGCAGCGTAAATTCGGCATCAAATACGCCTAATTTCACTTCACCCGAAAAACGAGTATGGTGAACATACTCACAGTTAAAGCCCTCAGCAACCGAAACATTCCCCCAATCATCAGCCAGACACGACTGGCTCTTCAACTGAAGCACTTCGTCTTCAGTCAGTTTACGATAGTCTTTCATATAGATAAAAAATAGATATGTACCGCCTCCCCCAATCAGTAAGCGGTACATTGATTATTATTCTTCCTCTTCGTAAGTCTGATAAAGAAAATCGTTATAGGGATACTTTTGAACATGCAATTCTTTCACTCGCTGATAAACCACATCTTTCAGTTCGTCTATATTGATTCGTTCGCGGGCGGAAATAAAGAGGCAGTTGTCCTCCATCTTTGCCATCCACGTCTTCATCAGTTCTTCGAGTGTTAAGTTTTCCTTTGTTCGGGGGGTAAGGTCGTCCGGCGCTTTCTCCACGTAGGTATAAGCGTCTATTTTATTAAATATAAGTATCATGGGTTTGCCGCCGCCGCCAATGTCGGCCAGTGTCCTGTTCACCACTTCAATCTGTTCTTCAAATCCGGGATGAGAGATATCGACTACATGTAACAATAAATCTGCTTCTCGCACCTCATCCAAAGTCGATTTGAATGAATCCACCAGATCGGTAGGCAATTTACGGATAAATCCGACTGTATCAGATAAGAGAAACGGCAGGTTATCGATGATCACTTTACGTACCGTTGTATCCAGTGTAGCAAAAAGCTTGTTTTCTGCAAAAACTTCGCTCTTTGACAGTAAGTTCATGATTGTCGATTTTCCAACGTTGGTATAGCCAACCAGTGCGACACGGATCATACGTCCTCGATTTTTACGCTGGGTAGCTTTCTGTTTATCAATTTCAGCCAGACGTTCTTTCAGCAATGACATACGGTTCAAGATGATACGGCGGTCCATTTCGAGCTGCGTTTCACCCGGTCCGCGAAGTCCCACAGAGCCTCCTTTACCGCTTCCGCTACCTGATCCACCACCTTGGCGTTCCAAGTGAGTCCAAAGCCGTTGCAGACGTGGCAACATATATTTATATTGAGCCAGCTCCACCTGCGTCTTCGCATTGGCAGTCTGAGCGCGCATCGCAAATATATCGAGAATCAATGAAGTACGGTCCAGTATCTTCACTTTCAGTTCGGCTTCAATATTACGTATTTGTTTCGCGGAAAGTTCATCATCAAAGATAACCATTCCTACTTCACGTTCTTCTTCCTCTTCCGTTCGTATATATTGTCTGATCTCTTCCAATTTCCCTTTTCCGACATAAGTTACCGAATTGGCAGTCGGCAATTTCTGTGTAAATCGTTTTACTACTTCCGCCCCAGCCGTCTCAGCAAGGAAAGCCAATTCATCGAGATACTCGTTTGTTTTCCGCTCATCCTGCGTCTGGGTAATGAGTCCGACAAGTACTGCTGTTTCTACTTTGGCTTCGGATATTATAAATTCTTTCATTCTTTTCTTCTGATATATAAATCTAAATATGGTCGCAAATATAACAAAAAAAAAGAGGACAATGTTGTATTGTCCTCTTTTTCGTAACCATTTATAATAATTCGATTATAAATCAAACCATAATTTTTCCCAGATCTTCGGAGATTCTTTCGGAGCATTGATATTAGCCGTCATCTCTTCGGGGCTATATTCCCATCTTCTGATCAGTTCTTTTGAAGTTGCATCTTCCGGTACTTGCAAAGTTGGAACTTCATTGCCTGCAGTTCCGGAACGCCTCCACTGCACGAACTCCTCGAACGGACGGTCCATCAAATCAATCCACTGTTGCATATGAATCTCATATAATGCATTCTCCGGAGTCACTGTTGTCAATTCCGGCAAACCTGTAACATATGTATCAATATCGTTTTCAGCTACTCCATAGAATGCACATGCTTCCCGAACGCCTTTCTTGTACAATTCATTAGCCTTCGACAGATTCTGAGCAACTCCCAAACCGCGAGCATAAGCTTCCGCTTCCAGAAGCAGCTGTTCCTGACAAGAGTAAATCAGCTCCGGCGCATCTTTCCTGAAAAGATAGCTGCTCACAACAGATGATAACATATTATCCTTGTCATCTGTCTCAGCAGGCTCACGGTTGCCTAACCCTCTGTACACACCATCGGCACCCGGCTCAAAATAACAAGGAATACGGGGGTCATTGCGTTCCTGCATCGGCTTCAGCATATAATTGCTGGCAAAAAACAAAATCTGCGTACCACCGACCAACTCTATAAGTTCATATTTAGGATTCTGATTGCCCGGGTCTGTAGAATAAGGGAATACCAAATTATCTGATGCTGATGAAACCATTCCTCCAGCCTGCAACATCGTACCAATAGCAGTAGCCTTAGAAGGATCTTTGTCTACCATGACCATCAGTGTCCTGAACTTTAACGATTTTGCCAGAGTCATCCATTTGTTCATGTCACCTTTATAATAGATATCGTACTCATCAATCGCATTAGCATCATTCAGATCCATTACCTGCAATGCCTCATCAAGCAACGACAGAACACCATTCAGCACACTTTCCTGAGAATCAAACTTCGGATATTTGATTGTTCCGTTCCATGACTCGGTGAAAGGTATGTCTCCCCATAACATGGTTGCTTCATACATATGTTCAGCCAGCAGAATCTTACATTGTGCAATAGCATTGTGATTCACCGGATCTGATTCTTCTGCATTTTTAATAGCCAGCATCAAATTGTTGCCACCAACAGAATAATAATGTTTCCACACGTTTCCTGTGCTGTAGGGAGAAATGGTATATACTGATTCATCCCATCCACCATAATCAAGTCCACCGTCAACCTGACACTGTGAACTCATAGATAAAGGAATATAGAAGTCACCACCTGTTCGTGTTCCGGCCCAGTTTACAGCTGCATAGTTAAATAAATATCCGGGATCAACTTTCTCGGCAGTATTGGGGTCATGGTTAATATCAAGCCAGTCGCTGCATGAGGTAAACAGCCCACATGTCAAAGCGCTTAATGCATATACTAATATTTTCTTTTTCATAATCATCTTCGTTTAATTCTTACAATGTTAATCTGAGATTAAATCCGAAACTTCTGGTAGAAGGAATGCTGTTAAACTCTACACCACCTCCGATTTGAGAGGGACCAAAAAAGTTTGCTTCCGGATCAATATGCGGCACATGGTCTTTGATGATCCATAAATTACGTGCCTCGAAGCCTAAATCCAATGATTTAACAAAGAAACTCTTGAACCATTTACGTGGGAAACTATAAGACAGTTGTACCTCTCTAAGTTTCACGAATGATGCATTATAGATATTTCCTTCATTATTACTAGAATTGGACACATGTTGCCAGTAATCCTGCATACTCTTCACCGGCACATCATTAGGTCTGTAGGTTCCGTCATCCTGAAGGATTACGCCCGGTTCGATAAAAGAAGCATCTTCACGATGAGCTACTGTTTCTGCAGCCAAACCGCTGCTTCTTAAATTAGCAACAGTTTCTGAATACAAAGACCCTCCATGACGAATATCAATCAAGAAACTGAAGGTCAATCCTTTATAAGTAAGTGTGTTATTAATACCCATTGTAAAATCAGGATAAACATCTCCCAGGCGTACGTTATTGACAGTTTCTCTCAAACCTGTCTTAGAATTGATCACATAATTGCCTTGATCATCACGCTTCCAGGCAGTACCGTACAAACCGAACGAATCACCTTTCGCAGCCTTAATCTGCAGACCACTCAATCCGCTTGTTAATGTATATTCATCAAGTCCTTCGGCCAATTCTTCCACAGTCTGCTTATTAGAAGCAAACGTTGCATCCAGATCCCATTTAAAGTTACGTGTTTCTACAGGTGTCAAACCCAGAGTTACTTCGACACCTTTATTGGCAATCTTTCCGGCATTGATATTATTAGCAAAGTAACCTGTTGATAACGGGACATCAATACTTACAATCTGATTCTTTGTAATGTTACTATAGTAAGTCATATCCAAACGAATCTTTCCACCGAAGAAACGTAAATCAGCTCCGACTTCGAATGAACTTTGATTCTGAGGTTTCAGATTTTCATTCGGCAATACACGAGGGCCGGTAAAACCAACCAGTCCCATATGTGGGAAAGTATTAACATTGCCCAAATATTGCAAGAAATAAGTACTGGCAGGAGTATATTTAAATGCTAAATTATATGGGTCTTCATCACTACCCACATTCGCATAGCTTAAACGAACCTTACCATAATTCAGAATGTCTTTATTCTCCATCAACTCTGTGAAAATGAAACTACCGCTGATAGACGGATAAAAATAAGAACGATTATTGACAGGCAAAGTAGACGACCAGTCATTACGTCCTGTTACATTAACGAAAAGCATATCTTTATATCCCAAGCTAATATCTCCATACAAACCCACAAGACGTTTCTTTTCATAATAATTCACCGGAGTAGTAGACTTTGCATTAGTGTATGTATATAACTCGTCAACTACGAGATTCTGAGCTTGTACATTCTCATTTTTCCATTCTTCCTGATAGAGATTGTGACCTATCATAGCCTTAAAATGATAATCATTGGCAAAAGTCTTCTCATAGGAAACCATTAAGTCATTATTTATAATTCTTTTATACAAATTCCAAGTCTGGAATTTACCGTTCAAGGCTCCTACAGTACCTTTTGCATAAACTTTACGTCTTCCTTCTGTATAGAAATCCGTTCCGGCATTATTAGTAATAGTCAATCCTTCAATCGGTTTATAAGTCAATGTGATATTGCCGATCATACGATCCAGATTATTGGTAAACTTATTCTTATTAATAATCCAGTACGGATTATTACTTTTACCTTCCGGGTCTAGCGTAATCTGTTTACCATTTTCATCAATCCAATTCTGCTTGATGTCATGAATATCAATGGTTCTTGGCAATCCATTGATCAATGGAATCAACAAGTTACTATCATTTGCTCCCTGTGCCGGACGACCTTCTGAATCAGAACGTATGTATTGAGCAGAAATACGTCCTGTAAAGTTATTCGTAAAGTTCATACCTGCATTCACAGAAAAAGCATATTTATTATAGTCAGAACCAGGTACAACACCCGTCTGGTTGGTAGAGGTAAAACTCAAACGGAAATCAGCTTTTTCACCACCTCCGGCTACTGATACATTATTAATATAACTCATTCCGGTTTCATAGAAATCCTTCACATTATCAGGATTTGCCTTCAAAGTCACTTTATCTCCTTTATAATCTGTAAATTGCTGATCTTGTACCGACGAAATCTTCGGTCCCCATCCATTCAACATCTTTACATTATACACTCCGTAACTACCCTGTGCATACTCATTCTGGAAATCAGGCAATTTGAGTACATTTTCAAATCGTGTTGAGGAATTCACCGTAACAAAGACCGGTGAGTTCTTTTTTCCTTTCTTTGTGGTAATAACAATTGCACCATCCTTTGCACGCGCTCCATACAATGCGGTTGCAGCTGCACCCTTCAATACGTTGATAGATTCAATATCGTCAGAGTTGATGTCTCCTGCGCGGTTACCCACATCGACTATACCATTGGTTCTGTCAGGATTGTAAGAACC
>ULUW01057427.1_pt1 | contig 33127 bp, 29 predicted proteins | sample 1959041 | NCBI WGS metagenome assembly ULUW01 (sample SAMEA4835775, study PRJEB28245) | human gut metagenome | biome: gut microbiome; material: fecal sample | place: Denmark | collected 2008
CATTTCTCCTTAATTTTCAGTTCGTTCACAGTAGACCACAAACCGCTGCCGCCCGTCGCCGGCGTGGGGGTGGCAGGTCAGCCGCGTCGCAGTTCTTGTCAACTTTCAGGCTTCTTTACCTCACAGGAGCGGTGGTTTGAATCGCCGCCCGCTGAAATGTTACCGGGTTTATCTGGAAACATTTCAGCAGAGCTATTGATTTTTATCTCACGGTGCCGTATACTATCCATTGAAATGTAGCATGATAATACCAGCAAGTTTTCAATGGAGGTTGGGCTATGGAAATAAAACGAGATCGCTATTTGAAAAAAATCATCTCCTTCATGTGGGATGGTCAGGTGAAGGTGATCACTGGCATCCGCAGATGCGGCAAGTCCTTTCTGCTTCGCAATCTGTTCAAGAGTTACCTTCTCGGTGAGGGTGTTACCGAAGATCATATTCTGTCCTTTGAGTTGGACTTGACCCGTGATATTCGCTATCGCAATCCGTTGGAGCTTGCGGCTCATGTCCGGGAGATCGTAGAACACAGTACAGACCAATATTATCTCTTTGTAGACGAGATTCAGATGTCCGACGAAGTTCCGAATCCCTATAATCCGGACGGAAAGAAGATTACCTTCTACGACGCGCTCAACGATTTGAAGTCCTTGTCCAACTTGGACATTTATGTGACCGGAAGCAACTCCAAAATGCTGTCCTCCGATATACTGACTGAGTTCCGGGGACGGAGCGATGAGATCCGTGTGCATCCGCTTTCCTTTGCCGAATACTATTCAGCCGTAGGCGGTGATAAGCAGGATGCCTTTGAGGACTATGCCTTCTACGGCGGTATGCCGCTGATCCTGTCCCGTCCCACGGATGCCGCGAAAATGGCTTATCTGAAATCGCTGTTTTCTGAGGTCTATCTGAAGGACATTGTAGAGCGGAAGAAGATTAAGCGTGAGGATGTGCTGTCCGCGATTCTTGATCTGCTGTGTTCGTCTATCGGCTCTCTGACCAACCCAACGAAGGTTGCTGCCGCCATCAACACAGTGCAGAAGCGTAGCGGTGAAAATGTCGTTGCCTTGAACACCGTGAAAACCTACATGGATCACTTATCGGATTCCTTCCTTTTCACCGAATGCAAACGCTGGGATGTCAAGGGCAAGAGCTATTTTGACTATCCCAACAAATACTACTGTGAGGACATTGGACTGAGAAATGCCCGTATCGGCTTCCGCCAGCAGGAAATGACGCACATCATGGAGAACATCATTTTCAATGAGCTGATGATCCGTGAATGCTCCGTTGACATCGGTATCGTCTACGGAAATGAGAAAAATGCCAAAGGAAAGGTCACGCCGGTTGCGCGGGAAATCGACTTCATTGCAACCTCTGGCGGTAAGAAGACCTACATTCAGTCTGCCTATGCGCTGGGAACGGAGGAAAAGGCAATCACCGAAAACAAGCCTTTTGCGCTGACCGGTGACTCCTTCCCGAAGATCATTGTCCGTCATGACATCCGTAAGCGTTGGTATGATGAGGGCGGCATTCTCAATATTGGCGTCATTGACTTCCTGCTGGATGACACGCTTGTCTGAATCCTCTCAAAATAAAACTGCTCACCGTGATTGGCTCATGGTGGGCAGTTTTTCGCAGTACACCACATACCTCTCCCGCCCACCGCTGGCGTAAGGATGGCAGGTCAACAGCGTCAGCAGGTCGCGGTCTTGCTGTATCTTGATCTTGTCCACCTCGTGGGGCTGGATAATCTGAATGTCCGTTACGGTATAGGTCAGCGTTTCCCATAGATTCGTCAGCTGCACGGTGTCTCCAACCTGTAAGCGGTCTATATGCCGAAAGTAGTCCGCGCCGCGCCATCCACGGTGACCGGCAATGACGCAGTTGGTGTTATCCCCACCAATGGGCGCGGACGTGTTGCCCAGCACCGCCGCGCCTGCGGCAAGGTGTTCATCGGATGCACCCAAGTAGACCGGCATGGTCAGTTCCATGGTGGGAATTTCCAAGACGCCTATTACCTCGTCCTCGATGCCGTAGACAGTCAAGTCGGCGGCGGGCTCCTCACAGGCTTCAAGGTCGGTGAGGTTGCACTGCTTTTCTGCGTAAAGCTGGCGGTTATACTCTTGTAGAGCCGCCAGCAGTTCGGGATATTGCTGCTCCGGCTTTCGTTCTTTGAGGAAGCTCTGCACGGCGGCGTCTGTGTCGGCTTGCAGCCTATGTCCTGTGAACGCCGGCCACAGCATGACGCAGATGCCCGCCACGGCCAACAACAGTACCGCCAGCAAGAGGTATGTCTTACGCATGGCGTTTCCTCCTCATCAGGAAGTATCCGCCGCCTGCAACAGCTACCGTGCCAAGACCGATGCCCAGACCGGTAAGGTAGTGCCGCGTCCACGAGGACGCGGCTGGTTTTTCTGCGGCGGCAGATGCTTCCTGTTCGGGGGTATAAGGAACGCGGTGCCCACGAACTAAAAGTCGGTGGGTGTTGATGGCAAACGGCGTACACGTCACCAGTGTAACCAAGTCCTTGCCATCCTCAATTTGCAGCAGGCTCGTGTCTGCGGGCAAGACTGTGTTGATGCTGTCTACTTTATAGGCCAAAGTGTCACCCAGCACATGGATGTAGAACACATCGCCCCCTGTAAGCTGGTCGATGTCCGAAAATAGCTTGGAACTCGCCAGCCCACTGTGCGCCGACAGTACCGCGTGGGTACTGCTACCGCCTACCGGCAGAGACGTGCCGACCACATGGCCGACCGACTTTTCAAGCGTGTCTGCCTCCGTACCGTGCTGCACCGGCAGATACACTTTGATTTTGGGAATGTCCACATAGGCCATGACGCCGCCCACCGTGAGTTGTTCTTCATACGCCAAGGGAGGGGCGGAAGCCCCTCCCTCTGTAATGGTCGCCGTGTCGGACAGCATGGCGTTATACTGCTGCGCCGCCTGGCGCTGCTGCTCTAACTCGGCGGTATTCGTATCTTCAATGGCTGCGGTGTAGGCGGTTTCTATATCCGAGTGGTATTTTTCGCTCAGGAGTTCTCCCACCAGTGGGTAAAGTAGAAGCCCCAGCGCCACTGCGCCGCAAGCCGCCGCCAACAGCCAGCGCTTCACTGCTCGTTCTTATGCTTGCGGCTGCGGATCACGATAAATGCCGCCGCGCCCAGCAGCGCCACGCCGCCGATGGTGAACATCCACGTGCCGTAGCCGCCTGTCTTGGGCAGGTCGAAGCCGGGGTTATTGACCACGGTCAGAGGCACAATAGCGTTGCCCTCGCTCATGGTGACATCCTTGCCGTTGACGGTGGCGGAGACAGTCAGCAGTTTGGCACCGCACTTCTCACACTGGCCACTCTCAGCGGTCTTGATAACGATCTTGACCGCGTCCTTCAGCAGCACATAGCCCTTGTCGGTAGCAATTTCGGTCAGGCTGTAAGCATCGTCCTCCAGCCCTTTGACCACGATGTGGCCGCTGCTGTTGGGGATAAAGGTCGTGGCATCAGACTTTTTGCTGGTGATACCCTTGGCGTAGTAGATGCCATCCTTCAGGTCTGCGATGATATAGCAGTCGTCTGTATCGTTATGCAGCCGGAACTTCACGTTCCGCAGGTTGCCGCCGTTGTCAGAAAATCGCTTGAGAACGTCGATACCGTAGGTATACACGTGGCAGCAATCCTTGAGGGTATCAAAGTAGGTGTTGTTCGTTCTGCGCCACGTCAGCACGACCTCATTGGGGTTGTCGGTATCTCCCATCTTGGCATCGGCGGTCAGGGTGGCAGCGTAAGTAATACGCATGGTGCAGTCGCTATAACCGCGCTTCACGCTGTCGGTATGCACGGTGGCCGCCTCGTTGATCTCCGCCAGGCCAGCCTCAGTCATCCGGATGGTCATAATGTTCTGTGCATCATCATAGGCAACGGTGAACTTGCCGGAATTTTCATCCCAGGTGGTGATCTTGTCAGTGCAGCCAGCGTCCTTAAAGAACTCAATGACCACATCGTTCTTGTTGTAGCGAATGCCCCTGCTCAGTGTGTCCACATAGGTGTACTCGCTCAGAGCCGATGCCTTGGAGGTGATGGTGGGCAGGGTGCTGATGATCTGGTAGTCCACGGTATCTCCCACGGAGGCGGTAGCGGTATGCTCAAAGCCATCGGTGATATCGGTCAGGCTGCCAGTGTTCTTGCCGGTGGAGTTTTTGTTTTCGCGGACGGTCTTTTCGAGGGTGGGATTGCCGGTCTGGTTCTTGGGATAGACGGTCACATCGTAGTTCCATGCCGCACCGTCAATGGTGGTCATGGGCAAGGACACGAAGAAAGGATTGCAGGTGGAGGTCACGTTTTCGGGGACGCGAGTCTCCACGACGAGATATAACCCCTGCTCCATGTCGGATGCAGAAGTGTGGCCGGTGGCATCCGTCTCGGTCATAGCCACGCCGCCTTTCTTCACGGCAGTTTCCAGCGCATTCTTCACGGTGGTGGCATTGGCAGCCAGCGCGGTGGCCAGCTTGTTGTTGAGCATATCGCTGGTGAAGTAGTTGATGCCGTTCTCAGTCTTGTAAGCGTCTGCACCGGTGATGCCGATGGCGGACAGCACAGCATTGGAGCGCTCAGAACTGTCGAAGCCATACAGCACACCCACCTGCCGCTGACCATCCAGCAGGTCGTTGCTCGTGGTGACATCGGCAACACGGAGGTAGGTGAACTCCACGCCCTGAATGGCGTACTTGCTCAGCTTGTCGATAACCGCGTCGTCATGCAGGCCTGTGCTGACGTAGGACTCCACATCCCACGCACCGTCTTTGCCGGCCGTGGTGATGTCGTACTTATAGATGCTCAGGGATGCTTTTTTGCTGGTGTCGATGGTAGGCGCAGAATCTGTTGCGGCAAATGCCGTGGTCAGCAGGCCGAAGGCCATAAGTGCTGCCAGCAGCAGCGATACTATGCGATGGTTCTTTTTCATGTTCAGTTGTTCTCCTTCCTGATATTAGATTTTTTGCAAAAATAAACACCCATGCAGAGCATGAGTGCCGCAAGCAGGAAATATGTTGTGAATCCCGTGCCGCCTGTGAATGGCAGCTCAAATCCTGCATTGTTGCAGAGGGTGATGGTGATGTCCGCTGCATCCGCCGTCAGCGTGCCCACCTCCACCGGCTCAGGCAGCAGGGTATATCCGACGGGCGCTTTCGCCTCGGTAATGCGATACTGTACGCCGGTCTTGAGATTTTCCCACTGGGCAAGTCCATCTGCACCGGTGGTGACACTGCCGACTTCCGTCCATGACTGTCCGTCCGCAGAGGTTTCCAGCAGCAATTCCGCCCCGGCGAGAGCCTCGCCTGCGGCATCTACCTTGCGAACAGAAATGCTGCCCACCTTGTTGGCTTTGAAATGGATATACGCCCACACGGGGTCGGGCAGGGTGGTCAGCGCGGCACACGACTGGAAGTCGCTGCCGTTGCTTGGCTCCAGCAGCACGGCCTCTGTGCCGTCCACATCCAGGGAATAGCCTTTTTCGCTGCTGACATAGCCGTCCAGCTTTTCGGCGGCCTCCTTGGTGGCGGTCACTGTCAATGTGTTGCCTTCCTGGCGGATGGTCACGCCGCCGATGTTGCAGCCAAAGGAATACTGCGACAGCACGCCGTTGGTGTCGGTGACCGTTCCTGTGTACCGGCTGCCGTCCCAGTCCAGCTCGATGGCATTGCTTTCGCTCAACTGGTTTCGGTACCGCACCGCAAAGCTGGGGAGCTTGCCGTGCTGCATCATGCGGTCAATGATGGTGTCGTAGGCTTGTCCCACGCCTGCGTCCACATAGCGGAACATCCGATTGCAGGTGGTGTCGTGCAGCGTGTAGGGGTAGGTGGGGCTGCGGTAGCCGCAGACAAATTCCCAGATAATGGCTTGGGTCGCCAACTGCGCATAATCGGGATTCATATCAAATGTATAGCTGCCGCCGTGGCCGTAGGCCAGTGCCAAGGTCACCGCATAACGTTGATTCCAGCTCAGAGCACTCCAGGACACGGATGAGTAGCCCAAGGCAGACCCTGAGGAGGCTGCGGCAGGCTCCATGCAGTAGGCAGGCACCGTCTTGCCGGTATCACTCCTTGTAAAGTATTTCAGCTTCGTGCTGATGAATGGACCCCACTGGGGCACATTGGATTTGTCCTCATAGTAGTGATAATTTCTGCCGCCCGAGATGGTGCCGGAGATGGTTTCAGCGTGAGCTGTCACAGCGGACAGCCCCATGAGCACCGCCAGCAGGCACACCAGTGTTAGCAGCTTGGGAATGGTTTTCTTCATAATGTCCTTTCTCCCGACGCAAAAGCCGGCAGCTCACGCTGTCGGCCTTCTGTTGGGTATTCGATTTTATCCGTACAGCACCACCACGATGTACTCGTCCGATGCTGCGCTATAGCGCACGGTGCAGTTGAACCGTGCATAGGCTCTGACGGCATCCGCACTGTCCATGGCTGCCAAATACTGGAAGGTGGCGTCCACATTGCCCCGTACCGCGCGGTTTAGTGCCTCCTGCCCGCCGTTGGCCGCCAGCCACGCCACGCTGTCTGCCGTGCCGGGGAAGTAGCTGGTGTTCTCCGCAGTCAGACCGGTGTCAATGGTCACGCCGCACTGCGCTCTTGCATACTCGTTACCCGCCCGGATAGCCTCCGCAATAGAGTAGATGTTCCCGCTGGCGGCAGGCTTAGGCGTAGGGGCAGGTTCGGGCTTAGGCGCAGGTTGCTCCCCCTGTTTCTCTGCCGGTTTCTGTGTAGGTGCCGGTGTGGGTGTGGGAGTAGGTTTATCCTCCGGTGCAGGCGCGGGTATTGCCGGCTCTTTCGGTGCAGCGGGCGGTGCCGTTTCAGCGGGTACAGGCTGTTTTTTCGCGGCTTTATCCGTATTCTCCGCACCCGCCCGCTCAGGAGCGACGCTGCTCTCGGATGCATCGCCTCCATCTTCTGTTTGCGGCAGCAGAGATTCGGCCACCGTGCGCCCCTCTTCGTTCTGCTCGGCCTGACTTGCTGTATAGGCAGAGACCTTGGTGTTGGACTCAGACGAATCCGAGACCGGTGCCGGCTGGACTGCGCAGCCTAACAGACACACGGCACTCGAAATTAGTGAAACTAAACGCATTCTTTTTCTCCTCATGGGCGTTCTCTCCTTTACGTAAATATCGCAGCACTGTTTAATGTGCTTTGAAGATATTTACGACTGGAGCCTCGCCTTTTTCAACACTATGTACTGTTGTTTGGGTTTTGCAGTGATTGCATTTGCCGCTCGGGCGCGAAACGCTGCTCTGCCTACCACATATAAAACACCCTCTTCCTGTATGCGAAAGACCGCCGAGTTACCACCCGGCGGTCTTTACAATTTTGACTGTACCAAGTATAGCACATGGTGATTTACGGCGAAATCGCAAAACAGTGCCAATCCATTGCCATACCCTGCCGATACCGTGTCAGATCAGACATGCTGCTTGATAATTCGGGTGATAATCCCCAGCGCAACGCCATGTTCCTCATCCAGGTGGGTAACGGCAAAGCTGACATCATCCTTTCGTCCGGGTCTGCGCCGATCATAGCAGGAATGTGCTATGGCATTGGCCCCGTTGCTAAGGCGGATATACACAACGCCCTTATGGATATGGGTGACCTTCCCGGCATATTTGCCCTGAATACGGCATTTCTGGAGATTGTCATTCTTGCTGTTGCCGGATACGCTTTTGATGTCGGCTTTAATTCTGATGTGCTCCGGCTCTGTGCGGTCAATCTCCAGCACGCGTACCAGAGTCTTGTCGCCCACAGCATAGCGGTCATGAGCATCGCCGATCCAGTCCCACGAAAGGTCGCGAGCCAGAATGGATGTCTCCACGCCAAACACTTCGACCCGGACGACCTGCTCCGCCACGGCGATCACACGGGCTTCTACCACGCGTCCGTCATAGATACGATACTGTCCGTCACTGTCCTTACCGAAATAGTAGATCTGCTGCTTCTTCAGCATGGCATCCTTTCGGCTGGCAACAACGGTTCGGCTTTTGGCGTCGATGCCCTTGACCATAAGATCCACCTCTGCGCCCAGCATCTTATTGAGGATCTTCTGGTGTCGAAGGATCATCTCATTATAGTCAGCACCGTACATATCTGCCGGGAAGTCCAGCACCATCTCCTTCAAGGGGATCACAATGCGGAATCCCTTGTAGTCCACAATGGCAATGGTTTTCCCCGCCTCCGTTCTTTCAATGCCGCTCAGCATACCGGAGAGCATGCGCCGGGTGCGGTAGGCATTGTGGATCTCGTGCCAGATAATGTCCTCCATCTGCGCCTGCGTTTCCGCTTCGCCCCGGGCATCCAAAGTCAAAATATCTCTCTGTTGGACAGCGGCAGGGGCAGGTTCAGCAGAGGCGGCAGCATCCTCAGTAGGCGGCGTAGCCTGCTTCTCCACCTCTACCGTCTTTTTTGCAGCGGTTCGTTTGCGGACAGTGCGCTTCGGCTTTTCAGAGGGCTGGGGATCCTCCGGCACAGTCACCACTTCCGCAGGCTCAGCGAGAACACTCTCTGTAGGTACAGTATCCTCCACAACAGGATCGGCTGCGGTTTCCGGCAAACACTCTTCTGTCACCGGCTGTTCTGCCGCTTCCTCGGGGACGACGGGAAGTGCCGGTGCTTCCGGCATCACGGCAAGTTCTTCTGTTTTCTTTCTCGGCATATTACTTTCCTCCTTAGCTCACATTTTGGTTGACATGATGGAATCCTTATCGGTTTTTACAAACTCACTGCGCCTGTTCGGCACCTTCTTTGACTTAATAGGCTGCTCTGTTTGTTTCGGTGCGGGCGAAAACACAGGACTTTTACGCCATTCCGGGATATGGGCGGAGGCCTTGCAGTCCCGCAGTTTCTTTGCCTCGTAGTGATTGGTATAGTCGTACTTATCTACCTGCAGCACCTTGTTGCCGCGTGCGATGACCAGCGCGCGGTTTACCGGCAGGCGCAGCACCTCATCCATAGTCAGTAGCTTGCGCTTGCCCACGCCGCTGGTTTCGCGGAACTCCGGCGTGTAGTTGCTGATACGCCATGTACCCAACTGCTTGGCCTTGCTGGAGACATGGACGCTGACCTCCCCGGTGCGGTCACTGAGGAATTTGGCAGTCAGCTCATCGGTGCAGCCCAGTGCAAGCTGATAGTCGCAGCAGCCCAATATCTCCTGCCATTGGTTGTAGGGATACCGGTTCTGCAAGCCCGCCAGATTCTGAAACACGCAGCTCATGCTGACGCCCCGCGAGCGGATCACACTGATCTTCCGGCTCAAGTCTGGAATTACGCCGCAGGCTGTCAACTCTTCGCCCAGCACATGAACGGGGACTGTCAGCCTGCGGTCGGCACAGTTTTTATCCGCGTAACGGATCAGCTTGATAAACGCGAAGGACAGAAACAGGGACGTGAGAAAATCAAAGGTACTGTCCTGATCGGATGTGATGCAGAAATAGGCACAGGGCTGCTTGCCCGGCAGCTCCATGTCAATTTCATCATGGCTGGTGATCTGGCAGATGGGCCGATTCTGAAACACCTGCAAGCGGCTGCCCAGCCCAATGATAACGCCGCTGCGCACCGTATCTGAGGATTGGCTGAACAGCGCATAGGGTGCTCTGGCAGGATGGCTGGCAGGCAGCATGGAAAAACGGTTGTCCAGCTCCTTCTCCGCGTTCAGCACCAGCAGCTTATAGACCTCACCGATGTTCCGGCTCTCCGGTGGATAACCCAGCGCCACATACAGTACCAGCGCTTTCAGGAGGTTCATCTCCGCGGCGTTCCAGAAATGGTCGCCCTTTTCGCTGCCGGTATTCCTGATGATAATGTCGCAGAAGATCTGCGCCATCAGCTCATCACCCTCAATCTCCGCCAGGCAGTTCCATGAATCAGAGTTCTCCGGCTGGATCAGGTTGAACACCTTTACCACGTAGCCCTTGCTGCGCAGATATTCGCTGGTCTTTTCGTAAAGCTCCGATTTCGGGTCGGTGATGATCAAGGACTCCTTGTGGCCGTTGTGGGTCTCGGACGCGCTTTGCAAAATGCGATTGATGCAGTAGGCTCGCGTTTTCATGGAGCCGCTGGCGCCGAACACGGCGATATTGCCGTTAAGCCGGGAGTTCTCGGGAATACACACCACCTGATTGTCCAGCTTGCCCAGTATGACGCCGCTGTGTTTGCGGATATCGGGCACCAGATCAAGGACGCCCTTCATCTCCGCTTTCTCCATGAAACCAGCCGTTCCGTAGGTGCCTTTGTTGGAGTAGGTCAGGTTGCGCTCCGCGTCATACTCCCCAACATCGGAATAGCCCATGCGCATCACCATGACGATCAGCAGGCCCAGCAGCAACAGGCAAAGCCCTACGCCGATGAGCCCGCTCTTACTGAACAGTGCTTCGCAGCAGGCGGAGAAGGACAGCACCGGCGCGGCCGGGGAGCTTCCGTCGCCTGGCGTTCCGCCCGCGTCCTTCCACTGTTGATAGTTCCGGACGAATTGCGATAGATAGCCGCCGCCAAACAGCAGCCCTGATAGAAATAGCGGGAGTGCGAATAGCAGATTTCGCAGTTTCTTTTTTTCTACGGAAAAAACCTCCTCTCGAACGCAGCAAAGTCAATGGCCTGCACAACAGCCCTGTCGCCGCAGTAGCGGCGCAGCACTTCGGCCTGATGGTCGAAGCAGATCAGGATGCCATAGCGGTCCTGAAGCCGCAGTGCCGTATCGAACCGCCTGATCCGCGGCAGGTCACAGTCACAGGCGAACAGCACCGGCGCACCATCCGGCGTCATGGCGTCATTCTCCACTGTTTCACTCAACTGCCGGGGCTCCAGATCGAGGAGCAGCAGCTCGCGCAGGTCATTGTCTAGTTCTTTATCACAGAGGAGGCGCAGCAGCACCTCTCCATGATGGTCGTTAGTCAAGAAGCAGAACTGCTCATAGCTGCCATCCAGAACGAAATGGTTTTTGCCACCCTGATCAGTCAGCAGCTCATAGGCCAGTTCCATGCTATCACCCAGCAGGAGACCCCGCACCGCATCCGGGTGATACTGGTGCGGCATTCGTTCACGGCACAGCACCGTCTGCATGAGTGCCTTTGTCCGCATCTCAGCTTTATAGCTCCATTTCATCAGCGCATTGCCCATGTTGTAAACCACGTGGATATGCTGCGGTGTCAGTAAAACGCCCACGGACCGGGCACCACGGATTTTAACAAAGGTTCTCCCCATCTCCTTGATCTCACGGGAGGTGTAGAAGACAGGTGCGCAGATGCTACCAATCTCTGTTTCGTCGGGGCGGAATACGCCGGGTTTTTCATCGCGGAAGATATTAGCGTTGGCGTTACGCATGGTGATCAATGTCTGCGAGACACGGTGGAGTCGAAGCCTCTGCTCCGGCTCACTCCTGATGTGGTTGGTGGCGCAGGCACCGGACAGGTAGAAGGAAAAACGCTCAGGGTCACGCACCAACAGCAGCTTTTTCGCCGCGGCGGTGAGCCGGTATCCACGCAGTCCGTTCTTGTAGTAGGACAGCAAAAGCCGCTGACGCTTCAGCGACTTGACCACGTTCTCTTTGTAGCTGGTGCCACCGGCGAGTCTGCTCAGTTGGCTGGCCGGCAGTTCACCGGACAGGGCGACCAGCACCAATAGCTGATAGGCTTGTGATAGGCTACCGGGAGCTTTCTGTGGTAGGGTACTCATACTGACCACCTCCTTCTGGTGTGCAGTACCCAGACTGCCATGACCACGGTATTTTTCGCCCGCACCGGTCATGTGAAAATGCCCAGAAACACAGGCTTTGCCGTACCATTGTCATGTGTACTGTTTTTGATACGGTCGAAACACTATAAATCGGATATAGATCTGAGCCGATTCTCGCGGTCCGAAAGCCAGCCCTGAAAACGCTCCTTATCCATCACCGACACGCGGGTACAGTCACTGTCGCCGATATCCGTCGTGTTATAGGCATCGCATAGCAGACCCGTATCATCCTCCATAACGAAGGTGGCAATCGCATCCAAAAGCTGCTTGAGCTCCAGATTGTCATAGTCACGCACCCGGTTGGGGGACAGCTCGCGGCTGTAGATATGAGAAAAGCAGACAACACAGTGCCGGAACTTGGGCAGCGTGTGTGTCTGCGCATACTTACTAAGCGTGTAGTAGATGGGGTCTGTCAGATACTCGCAGCTATGCTTCTTGCTCTTCTTAGGCAGTAGGCAGGGGAGCGTGATTTCCAGTATGCCATCTTTCTCTATAACAGAGATGCCCTGCATGACACCAGCTGATGTCAGATACTCGGCTTTTCGGATGGTGGTCGTCTCATAGATCAGGTGCCGCAGCCGGCAGGCAATGACCTCACCCCGCAGTGCGGCCTCTGTGGACAGCATTTCATAGCTATCTGAATGCCGCTGGATATTCGTGTTGTCCATAGCGTAGAGCGTGTTGGACAGGCGGGTGATCTCATTCAAAATGCTCTCTATCCGCTGCGAGAGGGTGGCTCTGTCCACAAGGTTCCTCCTTCCTGAAGTACTGTACGCAGCCCTGCTCATCCACCATGCAGTAGGCGGCGATATGAGGGATGTGCAGGTGCTGCATTTGGTCTTCTTCCTCAATGATAACGAGCCGTCGCCCGGAATCATCTTCCGCGACCAGTGCGTGCTGCAGCAACGCTTCCTTACCCGGGCCTACATAGACGACCTCATATACCTCTCCATCAGCGAAGAATACCAGCTTTGCCGGCATATTGTCGGGGCTGTGATACTCCACCTTTTCGATAAAGTCCAGCAGCACCCATAGTGCCGCTGTCAGTTCTCTGTCCTCGCGGCAGTCAGGGACATCTCCGTAGCAATCCCGGTCAGTGTTATAAAATATCCGCTGCTGCTTGACCAGATAGCGCAGCAGGTTTTCAATCACGCTCTCCTTGCCCGGATACAGGCGTAGAAGCTGGTCACGGCGTATGCAGTGATAGACGGTTATGTTCCGCAGCAGCCCTGCGGCCTCCTGTCCATAGATCTGCTCTCTGTTTCTCATAGGCGGCACCACCTCCGTAATGCGTATTAACTCCGTATTATATGCGTATTGATTTTGTAATGCGTGTTATCTCCGTATAAACGCCGTATTAGGCTTCCGGTCGATTCATGCGGCGCAGCAGGTCAAGCAGCTCGCGGCGGTCTGTGGTAATAAGGTCGCGTTCCAGTGGGCTGGCTTTGATTTCCACTGTGATATTGTTGTTATTGCTGCTGATCAGGCCATTGCCCCGCTCAAAGTGGGTGATCTCCATGACCTCCGCTTCGGAGAGATGCAATACCTGCTGAACGCGCTGGGCTTCCTCGTCCTCCAGATTCAAGATGACTTTCGTGCGGCAGTTGTTGATAATCCCCTTGCCGTACTTGCCGTTGTCCAGGGAGAAGAAGTCGTTCAGATCCTGCGTCGCGCAAATGCCGCTGCCGGAATAGGCGCGGATGGTCTTGAAGATCTCCAGCACCATCTCGGCCGCAAGACGGTTGCCGACGCCGAAGGTGCCGGAGCCGCCGCCAATGAGCTGCCAGCATTCGTCGATGAAGATGGCCTTTTCCTCCGTGCGGTTGGCTTTGGCTTTATCCCACACGAAATCCAGAGCTACGAACATGCCGATAGGCAGCAGATCGCCGCTGAGTTCCGAGATGTCCAGCACCGTGAACTTGTTATCCAGATTCACATTGGTCTGCTGGTTGAAGGTGCTGGCCGAGCCGTGTACAAAGCGGTTGATGATGTTGGAAAGGCGTTTGGTATCGCTCTCCTCCCGCAGTACATCGTAGAGGTCGCCCAGCACAGGCATCTGGCGGTAAATGTTGGGGTTATTCGGATCACTGAGAGAAGCGTTATCATGGGTGATACCTTTCCGTGCGTAGGTACGAATCAGGGCATCGTCCAAAAGCTGTTTTTCCTCATAGGACATATCGGGGATCAGCAGGGCAAAGAAGATATGAAGCCGCTGAATTTTTGCTGCCAGCTCAGAGCGTTCGATACCGGGGCCATCCAGCGTTTCCTCCACGGACTTGTCTACCTTGCGGATCTCCAGCACGTTGATGCAGCTTTTGGAGGCGGGGGAGATACTGATAAACTCGCCGCCTGTATTGACGCAGGCACGGTGGAACTCATGACCTTTCAAGGGTGCCAGCATGAAAACCTGTATGCCCTTACGCCGCATACGGAGTGCCATCAGTAGGATCAGGAAGGTCTTGCCCGCGCCGCTGGTGCCGCATACGGCAATATTGGCGTTTTTATAAACCTTGGAATCAAAGATGTCGATGATGACCGGAGAGTTGTTGTACTTGTTCAGGCCAAACAGGATGCCGTTTTCATCACTCAGTTCATAGGACGTAAAGGGGTAGCAGCTTGCCACGCCGGTGGTCAGCGCATTGCGCTTGGAGCGTTCAAAGAGGTGCTTCTCCATGCTGACCAGCGGCAGCGACGATAGAAACGCCTGCTCCTCATGAAAGACGCAGCTGCACACGTCCATATCACGGGACACGAGCAGCTTTTTCAGTTCATTGACCTTCCATTCCAGTTCATCCACTGTGGGAGCTGTCACTGCGATCAGCAGATTCAGGTAATAAAAGTCCTCGTTGTTGCCCAGCCCTTCCTTCAGGAAGTAGCCGCTTCGGATAGCACCGTCCAGATCATCAAAGTCCGTGTTGGTATCGCTGGCGTCCTTGATCTTACTGCGATTGATACGAAGCTGCTGTCCCAGCCGCTGCACCATGCGGGCTTTCGGCTGGCGGCTAATGAACATATCCAGGTCAATGCCATCCCCGGCGTTAACAATGAGAGACAGCCAGCCGGCCGGCACCTGCGCCTTATAGCCAGTGGAGGGCACCAGCAGATAGGCATAGTAGAGTCCGTCAATACAGATATGCCGCCCGTTGGTGAAGTCGATGCTGTCAGGGGCGAAAAACTCTGTACAGGGAATGGCGTCGATCTCAGATTCCAGTCCTTTCTCCTGATACTGGGCAACGATCCGGCGAACTCGATCCGGCAGCGATGTAGTGGTGTTGCGGCACAGCAAATGGTAGAGGGTATCGATCATAAACTCATCGTCGTTTTCCGGGATCAACACCTCATTGCCGCATTGCTTGAGATAATTGACTGCGGTGCGGGCTGCCGTTTGCAGGGAGGCGATGGCCTCCGCTTCCTCGTTATCCCGTTTCCGGCCTGCCCATGCCTCATATTCAAATACCATGAAGAACCGGCGCGAGGTGGCTTCCCGTGCACCGATCCGGTCAATGAGCGTCAGGTAGTCCCGCTGCAGCAGGCGACAGTTTTCATCGGTTTCTCGCGCCATCTCCCGCTGCACGATCTCTCTGTGCCGGTTCAGGTCGGCACGCTTGGCAATGACCTTGATCTGCATTTTGACCGGGCTGATCTTCAGAAACGAAATAAACGAATAGATGATGTTTCGCTGCTCTCTGGCACTGCGCAGCAGGAAGTTGATAGGTATAACTTCGACAATCTTCAGGTAACGGTGATCCCGTGTGTAGATGATGCCGTTTTCGATCTTCTCCACAGGCAGGTATTCCGCCACTGGATTGATGTACTTGGGCGCGTCGTCACCGCTCTTAGCTTTTCGCTTCCTGCGTTTTTCCCGCTTGTCCTGTTCCTCTTCATTGCGTGTAATAACACGGCGGTTGCAGAGATATTTCAGAACAAGAAAGATAAATGACGAGAGGCTTTCGCCGTTGATGCCAACCAGTGCGACGATGCCAAGAGGCAGTGCGGTCAGGCACAGAATGATGATCTTGGCAGTCAGTGTCAGTGCGGACACCGAAAACACTGGTATGCCGATAGCCAACACGATAACCAGTGCCTCGGCTGTATTGCGGAGCTTCAGCAGTCCGCCGAAAAAAGTCCCGCCCTCAATAAAATTGGGCGGGATGATATAGGTGTCATATTCATTTGGTTTACTCACATTTAGTTCTCCTTCCTACCCTATGATCCAGAAAGGCCCACCGGCACCGGCACGGCCGCTGGCTTCATTCAGGATGATAGCCAGATCCCATGCCTGTTGGCTTCGGGTATAGTTGGCAGGGTCGGCCACCAGTATCTTTCCGTTCTCCACACCGCGCAGCACGATGAAGTGTCCTGAGCTGGTGAAATGACCTTTCAGCATGATTGCAACCACCAGCTTGCCTTGAGAGAGCGCATCCGCAATGCGCTGCCCTTCTGTTTTCCCGCAGCCCTGTACCGGAAGCCCCCACGCTTTGGCAGCACCGGGGATCAGCGAATGGTAGGAACCGCTTCTACTGCACCAGTAACCGTTTTCATAGGCCCAACGTGCCATCTCAACGGGATCGACCGTCTCGTTGGTCAGAGAAGATACCACCATTGCCATACAGGTAGGCCCGCAGCCGTAGGTGCCGATGTCGTCGGTGCCGTAGGGCTTGTGCGCGTACCGCTTGTCCAACTGATTATAGTAGACCACCTGCGCCGCGCCATCCGAGAAACGAATGTCGCCCAGAGATACAAGGCCGGTGAACTCGGCAGGCAGCAAGCCCTGCATCATACCATCGCCCAGGAATACGCTCAGGTTCTGGGCGTAGTTTTCCGCCAATCCCTTTTGTTCATCCGACAGAGCGAATATCTTATCCTCAAAATAGGCTTCTCCGTTGTAGACAATGGTATAGATCTTCCATATCTCCGTGACCTCCGTTTCCGTCACTGTGACCTTACCGGTTTTGGGATCCGTATTCGTTTCCGTTACCGTAGTCGTGCGAGACTCCTCCGTGCTCGCGAAGGTATAGAGAGCGTCCTTGGCCTTACGGATTACGTCCTCCATATCCTTGAGGGAGATAGATGTGTAGTCCTGATTTTTGGCGGCACAGTACATGGCAATGAAGCGGTTGGCGTTGTAGGTCGGGGAACTTTCGTATGGATTGATGATCTCCTTCTGGTCAGTGCCGGAAGCGGTAAAATCCGCGTCAATCCGGGCGCGAACATCCTCCTGCCCTTCCTCCAGCAAGTCGCTGATTGCCTGCGAGATCTGATTGATGTTCTCCACAATGACGGCGTTGTCGTTAAGAATCGGTGTGTCTGGACTTCCTTCAACCCCTGCCTTGGTCAACCCGCCGAAGATCAGGGAGGGCAGCAGCATGATGAACAGGACGGGAAGCACCAGCAACCCGGCAATGATGGCAGCAACCGCCTTGCGATGTGTCCAGAGTGCCGCTGCCGCCGCACCGTAAGGGCCTGCGGCAGCAGCACCTTTTGCCGCGCCGCTTACCATTTTTCCTGTCTTGATGGCGCCGCGCACGGCACCGGCAGCGTGTGCGCTGATCTCAGCGGCTTCGTTCAGACCGTTGCGTTCTTGCTGGGTCATATCAGGTCTTGTCCTTTCTGCGAGGCGGGTCAGGCAGACGCCGAATCAGGCTCTCACGATAGGAAATGCCGCCATCCGGATTCTGATAAGGCTTTTTCTCCACTATGTCCTGTGCGTACTGCCTATACCACTTTGCGCCATCCACGGTGGTGACGATAGTGTATTCCCGTTTTGGCTCCATATACTGTTCAGTGCTGTACATGGCAAAGGCACGACCATCAGGTTCTTCCTCAGAGGTCTCCGTGCCGGTGATATACCCACCGCCGATCTCCACATTGGAGAAGGTCGGAATATCCGCCGCGCCTTCACCAAGAGCCGTATAGCCCATATAGGACATGAGAGCGTCCGCTGCCATATTGCCGGACATGACATCCCCTGATCCCGCGCTGCCGGTGGCAATCCGGCTGATAACGTTATTGGCAATATCGCCGCCCTTGGTCATAGAGGCACGGAACGCCATGCCGGCAACGCCGCCGCTGCCTGTGCCGGTGGCGTTTCGGTATGCGCCGTTATAGAAGCTGCGATTGGCAACACCGGCCAGACCACCTTGCAGGAAGGTGTTGCTGTCACCGCCATTGCCACCGGTGCTTCCGGCTCGCCCTGCATTACCGCCTCGACCGCGTCCAGCGACGCCACGGGCGGCAGCAGTGCTCCGCGCGGCCAGCATCGCTTCTGCCAGCATAGAGCCGCCTGTATGACCCACATTGATGCCAAGGCCCTGCATGAAGCTGTCGATTTTCTGTGAGATCTTCAAAAATGCCACTGCGCACAGAAACCAGATAAACAGGTTTCCGGCCACGCCTTCTTTACCGGAGGCTGAGACCTGAGACTGCACATCTGATTCCGTCAGAGCAAAGGCCGGGATTGTGAGCGCACATATAACCAGTACGGACAACACGATCCCTGTGATGTATTTCGTTTTTTGATTCATGATCGTCTCCTATAGGGATAAGGGGTTTGCCAGGAAGGTTCCCACCATGGTGATGAACAGGCGAAGGCACCATGCGTTCATCAGCAGCAGAAATATCTGGCCGCCGAACATCCGGCACCACGCCTTGAAGATGTTGGAGGTGCTCTGCGCCGCGCCCGTAGCAAAAGCCACCGGTGCCGTGAATACCAGAACGCCCAGGAGCACATAACGCTCCGCCGCCTCAAATAGCAGCTTGATATAGTTCCACGCCAATATGAGCACGAGGATCAGGGCGATTAGAGCCACCGCGCCGTTGGCGCAAACCCCAAGGATGGTAAGTATGACCGAATTGAAGTCGGCAAAATTCAGTGTGGGCAGCTCAGACGACATGATCCACGCGTAGGGTGTCCCGCCGATTTTCAGTATCAGCTCCACGATTTCATCTGCGAAATAGGCCAGCAGGATAAACAGCACGGAGCGGATCGTCAGTTTTACCGGGTCTTCTGCCTCTACGCCTGCTATAAGGCCGTAGTTCTTGAATAGCTGCCAGATCAGGTTCAGCAGGATCATGCCGATAGCCAGTGCCACGAAGATGTTGTACATCGTCTCCGCGGCAGGGAAGTAGCGCAGGAAGGTGGTCATGTCGCAGCCCAGAGCCCCCAGCACAGAGGTGTTGATAAGGTCAAGACCGTACATGACCTGTTCCGCGATCCATTCTACAATGCCATCTAATATGCCCATAGCACTTCTCCTTTCTCAGCCGGGCAGTTTGGCGTTATCCGTTCCATCTGCCATCTGCGAAGAAGGGCGTCACATAGGACATGATGAAGCCCAAACCGTTAAGGATTGCCCATGTGATGATGATACGCTTGAGCCATGCGCGGCTCTCGTCCACAGTGCGGCCATTGCGGGAGAAGTTCATCATCAGCAGTGCCACCGACGCGGTGACAATGGCGGCAATGGTGGAGATAAGAAGAATCTGGTTATAGACATCCTTCATGATCTCATTGGCCTTCTCCCAGACGGTGGCGGCAAAGGCCGGCTGGCAAAGCATTGCGGCCATGGTCACGCCCGCGAAGGCCGCATATAGTGCCATGCCGGGACTTACCCTGTGGAGATGTGTCTTGGTCAGGTCATGTTTTTTCACTCGTGATACCTCCTGTGATAGAAAAGATGTGGAGGGGCTACTCTCTAAAAGTCGCCCCTCTTGGGCTGCCCAAATACCCGGAAACAAAATAACACCACCCCGTAGGATGGTGTTACTCGTATCGCCTTGGCATAGTTTTGAGCATACACAGTATAGCACACTTGGATTTACGCCGAAATCGCAAAACCGTGCCAATGTTGTGGCAAGAGGGTGCCAGTAAGAATTGCAAATAAGTACAAGAAAGGTTCTTTACAATTATTTGCAGACAATGTGGACAATTTGCTCAATTATTGTTATAATAAATATATTCAATTTACGCATTAGGAGAGAAAGATATGGCGCAAGCTAAACATGGCTCGGATATTGAAAACACACAAGACGATCTTCTAAATAAAGCCCAAGTAGAATTTCATTCCGTTATTAACACTTTTATTCTTCCACTTTGTGATTCACGGGGTAACCTGAAGCTTGTTAAAAAGCCTTCAATGAATACTGCTTTAGTTTCTTATGTGGAAAACGGAAAGAACAGTCCCTGCTTGTATTTTTTCCCGTGCATTTCCCGAAACGGCCATACAACACCATTTTGTTATAAGGTAAAAACATATTCCCCCAAATCTATAGTTAAGCGTCTCAATGTCATTCTAAGGGAACTCTTAAAAGTCACTGAATATAATTGCTTCGATGGTAAAATACGAAAGCAACGTGACTACGGGAACGGCAAGCGCAGATACACATCATATAAGAACAAGACCCTCCAATTGGCATTTGAGCTTGGTATGTGTTCTTGGCTGGCTCCACACGATGGTGCATTCACACTACACGCCATGTTGTGCCGCATGGAGGAGTGGGCCTCAAAAACATATGAAGGGAGCAGTGTTCCGTTTGGTTTTGTAGTAGACTTTGACGCGAAAGCAAATAAAGACGCTGCCAGTTACTTGAGTTTTCTGCAGAATGACTGCAGTGCCGTTTTTACAGACGGTGTATTTTCTGGAATAAGACTGGATCAAAAAGGTAGAGTGCTTTCGTTTATAACACGGAATACCCCAATTAAAAATCACCAGCCAGAAAACGAAATGTTTGTGCCCTATCAGTTTTCGGATATCGCACAACATTGTTCCGGCAATGCAATTGGCGTTATTGTTCTGACTAATGGCGAAATACTCTTAGTTAAAAAACGTGCCATCTGCTTTGCTAAGCGAGGAACAAAATGGGTATCATTTGATTGGGATCGTATACGCTCACAGCTACTGCCTTACTTTTTGACAACCGAGAATGCTGATATAATCGATATTGAAAGAAAGATCAAGATTATTTACAACACAATACTGGATGTATCGTTTTCTCATGTTGGAGGTTGCTTATCTATCATTGTCCCTGGCATAGATGATGACGAAATATCTAAGGTAATCAAAGAGCGCTTCGATTTGAGTGTTGCTGGAAAGTTGCCTGACGGGGTAAGTTCGGAGAGCCAAGAAAAAATTAAGGTACTTAGCTATCTGCTAGTTGACAACAACTTTAACATTCGCTCGTTTTTCGAGCTTGATGCCCCGCTGAGAAAAGAAATATTGAGTCTTGATGGCGCAACCGTAGTTTCTCTTGACGGCTCGTTTTATTGTGCAGGTTCAATCGTTGCAGTTCCCTCAGGAAGTACAGGCGGTGGGCGTACAGCTGCAGCAAAAAAGCTTGCTCATCTTGGAGTAGGCATTAAGATTTCAGAAGATGGCTACGTTGAAGCCTATGGCTTACCAAGCAGTAAGACATCGGTCAAGTCAGAGAAGAAAGAACGAATGGATCTGCTGTTTAGGATTCGATAACTCTTCTTCGCCTTAAGCATATAGTGGCTTGACAAGCATGTGCTTGTTATGTATAATGTGTAGAACAAAGATTTTTTGTGGTGATGGTATGCTTGCGTGCTTATACGCATATACTTTTGTTAAACCATATGGGAACGGCCCATATTGTTTTACGTTCTTCTTGAGCCAGGATCTACTCTCTGAGTTGACTCCTCAGAAGACGAAAGATTCCTACAATACGGATTGTAGGAACGATAGCGGAGATGTTGCTTTTGCACATCTCCGCTATTTCATTTGGACACCAAAGAGAACCCCCGGCTCTGCCGGGGGGGTACAAAAGCCTATGGCGTGGAAGAGAGCAAAAAAGAAAAAGTCTCCAAGTTAGAGTAAGTGAAAAGTTTGCCGACCAACACTTACAAAAACGAGGAGACTAATTCATGACAAGCAATACACCGACAAGCAAAAGGCTTCCGGTGATGGTGATAGCCCGTTTACGGGCGGTAGGGCAGAGAATGCAAGCGAAGAAAAATTCAGTGCCCCTTGAGGGGCTTGCCAGTAATAGGCCCTTATAGGGCCTGATCAAACCTCCGGCTTAGCCGGAGGTTTTGATTGTATGATTATTTCTTCATGGTTTGTTTTCCTCCGGCACAAACTTCTCCAGCAGTGCCAGACTCTCCTTGGATGAATACCCCCACAGCACTGAACTCAGGGCATCAATCGCCATCTGACGCTTGCGGAAGTAAGTGCGGTAGCTGATGTCCCGAATGTGCGGCTCCAGCTTTTCGATGATTTCCTGCGTGTTCGCCAACTGCTGCGGTGACAGATAGGTGTAGTACAGCAGCCAGTAATAGCTCTCGCCATACTTGTGCTTCGTCCGCAGCAGCTCCACGGAGGTGTCCAGCAGCTTCAGCATCTTGTAGCTGCGCTCGATGCAGCGGGCGTGATCCTCAATCGATGACCCTTCAAAGGTGACACCGGCCACATAGAGCGATTCCAAAAACTCCTCAATGCTGCTGCCTTATTCGATTTGGAACTGCCGCCGCACCTGCTGCACGGACAGTTCCAGGCTCCACACCACATCTCGGTACTTGCGCAGGAGCATCCACGTGTCATGGTACAGGGGATTATCGGTCACTTTGGGTTCATGGGCTGTCTTTTTCATCTTTTGGCCTCCTTATCGCCGCGCATCCCGGTCGGGTGCAATCTCAGTTCAAAGTGGTATACTTCCTGTGCGCCGCCGCAGGTGACTACCAGCTGAAGCCACCTGTGCAGTGGAGGTACTCCTTCTATCGTAACCTCGCAGTCGTCGGATAATGGTAATAACATATATTGGGATTTAGGGCACGAAGCGCACGCCAACCCTTGTGCTGCAAGGATCTCCCGGACCTTGCGCTCGATTCGATGGCAGTTCATTTCTGAAACGCTATCGGCCTCATTTGAGCCGCTGGGCGTCGCTGCGGTCAGAGCGGTTTCCTCCTGCAGCTCCAGCTTGATGCCAAGGCTCATGGCGATCTCCTCCTTGTCCACCACGATGTCAGAAATTTGGAACATGGTGGAGAGATAGTTTTGGAGATAGATCGTGGTGCCGTGCGTACCGGGGAAAGTTGTCAGTTGCAGATAGCCACGTTCAGCCATGCGCTTGAGGTATCGGCCAGCGGTGGTCTTGGAAATTCCCCAGCGGGAAGCCAGCTCCGCATAGCTGACCAGCGGGCAGCCTGTACCGTTGCGGAGATAGACCACCGGCCCGACGTCTGAACCGAGGACTTGCGGATCGTTATAGACCGTGTTCAGCCATAGATCCAATACGGCGTCCATCTCCGAGCAGTGACCGGCACTGACCAGTTCTGTGGCAGTGGATACAGGGAAGAAGAAAAAGCCGGTATCCTTCTGACAGGGCGCATTGTAGTCGAGAATCGTGTTGTGACGCCGCCAGCCGCGAATCTTGAATTTGACTAGCTTACCATGTCCGAGAACAAGAAAACTGATAAGCCCTTTCTTTTGCAGTCCCTCCAAAGCGGCCAAGGTCTGGCGGCGGAAGCGTGTTCGAAAATACTGGGACAATTCCTCCACGGACATAATCCATTCGCCGGGGTAGATGGTATAGCTGATACCATCAATGCGCTTGTATGAGGTGCGGAAATTGGCATAGGCGCAGAGCACGACAAAATAAAAAAGACCGGAGCCTCCGCTCACGCGAATGCTCCGGTCTGCTATCAAGGATTGTACGAACTGCCGGTAGATCCGGCATCGTGGATAGTCTACGATCTGTTTGATCTCAAGTGTATATTCGTGCATATTTATTACCTCGCTTTTTGTAAACAACTTAATTCCGAAAAGCGAAGAGATTGTGTTTGCCAAAAAAGATGCGCATAATTGAGAAAGGAACCTTTCCAATCATGCACATCCTTATTTTGCTGCCGCGCTGGGTTTTCTCGTTTTTCTTCGCACCATATCCGCACCATTTTGACATTGAGATATGGCGTTTTGCATCGATTTACATTCTTCTGAAAAATGTGGAAGCCCTTATATTACAACGATTTGTGGAGATTTATAGAGATACATAAAGATGCATAAAAAGGTCAATTTATATCGATACCTAATTTCATATCTTCATTTTCTCCTTTATTTTCGAGGAAGAAAGTTGCAGAATAACGGTTCAATCTCGCGATTTTTAGAACTTTCTTCAATTATAAACTTTTTGACGGGTGATTTACTCACCTTTTACTCACCTTTTTACGCGCTTTTGGCTTCTTCAAATTGACGCACAGCTTGAAAGAGGGAGTCATCAGTCACATGGACGTATTTGTCCATCGTAGTCTTGATGCTGGCGTGACCCAACAGCTTTTGCAATACCTTGGGCTGCATCCCGCGCTCGATTGCCCGCGTAGCATAGGTGTGGCGCAGGGCGTGCATACAGAAATGCTCTATACCTGCCCGGTCACACAGCTTATACAGGTGCGTATCATAGCTGCTGTTCTTTGCGGGCATTCCGGTACGAAAGTTGATGAAGACAAGGTCGCGCATATTCATCTTTGTCTTTTCCGCTGTTCGCCGGTCAACATAGGTCAGCACTTTGTCCAGTTCGGGGGTTTCTTTGCGGTATTCCCGGACTTGATACAAGTCCCACAGGATTTGATAGGCAGTATCCGTTAACGGTATCGTACGGTAGCTTTTCTTGGTTTTCGGAGGCCCTGCCCGCCACTCCTGCTGCTTATAGCGGAACTCCAGCGTCTTATTGACCGTCAGCGTGTGCCGTTTCCAATCAATCGCGTCCCATGTCAGGCCAATCATTTCGCCGGTACGCAAGCCTGTCTCCAAAATCAAGGCATACTGTGCGTAGTTGTGGGAGTGCTTTGCCGCCTCCATGAACTTCGCCTGTTCCGTGACCGTCAGAAAGTGAATTTCATCCGGCGCTTTTACAGAGGCTTCAAACCGCACCCCGTCCAGCGGGTGTGTGTCAATCAGCCCGTTTTCCTTGGCAGCCTTGAACATTGTCCCCATCGTGATATAGGTCTGTCGGATAGTAGAACCGGCATACGAGGCGGTCATGCTGTTAAGTACAGCTTTGCAGTGCATGGGCTTCACGTCCGTCAGCAGCATATCGCCTAATATGGGCTTTACATTCTTTTCATAACGTTCCCGATAGTTCCGTATGGTGTTCGCAGCCAAGCCGGTGAGCAGATTTTCCCGCCAAAATGTCTCCCATGCGTTTACCGTCATGGGGACAGGCTTCGGCTTTACCGACGGGTACAGTTGATGAAACTGTTGCTCTTTCTGCCAGTTTTGGGCATCCCTCAAATTCTGAAAGCACTTTTCCAAACGCTTTCCTGCTTTGTCTGTGCATCGTGCGTAGTACAGGCCATCTTTTCTTTGACCTATACCTTTTCCAAGCTCTTTTCCTTTCAAACTTTTTCCCATATTTAGCTCCTCTCTGCCACAGAGAAATGAGCCATGTAACGCGATAATTGTACCACGGTAGCTTCACTTTCTCAATAGATAAACGGTATTTTTCTTAACTGCAAGGTGCAAAAATGCCCTGCCACACAGCGGCGACAGGGCATCCCGCGCCCATCAAACGACGAAGCGGCTGGAAATGTATTCCTCAAATTCTTTTCGCTTAACCAGTTTCCGACTGCCCACATACAGTACGAAGGGACAACCTTCCTCCCGCAGCATGGCGTCAATACGGTTGATGCCGATATTGGAGTATGCAGCGGCTTCCTTGATAGTAAGCAACAGCTTTTTTTCAATAGGGACACGTGACTCTGAGTCCATGGCGTTCACCTTTAGATTGTCTTGTCGTCAAAAAGAAACGCCTGAAATACCGTCCCGTCATGGAGCAAAAACCGCCCACGCGACGTTTTGGGGATACGGTCAGCGGCATCCGTACTGTCAAGGATGATTTGAGAAAGAACGTTATCTGCCCGCCCGCAAATGCGGCAATCGATGTTGTTTTTGATTTGACCCGCAAGGATGTTGGCATCAGGCCGTTGTGTTGCCAAAATCAAATGGATACCAAAAGCGCGCCCCTGCCGTGCGATGGTTGCCAGCCTACTTTCTACTTGCGCGACCTGTTCTTTCTGTTCTTTATTCAAGCCGGTCTTATCCAGCACCTCTGCTACCTCATCGCAGGCGAAGATATAGCGGGGCAGGTCTTCGTTCGTGGCGGCGTTGTACTCACCCAAATTGGCGCAGCCAACATTTTTGAAAAGCCGCTTGCGTTCCTCCAAGATAGCAAGAAGTTCGTCCAGCAGAGGCACCAACTCCTCCAAGGTAAAGCAAAAACGGCAATATTCGTGCCAAACGGCGGGGTAATCCACGCCGCCCTTAAAGTCCGCCACGCAGACCACCGCACCCTTTTTGATGGATTCCATCACGAGCAGCTTGAGCAGGACGCTTTTTCCACTTCCGGTAGAACCTCCGAGGAGAATGTGCGGTGTTGTTGCCAAGTTCACTGTTACAAGTCCGGCGAGGCCGCGTCCCAGTACCAGCACAAAATCCTCGTTGTTCAGGTAACGGTTTGCCCATGGAAGCATAGCAGGCAGCGCGCCACTGGCTGGGACAGCTCTCAGGCGCACGGTACGGTTATTTGTCCCCTGCTCAACAGATACAATGTTAATATCCAACGCACTTTCCAGTTTTTCACGGTAATCCTCAAATTGCGCGAGATATACGCCGTGATTGAGAAAAGTCAGCACCTCCACAGTGTCATCTTCCTTGTGTCGGTCAATGAGGACGGGATATTCTCCCGCTGCGTTTTTGAGGCCAATGCGCTGAATGTCCTGTGCAATGGAGAGAAACCCACGCGGCAATCCCGCCGCAGCCGTTCCCAAGGTCACCAACAGCACACCAAAGATGGCAAATGCAATCCCGTACAAGCCGCGCTCAAACGCGGCCAGTGCGCCATCAGGGACACTCAGCATCGTCAAGAGGAACATCAGCGCGAAAACGACCGCAACAACGATTGCCCGTGTCCGCGTCTGACGATCTGAGCGAATTCTTCTCATCCCGCTTTTGATGAAGTGCCACAGTACCTTGATTTTGAAATCCGTTGTCATAAAATTCTCCTGTTTATATTTGCGATTGTAACGGTAACGAAGAGGGTGAGGGTAATACTAACCTCACCCTCTGCACTGTCCGAATTTTGTCATTCCGATAATGGCAGTTTCTCCAATGCCTCTGCCCGAAGTTCATTGTAGCCTGCGTATCCCGTCATCGATTGTGTATACCTACAGAAGCGGTCACCATTGCGGAAACAATAAGTAACATCCGTCAGGCGGCGGAAAAACTGCTCTATTGGGTCAGATTTTTGCATATTTGGGGGAACCATTAGAACATATAGTGTTTCTGGAGGAAATATGGATGCGATGTAAACCTCGTTCCAAAGTGCAAAAATATTGGCATAGCGGGCATGGATTTGGGACTTATACTTGTCCAAAATTGAAAGTAGCACTCCGTAGGGAATGTTTCCCTTGAACTCGTCCAAAAACAGAATGGGTTGCCCCCGATAAAGGTCAAATCCACCGTTTAGATAGTCAGTGACGTGGTAGATTTTATTCTCGCCGTACTTCTCGCAGAGTTCCACATATTTGTAAGATTTTCCCGTACCGGAATCGCCTACTAAATAATGTGAATTGATTTCCCGCGCCACAGGCGTTTCGCGGTGCTTGCGTTCCATATATTCAGCGATTATCATACGCTCGTACCGACGAAAGCGAAACTCCTGTCGGAAAATTTCCTCAGGCGTTAGGCCAGCGTCCAGCAAGGTTGCAATCTCGTCCAAGTCACTCCGCTTGCCCTGCGCTGCTTTGATCTCACCATGGCGGACGACACAAATAACCTGCTCGCCCTTCTCGTCAAAAGGAGGCCGTTTCTCAATATAAGCCTCTGCCTGAGCCTTACTGCCCTTAGTAGCTTCAAAGTGCATCCCTGCGGCATAGCTTGATTTAACCGCAGAGAACCTCATGGCTTTGGCGTCTTCCAGTACCATGTGAATATGGGGCAGGCCATCTGCTGAAACGCAGAACGCCCATGCTCCCGTCCGTTCTGTGCCGCCAGCCAACCATTCGTCCCGTAGGCGAGAACATACGTCCTCAGGTGTACCCGCGTATCCGTGTTCGGCCGGATTATTCAGCACGGCAAACCATGATTTGGTGACGGTATCCTTCACTGTTTTTCTCCTTTCTCAGCAGGGCACTTGTAAACCGTCCCTACTGCTTTTCAAATTGTGTAAGTCTTCAATCTTGACCGCCCCGAAAAGGGGAGCCCACGGAGACTTTTTGTGAAGCCCCGCGGGCTTGACGGGGGCGGTCGAGTCAGAATTTCGCGACACGTACATTATCCGCCGTGACGGTGATAATCGGGCGTCTATCAATATAATACAAGTGAACTTCCAGCCCCTCGAATTCGACGTGCGGCATTTTATCGACCGTTGCGTCATCGATGCGGGCATCGCCAGGGACGGATACCCGCAGGGTCATATACTGCCGGTCTTGACAAAACACTGTATAATAACAACCCTCCACTTTCTCGGTCTTCTTCCCCCCTTCGTAAACATACTTGGGCGCGATATTTGTCAGAACGATGCGGCGGCCAAGCGTCGCCTTGGCATCGATTTTCAGATCTTTAAGTTTCATCATAGTCATATCCTCCATAAAGGTATTTGGTGTTTTAGGAACTTTTCAGCGGCCGTTGAGTGCAGCTTTCCTTGCTGCTGGCATTATCATATCACTTTTCTTTGGTTTTGTAAGATACATCATTTTGCCGGTTTCTTTATTGCGTTAAAGAAGTGTGCTAAAGAAGAAGGGCAAATCGCTATGCGATTTGCCCTTCTTCGGTGGCTGCTCACGAACTCGAATCGATCATGTCCGCAAGCGTACCATGAGAAATATTGAATACCTTGGCCACATCCTTCAGCGTATTGGTGTTGAACCCGTGGTCAGTGACGCAATGTTCAATATCCCGATAGGTTCGCTCGCATACACCTGCGCGGTCAATAACGTCCTGCTGGGTCAGACCCAGCTTCTTACGAAGCTGCCACACGGGGGTGCGGCGATTGGTTGCCTTGTCTTCCATGGTGTTTTCATATAACAAGGCCGACAAGGAGCGTGCTTGTAGCCGGGTTTATAGGTGCTCATATGTGCTCCCTTAAATTTTACTAAGTTACTCCTTTAGGTACGCCCAAAAGCCCCAAAATCCACACTCCGCTTTGACCTGTGCGGCGGGAGAATCAGAGCGCAACTCTCCTTTCTTTTGCATAGAAAAAAGTACGGCCTTTACAGGTCGTACCCTACTATACATAGTTGCTTGGGGAGGATTGAACGCACTTCCCCCTTAGTTCCTCCCCAAAACACTTCTTTGACGCATCCAGAGTGGGGGCATCGCTGCATATGCGATGGCTCTTTCTGCGGATGACCCTCTTACCAATTCACGCGGAAACGTGACACGCAGCACACATACAGGTCAACTTGAAATGCACTACTTTGGTGATCGGCTGGATGAAACAGAAACATTGCATCATAGCGTATACTTTGTGCGAGGTATGCCTCCTCGCGTACTACGCCACCTGCCGACAACAACTCGTTATTTTCCCTGTCTCCTGCCAGCTCATTCAATAGGGAAACGAAGTTGCATCAGATTTCGGAATTGTATAATGTCTTTAATATTGGCTCTACATAGGCCGCTAATACAATCCCTATAATTGTATTCTAACATATTTGCTCACCCTGTCAACCACCTCACCACCGCAAATTTTTATCAGCATTAGCACAGCGTCCACAGCCCGTCAAGGCAGCAAAATTTTACGAAAGATAAAATTTTGCGCGAGTGACCTCCGGTCAGCCTTGACGGCCTATGTCCGCTGTGCGTTTGGTGGTGAAAGCGAAGCGAGCGAGCCGCACGCTTCGCGAATTCACATGATAGGAGATGCGATACCATGAAAGAAACCACCAAAATGAGCCGGGCTGTCTGCCAGTTGGAGCACATCTATAATAACCTTAATGCGGACTTCTTTGCCGGAGAACTGCCTGTTCCGATTATTACCGTACAGAGCAAGCCGGGAACATACGGGCACTGTACCACAGCAAAAGTCTGGCAGCGCAAGGACGGAGGCGCGTATGAACTGAACATTGGCGCCGAAGTTCTGAATTACCCAATCGAGGAAACTTTGGATACCATGTTGCATGAGATGGTACATCTCTATTGCCGCGAGAACGGTATCAAAGAGGTTAGCCGGGGCGGAAAGTACCACAACGGAAAATTCAAAGTGGTCGCCGAAGCCCACGGTTTGACTTGTATCCCGTGCGGACAATACGGCTGGAATACCACGCCGGGAGAAAATCTCGTTGAATATGCACTTTCAAAAAACTGGAACGAAATCAAAATCGGACGCAGCAGCTTGCCGCCGTTCATCCGCACGGGAGCTGCCGCGGAGACGACTCAGGCAGGAGCCAGTACCTTACCGGGCGGCAAACGCCCCAGCAGCACCCGCAAGCTGGTTTGCCCCCAATGCGGACAGTCTGTCCGCGCTACCAAAAAGGTCAATATCCTTTGCGGAGACTGCATGGTGCAGATGGTCGAGGTCGGGTAAAAGAAAACGCGCACACCAAGGAAATCTTGAATGTGCGCGTTCAACTTTTGTATGTTGTTGCTTAAACCCGCAAGCAGATACTAAAAGGCAGTGGACAATATAGGCTTTTACACGATCATTCTGTTTGCCATAGCTTTTTTGCTCAATGCTGCCACAAGTACATTACGCGGTGGACAAACAGACGCTAAAACTATATCTTGAAAGCAAGGCTGCGGGTTGCCGCTACTGTCTGCCCGGATAGGCCCCGCATATAGTACAGAGTTATTCAAGGAGACCGTATGGTTCCTTTGTGCGTGTTTGTAGTTATCGCCATATGAAAAAGCAAGAATATTCACTTCGTTAGTATGCTCTGCAATAAATTTATGTAGGTCAAGCGCAGTACTTGAAGAAATATAGTCCGCAAGTAAATCTTGTAATACCCATATGGTTTTTCCGTGCCAGGCCATAGCTGCTTGTGATTTCACAATCAGTTGACTTGCCATTCTTGCCCATACTTGGCGATAGTTTATGCCGGGGGCTAAATGAGGCTTTCCTAGCATACAGTCCTCAAAAGCCTGTGGAATGCAGCTTCTCTTCTTCTTGTTGCCGCCAGATGTGCTAGATGTCATAACTTCCACTATTACAGGGGTACCAACAGGAAAATCTTCAATATAGATTTCTCCATCACGGCGTGCAAATGTATGGCCGCTGTCGCGCAGGTTCTTTTGTAGTATACTCCACTCTAAACCTGAATCAGCAATTGCTTGTTCTTGTTTCACCCTGCCTAATGGCATCAGAACATAATCAAAAGTATAATCAAAAGCAGATGCATCTTCATCGTCACTTTCGTTAGTATACTTGACTTTAGCTTCTGCCCATATGCCTATTTCCGTACCTCTAGGAAAACCGCATTTTTCTATAAGCTTTGTTTGCGTTTCGCCCCTCAAAATATGGTTGTCTGCTTTTTTACCCATATACAGCAAACGGTGGGGGCATATAATCCACGGTGATGTATCATCAGACATTTGAATAGAGCATACGCCAGACGGAACACGGTTTAATCCAGGAAAGAGTTCTTTAAGCTCATCATGCTCTCTTAAATCAATATCAGACATAAAGCGATTTCCGCCGCCATCGCACAAATCAGAGATAAAAGGACAATACGCTTGTTTTCTTGATTCAATAACAGCGGGACTGTTGTCATCTACAGGATATCCGAGCAGTTCGTATATCTTTGGCATAGAATAACCTCCTTTACTTTCTCCGCTATTGCCTTTGCTAAAGGCGGCGGAACAGAATTTCCTACTTGCCTGTGTTGATCCAAATCCTTTACTGTTCCCGTCCTGCCACGGATAGGCCCTCTTAAAACATAACTGTCAGGATAACCATGAATGCGCATATATTCACGCGGGGTCATATATCTATCTTCTAAAGGGTGATAGAATATCTCACCGCCTCGCAAGGTGTTTGACGGCTTGCTACGGTCAAGGCGCAAAAATTTTGTTGTATCTTTCTTTGTTAATCCGCCTATTTGTTCCTTTGGCAGATGTGTCTGCGATGAAAGGCTTTTGCCTTCTGGAACGCCATGAATACGTTCCCGGTCACGCCGTGGAGTCACATCATAATGGCTATTATCTGGTATTTCAGAAGTGTCAGATTTTGCTACAGGTTCTCCAAGCCCATTTATAACGTCACCCACAGTTCTATATGGCGGAAGATTAAACAAACTCATAGCTCCCAATGGTTTGGAATGTGTCGGGTTAGGAAACTGAAAACCATTTGGTTTCTTTGTTGCAACTATGAAAACCCTTTCCCTTAACTGCGGAACACCATAATCAGCCGCAAGCATAACCCTCCATTTGGGTACATAGTTTAACTCTTCCAGTTCCTTTATAAATTGGTCAAAGACACCGCCTCGCGTTCCTGATAAATCTTTCGCACTAAGCAAGCCCTTTACTTGCTCTATCATAATAGCACGGGGCTGTATAACCTTTGCATAACGAACCATTTGAAACAGCAATAAACCTCGTTCATCAAGTAATGATTGCTGTTTTCCTATTTGTGAGAAGGCTTGACAAGGTGGCCCACCAAACAACAAATCCACTTCGCCGGGATTGTATCCTAAATCTTCAAGTATTTGCTGGGGTGTGAACGCTTTTATATCGCCCTCATAAACAACTGTTTTTCTTCCCTCTCTGGAAATGTTTTCTCGCAATGTTTCACAACAATTTTTATCAACCTCAAGGCAAGCCAATATATTGAACCCTGCTTGCTGAACTCCGATGTCCATGCCACCAGCTCCCGAAAATAGAGAAATTGCAGTTAATTTGTTATCCATTATTCTTTCCGCCTTTGTCAACATAGTGCTATGTAGACGTTTTGCAACAGGCCAAACCAAAACCGCTGAGTTTCTTGTTTTTCATCTTCGCAGTTTTTCCAGTATGCCGCAAACTCTTCTGCTGCCACCCGCTGCTGAACCTCTGTCATAGCGTGCCCTAAAGGAACTTTCCTAACAAATTATATTGTATCATAATGCTGCGCTATTTGAAAGTGTACGTTCAAAACTACAAAAAGAAATGGTTTACCGCCGGAATAGCTGTAAACCATTTTGTGTTACATGGCTCGTCCTTGGCACTCACCTTTTACTCACCTTTTTGCTGGGGAGATACATTGATTTACATGGACTTATGTGAGCCAAAAAGTTTTGAATTTCTCAAAATATGGAGATATATGGACATTTATAAAGATACTTGGCAGGTGGAAATGCCCACGATACCTAATTTCATTTGTACTCATTCTCCTTCGATTTTCCTTGATTTTCAAGGGGTTTCAGCGTTTGGTGTCTTGG
>ULUW01003386.1_pt1 | contig 32871 bp, 19 predicted proteins | sample 1959041 | NCBI WGS metagenome assembly ULUW01 (sample SAMEA4835775, study PRJEB28245) | human gut metagenome | biome: gut microbiome; material: fecal sample | place: Denmark | collected 2008
CTCCTCAACTAGGAATAGCTTTGATATAATATAAAACCTCTTCTGAGTTATTTTAGGGATCTCTTATGGATTACTTTCTTCTAGTTTTTGGGTAAAAAGTTCTTTTAGTCTACCTTTAAAGTTTTTATCGGCTGTAGTAGCATATAATGTGGGATTACTAACTTCTGTAAAACAAACAAAGAAACATTTCATGCGCTCATATCTGCTATTAGGTAGACTTGAGATGCCTATTTCTGTCCTACCATTTCCTAAATAGAAATATCTTACAATATAATATAGGCAACGACTTGTAGGGTCTTTATCCTTTTTCCATTCAATCTGTTCCAGTAAATTGTCAGGTTTAAGTATGCCCGTCAAGCGATAGGCAAAACTCTCCTTAGTTTTCAAATCATTGTCTATATAACCTTGCTCTGCTACATAATCAATGAACTTCTTGAAGGTTTCCACCCCTCGTTCTTTTATAACTGTCTTGATATTGTCAATCGAAACGCAATCATCTGTATTCCGTCGTAACTCGAAATAATTATCAGGTAATACGAGTTCGTCATTACTAAAACTTCCAAGAACTCTATTGATTTGAATTTTCTGGTTTATTTCATCAAGAATACGATTATATATATCAGCATACTTCGGATTCTGTAGAATCTTCTCAATAATCTGCCTTTCTCTTGATGTATAATATATCCTATTTGTCAAATATACTTCCAAAACCTCTTTAAAGATAAAAAACATTGGTTCAAGATCAAGTTTTTCTACTTCTAAATTATCGTTTATAAACTTGCCCATTTCAGGAAAATATTCTTCCAGAGAAAACATAAAAAAAGTAGAAAGAAACAATTCGTTAAGAAGTGAGCTATTTTTCTTATCCAGAGGATCAGACATAAGTGCATCTGACAAAATTTTCACATTATACGCGGCACAGACTTTTAATAAATTTTCACAATCAATTTCTTTTAAGAGTATAAAACTAACAAAACTGTCCTTATCATTAGCAAGAAAATATTGATAAAGAAATTCTTTTTCATGAATACGACATGGAATACTGTCTATGATAACACTGGATACTTTTTTAGGGAGTACCGTCAGTATATAGAAACAGTCCTCTAGGGATATTTTTTCATTGAATACCAAATTCAATTTTTCTAGCTCATCAACAACATCTTTAGGCCTCCTATACAGTGAAATATGTTGAATTACGTTACAAAAAGGTATGCAAACTTCATCGATAAATTCGATCTCATGCAATCTCAAAGACATCAGTAGCATTTTTTGTATTTCTTGAATGCTCATGGTGGTTAGATCTAATTTTTCTCTACTGTTTAGGGCATCATCATTATTAGAATCCTCTACTATATCATCCATTAGTTCTAAGCCCCCCTTCGCTATTTGCTCCAAAGTAGTATAGTATTCATTGGTTTCTTCTATTAATGAATTGATTTTATTCTCAGCATAGTCTGTATTTTTCATATTTATCGAATCATTTTTCATTGCGGTATTATCATAAAAATTATATTATTTAGCTCTTTCTTCTCTTTCTTTCCAATCGTGGTATATATACCATCGGCACGCAGTTCTTCATATCCTCATCCCAGTATGCTTTTTTATGAAATGTGTTTACATAGAAAATATCAACAAGTGTAAAAAGCATATTATCTAAGCCTTGTTCTTGAAAGAGTTTCACTTTTTCTTTATTTTCATCATCATGAGTCGTCTTGATTATAACTTTTTTCCAGAAACAAGTTGCCTTATCTACCCATGGTTCAATATTAACTTCTACAATGTATCGATGAACTATTTTCCTCATTGTTTCTAAATCCGTTCCATTTTTTAAGTTATCATAGGAACTACTAAGAGAATTCATCATATCATCAAAAGTGATATCTGCCTGAATCTGTTGCTGCAAATTATTTATGGCAGCTTCAAATTTTCTTATATTGCTTTGCTCATTTTTTATAATATCATTTTGCTTCTGAGTAAGTTCTTCATACTTTTCTTTAGTAAAACGACCATGAACAAAATAATTTTCATCCAGATCAGAGCGACGTTTCATGGTAGAATCAACTAGTTCACGAGAATACGTTATTTTTTGATTGTAGATATTAATCTCTTCCTCATAAGTTTTTTTAGCATCGCTGCGCTTGCAAACCATGTCTTCATGCAATTCTTGAAGAGCAACATACCAAACTAGAGACTCAATCATATTTACATTAATATCAGGAGAGTGAATTAAGCCTTTTTCGACTGCATTATGCTTCACCCTACAAGAATAAGAACCATCCATAAGATTGACTGAATATGATGCACCGCATGAACAGCGTATTAGTGGGGTTAGCAAATGTGATCCATTTTGTTTTGAACGTACTCGATTTTCTTGTCGTTTCACCCTACATTTCTCCCATGTTTCATTATCTATTATTTGAGGATAAATATTATTACTAGTTCGCTCTCCTTTATATAAAGGGTCTTTAAGCATATGATAAATTTCAGCCTTAACATTAGTAATAGAAAGATTCTTAAAATATCCTCTTGATTTAAGCTCTTTTCCAAGCCCTGCTAAGCTATACTCACCAGAATTATATAGATCAAACATAAGTTGTATCAGTTTAGAATCATTCTCATCAATAGCCCAAAATCCATTCTCATCTATTTTATAACCTAACTTTACCTTTCCTCCCATATATTTTCCTTTGTTATATCCTTCTTTTTTTGCTCTTTCAAATCGAGACATTTTATTCCTCATCTCAGATTCGGCTAATTGAGCATATAAAGTAAATATAGTTTCTGCTCCTTCATCTATTGTTTTATCATCTTTGAGTAAATGAATCCTAGGTTCTTTAATGATAAGCTGAACTTTTCTTTCTACAAGATATTCCAAGATACTGAATAGAATTTTCTTACGCCTAGCAATACGAGATATTTCCCAAGCGAACACACAATTATATTCACCTGTTTCTACCAATTCTTTCATACGGTTAAGACCGTATCTTTCTTCTTCTTTCAATTTTATCGCACTTTCTTTCGTTGCTATTGATACAATATCATTATTTTTGTATCCATGAGAATAGGCTAGGTCATATAACTCCTTTTCCTGTTCATTAAAAGATTGGCTTTCTGTTGATACCCGAACTAACAATATACATTTCATATAAAGGCAAGCTATAGATGGTTAATACTGGTACAAATATAATGAAAATGCAAACCACCACCAAATCGTATACTTATATAGTAGCCATGGTCGGCGGCGGAAGTTTTCCACAGCCGGGAGAAATCAGTCTGGCACATAATGGAGTTTTATTTTTGGATGAACTACCGGAATTTAACAGAGGAGTGCTGGAAGTATTGCGCCAACCACTTGAAGACCGGCAGATAACCATCTCTCGTATAAAGAGCACCATCAGTTATCCAGCCAATCTGATGCTCATCGCATCCATGAATCCATGTCCGTGCGGATACTATAATCATCCGACCAAAGCATGTGTTTGCAGTCCCGGACAGGTGCAGAAGTATCTGAACAAAATATCCGGCCCATTACTGGACCGCATTGATATTCAGATAGAAATCGTTCCTGTACCTTTTGATAAGATATCCGACCAGCGGCAAGGAGAAGCAAGCAGCATCATTCGGGAAAGAGTGATTCGGGCACGCCGGATACAGGAACAGCGTTATGCCGATTACCCCGGTATCTACTGTAATGCGCAGATGAGCAGCAAACTACTATCCATCTATGCACATCCGGATGACAAAGGACTTTCTCTGCTACGAAACGCGATGGAACGTCTCAATCTCTCTGCACGCGCGTACGACCGTATATTAAAAGTGGCACGTACTATTGCCGATCTGGAAAATATGGAGTGGATTCAACCTTCACATTTGGCCGAAGCCATCAGTTATCGTAATTTGGACAGAGAGAACTGGGCAGGTTAAGGATAGTAAACAAAAGATTCACATCAAATAAGTAAATCATGAATACCGCTATTACACATTGGGGATATACTCCATCGGGAGAATCCATTTATCTGTTCCGGTTGACCAATGCTTCCGGAGCGTCCATTGAACTTACCAATCTGGGAGCCAGCTGGGTTTCAGCCCATATGCCCGATAAACATGGCATTTTTGAAAACATTCTGTTGGGATACGATAACGCTGAAGGATATATAAAAGACACCTATTATATGGGAGCCACTGTAGGCCGGTTCGCTAACCGCATTCATCAGGCATCTTTTTCCATCAAAGACACTACTTATCAGTTGGAGAAAAACGATGGAGAAAACACCAATCATGGCGGAGCATCCGGTTTTCACAAGAAGATATGGCAATGGGAGCAAATTGATTCCGGTATCCGCTTCATTCTCCACTCTCCGGATATGGAAGGAGGATATCCGGGCAATGTACACGTAAAAATAGAATATCAATTCACAGAAACCAATGAACTGACAATCAGTTATTATGGAATCACAGATCGCCCCACTTATCTGAATCTGACTAATCACGCCTATTTCAATCTGTCCGGCGATAAACGAAAAATAACGGAACACCAACTCATGATACCTGTTACCCGGATATTAGAAACCACCTCACAGTTTATTCCTACCGGACACATGCAGGACGTAAAAGACAGTCCGTTTGATTTTACCATCAGTCATAGTATCGGAATGCATCTTTACGATGATGACGAACAGTTACATTGGAACAAGGGATACAATCATTGCTATATCCTGAAAGAAGAATCGTCCGACACGTTATTGACAGCCGCCGTATTATCCGATCCTTTTTCCGGTAGAAAGCTGACTGTCAGGACTGACTTACCCGGTGTTTTATTATATACCTCCGGCTATCTCGCTCCCACACCGGATATCGGTGTATGCCTGGAGACGCAGTACTTCCCGGATACCCCTTCGCATCCGCATTTTCCTTCCTGCCTGCTCATGCCGGGGGAAGAGTATCTCCACAGAAGTATTTACACATTCGAAAGATAACCTCTCCTGCTGTCCACACGCTGACATCCTCTGTCTCCGTATGGACAGCAAAAACTTTTTTGCCACCAATCTCTTTTTATTCATATATTTGTTTTACATTTGTGATAAACAAAAAAGCAACAATATGAAAACGTCCATTGTAACCTTCCTGATTACATTTTGTTTTTACCTGTCAGCTTATGCACAAGCGTCTCAAGACAAAGCTGCAGAGCTAAAGGAACAAGCTTTGAGTAGCTTGAAGCAGAAAGATTACATCAAAGCCCGTTATCTGTTCAAGAAAGCGTACGAGGCATTTGCTGCACGCGAAAACTATCCACAGGCTATAGAGTGTGGTATTCAGGCCAACGCCTTATATGTGAGAGAGAACTTCTACAAGGAAGGCTTCGAACTATGCCGCGACATGGAACAATTCATTTGGACAGGCGAACAGAAACAGAAAAAAGTCTTTTATGATTTACGGTTCCCTATCAGCAAGGAACGGTTGCAGATGTACATTGCACTGAAAAATCCTGCACAAGCCAAAAACCAACTGGACAAGCTGGAAGAGATGGCCAAGCTCGCCAAGAATGACTCCTTAATGGAAGTGCTGCTTTACACGAAAGCCAACTATTACTATACTTTCAATCAAAATACACAAGGGGATGCCTGTTTCCGCAAACTCATCAACCAATACAAGGAAAAGAAGGATTACGACAAAGTGAGCGACTGCTACAAGACCCTAATCGGCATCGCACGTAAAGCTAACAATGCTTCACTAATGGAACGTACCTACGAAAGCTATATCGTCTGGACCGACTCAGTAAAAGCCCTGACTGCTCAGGATGAACTGAATGTCCTGAAAAGGAAATATGATGAAAGCCTGCTGACTATACAAGACAAAGACAGTACCTTATCTGCCAAGCAATATATCATCATAGGACTCTGTACACTTGTGGCCATCCTCATAGCCGCATTGATAGTACTCGCCATCTTATTATTGAGATTTATCGCCGGTAACCGCAAACTTAAAAAGAGTGTGATCATAGCCAATGAGCACAATGATTTGAAAACTAAATTCATTCAGAATATATCCTCGCAGATGGAACCGACTCTGAACACTTTAGGAGCCTCCGCCAAGGATCTCTCTGCCAAAGCTCCTCAACAAGCAGAGCAAATGCAGGCACAAGTAGCTGCCTTAAAGCAATTCAGCGACGATATTCAGGAACTTTCCCTTTTGGAGAACTCACTGACTGAACCTTATGAAATGGGAGAAGTCAATGCAGGCACTTTCTGCGAGAACGTGATGGAGAAGGCAAAAGAATTTATGAAACCAGACGTCACTCCTTCTGTAAACGCACCCAAGCTCCAAGTAAAAACAAATAAAGAGCAACTGGAACGCATTCTTCTCTACCTGCTGAAAAATGCCGCTTTCTACACAGAACAGGGACGTATCAGCCTTGACTTCAAGAAACGCGGCGCACACACCCATCAGTTTATCATAACCGATACAGGTACAGGCATTTCGGCAGAGCAACAAGAAAATCTCTTCAAACCATTCACACAGGTAAAAGACCTGACAACAGGTGATGGCCTGGGATTACCCATCTGTTCACTCATCGCCACGAAAATGAATGGCAGCCTGACGTTGGATACAGGTTATACAAAGGGATGCCGGTTTATTCTGGAACTTCATGCATAAATAAAGTATTTAAGGACTTTATATCGTTAGATTACCGACTTCCAATGGTGGCTATAATTACTACTTCTAGCCACCATCAGAGAACGGGCACTCTACTCATACAAAAAATAGCGACAGGTTAGCACATAAACGACAGGCGGGTTTATAATAAATACTGTGATCGTTTATTATAAACGTCCCTGTTACTCTAAAATAGAAATCGACAGAATAATCTTCGAATTTATAAGACAAAAAAGGCTGCAAACCTCATAAAGTTTGCAGCCTTTTCCTATATTAAAGCATCCTATCCCCTAATATACACCAAAGGGACAAGCACTATTTGTTACTATATTATACCACCATAGAAGATGATTCCATACTAATTTTCTCATTTTATTTGCCGTTCTTAAATGATTCTGTTCAGGTTTAGAACTACAAATATACAACATTTAAAAACATTTGTCAAGTACCCGATTCGTTTTCAGTTATCAGAGTTGTTATTTCACGATTCTTGGCTCAATTACCTTCCCACTAATAGAAACGACTCCTTGGTTTGAAATAGCAAAATTCTTAAAAAAGGAAGTACGTGGATGTATTTTCTCTTTGCTCCAATGGGCATGGAAAATATATTTCCAGCTACCATCTTTACATTGGAAAGGTGCACCATGACCGGTACCTACCAATCCTATCGCCTCAACGCCTTGTAAAAGCGGATTCTTACTATATTTAATCCATGGTCCCATTGGCGATTCAGACGTAGCATAACCTACTCCATAACCTTTATTCTGATAGTGGTTGGCTGAATAAATCAAGTAATAGGTTCCATTCTTCTTCAAGACTGAAGGTCCCTCTGCAACCTTAGCCTGCAAAAGTTCCCACGGTTCCTCCGCTTTTATGCACTCCGACAAAGTTTCCGTCTTAATCTTCATCAAATCATCGGTCATCTGAGCTACCCAAATCACATTTCCATCTGTAAAGCGTACAAAATAAAGATACGGAGTACCGTCATCATCTATAAAGAGAGAGGTATCAATGCTCTTTTCCTCCCAAATAGGATGTTTTACTTCTTGCCGGAAGGGACCTGCCGGGGAATCAGAAGTAGCTACACAGATATGCTCTTCCGCAGAATAGAACATATAAAACTTCTTTTTTGATTTAATATAGTAAACCTCCGGAGCCCAAAAGCCCCACTCTCCATATGAATCTGCAGCCGACAGTGCTTGCCCTTCCCGTTTCCAATTTTTCAAATCATCGGAGGAGAAGCAGGCGAAGCCTTCACCTGCTGTTGTACCACCGGTACCATAGGCATAATACTTATTATTGTAGAGCATCACATATGGATCAGCAATAGGCAGACGATCTGACTCAACACTCACTTCTTTGTTCGGAATATTCTTCTCTCCTTTATTCATTGCGCTACTTTTTCCACTGTAAACCAACAGGATACAAAGAAGTAAAAGAGCGCTCATCTCTTTCTTTATCATAGACAGACTTTTTAAGTTTATAATTATACGATGCAGGCAAAGTTACTATATTTTCGTACAAAATCACTACACCTTGTAAGCAAAGTATACATCACATATGGAACCAGAGATTCTACTACTATCCTTTTATGCATTATTAATAGCAGAAACAGTAAGTAAACCAGCCTTCTCTAAGAAATTTCTTTTTGAAGTCATTGTATCTATTCTTAATTATGTTTGATAGAAAACTAGTGATAATCCTATAAGGGCGGGCTAAAAAAGTGTTTTAGTCCGCCCCATACCAACAATCAGATAAATATTATGTGATAATTGAAGCCAATTATTTCAGAGCATCACAAATTTCCCTATTAATCTTCCTCAATGCCTTTTCGTCCAGTTTAATAACCTTACGGTCATAAGTTAGCAATCCGTTTATTTCTACCTCAACATCTGTAGTCTGTGTATAAACAGCGGCAGAGAATCCACGAGGAATCAGATCTTTCAACACATTGGCATACTCCAAGTATTTATCAGTGGCCTCTTTAGAAGTATTGAATTGGACATATCCCCAGTTACGATCAGGTTCCCAAAGATGCTCTTTCAATACCAAACCGATACCACCATATTCTCCGAGCACAGTAGCACGTTGAGCATCATACAAAAACATTTCCGGACCCGGATAATGATGTAAATCAAGCATATCACCGCACGTATAATGATTACCACCACTAGCAGGATTCACGAGTCGTGAAGGATCATATCGCTTTGTCCATTCAGCAATTTCCGGAGTCTTGAACTGTCCCCAAGCTTCATTAAACGGCACCCATGTACCGATACAAGGATAAGAATAAAGACAGTCGATAATTTCTTTCCATTCTTTACGATAGGTTGCCTCCGATTCTGTAGAACGCTTTCTTTCCGTTCCTGTAAAATACTCACGCATCTGCCATTCCGGATTTTTATCTCCGCTCGGCATATCCTGCCATACAATAATTCCCAAACGGTCACAATGCGTATACCAACGAGCCGGTTCCACTTTGATATGTTTGCGAATCATATTATAGCCAAAATCTTTCGTCTTTTGAATATCATATACCAAAGCTTCATCCGAAGGAGCTGTATACAAACCGTCAGGCCACCATCCCTGGTCTAAAGGACCAAACTGGAATAAATCTTTATTATTTAACTGCAAACGCACAATACCGTTTTTATCTCTCTTGGTAGAGAACTTACGCATAGCAGCATAACTCTTAACCTTATCCATCAGCTTATTCCCTTCAAACAAACTGATTTCCAAATCATATAGAGAAGGAGAATCCGGTGACCATAACTTTACATCAGCTGGCATAGCGACTTCAACAGGAACACCATTAATAGAAATCCCTTTAGCCACCAACTCCTTACCATCGAACACCTTTACTTCTATTTTGCTCGAAAGCTTCTTCTTATCAGTAGCAACCTCTACCACCAACTTATTCAAGTCGATATCAGGGGTTGTCTTGATGTTCGTAATAAACTGTGCAGGCACAGATTCCAGCCACACCGTCTGCCATATTCCACTTACCGGCGTATACCAGATACCCGACGGTTTATTCACTTGTTTTCCTCTAGGCTGAGTACCATTATCAGTAGGGTCCCAAACTTTTACTACCAGTTCATTCTCTCCATTTTTTAAAGCAGGAGTGATATCAAATGAGAAAGGAGTAAAACCTCCTGTATGTTGTCCTATTTTGATTTGATTTACCCAAATATCAGCCTTCCAGTCAACAGCTCCAAAATGTAACAATACACGTTCACCTTTCCATTTTGATGGTACAGAGAATTTGCGTTGATACCACAAGTCATTATCCTTTCCAAGCCTTTTTCCAACACCGGACAAACTAGACTCTATCGCAAAAGGAACCAAAATCTGTCCATCATATTTTTGAGGAGCAGCCTGCCCTACCGGAGCAATGGCATAATTCCATAACCCATTCAGATTCATCCAATCCGGACGTTCCATAATTGGACGGGGATACTCGGGCAACACATTCTCAACATCTATTTTGGTAGCCCATTCTGTTTTAATTCGTTCTCCTGCAGGCTTCCACTGGGCAGACAAGTACGAACAATTTAAAAATACAACTAATAAGATAATCAATTGTTTCATCATGATATAATTTAAAAGATTTCTCCAGATACAACCTGCATCACTTTATTTTTTCAGGAAAGTTTCAGCGCGTCCGGGAGTATAAAGTTCCCATAAAGAAGCAACCGTCCATCCTGGGGCAAAAATATCATTATAATATCCTTTACCATTCTTTCCATAGTCCCAGTTAGTGTGCTGAACTACTTCCGGATAATAACCCACTTTGGCAATTCCACACATATGCCCTTCATGGGGTAACAACTGACGCATAGAGGTCGAAATCACCTCTGCAAAATCTGACAAGCGGTTCTCTTTATACTCTTTAGATAACCAACGAAGTACGTCAGCAAATTCGAAGATAAATACGTCGATATGATTATTTTCTACTGACACATTTCCCCAACCACGAGTCTTCATACCGATATCTCCCAACATTTGTCCGGGAGCAAACGGAACATCCCATAAATAATACCAGGACAAAGCAAAATATGCGGCTTTCTTTGTCAAATCAGCATAATGTTTATGTTCTTCACCTTTCGTTATCAGTGAGAGATAATACGTAGCAGTAGCTGTATATAACGACGCTTCTTTATCTTCACAGTTTGCATCCAGTGTAGAAGAAAAATAATCAGCTTTGGAGATCAGCTCCTTTTCAAGATACTCGGCTGTTTTTCTGGCACTGGCAAGATATCGCTTGTCTTTGAAATACTTATATCCCATCACCAATGGCAATGTAGCTGAAGGAGTACTACCACCGCTCTTATCAACAATCGTAAAATCATCACGGAATTTTCTTGGGAAACTTCCATCAGCATTTTGGAGTTTCAGAAACATCTCAAACATTTGCTTTACCCGCTGTTCCCATTCCGGATGTTTGCGCCCTTGCTCCTTTTCGTACGCCAGGAAATGAAGCATCGCATAAATTCCCTCAGACTGACGTCGAATACTATGCACCGGTTCCTCAAATCCACGGTTTAAGTTAACAAACTCCTTAAAGAAACCTGCCGGAGTAAAACCGTTCTTCAAATAACTATCAAAAATCTTTAGACTATTGTCTTTCAATTCTTCGCGATTATTCTCCCAGCCATACTCCCATGCATTGAATGCATTCAAAAGAACACGCCCGACAAAACCTATTTCTGCCTCACCATTACTTTTACAATCATCCGTACGCAAACCTACACCCGAATTATAGGTCAATTCCGGCCTACTTACCAAGCTATTCACAAAGTAATGACTAAGTGTCTGCTTCATTTCCGGAATAGAATAAGGAGTATCAACAGGTTTCGGAGCATAAGTATCATAAGAATATTCCCAAGTCTGACGTATAAAATCGGAGAAATCATCAGCACTACTTTCTGAGATTTCCCAAGTTAACATTACGTTTTCCCCTTTCTTCAATAACTGAAAAGCTTCTACCTTAGGAGCCAATGTCAATTTACGGATATAGCTTCTGGGAGCTTCCTGATAAGGAAAACCGAAAGAAAGGGCAGCCACTCCATTCTGGTTCTCAAAACCTGTAAAGCCCAGAGATGTTTTTCCGGAAAGAATTACTTCACCTTCTTTATGCGTAGTCAAAGCGTCAGTCGTAAACTTATCCAGCCGGTTTACCGTCATATATCGCTTGTCCTTTTCATTATAAATTCCGGTCAGTGGAGCACTCAACCTGTCCTCACGGACTACCCAACTATCAGATGTATGAAACGAAGGAGCTTCTTTAGGTGAACGCAGATTGCGACGATACCAGAATCCGGGCATATAAAACAAACAATCGTCATGGCGGAAACCAGTAACTACCTTCTGTCCATAATTAAAGTACACATCCTCCAGAGCTGTAATACACATGTCAATATGTAGACGTCCATTAGTTTCTTTGATCTTCTGAGAAATCGTCAGCGGAATGCTTTCAGATGCAACTAACTGATAGGTAGAATTATCATTCTGCACTCTCTTCAAAATTAAAGGGTACTGCTTGGCCTTATTTCCAGGCACTTTCAAAGAAACATGTGCATTCACCTGTTCCGGCGTATAGTCAACAGCCTTAACAGTTCCGGTCAATAGTACAGTAGCTATTCCACAAAGCAAGAATTTTAAGTTCATACAGCTCATCATAATTATATGAATCAGCAACTAATTCTGATTCTGTTAATACTTTATTTAGATATATTTTCAAGCCATTCCGGCTCTTATCAACGAGTACAAAATTAGCGAAGATCACTCTATCTCAGTAAAACAAATTGAGCAATTAGTAGAAGAATCCGTTCTAAATGTACGTAGAATGAATAAAATAATACCAAAACAGAACATATAATGTCCTTTTTTCCATCCATCCATTGCCGGTATCAGAGATATTCTGTTTCATAGAACCATATCCATTATTATAAAAAGAACCGCAGTTTCCCCTCTAAAAAGGGAAACTACGGAATATGATTTACTGTGATTTACTCAGCAATAAAACAAGGACAAGGAATAATCAGTTATTTCTCTAAAAGAGCGACAGTACACCAAAGGACGGGCCCCTGTCCATGATAATCACCCGTACGACGAGGACGATCATAATAATACTGCAAGTCATTCTTTTTATTTGTTCCTACACAAACAGCTTTTACTTGATTCTTTTCGTTAACGTATGGAACTAAAGCCAGCCACGCTTTTCGAGCAGCAGGTGCATATTCGTCAGCATCCAGCCAACCATTCTTAACCCCCATTATGAATGCGAAAGTAAACATAGCCGATCCTGATGATTCCGTCCAGCAATCAGGTTTATCAATCAGTTGGTTCCACAACCCTTCTGCATTCTGATATTCTTTCAAACTTTTCATCATCTTCTGATAACCTTCTAAGATACGGGCACGGTCTTTATGTTTTTTGGGTAAACACCGGAGCAACTCCGACATACCCGCTGCCATCCATCCATTTCCACGTCCCCAATAGTAAGGAACATCCGGAGCATGATAGAAAAGTCCATTCGGACGTTGCAGCTCGTCCAAGTACATAACCATTTCTTTCGCTGCCCGGTCAATATATTTACGGTCTTTTGTCACTTTGTATGCGTGGGTCTGCACAATCGTAATCATATACATGTCATCAATCCACAAACGTGTTTGCCAAGAATATCCTTTTTCAGCCCATTCTTTTTCTTTTGGTTTGGCATTTGCAGGAACTTCCCATTGAGAATCAGCATAAGGCAATCCCAGATACCAGTATTTCTTATCTTTTGTCACGTGGTACATTTCCAGTGGCAAGCTGCCAAACATATTCAAATCAACATGATTCATAATCGGTTGCAATGCTTTCTCTGATGTAAACAGAGGTTCAAACTTATTCTGCAAAAGTTTAATCAGCTCTTTATCTTTTGTTACCGCAGCATATTTTAGTGCACCATTCCAATAAAACGTCTCTGGATACCCAATCCATTTACCGGCATGAAGCGCGTGCTTCTCACCTATAAAGCGATATGCCAAACGCTTGCCGACCTCTTCAGGGGTATAACCCTCCGGAAAGTCCGTCAACAACTTAGTCTGAGCACATAATAGTTGAAAAGGTAGCAAAAGCAATAATAAAAGTAGTTTTTTACACATAACGACTTATTTTTATTTATTATACAATTATAGAATATATACAACTAATCATCTAACTTTCAGATTCCTTACATTATCGCATACAGCCACTGCTATTCTCGAGTCTGCGCAACCATAATAGAGATATAATTTCTTCTTATAATACGCCAATCCCTCAATAAACACCGTTCCATCTTTGTATTGCCCACTTTTCTCAAAAGAGGCCTCAGGTACAAAGAAAGGTTTATCTAACCGATCCAAAACTTTATAAGGATCATTATTATCAAACAAGAGTTGTCCTGCACAATAGGCTCCTGCCGGATAATCGGTGTCCCTCTCTTTTCCTGCATTTTTTCCATTATATAGAAGTACGATCCCCTTTTTAGTCCGTATTGCCGGAGGTCCGCATTCTGTCATCTGACAGTCAAAATGACCTTTACGCGGTCTCGCCAACTTCTTTAGTTCATTCTTCTCGTCCAGCACTGGATACCAGTCCACAAGATTGTCAGAAGTAGCTGCATGAACAGCATACTCTCCCCAGTACATGAAATACTTGCCATCTACTTTATCAATAACAAGCTTTTCTTTCTTTACTTTAGTCAGTATGGAAGCGGATTTACTGGCTATTTTAGTGAAACGTCCGTCATAGGCCTTTTCAAAAGCGGGTCCATGTTTTGTCCAGTTTTTCAGATCCCGGGAAGTGGCTACAGCGATACGCGGTGTCTTCCGGTTCCATGCCGTATAAAGCATCACATACAGTCCGTCTTCCGTCATTGCTACACGCGGGTCCTCACAGCCACCGGGCCATTCTATACCTTTAAAGTTATCTTCCGCTGGAAATAATACTGGAGTATCCAGCTTTGTCATCGTGACTCCATCCGTGCTCTCAGCATATCCGATACGTGAAGTCCTTTTACCGATGCCCTGTGCTGAATTATCTTCCGCCCGGTAAAGTACGACTATTTTCCCGTCTTTCACGGTAGCCGCCGGATTGAATGTATCACTCTCTTCCCACTTCACCTGTTGCTTCTGCATCGGACAATAAAAAGAAGTAGGTTGAGGTGAAATTACGGGATTAGCACCTTCAGGACGTACGAAGGGACCGAGTACCCAATTTCTGTTATCCTCTTTACCTGTAGTCGTATCCGTAGAAGGTTTCATGGTAAATCCACATAACATCAATATACCGGTCAGACTAATTACGAGTTTTAGTTTCATCTTATTTTCCTGCTTTATTCATAATAAATCATTTACCTTTACAACAGATATTGTCCCTCCTCCTTCAATCTTTTACGCAGATAATCAGTATCGATTTTGTGGACATCATTCCTTGCCTGTTTTATAGCATGTACTGCAGCCATTCCGGCAGCTTCGCCAGTCACCAGACAAGGAGGCATTACCCTTAAACTCCCGAATGCTTCTTCATCAGTAGATATACAGCGCCCTGCGGTCAATACATTTTTCAGTCCTTTTGGTGTCAGGCAGCGATAAGGTATTCCATGAGACTCCCCTTTTTTATAACGCGTCTCTTTATGACCTGGTTTATGAACATCTATATAATAGCAATTACGTCCGATTTCATCCTCAAAAGTTCTACGTTCTTTCCAGTCCTCTACCGTAAAAGTATAATCACCTTCAATCCGACGGCTATCTCTGACTCCAAGCAAAGAAGCAGTCTTCACCAAAAAAGCACTACCAAAAGTTTTGGGTTGAACGTCCTTCATTGCTTCCAAATATTGTCCGGCAATTTGCCGACCTACCATCATTGCCTGCGTAGTAGCCCAAGGATCCGTTGAATCGACATTATCAAGATGTCCGGCATTGAACTGTACCACATCCGGACCAATAAAATTACTATTAAAATGCTTATCTATCAATGGATATTTCCCAGACTCAATCGCTTTATAAACAGGGCTGTTCTTATTGCTAGTATGCAATGAAGGCCCCGTCAGATTGTAGTTATAGCTATCGACATTGGCAAACGAGAAACATAAAGATGAGCTCTGTACCACCCCACTATCATCTCCTCTTTTGAATGATGCGCCTGCCCATGCCGCCAAATCCCCATCACCTGTCGCATCAATAAAAACTTTTGCCTTGAAAGCAACAAGCCCGGATTTATTTGCAACAATAATAGCATCTACCGTTTCATCGGCTACTTTTTCTACAGCGGCAACTCTTGAAAAGAAGAGTACTCGGGCTCCCGATTCAGCAACCATCTGATCATAAACTGTCATCAAATATTCGGGATTTATACTCACCCAATTCATTTTCTGTTTTCTCTCATGCGGTACTCCTTTTCTCGAAGCTTCAAAGATTTTCTCTGCCAAACCTCTATAAATGATTTTCTCACCATCAGAAAACGGACACCATGCCGGAACCATACCGGCTGTCCCCATCCCGCCAAGTTGGCCCATTGCTTCAATCAATAGAGTCTTGGCCCCTTCGCGTGCTGCCGAGATAGCGGCAGCACAACCACCAGGTCCTCCGCCAACTACAATAACATCCCACCGATCATCTACGGCAATCTTTGTATTCTTCAGACTCAGTCTGGATTGCGTTGTTCCTCCCTGCGTATTGAGGCTAGGTACAGTGAAAGCTGCGGTCAACAGCCCTGCCTTTTTTAAGAATTCTCTTCTAGAAGTCATAGTATTCTCTTTATCATTTGGTGAACATCAGTTCCTTTGTCCGATTCGCTAAAACTCAATTAAACAATCCGCCTATCAATGAAGCTATAAATTTAAGTTTCATCTTACTTAAGTTTATATTTCTGGCTATCGATATTCCATCCTTTCAATACCAGCATTGCTCCTTCGCTCAGTTTTTCCTTTGCCGTCTCAATCGTTACTGTTTTCTTTTCACCCGGAGTCAGGGAGAAGAAATTATCCGTATAGAATGATGGGCGTATCGGACTCATCTTTGCATTAAGAAATTGCAGTTGATTGAAGAAAGCTATCTGATTGGATGTATTTCTCATTGTGATATCAACAAAATAGTTATCACCTTCTTCCCTCACTTTATAAGCCAGTTTCACTTTAGAAGCCCGAAGTTTACTCAAATCCTCAAATCCAGAGGCTGCCGGACCGGTCAAGGTCGTCTTTCCTTCGTACTTATCGTTGGAACGCCAGTAGAAATTAGAAGAAATTTCTTTTCCCTTCTCATCTTTCAGTATTAATTTGATAAAGTGAACCTGAGAGATGCCATCGGGAAAACGAATGGTCAATGCATCATTCGCTACTCCATCTGCCGGTAAATTAACAGCAGCCGATTCTTCAAACACTTTCCGGCTATTTATATCATACACCTGTGCCGTAACCTTATAGTTATCGAAAGAACGATAGAAATCATTCACCACAGAAACCGTATTCTTAAGATAATCGAACTGAGCATGCAAAGGTTCCAAAGAATTGGCCGTATGATAAAGCGAAGCTGTCGGTTCAAGAGACCAGTCCCACATACGGGAAGCTACCTGCCTCATCGAGCAGTTATGATACCAGAACAAAAGACCTGAACAAAAACGGTCACCGTAATCCAGCTTATTATAGTTCCATACTTCCCAAATGCTTTTGGAGTTTATTGCACCCAGCAATTGTCCCTTCTGAGCAAATTCATCAATCGAAGATGACTTTCCATAATGATTCACCAAGTCCGTATACATCGTAGTCATCAGATGAAAACCATTTCCATCCAGGTAATCCCACACTTCTTTGTTGATGGGCCACAAGTCTTTCTCATCCATCATTTCCCGGAGTATTTCTACTGTAGGAAGAGTCGGTGCACCATATTCAGGATTAAAGCCATCTACACGGCTACCTCTGGGAGAAGCTGTATTTTCATAATGCTGCATCGGATTCACCTGTTTATAAGGGCTGCCATCATGTACTCCAGCACACTCCGACTGCATCTGATATCCGCGTGTACCATCCAACTGATTCAGCAGTTCGGGAGTACCGGTCATTTCTGTGCTTTCATTGGAAGCAACATAATAAGCCAGAGACGGATGATTACGAATACGCTTCACTGTAGATTCCACGTTACTCATATAGAGAGCCTTGTCATGCGGATGACGAGTATCTCCTGTCATCCAGAATTCCTGCCATACCAGCAAACCCAGTTCATCACAGAGCTGAAAGAAATAGTCAGATTCGGCAATGCCACCTCCCCACATACGCAGAAGGTTGACACCCGACTGGCGGGTATAGCGCAATTCAGCATAAGTACGTTCGTCAGAGTGTCTCAACATAGCTTCCGGTATCCAATTCGTACCACGGATAAACAACCGTTTACCATTCACATAAAAGACACGTGATTTGTCAGGCGTTTTAGTATCGGAAGTGATTTCACGAATACCAAACCTTGTCTTTACAGAATCGCAGATCACTCCATCAACTGATACTGTCAACTTCAAATCATATAAGTTTTGCGGTCCTTTGTTGACCGGCCACCACAAGCGAGGAGAATTCATCACAAGTTGCGGAAACTCTTCTGGAGAAAAAGTAACCAGTTTTTGTTCTCCCCGAATCACTCGGAATGATTTCTCAAAAGATATATTCTCACCTACAATCTCACCCTTTACTTTGCAATTAATTCCACTATTGCTAGTTGACGAATTAATCACTTCTACAGATACGGTCTCACGTGCCTGGTCATAATCCGGTTTGCGCAATTCAGACTTAATAAACGGATGACGTAGAGCTACCTTTCCGGTAGCATAGATAGAAATATTTTTCCAGATACCTGTATTACGATCACGGATGCCATCCATAAAGGTAAAGTCCCAGCCTACAGTCATCAACATCGTAGTATTCAATCCGATATTGCCGTTACCACCATTATGGAATTCTCCCGCAGCCCCCCAAGACTTCGGCTTAGTACTTCCGGGAACATCAACCGGATACACTTTTACAGCCAGTGCATTATTCTTCCCTATCTTTACAAAATCGGTCACATTAATATAGTCCTGTATAAACATACCATTGATGGTACTAAGCAAATTCCCATTCACCCATACTTCTGCCCGATAATTGATTCCATCCAGCTGTAACCAAACATTCTTCCCCTTAAAAGATTGAGGAACTGCAAACTCGGTACGGAACCAATAAGTATAAAAATCTCGTCCGACCTGAGAAATATCAGGAATCAGCTTCGATTCAATCTTATTATTAACTCCATAATAAGGTTCAGGGTATTTTTGGTTATACACTAAAGAATTTAAGACTGTACCGGGAACAATGGCTGGCAACCATTTTTCAGTCGGATAATCTGATGAAGATATCTTCTCACCCGGATCTGTGGTATCGCCTGCTTTCATCATTTTCCACTGATAATCTCCATGATGAGTGACTTCCGAATCAAGCCAAATACGATTTGGATCTCTGGCGTCATTCATCCTATTTTGTGCAGTCAATACTGAACAGAAAAATAGTAGCAAAACAGAAAAAAGGGTCTTAACAAAGTTATGCATATTTATGTTATAGTTTTAAATGGTTTTTGGCATGGAACAAAAGTAGAGGTTTCCTTTTATTCAACCTGCCAAAAACAGGTCAATAAATGAGATTTTAGTCCCAAATTATTTTAATAAAGGACATAATTGCCCGTATTCACCGTTATTTTTCCAGAAGAGCAACCGTACACCAAAGATAAGGAGCCTGACCGTGATAATCACCGGTATGACGAGGGCGATCATAATAATACTGCTTACTATTCTTTTTATTCGTTCCCACACACACTTCTCTTACATCATTCTTCTCATTAATATACGGTACTAAAGCCATCCATGCTTTGCGGGCTGCCGGACCATATTCTTTTGCCTTGAGCCATCCTTGCTTGACTCCGGTAATAAATGCAAAAGTAAACATAGCAGATCCCGAAGTCTCAGCCCAACAATCAGGCTGGTCTATTAACTGATTCCACAAGCCATCGGACGTCTGATATTTTTTCAGACTCTTCATCATTTTGCGATAACCTTTCAAAATACGCGGACGATATTTACTATCCTCAGGCAAACATTGAAGTAATTCTGCCATCCCTGCCGCCATCCATCCATTACCACGTCCCCAATAAAAAGGAACGTCCGGTGCATGGTAGAAAAGCCCATTCGGGCGTTGCAACTCATCTAAATAAAGCACCATTTCTTTGGCTGCACGATCAATATATTTCCGGTCTCCGGTCACTTTGTAAGCCTGAGTTTGTACAATGGTAATCATATACATATCGTCAATCCATAGACGAGTTTGCCAAGAATATCCTTTCGCATCCCATTCCTTTTCTTTGGCTTTTGCATTCCCGGGAAGTTCCCATTGCGTATCAGCATAAGAGATTCCTAAGTCCAAATAACGTTTATCTTTAGTTATTTTGTACAGTTCCAAACATAGACTGCCGAACATATTCCAATCTACATGCGTCTTTTTAGGCAAAATATTCTTTTTTGTCGTAAACAACGAATCAAACTTATTTTGCAACAGCTTAACCAGTCTTTCGTCTTTGGCGATTGCTGCATACTTAAGGGCACCACTCCAATTAAATGTATCAGCATAACCAATTCCTTTTCTATCGCTTATTCTATATTTCTCCATAAAACGATATGCCAGGCGATTACCGACTTCTTCCGGAGTATACCCTTGAGGAAAATCCGTCAACTTGCTCTGTGCCATTAATAGCTGAAAAGGCAAAATGCATAATAAAAAAAGTATTCTTTTATACATAACGATATTTTTAGTCATTAGATAATAAAAAGTTTATTCTTCTAGAAGAGCAACCGTACACCAAAGATAAGGTGCATGCCCATGATAATCCCCCGTATTACGGGGACGATCATAATAATACTGCATATCATTCTTTTTTGTTAGTACCGACACACACTTCTCTTACTTTATCATTCGAGTTTATATAAGTAAGCATAGCCAACCATGCTCTTCGAGCAGCTTCACCATACTCTTTTACCGGTAACCATCCATATTTCACTCCCATAATAAATGCGTAAGTAAACATAGCCGAGCCCGATGTTTCTACCCAGCAGTCCGGTTTATCAATCAACTGTCTCCACATACCCTCTTCTGTTTGATAATTTTTCAGACTTGCCATCATAGTTTGGAAACCTCTTACAATAGGCAAATGATATGGGCTCGATTCCGGCAGATAGCGAAGCACTTCTGCCATCCCTGCCGCCACCCATCCGTTTCCTCTTCCCCAAAAATAGGGTACATCCGGTGCATGATAGAAAAGTCCATTCGTACGTTGCAACTCATCCAGATACATCGCCATTTCTTTAGCAGCGCGCTCAACGTATTTCAACTCACCGGTCACTTTATAAGCATGCGTTTGAATGACAGGAATCATATACATGTCATCAATCCACAAGCGAGTTTGCCAGCTATATCCCTTCGCTGCCCATGACTTCGCACTTGCACTTGCATTTTCCGGTACTTCCCATTGGGTATCTGCGTAAGGTATACCCATTTCCCGATATCGTTCATCTTTAGTGATCAGATACAATGTGAGAGGAAGACTACCGAACATATTCCGGTCAACATGGTCCATCCCAGGCAAAAAGTGCCTATCAGTAGTAAAAAAAGACTCAAACCCATCTTTCAAGGACCGGATCAGTTCATTGTCTTTCGCTACTTCCGCATATTTCAATGCTCCGTTCCAAGTAAAAGTTTCCGGATAACTGAGAGTTTTCCCATTATGTTTCCCCTTTGCAAAAAGTTTTCCCAACCGTTTCCCTATCTCCTTAGGAGTACTCCCTTCCGGAAAATCAGTCAGTAAGGGAGTATCAATTGTCCGCTTGGTCTGTAACATCCATTCCTGAATTTCGATTCCTTTTCCGCCTTGATTCCGATGAATGGTCAGTTTATAGTACTGATACGCCTCCTTATGTCTCAACTCCAAAAACTTTTTCTCCCTTTTTTCAAACTCCTGCCGAATTCTATTATCTAGTTCGACCCACTTCACATTGTCATTCGATCCGTAAAGAGACCACGCACCAGGTGCATTTCCTTCTTTATCTCCGGTTGCCATAACCGAATAATAACGCGCTACAACCGGTTCTTTTCCCTTCCAGATGATAGAGACAGAATTATTAGGAGTATAGAAAGAAGTTGTCCAGTCTCCATCAACCAAACTACTAATATCTTTTCCCTCAGGAGAGTCATCATACTCAGGAGAGATAGTACCCTCTGTCGGCATATTATAATTATCTGCCTTCAACTGATACACATAGGTGTATTTTTCCTTTTCGTCATTTTCCGTACCTTCCTGAACCGGTGGCACAGGGTCTTCATTTTCACTGGAACAGCTATAAAGCATACCACCCGATGTCATTATCAGGAATATGCAACACAGTGCCTTCGCTATATCATGTATCCAACCATCATTTTTCATTTTATACATCTTATTCTTCATTATTTTCCTTCTAGTTCCAGTACAGCTAAACGAGCCAGCATCTCGACAAAAGCTCCTTCGTGCAGGACTTGCCAAGAAGAATTCGTTTTACCGATAAAATAATTATTACTCAGCAGATTAGTTGTTTGATTCCGGCATTCTGACATCCAAGCCTGCAACATGCTCTTCTCGAACGCAGTGACATAATCCCTTCTTCCATCAATCTTATACAGTTCAAGGAACCCACGAAACAATACAGAATAAAACCAAGCATGATCTCCATTTATACGATAGAACTTTTCTCCCAGTTCTTTTGAGTCATACAAGGTAAACCACTTACTGTAGGCTGAACGGGCAATCTGCTGCGCTTCATTCAGATATTGTTGTTCTCCTGTTATATTGTACAATAAACAAGCAGCCTGCATTGGCTGACCGGAATTGTAACTGTACTTACTTTTACCTATAGTCATCGAAGGAGTAATATTATCATAGAAAAGGTGATCACTCGGATCTTGCATGTATTGTATCAACCATGCATAAAATTCTTTAGCTTTATCCAGATACTTCTGCTCTTTGGTTATCTGATATAATTTACATCCCAATACTGCAGCCGGTGCGGTAGAACATGTATGTTTATTACTGTATGCCGGTATTTCCCTCCAAAGAATACCGCCACCACATGAACTGGTGTTTCCCACCATCAAATAATCCCAAACCATTTTCGCCTTCTCCAAGAAACGATTTTCCTTTGTCTGTTCATACAGTTCCGCCATATCCAGTCCTATCCAGACATTATCGTCATAATACCTTTCATTTCCGTTTTGCGGATAAACTGCGTAAGCGCTGCGCTTGTTATCAGTTGTGATAAAACGATTGATACTGTTAAACATACGGTCAGTCAAATCTGCATACTTTTTTTCATAAGCAGATACCCCGATTGAAGCTCCACGCAAAGCTACATAGCCAGAAAGCCCTGCTCCTTGATCCCAGACTACGGCATCTCCATCCCAATAAGGTCCGGTAGCAAGCGGATATCTTGTATTCCAACAGTCACGTGCAGACTTTCCGAAACAAAGATTCATTAACGAAGTCATCAGGATGTCAGCTCTTTCCAGGAAACGGGTTCTCACTACCTCTTCTTCACGAAGCGGCGTAGCAGTGACCGTCAATTCCTCCGAGCGTTTCCCATAATTATCGACAGCGACGGCAGTCACAATATATGTTCCCGGTTCAGAGACAACTATTAACAGTGAACCAACCTTTTCTGTAGCAATACGTATGTTTTTCTTTGCTGTGTTCTCAGGTTTATCTCCCTCTAACAAATAAGAGATCTCTACAGAAATAGCTCCGACAGGATTAGTCCAGCTTACTTGCAATTCATTCGCTCTCTCCGTTTTCTCTGCCACAAGATTGGTAACCGGAGGTACTGTTTTTGGGCCCTGTCCATCCTGCTTTCCATCATCTATTTCATCCGTGATAGGCGAGTCGCCCCCACCGCATGCACCTAATAATGCAAATAAGAGAAAGAAACAGATTCCTAACAGCATATTAAATCGGATATTTTTCATGATATTTCTAGTTTATAGGGTTACTTTATTCTCACTGGTTCAATCGTTTCTCCTGTGATACTAATTACTCCTTTATCGGAGATATTAAAGTTACTGATATAGGAAGTACGGGGGCCTACACTTGTCTCACTTGCATGAGCATGAAAGATATATTTATAACTTCCATTGGCACAGACAAACGGTGCTCCATGTCCTGTACCGACTAGCCCTACAGACTTAGCAGCCTCTTTGTCTCTCCGGAGAATCGGATTTCCGCTATACTTGGTCCAAGGTCCTTTAGGAGAACTAGCCGTTGCATATCCTACAGCATAGTCTTTACTTTCATAGTGGTTTGCTGAATATATCAGGTAATAAGTATTCCCTTTCTTCAACAACGAAGGACCTTCGGCAATCGTCCCTTGTTTCTTCTCCCAAGGTTCAGTAGCACTTATACACTTAGTCAATGTTTCTTTTTTTATACTGGTCAAGTCGTCATTCATTTCTGCTACCCAAATCACGTTTCCCCCGGTAAATCGTACATAATAGAGATAAGGAGTACCATCATCATCTATAAAAAACGAAGTATCAATTCCTTTTTCATCTGCTACAATAGGCTTCTTTTCCCTCTGTATAAAGGGGCCTTCCGGGCTAGTAGAAGTAGCTACACAAATATGTTCTTCCACCGAATAGAACATATAAAACAAATTCTTTGATTTCACATAATATACTTCCGGAGCCCAATACCATTTAGTTCCCCAGGAATTTTCCGGTGACAAAGCCTTTATATCATTTCGCTTCCATTGCTTCAAATCTTCAGAGATATACACTTCGAATCCGTTAACACGAGTTCCATATGCATAGTATTTACCTTCATGGTATAACACAAAAGGATCGGCAATCGGCAATTTATACTCTGCTATTATATCCGGGTCAATCGCGTCTTTTTCGGCTGGAGTAGCTGAAATCGTCACTTTCTCGGAACGCTTACCATAATTATCAACGGCTACAGCAGCAATTTGGTAGGTTCCAAATTCTGATAATTGGAGTGTATATTTGCTATTTTTCTCACCATATACCCGCACATTTATAATTGCAAGAGATTTCTCATTTTTTTCAAGAAAGTAGGATATCTCCACAGCCACAACGCCAGATGGATTTTTCCATTCTAATAGTAATTCATTCGCCTTATCAGTCTCTTTCGCTGTAAAATCAGTAACCGGCTCTATGATTGCTTCATTTTTCCGCCCATCATCTCCCTTCTGATCATTCTCATTAAGTTGTGAATCGTCACCGCCGCCACAAGACAAAGAAAAAATAGTTCCTAATATCAAACATACGTTTAAAAATAAATTGCTGTGTGTATTCTTCATATTTTTAGTAAAAAAGAAATGTTACAAAATATTCATTATTAATGTTTGAAACGCAAGCTATCACAAATTCATTCTGAACTAAATCAAAATTTGCGATAACCTGCGTTTCTGTTTAGCTACATAGATTAATCATCGTTTAATCATATCTGCCTTTTTTCACACTTTTACCATTGAACCTGTTGGTCTTCATCCGGAATCAAAGTATTCAAATTACGTTGCATTGACAATGAGCCCTGTACTTTATATCGAATTCTCTTTCCAGGCACAGTAGTATAATCATCAAACTCATAATATAAATTCATTGTTATAAAAATCTTCTTCAGATAAGGTTTCAGTTCATCCATCTCACTATACATAGAGAAGTTAGACTGGAATGCCAATGGTTTGCCATCTGCGTCTGTAAGTGGACCAAAATTAAGTTCATCATTTTCTGCCCAAACCTCTAATTGTTTAGTGTCATTACCCTCTTCTGGGAAACGAATAAAGATCTTATATAACTTACGGTCTAAGTAATCAATATCTCTAGTTCCAGCATAAATAAAAACTGTTCGGTCATCCACAACAAACGCCCGCTGTTCACTTACAGTAAAAGGCTCCTTATTATCCACATCTGTCTTAAAGTGAATCAAGTATTGAGCTGCATCATAAGTACCTGAATAATCGTTAAACGGTAAAAGACGTAACATTGCTCTTCGAAAATACTTGCGAGGATTAGCCTTATAACCTAATGAAGGATCATCCACAATTTGCAAAGGCAATACCCATTTATCAGCCTGGTCCAAATCTTCTGTTAATTTAAAATCGATTGGTAATACCCCTGTAGTTTCACCGGCAGGAATTTCCACGGTTTCTGACATATTATAATATTGGCTTGGTAATTGCTGGAAATATAGTTCTTGGCGATGACCATATACATTTTGATTCAATACAGCCAAAGTATCCGGATCTAGGGCAATCTGAATATTCAAAGGTCGGTCAGACACAGTTGAACCGCTAATAATTATTGGCAGTTTATATTGCACTACTCCTCCTGGTTTATAACGAACATATGTTGTCGTCACTCCTTGTGCATTCACATTAGCCTTGAAAGAAGCCATATGCAAATATTGCTCGTCTTCCCATTCATTATTGCACGATACGCAGCATATTGCCACTACCATGCCTAAAAATAAATAATATATATTTTTCATATTCTCAATCGTTCAAATATTATTCAGGATCAGTCCAACCCGGATTTTGGATCAGATTGGCATTATGTTTCAATTCAGTATGACTAATAGGCCAAAGCCACATCTTCTCTGCAAAAATAGTAGGTAATGAAGTACACATTACTGGTGTCTGAAAGTCTTCTCTCATCTCCTGCGTTGCAAGCACATTACAACCATATACTGGAGCTGATTCCTCTTCCGGAGCATCCATCCAACGACGTAAGTCAAAGTAACGATGTCCCTCTGCAAAGAGTTCTATTTGCCGTTCACGTTTCAGTTTCATACGAAACTTGTCTACATTATTATATTCATCTGGTGTATAATCAGGCAATCCTGCACGAATACGGATTGGACGAATACCCTTCTTCATTTCTGTCTCGTTTCGACTAATAGAGTGAGTCTTACTTCCATCCCAAGAAGGAAGTTCATATGAACCTGTCAATTCATTCAAAGCCTCCGCATAAATCAACAATACCTCTGCATAACGAATGGCGGGATCTGGCTTAAACACAACACGAGATATATCATATGGCGAGTTATGAGTATAACTAATGTCATCTGGGTGTACATACTTCTTAATTCCAATACCAGTACGTAACCAATAAGAAGATGATTTATATCCATCATTACTTCCTCCTCTATAATAGAAGACTGGTACATTACTCTTTTCATCATGATTATCATCATTCAGTGCTTTTAAATAATGCCATGTACTTCCACTATATGCTACAGATGCGTAAAAACGCGGCTCACGCTGTACGTATTGTTTAGAAACCCCTGTACCTAGTTGCCCCAATTCCGGATAGTTGGCTAATTCATCAGCAGTTACAAAATCTTTTGGACGTTCTTCCATATTGTAGCGACCAGCATATCCCGGACGATCACTATACATATCATTCATCCCCGGACAATCTTTGCCATTATTCATATAATAAGCATCGCACTGCTTTTGCGTCATACCATGCGAGTTATATCCTCCACCTGTATTTCTAGGAATCTGATGAATCACCATTACTCTTATATTCTCGCCACCCTGATTCCCTACGCGTGTAAATATCAATTCCGGATTTGCATTAGCGGCAACAGAACCATTAAACAAGGAACGGTATGACTCAAACGGATCAATATTTTTCCAACCATTAGGCCAATCTTGTTCAGAGAATTCAGCATTATAAGGAGGGGTTATAGTAGCAGGATAAGCTACATCTCCTATTGTTTTAGCTGGCGCTGTATACAATTCATAAAAATTTAAATCCATCACATCTTTAGCTGCTGCTGCTGCTTTCGCCCATTTCGATTCATCATACACATCTGGAAGTAAATGTGTGCCATCTCTATTTACTAAAGCTGAAGAAACAGATACCGGTGTTTTTCCGTTAAATAATGGGCTTGCCGCAAACAAAAATACTTTAGCACGCAATGCAAGTGCAGCTCCGCGAGTTGGACGAGCTATTTCTTGTACTGATCGTTGAAGAGGTAATACACTTGCAGCTTTCAACAATTCATCAGTAATGTATGTTACACATTCATCATATGTATTTCTTGGATAAGCCAAATCATCATAACTTTCCATATAATCAAGTCCTTCCTCTGGAACAATAGGAATCGGACCATATAAACGGAGCATAAACCAATAGAAATAAGCCCGCAAAAAATGAGCCTGCCCTTTAAAATCCGAGATTTCTTCTTCTGTAAATTCCTTATTCTTATCAATGTTATTCAAAAAAATAGAAACCTGACGAATTCCTTTATAAGCAGTCTCCCAAACACCTAAACTTTGATTATTATTTCCTAAGACTCCTTTCTCTGAATATTGCCCACTTTTCCATGCTTTATAACCATCACCCTCATCACCAAAATACATATCATCAGCAAAATTAAAAGGCAGAGTTTTTTTACTACAAACATCTTGCATATAGTCATTGCCTAAATAAGCATAACCTTCCGCCAACCAACGATTAGTATAATCTTTGTTGCTAAATACATCCTCTATGGACATGCGCTCCTCGAATAAATAATCCGAATCCAGATAATCAGAACATCCGGTCATAAAGACACTCAATCCTGCCACAAAAGATAAAATTATAATTACTTTTTTCATATAAAATCTTTATTATAAATTAACAGATACTCCCAAAGAGAATGTTTTACTAAGCGGATATTTCTTTCCGTCTGCACTTCCCATTTCAGGATCCCAAAGCTTGAATTTAGAGAATGTAAGCAAATTAGTTCCAATAAAGAATATACGCACTTGGTTCATATGTACCTTATTAACTAATGATTTAGGAAGTGAATAACCTATATCCAAAGTTTTCAATCTCAGATAAGCACCATTTCTCAACCAAAAAGTAGAAGCACGATTATTGTTGCTATTATTTCCATAGGTCAAACGTGGATAATCTGCATTTGGATCTTCATTAACACCTAAAATCCAACGATTTCCTTCTGCCATTTCTTTCAAGACATTTCCCCAGCCATCTCCTCCTGAGAACATGTACACTGTAGAACCATTAATAAAATAAGTAGATTTTCCAACTCCTTGAAAGTGTACATTTACATCTAATCCTTTCCATTTAGCACTTGCTCCAAAACCATAAGTAAAGTTTGGTCTTTTTGTCGCACCAATAGCTACTTTATCATTGTCATTAATCACACCATCACCATTGATATCCTTATATTTGATATCACCTGGCATAACATCACCGAACTGAGACGGCCAGTTACGAATCTCTTCATAATCTTTAAACAGCCCCATAGCAATTAATCCCATAGCCTGATCTACACGATGTCCTGCCATTGTTTTATACCAATAAGGAGTATTTTCTTCGTCACGTTCTAAAATCTCATTCTTGCCGTAAGTCATATTACCACGTACAGTTAAATTTACTTTACCCAACTTTTGCTTAAAAGTAAAATTACCATCAAAACCTTCCGATTTTACTTCACCCACATTTCCTGAAGGATTAGAGCCTGTTAAACCAACAATCCCTGGCAAATAAGCACGCCCCATATAAATACCAGTACGTTTTTCATGATAATAATCAATAGAACCTGACAATTTACCATTAAAAAAACTGAAATCAATACCTAAATCCTGTTTGGTAGCAATTTCCCACGAAACATTTTCAGAAGCAACCTGAGAATAATACATACCACTATAACTACGGTCATATCCATAATCTGCAAATTTATATCCACCGCCATCTGTCGCAATCGTATATAAATACGGGAAGCGAATGTTATTGCCTAAATTATCATTACCTGTTTTACCCCAAGAGTAACGAATTTTAAACATATTCATCCATTTCACATGTTTTTTAATAAAAGACTCTTCAGCTAAGTTCCATGCTCCAGAAACAGCTGGGAAAAAGCCAAAACGATGATCTTTATGAAAGTTTTCTGAACCTGTATAACCAAAATTAAAATCTATAAAATAACGATACTTCCAATTATAGTTCACACGTCCTGCAATACCTTGATTACGACGAGCAATACCATTCTTCAAATCCGAACCAATACCTTGTGTGAAAACTTTAGAGGATTGCGTATATTTTAAAACAGCTCCTGTATGATGATCATTAAAACCACGATTATAATGTAATTCCCATTCAAAAAATTCTTTTCGATTACCATTAGATCCTGAACTTTGAGTCATCTTCTTCTCTTCTGAAACACGGGTAAAAATGAGGTTACCATTGGTATCACGGTAATTCTCAGCTTTATATAATTCTGGCCATTTAACACGTCTTATATTGTTCTCATTATAAGTATCATATCCAAAACGGCCAATAAATTTCAATCCTTTGGTAATAAATTTTAAATCTTGTTCTAATACCGCATTAGTTTGAATACTATTTTTCCAACTCTCATTGTATCCAGTCTGTGTTGCCTGCGTCCATGGGTTGATATTGTCTTCTTTCCCAGACCATGCAGGAATTTTACCATCAGAATAAGTCAATGGCATCATAATAGAATTATATCCCATCAAAGTAGTCCAAATAGCAGTAGTTCCTACACCTGGATCATTTTGTTTTTGCAATGAACCGGAAAGACCGACTTTCAATATAGTAGTCTTAGTAATATCTATATCCACATTCATACGATAAGTCCATTTCCGAAAGTTTGCATTAGTATTGTAATCTTTTAAGGATTTATCTGTTTTATACATACCTTGTTGCTCCTGATAGCTACCACCTACATAATAACGAGCAGTTTTTCCACCGCCAGTCATATTCAAAGATGCACGTGAACTCCATGCACCATCCCGAAGCATAATATCCATCCAGTCTACATCCGGATACAAGTCTGGATCAAGCCCTAATCGAAATATCTCCAATTCTTCTGGTTGATAAAGCGGTTCTTGGTTACGTGCAATTTTAGCTTCGTTAGCCATAGAAGCATAAGTATATCCATCCACGAATTCAGGAGTTTTGGTAAATGTATTATAGAAACCTTCCACCTTAGCATTAATATTGATTTTCCCTTCTTTACCACGACGAGTATTAATCAAAATTACACCATTAGCCCCTTTACTACCATAAATTGCAGTAGCAGAAGCATCTTTTAACACAGTAAATGACTCAACATCCTCTACACTTACCTCATTTAAATCACGTTCAAAACCGTCAACTAAAACCAAAGCAGCACTACTGGCACCAAATGTAGAGATACTACGCACCCAAAATTCAGATACTGTGCCAGGACGACCATTCGATTGCATAGCTTGAATGCCAGGTACAACCCCAGCCAATGCGTCAGCCATAGAGGTAGAAGGAGTATATTTCAAATCCTCCACATCCACATTAGTCACAGCACCTGTTACTGCTATCTTCTTCTGTGCTCCCGTACCTGTAATCACTACCTCGTCTATCAAATGTGCTTCTGATTCTTTCATCACCACATTTACCGTTCGTTGTTCTTTCACCAACACTTCCACTTGGTCATAACCTATGTATGTAAACACCAATTTGTGATAAGGAGGCATTTTAATCAAAAATTTACCATTAATATCAGTAATAGCACCTAAACCCGGCATATCTGCAATAACCACATTTACACCAATCATAGGTTCTTTATTCGTATCGGTCACAATTCCCGTTACTACAATATTTTCCTGTCCCCATATTGAAACAGAAAACCCGAGTAACAACATACATGTTAACAAAAAATTTCTCATCATAAAAAAGTATGTTTATCATTTATTATTCTTCCATAGCAATCTTGCGGATACGATGATTATCAACATCGCCGACATAAAAACACTCTCTTTTTTCATCATACACTATACTTGTCGGACGTGCAAAACGAGCCTCGTGACGCAAATCACCATCATTATACCCAGACTTTCCATCTCCATTTGGACGACCAGCAAAAGTACTCACCCGTCCTTCCGGAGTCATTTTACGAATACAGTTATTTATTTGATCACAGAAATAGAAATCATATTCATCATTCTGACCTGCATATTCTGGGTTTTTCACAAAGCAACCTTCTCTCGGTCTATTCAAGCGTGCTCTATTTCCCATTCCATCAGCCCAATCCTTAGCTTTATATTTTCCACAAACTAAATAAGGAGTTGTAAATGTACGTTCTTCCCAATTATAGTCACTACGCATAATAATGTTAACAGCATCATCATCATTATTTCCTGACAGAATTAGATACATATATTCTCCTGATGGATGAATAGCTGTAAATATTGGCACTTTTGAATATGGAATTGGAATTTTATCAAATTCATGAACTTTTGTATCTTGATCATATCGTCCAATCACTCCTAAATCATACCGAGATGTGTAAACTTCACCATTTATAGGATGGACGCTAGCTGAACGAGAGCCACGGGCAACAAAACTTTCAACAATCGTTTGAAACCCACTCTCACGAGAAAAAAAGAAAGTTGCTGGTTGATCAGTTTTAGCATAGTCCTTTACGACAATCAACTCCCCTTTTTTAGAGAAACTTATAGCGTTTATACTCGAAGTCCCTACTGGAGAAGGAAATGAAATAGTACCCACAGTTTTATTGGCAAGGTCGAGCACACGATGTGACTTGTTAGCTCCACAAACATACAACTTATCAGAATCTATTGGATCCAAAACCATCCAATTAGCATTATCGAATCCACCACAGTCATCAAAAGGTCCATCTTTTACATCCCATTTTGTGTTATTTTCATACGTTTCTCCAGCTAAGGTAGTCACTAACATCTTTTTCTGATATGCAAACTTCTCTTCTGCTTCCGCATAAGCAATCTCCTCTCCATTTTCATCTAGTATCGTAACTTCAATATCGCCATTAAATGCTTGAGACGGTACAAAACAATGTAAACTTTGATTCTTTACTCCAATAAGATTTGCAGCTTTCCCACCAATAGTAACTTTTACTCTAGACACATCGTTCCCGAAATTGTCTCCATAGACCACGAGCCGTGTCCCCATACCACCCTCTTTGGGAGTAAAATCGGAAATAAGCACTGGCTTAGTCGGATCAAAAGGTTGTTGTTCTTCACTTTTATCATCATCTTTGCAACTCAAAAAGCAGAAACTAACCAACGCCAGTACTCCCCATAGAAGATACC
>ULUW01065541.1_pt1 | contig 32584 bp, 30 predicted proteins | sample 1959041 | NCBI WGS metagenome assembly ULUW01 (sample SAMEA4835775, study PRJEB28245) | human gut metagenome | biome: gut microbiome; material: fecal sample | place: Denmark | collected 2008
ACAACCATTCCGAGTGGGTGGGAATGCTCCGTTTTCGCCAAACGATGCGAACTCCGTCATCAAGTTGAATGACAAGGAATTGGGAACCATCATCGCACAGGGCTTTGTAGAGAGTATTGCAGAACATTCTGGAGGTATAAACTCTTACAATGTGAATTTACGTCCAATTATCAAGTGTGACATAAAGGACAATAAGGTTCGTGTAACCTATACCATTCCATTCTATTCTGTCAATGTTTCCGTTGGTGGCGGTTGGTTAGGTTCTTTAACGCCTACTCGCTCTGATCAGAATTGGACACTGGACAAATGCTATCCTTTTGCCAAGAAAGACTCTCACAAAAAGACTTCCTGCAAAGCACTTGTTATGGCACATGCTTACTCTAATGTTGTAATGGACAAGATTGAGGAGTGTATCAAGAATGGCTTATCTGGCAATGAAAACGACAATTGGTAAATTCAAAATATAATGCATTGAACAAACTTAGGAAGGATGACAGGGTCAAACACCTTGCCATCCTTTTTTGTTGTCAGGTGCAGATGTGGCTCGTTGCTAAAACCGGATGGGAGGTAAAGAGGGAGGTAGAGGGTGAGGTAAAGGGTGAGGAGCTAAAGGAGGCGCTGCATCCACAGCGCGTCCTGATACGCGGATCCTACGCAGAGCCAGTCGGTGAGGCGGGCGGTGGTGGCGAAGCCCATCTTCTCGAACAAGGCGATGGAGGCCTTGTTTTCCACACCCACGCAGACATAGACCTGGTGGAGGTGGAGGATATGGCGGGCCGTGTGGATCAGTCTGCCGACGATGGCCGATCCATAGCCTCTGCGGCGGTATTCGACCGGCACGACCAGTCCGATCTCCGCCCGCTGGTGGCGCGGGTCGAAATTGACGAAGTCGCCAATGCCCACCACCTCGCCAGTCTCGTTCTCCGCCATGAGCCGGACCTGTCCGTCGGCATAGATGTCGTTGCGGGCCGAGAGGATATACTCCCTCAGCACCTGGCGGCTGTAGGGCACGTTGGTGGCGCCACAGTCCCATAGCGCTTCGTCGTTCTCTATGCGGTAGAGGAAGTCGAGGTCTTCGGGCTCCAGGGCGCGGAGGCGCACTGCGGGCAGCTGCTTGGCGTCAGATGATTTCATTGCCGGTGATGATCAGTTGGGTGGAGGGATTGTAGGTACCGATGAGGACGTTCTCGCGCGGTTCGCGGCCAAAGATTTCGAAGATCTGGTCGAAACTGTAGGCCGTGATGTCATAGACCACGACCAGGGGCGCATCCTGGGGCAGAAGATCCGTGAGCGCCAGGTGGCCGTCGGGCAGTCGCTTGTGGTCGGCCACGCGAAACTCGCCCGTCAGCGCTTTCTTCTGGGCGATGGTGCGACAGGCCGCTATCGACTCCTCCCGTCCTATGAAGAGATAGGTGGGGAAGACCTGTCGGGCCCGCGCCAGCAGTCCCATGTCCTTGACGGCGCGCCACCACAGCACCTGCATGAGCGTCAGCGCCGCCTTGCCGACGACCGCCGCCTTGATGGGCAGGCTCAGTAGGAAACTCAGGTGGCCGTAGTGTTTGCGGAAGAAGATGAGCATGGCCTCGTAGAAGACGTGGACGTAGCGATAGGACTCGCGCTGCGTGCTCTCGCCCTTGTAGTGGAGGATGCGGCAGGGCAGATACCAGTTTTCGTAGCCCCCCTTGAGCACGCGGTAGCTGAGGTCGATGTCCTCGCCATACATGAAGAAGTCCTCGTCGAGCAGTCCGACCTCGTCGAGCGCCTTTCGCCGCAGGAAGCAGTAGGCGCCGCTGATGACCTCGATGGGGTTGGGCTCGTCCCACGGCAGATAGCTCATGTAGTATCTGCCCAGCCGTCGGCTGTTGGGGAAGCGCTCGCAGAGCCCCGAGATCTTGTAGAAGGAGGTGAGCGGCGTGGGCAGTCCGCGTCGCGACTCCTTGGCGTCGCTGCCGTCCGTGCGCAGCATCCTTACTCCCGCGGCTCCCGCCTTCGGATGGGCGTCCATGAAGGCGATGGACTGGCGGATGGACTCCTCGCCGACGATGGTGTCGGGATTGAGCAGCAGCACATACTCCGACTCGCTCGACCGGATGGCGAGGTTGTTGGCGCGCGCAAAACCGAGGTTGTGGCGGCTGGCGATCATCTTCACCTCGGGGAAGCGGGGCGCGAGATAGCCGATGGAGTCGTCCTTGGAGTCATTGTCCACCACATAGACCTCGGCGTCGATGCCCGTGAGGGCGCGGCGCAGGCTGACGAGACATTGCTCCAGGTAGTACTTGACGTTGTAGCTGACGATAACGACGGTGAGCTTATGGGCCATCTTTCTCTCTGTCTGTATAAAATTAGGTGTGTGCTATGGTTGTCCTTGGTGGGAGGGATCGTCCTGCATAGGGTCCTCTGCTGGTTGCTCTTCGGCGCGGCACTCGTGTTCGCAGCGCCGCTTGGTGGGAAAGACGAAGGTGATGGTGAGGAGGTGGATGACGGCCATGTAGAAGAAGCCCACCACTGTCCCGAAGAGGTAGTAGAGCAGCAGGTCGAGGACCATCGGTACGCAGATCATGAGCATGCGCACGCTGCCCCAGCGCCGCAGGGCCGTCTCGCCGTCCGCTATGAGGCGGTCCCTCACGCTGCGGAGGCGGAAGAGATAGAGCGCGCCGGGCACGGTGGCCAGGAGCACGATCGTCATCGCCGTCTGCGCCAGGAAGAGCGTCGTGCCGTCGGCCGTCGCCCACAGTCCCTCGGCGACCAGTCCCGTCTCGAAGACCAAGGCCAGCAGCAGGAGGATCGCCACGGATCCGAGACACTCCGTCATGAGTATCTTTCTTGTTTTTTCCATATTTTAGATTTCTTGTTTCGCGCGGGCCGCGGGGCTACCGTCCGCCCGTCTCCAGGGGCGTGCGGCAGAGGATGCTGCGCCCCAGTGTCACCTCGTCGGTATATTCCAGTTCGTCGCCCACCGAGATGCCGCGCGCGATGACGCTCGTCCGCACCCCCGTCGGCTGCAAGCGTCGGGAGACATAGAAGTTGGTCGTGTCGCCCTCCATCGTGCTCGCCAGGGCAAAGATCACCTCGTCCACGCCGCCCGCCTCCACACGGCTGACGAGCGAGTCGATCTCCAGGTCGCCGGGGCCTATGCCGTCCATGGGCGAGATGACGCCGCCGAGCACATGGTAGAGACCGTTGTACTGCTGCGTGTTCTCGATGGCCATAACGTCCTGGACGTTCTCCACCACGCAGATCGTCCTGCTGTCGCGACGCGGGTCGGAGCAGATGGGGCAGACCTCCTGGTCGGAGATGTTGTGGCAGACCCGGCAGTAGCGCACCTCGTGGCGCGCCCTGCGCACGGCTTCGCTCAGCGAGTCGGCACGTTCCGAGGGCTGGCGGAGCAGGTAGAGCACCAGGCGCAGAGCCGTCTTGCGTCCTACGCCCGGCAGCGTGGCAAACTCATCGACCGCCTTCTGGAGAAGTTGTGAGGGATATTGCTGGATCATCGTTTTCTGTGCCGGGGAGTGGGGATGGCGTCGAGCCGTCCGCGCCCTCCCGACGATGGCTACGATTAGTCGTCGAAGAGATAGATGCCAATACCGACCTTCAGTCCCACCGTGCTATAGTCGCTGTTGTTGAAGGAGTGGTCGTAGTAGATGGCGGGCTCGATCGTCACGCTGCGGTTGATGTAGAAGGCGTAGCCCACCTCCGCTCCTGGCATCAGGTCGTTGTAGCTGTGGTCGGCATGGAGATACTTGAGGTTGGCCCCCAGGTAGAGACCGTTCTGGACGATGTAGTAGCGGCCGCCGATGCCCGCCGTGAAGGAACTGGCCGCGTCGCTCGACCCGGTGTGCTTCAGCGAGGCCTGGGCCAGCACCATCCAGTTGTCCTCCAGCAAGTAGCCCGCCTTGCCCTCAATGCCGAGGTTGAGCCCGTTCTTGCCCGTATAGTTGAGATCCACTCCCGTCAGGGAAGCACCCAAGTAGGCCTTGCCCTGCTGAAACTGCGCGTGTGCTGCCACGGCGAGGGTGAGCATCAGCAGCAAAGTAGTGATTTTCTTCATTTTATCCGTTCGCTTTTAAATAATACTCATCAATTTTTCTGATTCAACCCGACAAAGGTAAGGTGATTATTTCAAATAACCAAAAAGAATCCTTAACTTTGTGCCAAAATTACAACAATGACCCATCCAAAGATACTTTTACGCCAAGCCTCGGCCACGATCTTTGCCGCCCTCCTCCCCTGTCTCGGAGGCCATGCGCAGGAGCGCTGCCAGGCCTTCAACCTCGAGACGCTGCCCAAGCGCGAGGTAAGGGCCGTCTGGCTGACGACGCTCTCCAACCTCGACTGGCCCAAGGGCTACGCCACGACGCAGGAGGGCATCGAGCGCCAGAAGCGCCAGCTCACGGAGATTCTCGACCGCTACGCCGAGGCCAATATCAACACCGTGCTCTTCCAGGCGCGCGTGCGTGCCACCACCACCTATCCCTCGGCCCTGGAGCCGTGGGACCGCTGCCTCACGGGACAGGAAGGGCGCGCCCCGGGCTACGACCCGCTGCGCTTCGCCATCGAGGAGTGTCACAAGCGGGGCATGGAGATCCACGCCTGGCTCGCCACGATCCCCTGCGGACCGTGGACCTCGCTCGGCTGCCGACGTCTGCGCGCCAAGGGACTGCGTCTCAGAAAACTGGATGGCGCGGGCTATCTCGACCCCTCCGACGAGCGCGTGGCGCCCTATCTTGCCTCCGTCTGCGCCGAACTGACGGAGAAGTATGACATCGACGGCATCCACCTCGACTATATCCGCTATCCCGATGGATGGCCACGCGCCACACGCCGAAACGGCGACACGCCCGACAACCGCCGCGCCAACATCAACCGTATCGTGCGCGCCATCCACGAGGCCGTGGAGACACGCAAGCCGTGGGTGAAGGTGAGCGCCTCGCCGCTGGGAAAATATAGCGACCTCACGCGCTATAGCAGCTATGGCTACAACGCCCGCGACAAGGTCTATCAGGACGCGCAGCTATGGCTGAAGCAGGGGTGGATGGAGCAGCTCTACCCGATGCAGTACTACCGTGGCAACCACTACTTTCCCTTCGTGCCCGACTGGGTGGCCAACAGTCATGGTCGCACGCTGGCGAGCGGACTGGGCACGTGGTTTCTCGATCCGAGGGAGGGACGCTGGACCCTCGCCGACATCTCGCGGCAGATGGAGGTGAGCCGATGGGCAGGCATGGGCCACGCCCACTTCCGGTCGAAGTTTCTGATCGAAAACCATAAGGGCATCTACGACTTCGAGCAGCGCTTCAACCTCTTTCCGGCCCTCGTCCCGGCCATGAAGGGGAAGCGCGACGCCCGCCTTGCCCCACCGACGGACCTCCGTCTGGACAGCGGCCTCATCAGTTGGCAGGGCGACGCTCCTTATTATAATATATATGTGAGCGACCACTGGCCCGTGGATACGGAAAATCCTGCCAACCTCCTCCTGGCCCGCTTCGCCCACAAGCAGATAGCCACCGCTTTGGCGCCGCGCCTCTTCCGTGGGTGGCCCTTCGTTGCCGTCACGGCTATGGACCGCTACGGCAACGAGAGCCAGCCGCTGCAGTATCAGCCGCCCGTCGCGACGACCTACCAGCCGCAGCTGCCCAAGAACCTCTACCTGGCCAACGACGGACAGCAGCTGGACCTCTCGGAGGCCCTCCGCCCGCTGCTCCCGATGGACATCGACCGCTATGCCGTCGCCACCCTCCAGGGCGTCTTCCTGCGCAGCTACCTCCGCCCGCTGCCAGCCACGGGACCGGCCCAGCGCATCGACATCAGCAGCCTGGCCGACGGCGTCTATTGGGTCTATGCCCACAACAAGCGGACAAAGAAAATGGTGCGCGTCGGCAGTTTCGAGATCGACCGCCAGCAGGTGGGTTTCGTGCGGTAGCACCGCCCTTCCTTCCTCATCAACAAACAGGCGACACACCCGGGGGTGCGTCGCCTGTTTGTTGATGATTAGGCCGCCTGCCAAGAGGCGCCTGCTGGGCGTAGGGTTTCTACCAAGAGGAGTCGCCAGCCGTGTTTTCCTTCTTAGAAGACGAGGTCGAGCTCGATCCGTAGGAAGGATTCTTGCCCGATCCCGATCCGTAGCTCTCGCTGCTGCCGCCCGAAGTGGGATTCTTCGAGGGAGTGGACGGACGGTAGGGCTCGTCGTAGTCGTAGTGGTACTGTCTGCCACTCTTCTTCTGGGAGGGTCTCGCGTGCTTCGGAGCCTTCTTCTTCGGAGTCGGATAGGCGGCTGCTGAGTCGCTGGCCGCACTGGTCTTGCCTGTAGCAGCATGGGTTTGCTGCTGGGCGGCAGGAGTTTGTTGTTGCTCGACGACGGTAGAATCGACGACGGTAGAATCGACCACTGTAGAGTCGGGTTCTTGTGAGGCCGGGGCAGTATCCTGACCAGGAGACAAGAAGTACTTGGCGCCGAAGAAGCCGATAACGGCAAAGATCAGGACCACGAGGATCCATTTCCACTTCGAGCTCTTCTTCTCCTCCACTTCGACCGAGGGATCATCCTGGACGATCTCTGTCTCGTCGTCCATCCCGGAGGGGTTGTCCGTAGTGGAAGAATCGTCGGAGGCTGCTGAAGGACTGTCGGAGGAAGCATCCCCCGTCTCGCCGTTGGCAGCGGGGGCGTCGCTCACCTTGTCTTGGTCCGACTTGGGCAGCACAATTGTAACGTCGTCGCCCTCCTCGCCCTTGGCTGGGTCGGCAGGCTTGTTCTCTGCCTTCTGGTTGAGGATGCTGCGTATATCGGCTACCGACTGCGGGCGTTTGCGACGGTCGGTGGCCATCAGCCAAAGGACCATCCGACGCAGCCGGTCACTGATGCTGTCGGGCATGGCGAGGGCCTCGTGCTTGTCGTCCGTCATGTCGTCGTCGATATCCGAGGGCAGCGGCGGCTTCTGGTCCGTCAGGAGGAAGTAGAGCGTGGCGCCAAGGGCGTAGAAGTCGGTCCAGGGACCAAACTTGTCGAGGGCCTGCTCCATCTGCTCGCGCGGTGCGTAGCCATTGGTGTAGCTGACGGCCGTGGAGGTCGTTGCCCCGCTGCCCGCCTTCATCTGCTTGCTCGCACCGAAGTCGATGAGTCTCACCCCACCCTGCTGGTCCATCATCAGGTTGGCAGGCTTGAGGTCGAGGTGGAAGAGTCCGTGGCTGTGGACCACCTCCAGCGCGTCGAGCACCTGGTCGAAGACCTGCCAGACGGTAGCCTCGTCGAGCGGGTGGCCGATCTTCTTGAGATAGTCGCGGAGGTTCTCGCCATCGACGAAGTCCATGACATAGTAGGCCGTGCCGTTCTCCTCGAAGAGGTCGTGGACACAGACGATATGAGGACTGGAGAGTTTGCGCAGGCGCACGGCCTCCTTCTTGAACTTGTCGCGCTGGGCCTCGAAGGTGGCAGCGTTCTCCTGGTTGCTGACGCTGATAGTGGTCGTGTTTTCGTCGCGCTCCGTCACGCCCTTGAGGAAGAACTCCTTGATGGCGTAGCGCTCACCAAACTGGATGTTGGTGGCAACGTAAGTATTGCCAAAACCGCCCGATGCCAAGTAGCCATCGACGCGGTAGGTGCCGTGCAGGATCGTGCCCACACGCAGCATATTGGATTGGTTGATCGTATCGCTCATTTTCTTTTTCTTTGTCTCCGCCCGGGGAACCCTACTGTCCTTGGGCGGATCGATTGGTCATGATGCGGGGTGGTGAATGGAAAGTGTGGGAAAGATTCGTCAGACAGGAATGCCCTCCGACGGTTTGCTCTTCTGTTTCTGGCCACCCTTCTGCTTCTGGCCACCCTGCGGCGCTCCCTTCAGTTTTTCGCGGGCTGCGTCGATGGGGTCTTCGGCTTTCCTCTGTCCCATGCCGGGAGGAGGAAGCGTCTTGGCCCCCTTGCTGCTTTCGAGCGTGCTGCCCGCTTTGTCGGCCTTTCCGTCCTTCTTTGGGTCTGCCTTGCCGGAAGTAGGATTCTTCTGTGGTTCGGCGGGGCTGGCCTTTTGCGGCGCAGTCTCGCGGCGCACGGTCGTCTCGCTCTTGCTACTACTGCTGGCGGGCTGATCGACCCTCACCTCGCGGGTCACCGTCTCGCGTGCGGGGTCTGCGGACTGTCGCGAGGGACTGTCGCCGATCTTCTCCGTATGGGGCACGAGGGGCGCGGCGGCCTTCTCCTCCTTCGGCGTGAGGAAGAAGTAGGCGCAGGCCAGGGCCACTAAGGCAGCGGCGGCACCCAGCACGAGCTTGCCCTTGCCGCCCTTCGGAGCCTGGGGCTGTGGGCGGAGGGGCTGGCCCACCCGGGGAGCCTCCTCGACGACGCTCACCTCCTCGACGTCGCTCGCCACCTCCTCGGCCTCGAAGACGGGACGGATGTTGAGCGCGTTGTCCTTGGAGGTCTGCTCGTCGTCCAGCAGCGACTCGTCGCCCTCGCCCGAGGAGACGCTCGCTATGCCGACGAAGTAGGCCGAGTGGTTGTCCTTGTTGCCCTTCGTGGCCTCGATAAGCTGCTGGCGCTTCGCCTCGTCGGAGTCCTGGGAGGAGAACAACTGGCAGAGCGCGTCGTTGTCCATCTGCTCCAGCATGCCGTCGCTGCAGATGTAGAGGTAGTCGCCGGGCCTGAGGTCGGTGATATGGACCACGGAGGGCTTGCAGCGGTTGTCCTTGCCGGGCTGCATGGCGCGGGTGATGATGTTCTTCTGGGGCGACGTGGCCATCTCCTCGTAGCTGATCTCGCCCGCCTGGTAGAGGTCATAGACCAGGGAGTGGTCCTTGCTCTGGTAGAGGAGTTTCTTGGCCGAGGGGCGCACGTGGTAGATGCGACTGTCGCCGATGTGCATTGTGGTCAGTCCGCCACGATGGAAGAGGAGGAGGCAAAGGGTGGTTCCCATCTTCTTGGCTGCCTCGTCGTCGGCCTGGTCGAGGGCCTGGTAGGCCGCCTCCAGCGCCTCGCCGAGCACCTGGTCGGAGACGATCTCCTCGGGATTGACGTGGTCGCGCAGATACTGGGCAAGGCTTTGGCTGACGATGCGGCTCGCCACCTCGCCATGTTCGTGGCCTCCCATGCCATCGCAGAGGATGAAGAAGAAGTCCTGATCGGTAGCCTGTCCCTGCAAGGGCCAAATGCTGTCCTCTTGGTTATCTCGCTGCCCGAGCTCATAGATGGCCTGGGGCTGTCTGATTGCTATTTTCATGTGAAATCGTTGAGGGGGGATTATCTTTCTTGATAGACTACGGTGGTCTTGCCCATGACGATGCGGTCGCCGTTGGAGAGGACGATGGCTTCGTCGTGGGGCAGTTCCACGCCGTTGATGGAGGTGATATTCTTGTTGCGGTCGTTGCTGATGACGGCCTTGAGCTTGCCATTGGGCAGGACGGAGACCACGATCTGCAGGTGGTGGCGACTCATGTAGGGGTCGGAGACGGGCAACTGGAGCGTGGCCTGCGAGGTCTGCGCCTTGCGGCCCACGGTGTTGGCACCCTGGCGGAGCACATACTGCTGGCCGGCCAGAACGAGGCAAGCCGTGGCCGCGCCCTGCTGGCATCCTTGGCCGAGGATGGTCCGCTCGCTGTCCTGGCGGCCTCCCAGCAGCGTCTCGCCGTCGTTCTGTGGCGCCACGCGCTGCTGGGCGGGCTGACACCCGGGCAAGACGGTCTCCACCTCCAGGGGTTGCTGCGGCTGAAAGCGCACCCGCAGCGGTGCTTTGCACTGCGGGCACGTGATCAGTTTGACAGCCTCATTCTTCGAGTTCTTCACTTCGAGGATGATGCCACAATTGGAGCATTTTACGCGCTTTACTTCCATAGCCGTTTATTTAGATATATTGCATGTCAGTACCAGCGTCGTCCACGCCGTCCACGCCGTCCACGCCGAGGTTGGGGTCGTCGTAGCCCATCGCGGGATCCTCGGAGTAGGAAGCCTGTTGGAGGTTGGGATCCATCATGCCCTCGTCGTTGGCCGTATTGATATCCTCAGAGTAGGAAGCCTGGTGGAGGTAGGGATCCTCCTGCGCGCCGTCGTAGCCGTCGGTCATGCCGTCGTAGCCGTCGGTTGTGCCATCGGGCTCTGCGCCCTCATAGGCCGTCTGCATATAGCCCTCGGTGTGGTCGGGCTGGTGCTCCGTCTGCGGGGTGACGTCGCCCGTCTCGTCCTCGGACATGCTCTGTGCGAGCTCGCCACGCGTCATGGTGGTGCCGTCGCGGAAGATCAGGACGTCTTGGTCGTCGAGCTGGTTGTTGTCGTTGACGTCGATGACGGCCACGTCGGGCTGGGCATCGCCGTCAAGGTCGAGGATGACGGCCTGGTGGCCCTGGAACTTGGTCTGGCCGACGATGTGTACGTCTTCCGTCTCCTGGACGAAGGGCTCCTCATGGCTCGCGGGGGTGGCGGGGGTGGCGGTGCGCACGTGGCCGCCATCCTCGGCGGTACGGCCCGAATGGCCATGCTCGGGCTCCTTGACGGTCTCGCGCTCATAGACCACCTCGCGGTGGACCTCCACGTCGGTCTGATGGACGGCCGTGTGGGCGGTGGGCTGATAGCTGTGGGGATGGACGTTGGACATGGCAGTCTGGGTGAAGGCGGCCTTGTCCTCGGCCGACATGGCGTTCCACTCGTCGGCGGTGTAGGTGCCATAGACGCCACCGTGCCACTCAAAGACGCCACCGGGGCCCACCTGGGCGCGGGCCGACTGGAAGGCCTCGGCAAAGGTCATGTCGTCCTCCACTGTCGCCACGGCGCTGCCAGCAGCCTGGGGGGAAGCCGTAGCGGAATCGGCGGCGTCGGCCTGGGTCTCGCCAGCCATCGCGTTGACGGCATAGAGCGCACCGGCACCGAGCAGAATGCCGGAGGTGCCACCGATGGCCACCTTCTTCCATGTGGCGCTTTGCTTCTCAGAGGTCTCTTCTGCCACAGGAGCAGTCTGCTCGTTCTGCGGATTCTCTACCTGGGTGTTCTTACCCAACAACTGGGTGTCGTCGCTTGTCATCATAATCGTATGAATTAATGGTTGTTTATTTCTGTTTTACGTTGCAAATTTCGGATTTTGTTGCCACATGGACAAATTATTCGCTTCTTTTTACACAAAAGGTGGGTTTTGGGGTACGAAATGCGAAAAAAGGAGGAAAAGAGATGTGAAAATGGTGAATTTAGGGAGGGTAAAGACGATTTTGACCTAAAAAAACGGTATAAAAGAATGTAAAACTGAGTATTTTTTTGTAACTTTGCCCTGTCGAATGCGAGGATTATTGGTTTATGGACACGGCCCCATCCTCTTTCGGCACACACCAAATCATTCGTGGCACGATGCTGGACGCGGCGCGAAAACCGACGAACCAGCCAAGCCAACGGCGGGCAGCACACTTCCCCACATCACCCTGCCGCACACAGAATTTCTTCCAAGAGCGTGCCCACAACCGGGGAACTCGGACACGACTATAGACGAATCAGCATGATGGAGTACATCTATTTCAACTCACGCGACGAGCTGCTCAGGCTCCGCATCACCGAAATCGCCTACTTTGAGAGCGATGGCAACTACTGCAACGTGGTCACGGCCAACAAACTGCGCAGTCCGATCGGCATGAACCTCACCAACCTCGAACATGCCCTCGACAAGCAGCTGGGCAACGAGGCCACTACCTTCATCCGTATCGGCAAGCGATTTATCGTCAACAAGCGCTATATCTGCAAGGTGAACATTCCCAAGCAGCGACTGGTCATCACCGACTACGACCGCTTCACCTTCCAGCTACCTATCTCGCGCGACGCGCTCAAGCAACTCAAGGCGCTCATCACACTATCTACTGAAAAGAAATAAAAAGCCATGCAAATCATCATCGGACGCGACGCCAAAACCTCGCAACTAAATGTCATCATCGGACAGCAGACACTGCGCCTGGGTGCGCCGGGCAGCGTGCCGCAGACCGTCTCGCGCCAACACTGCCGCATCACGGTGACGGAAGGCGGCACCTATTTTGTAGAAAACCTCAAGGCGGCCAACATCACCTATATAAATAATGTAGGTGTGGAGAAGAAGACCATGCGGCGGGAAGACTCCCTGGCGCTGGGCACGGACCGCTACCAGGTCGATACGAAGGCGGTCTTCGCGGCCATCGACAAGGCGGTGCCGAAGACGGCAGACATCCGCCCGCTGTCGAAGGTGTGGGAGGACCACGAGGAGTATATCCTCAACCAAAAGATCAAAAGCGCACGGTTTGTAGCCATCGCGTCGAGTATGGGTCTTTTTACCCTCGGCGCCATGGTCTATACCTTTGTGTTTGGAGGCGACGGGATCATCAGAAACTCCTTGTACTGCATAGCCGCCGTGTTCGTCCTCCTCATCTTCATCAAGCGCTGGAGAGACGCCTCGCGCGTGCCCATCGAGCAGAAGAAGATCAACGACAAGTTTCGTCACGACTACTCCTGCCCCAACTGCAGCCATAGCTTCTCCATGAACTACGAGGAACTGCAGAAGTACGACAACTGTCCGTTCTGCAAAGCCAAATTCATCAAATAGCGCAGCCGGGCCTGCGCCATGCGTGCTTGGTGGGCTTTTCGTCTTCCTATAATCTGCGTGGTGCGGCTTATATCTGCGCGGGGCCTTCCTAAATCTACATGGCGCGTGCCTAAATCTATACGGCGTGTGCCTATTGCGTGCCTATATGCGTGTTGCGTGCCTATATGCGATCAAAGGTTGTCCAGCAGTCGTTGGACCTTGGTGGCGTCGATGCGCCCTGGTGCCTGTTCCATCTCCTCGCCCAGGCAGTAGCCAGCGAGGCGCGGATGGTGGAAGTCGGGCAGCGACGATCCCTCGGCCTCCTTCTTTCCTCTACGGAGGAGGAAGGGCACGGGGGCTTCCCAGTCCGTCAACCACTCCAGAGCGGCCTCTACCGGGTCGAGGAGCAGGTAGTCGGCGTGGCCCGCATAGTCGGCGGCGCGCAGCAGGTCTTCGCGTCGCTCGATGCGCAAGGTCTTGACGATCCGCAGTCCGCGGCGGATGTCGGGATCGACCGTGCGCCGCAGGTTGTCTATGAGGACGGTCGATTCCTCGCCTTCGAGGCGCACGAGGTCGAGATGGAAGTTGTAGATGCTGGTGACGATGGTTTGGGGCATCTCGTCGCGGAAGACACCCATCAGCCGCGCCCCAGGAGCCAGGCCGGCGCACTCCAGCAGCGGACTGTCGGGCAGCATGCCGGAGAGAGAAGCCAGTTGGCGCACCCTCCGCGGACTGTCGGCCACGAAGTCGAGACCGATCCAGTCGATGCCCAGACGTGAGATTTCCTTGATGTTGTCGGCCTCAGAAAAGCCGTCGATAGCGATGATCATATCTGTCATTTGTGAGATTTGGCCACAAAGTTACATATTTACCATGAAAAAAGTCGTGTCGGCACATAATAATAACACCTTTGTTTCGTTTAAATCATAGAAACTATCAAAAAAAGCTGCCTATGACCATCTTTACATCAGAAGAAAACAAGCCCACGGAGTTTACGCTCCGTCTGATCCGCCAAATGGCCTACACGTACCGCGTGGCCCGCATCGATGGTCGCGCTATCCCCTTCACGCTCAACTGATGGCGCAAGTAGACGTCAGCTGGGCTATCCATGAAAATGTCTAACCTCATCACGGTGGCAAAAAATAAACCTGTCACCGTGATATTTCATCATCAAAATGTCTGTATTAATATCCCCCTCACTCCTTTCCGCTGATTTCCTCAACCTCCAGCGCGAGGCCGAAATGATCAATGTCAGCGAGGCCGATTGGCTCCACATCGACGTGATGGACGGCATCTTCGTGCCCAACATCTCGTTTGGATTTCCCGTGCTCAACGCCGTGGCCAAGGTGCTCAAGAAGCCGCTTGATGTCCACTACATGATCGAGCATCCGGAGAACTACATCCGCCAGACTGCCGACAGCGGCGCCATGCTCATGACGGTCCACTACGAGGCCGTCAGACACCTCCACAGAACGGTGCAGGAGATCCATGCCGCCGGAATGAAGGCTGGCGTGGCCCTCAATCCCTCCACGCCCGTCAGCGTGCTCGAAGACATCATCAACGATGTGGACCTGGTGCTCCTGATGAGCGTGAATCCCGGCTTCGGCGGACAGAAGTTTATCGAGAACACCATCGGCAAGGTGGGACGCCTTCGCGAGATGATTGCCCAGTCGGGCAGCCAGGCGCTCATAGAGATCGATGGTGGCGTGCAGGGCGAGACGGCTCCGCGACTGGTTGAGGCTGGTTCCGACGTGCTGGTCAGCGGAAGCTACGTCTTCAAGTCGGCTGACCCCATCAAGACCATCCACGACCTCAAGGTGCTCTGATCGGCTAAGTAGCCCCCCACCCCGCTACGATCTGATTCGCCAGCAATACTCGCCAGCAATAAGCATAACGCCGCTCCCTGCGCCTCGAAAGAGAGGTTGTGGGGAGCGGCGATGTGTATTTGAATGGGCGCGGCTACGCCTTTTCTCCTATGAAATCGACTACACTATTTTCTCTATAATAACGGCTCTCAATAAGAGAAAGGCTACGCCATCTGCAGCGTGAGCTGATGCTCGCGCGTCATGCGGCGAAGATTGAGGATGGCATAGCGCATCCGTCCGAGGGCCGTGTTGATGCTGACCCCCGTAGCCTCGGCTATCTCCTTGAACGACATCTGCTGATAGAAGCGCATGAACACCACTTCGCGCTGAGAGGCAGGCAGATGGCTCATCATCCGCCTCACGTCCTCCATGACCTGGTTGTTGACCAACTCTCCCTCGCGCGAACTCTCCAGGAGCGTGGAGCCCACGTTGGAGAGGTCGTTCTCCTTCGGCGCATCAACAATGTTCTGTGCGCGCTGCTGGCGATACCAGTCCATGATCACGTTGTGGGCAATGCGCATCAGCCAGGCACTAAACTTGCCGTTGGCGATGTACTTGCCCTGCTGCAGACGGGAGACTACCTTGAAGAAGGTCTCTTGGAACATATCGTTCGCCATCTCGCGGTCGCGGACGACAAACAATATATAGGTAAACAACTTCTCTTGATTGCGGCTAAGCAAAAGATCGAAAGCCTTGTTGTCACCATCTACATACATAATGGCCAACTCTTCGTCGGTCATCAAGTTCAGATTCTCCATGATCCAATTTTATTTGTTATGAAGTAATGCTGCTTCGATAGGCTTCGTTCTTTTGTTTAAACTGATTTATATTTCCGATTGCAAATTTAACGATATTCATCGACCCAACCAAATTTTTTCCCTAAAAAATATGAGAAAAGAAGAAAAACATACAAACCGAAACGAAGTTGCCGATGGCAATTCTTGACGCAAGCTTGCGCGGCCTTCTTTTATTTATTTCTCGGATTTCAGTATTTTATCGCAAATTATTTCTCGGAATACAATATTTTAATTAACTTTTCGGCTGAAACTCAAATACTTGTAGCATTTAGATGTTTCTGCGAGAGAAAAGCTAAAAGATGTCTACCGATGTTTCCTTGCAAACTTCGGACCATTCTCCCTGTGTCAGCACAGGTCTCACCCCAGGACGTAGGCGATCATGCACCAGAGCTGGCGCGTGAGGATGTAGATTGGCAGCAGCCAAAGTCCGTCGGCATGGTCGGTGAGGATGTGGAAGATGCTGCCCGACTTCTTGCCGTCGGCCCCGATGATGGCGTAGGTCAGCGAGGCCGTGATGACCGTGAGGCAGCCGACGGCGAAGATGCTTGCCGAGAAGCTGCTTGGATAGAGGCTGCCGCTGACGTTGAGCAAGATGGCGTGGGAGGGCACGGTCAGCAGGATCAGAACTGCCGCCACAAGGACCACTTCGAAGAGCACGCTTCTCAGTGCGAGCCGCTCGCGGTAGGCCATCGTCGGCCACGACCTCAGTCGGCGGATGGCTCCTGGCAGATGGCTGCCACGGAGCGCGGAGACGGCGCAGAGGCCCAGTAGCAGCCAGACGAGCAGCGGCGAGAGGAGGTTGTCCGTGAAATGGCCGAAGAGCCAGCGCACCCCCTCCTCGGAGAGCAGCGGCCGCAGCGGCCAGTCGGGTCTGACGGCCTTGATCAGCCACGAGAGAAAGAGGACGAGGCCGTGGGCCGTCACGAGCAGGAAGACGGCGAGGCCATAGATAGCCTTCGCCCTGCTATGGCGTTCGGCAGAAGGCGTCTCACTCATCGGGATAGAGGTTGTCGATGTCGAGGATGCGGAGTTCGAGGGCGCGGACCACGAGGCGCGTGGCGTTGATTCCGCTTCCGCGGCCACCCTCGGGGAAGAGTTTCTGGACGAGTTCGTTCTGTCGCTTCTCCAGGCTCTTCACGCCGAAGGGCATTCCGCGGAGCTGCGCTATCTGGTCCTTCGTATAGCCGAGGGCGAGGTGGCGCAGGAAGCGCTCGTCATACTCGTCGATCTCGTAGCCCACGAGGGCCTCTTGGTGCGCCAGTTGCTTGCCCACGCTCTCTTTGAAGCGGTCCACGATGCGCTTCAGTATTGGCTGGTTGAAGACGAGCCGCTTGCCCCCCATGACGCTCATCACGTCGTCGTGGGTGAGCAGTTCGCCACTCTTGAGCGAGATGCCGTCGGCCCCTGCGTCGAGCGCATCGACCCATAGTTTCTCGTTGAGCACCTCTCCCGTGAAGATCAGCACCTTCATGGCGGGAAACTGCTGCTTGGTCTGCCGGCAGATCTCCACGCCGACGGTTGTGGATCCGCCCAGTCCGAGGTCGAGGAGGACGAGGTCGGGTTGGTGGTCCTTGATGAGGCGCCAGTAGGCCTGCTCGCTGGCAGCCGTACCGATGATCTCCGCCTCGGGAATATCGTTGCGCAGGATGCCCTCCGTGCCTTTCAGTTCCAGGGGCACATCCTCTACGATGATGACTTTGAATTTTTCCATCTTGCCAATGTAATTGTTAAATAGGTTTTATTGTCTTGCCGCATGGCCACGATGCCGCAGCCCCGGCGGTTGGTGAGTTCTCCATTGTCGCGCACGATCTGTGAGCTGAGCAGGTAGGGGAGATTCTTCATGCTGGGCGTGAACTGATTCGCCGCCCCCTCTGCTCTCGCCTCCAGTCCCTCGATGGCCATACGCAGCAAGAGGTAGTCGTCGCCCTTGCGCGCCAACTCCACCTCCAGCGGCCGCCCTCCATTCTCCTTGCGCAGCAGTTCGAAGAGATAGCGCAGCATCTCTGCGTCGCCTACCAGTCGCTCGTTGCGCCCTTGTGCCTGCGATCCACCTGGCCAGTCGCCCACCCTCGTCGACGCGGGCAGAACCTCACCCAGACTGACGGCGCGCCCCGCAGGCGGTACGAGAGCCAGTTGCCCCATGGCCTGCAGGCAGAGCAGCTGGTAGAGGTCGCGGTAGTAGGCCGCCAGTTCCTCGATGTCGTGCAGCCTCCCTTCGCCCTCCTCGAGAAGGAGCGCCATGCGCGAGGGATAGTACATCGTCTCGTGCTTCAGGGTCGAGAGACTGTTGTCGAGCGTACTGTTGCTCAGATGGAGCCGCTCGTCCTCCAGTTCGGACCGCCCCAGTTGCTCCTCTAGCAGCCGGATGCGTTCCTTGCCGACAAGCTCCACCTCGGCGGAAGTCTTCAGCGTCGTGCGGATCTCCTCCACCAGCGTCTGCAGCGCGGCTGGCAGCGGCTCGTGGGCCACGGTCTCGGCAGCCTTGAGCTTCTCCAGGGCCGGAGCGTCGGAGAGAAGCGTCTCCGTCAGTCGGCGCACCAGGTCGGCGCTCAGCAGAAAACTGATCCGGTGGCGGTAGTACATGAAGTAGTAGGTCGGCCCTATGATCAGCAGCAGGAGCACGAGCAGCGCGATGGCCACATGCTTGTTGGCCTCCGACCGCTGCATCATCCTGCAGTAGCTTGGCAGCGACTGGTCGGCCGACGACTCCTTGAAGAGCTGGGTGTAGGCCTTGTTATTATATTGGTACATCTCCCACTCGTGGAGCGCCAGGGCCGCCACGGCCACCTCGTTGCGCATAGAGAGGATCACGTCGTAGTTGACCGGGATGCCCTCGTGGAGCCATTTCACTTCCGGCACCTCCACCTTGCCCTGCGCCGAGAGCGAGAGTAGCGGATAGCCATAGGGGCGCACCGTGCGGTAGAAGCGGTTGAGGACGGCGCAGCAGCTGTCGGCGTGGCGGATCGTCTTGCGGTAGGTGCCGGCGATGTTGCTATGATAGACCGAGTCGGCGTAGAGGCCGGCCTCGCGCAGCAGCGCTTGTTGCGACGGCGAGAGCTTTGTGGCCGAGGCCGGCAGGCAGCAGGCGAGGACCGGCAGCAGGAGGATCAGATGTCGTACCACCCCCTTGGGCAGGCGGAAAAAGAGGCGGCTCCCCTTGCCCGGCGTGCTCTCGGCCTGGAGCGTGCAGACGGTGAAGAGCTGGCTGAGTTTGCGGTAATGGTTGATGATGCCCTGGCAGTTCATGAGGCCGAAACCATGGGATCGGCGCGCCGAGGCGACGGCTTGGGCCGAGACCTGCTCGTCGCTGATGGGCTTATATTCGAAGAGGTGGGCCACCTGGTCCTCCGACATTCCGCAGCCCGTGTCCTCCACGCTCACCTCCACGTAGTCGCTGGCTTCCTGGGCCGAGACCCTCACCGTGCCCCCCTCGTCCGTATATTTGCGCGCGTTGTCCATCAGGGTGTTGACCATGAAGAGCGTCAGCACGCGGTCGGCTTTCACCCAGGCGCCAGTAGGATCGACGCTGAGGCGGATCGCCTTCATCCGAAACTCCGGTTGACCCTTGGCCACGAGGTCGAAGAGCGGCTGGAGCGGAAAACTCTCGACGCGGACGGAGAGTTTGCCCTGCCGCAGTTGTATCCACTCCGTGAGCATGGCGTTGGAACTGTTGATCTGCTGGAGCAGTTCGGCGAGATAAGCCATCCGTTCTGCCCGTAGCGTGGCCGGCTCGTGGTCTTCCACCAGCCGTCTTATCTCCATCAGCATGCGGTCGATGAGCGGCAGCACACTGTTGACCAGCGACACCTTGGCCCGCTGCTCCAGGTGGCGCTGCTTGTTGGCCTCGACGTGGAGGCGGCTCACGGCCAGTTGCTCCGCCACCTCCTCATACTGTTCGTCCAGCGCCCGCTGGTGCTCCTCGTCGCGCTCCTTCCACCGCTTGAGCGAAGCCTGCAGCGGGGCGATCGTGTCCTCTCCTCCTCCCCTGTTGCGCAGATAGGCGAAGAGGCCGAGGAGGCCCGCCATGAGGAGGATCATGAAGCCCACGGCGGCCAACATGAGGTTGAGCGAATGCGAGGTGCGGTCGAGCTGGTCGGCGCGCGCCTCGTAGTAGCGGTCCTGGCGCGTCTGGTCCTGCAGGTCGAGGTAGAGGTTGCGGTTGTAGTCGCTGGCCTGCTTGTCATCGACGGCCGAATAGACGATGCAGAGCTGCTCGCGTATCGAGGCCACGAGGTCGGGGGCGCGGTTGATGACGGTGTCCTCTTCGAGCGCCTTCTCCAGGCAGATCAGCGCTGAGTGGTAGTCGTCTATCTGCCAATAGCAGTTGGCGAGCGTTCGCAGCGATCCCGCCTTCTGGTAGATGTCGCCAAACTGCCTGAACAGGTGGAGCGACCGCTCCGCCAGATTGCCCGCCAAAAGGCTGTCGGGCATGGCGTCGGTGTTGATGAGCCGGATGTCGCGCGGGTTGTCGGCCATGAGGCGCGGTCCGTCAGGGCGCTGCAGCAGATGCTCGCTGAGAGCCTGGAGCGTGTTGGCGATCCAAAACGTGGAGCGCGACTCCATGGCGAGGCGGTAGGCACGCATCAGGCAGTCGAACTCCTGCTGGTAGATCTCCTCCCTCGACCCCTTGGTGAGCAGTCCACCCGCTCCGTAGCAGTACCAGTAGTTGATGAGCTGGGCCGTGTCGGAGGCAAGGTCCTCCTCCCCCATCCCGCTGATGGCCTGTGCCGACTGGCGGTCGAGGCCCACATAATAGAAATAGGCCGAGGCCACGATGCGGTATTCGCTCCGCGCATAGACCATCCTCCGTTGCTGGCGCGGGGTGAGCTCCAGGGAGGTCTCGTCGATGCGGCGCAGCCGTTGGGCCGCCTGCTGGTAGGAGTCGTAGAAGTCCTTGTTGCGTGACTCTCGCTGGCAGATACGCATCTGCAGGATGTCGCTCACGAGCAGTTCGATCTGGTCGTCGGTGATGGTGTTGACGGAGTCGCAGAGCTGCTTGGCGCGCGGGAAGTCCATCCGCATGATGGCCACGAAGGCCAGGTTGTTGAGCGACTCGCCGATCACGCCGTCGTCGCCACGGGCCACCTGGAGTGCGCGGCGCGCATAGGCCGTGGTGCTGTCGAGGCTGCGGTAGTGGTAGTAGTAGGCCAGGTCGTTGTAGTGGTCGGCCTCCTGCGTAGCTTGGTCCCCACAGCCCACGAGCCCAGCCACCGTCGGCAGGACGGCGAAGAGCGGGAGGAGGACGCGGCGCAGGATCCTCCGTCGTGCCAGGAAGAGATATTTGGGCTCAACTTTGATCATTCGTGGGGACAAAGATACCACATTATTTTCGAATACACGATATTATTATGGTATAAAAATCATCTTTCCAAGTCCGTCTTTCCATATCCCGTGGACGTTTCTCACTTGATTTATGATTGGAAAATATAATTTTGGAATTTTTTTTCATGTCGGATGACCGTTTTCTGACAAAAAATCTATAACTTTGCGCCTTATATAAAAATTTAAGGTAATTAAGATAAAATCAGAGTAATGAAAGCATTTGTATTTCCCGGTCAGGGTTCACAGTATGTGGGCATGGGTAAGGAGCTCAACGCCCAGAGCAATCTTGCAGGTCTTCTTTTCCGTCAGGCCAATGAGGTATTAGGTTTCGATATCACTTCCATCATGTTCGCTGGCACCGACGAGCAGCTGAAGGAGACCAAGGTGACGCAGCCCGCCGTCTTCCTCGACAGCGTGATCGCTGCCTCCTGCCTCGACGAGGACTTCAAGAAGAGCATGATGGCCGGCCACTCCCTCGGTGAGTTCTCGGCCCTCGTTGTCTCGGGTGCCTTGGCCTTTGAGGACGGTCTGAAGCTGGTGGCCGCCCGTGCCAATGCCATGCAGAAGGCTTGCGAGCAGAATCCTGGCACCATGGCCGCCATCATCGGCTTGGAGGACGCCAAGGTGGAGGAGATTTGCGAAGAGGTGACGAAGGGCGGCAAGGTGGTCGTCCCCGCCAACTACAACTGCCCTGGCCAGCTGGTCATCTCTGGCTCGATCGATGGTGTCAACGAGGCCTGCGAGAAGATGAAGGCCGCCGGTGCAAAGCGCGCCCTGGTGCTCAATGTGGGTGGTGCTTTCCACTCTCCGCTCATGCAGCCCGCCAAGGACGAGCTGGCCGAGGCCATTGAGAACATGCACTTCTCTGCCCCGAAGTGCCCGGTCTTCCAGAATGTCGATGCCAAGGCCCACACCAACCCCGAGGAGATCAAGGCCAACCTGGTCGCCCAGCTCACCAGTTCTGTGAGATGGACGGAGAGCGTGCAGAACATGATTGCCGCCGGCGCCGACGAGTTTGTCGAGTGTGGCCCGGGCAAGACGCTCCGCGGTATGATCGGCCGCATCGACAAGACGGTGAAAGCTCATGGAGTCAACGAGTAAGCGACTCTTCATATACCAAGTCTTCACCCGCACCTTTGGCAATAAGAACCTCACCCGGAAGAAGGGTGGATCTTATGTAGAGAACGGTGCGGGGAAGATGAACGACATCAATGCCCAGGTGCTGCGCCAAGTGCGCGGCCTGGGCATTACGCATATTTGGTACACAGGAGTCATCCGCCACGCCACCGCCACCGATTACACTGCCTACGCCATTCCCCGCCAGCATCCGTCGGTCGTGAAGGGACGCGCAGGGTCGCCCTACGCCATCGCCGACTATTATGACATCGACCCCGATCTGGCCGAAGACGTGGCGCGCCGCATGGAGGAGTTTCGTGCCCTGGTGAGGCGTACCCACGAGGCAGGACTGAAGGTCATCATCGACTTCGTGCCCAACCACGTGGCCCGCGAGTACAGGAGCATCTGCAAACCCCAGGGCGTGCGTGACCTTGGACAGGACGACGACACCTCCAAGCACTTCGACCCGCAGAACAACTTCTACTATTGTCCCGGTGCTTCGCTGGAGCCCGCCTTCGACCTCGAAGACTATGAGGAGCGGCCTGCCCGCTGCACGGGCAACGACTGCTTCCATCCTTACCCAGGGGTCAACGACTGGTATGAGACCGTGAAACTCAACTATGGCGTCGATTACACCGGAGGAGGCAGCCACCATTTCGACCCGAGCCCCTCGACGTGGACCAAGATGGTCGATATCCTGCTCTTCTGGGCAGCCGAAGGCGTGGACGGTTTCCGCTGCGACATGGCAGAGATGGTGCCGACGGCCTTTTGGTCCTACGCCTCCCAGCGGCTCAAGGCCGCCCATCCCGAGGCCATCCTCATCGGCGAGGTCTATAATCCCGCCCTCTATCGCGCCTACATCGCCAGCGGCTTCGACTACCTCTACGACACGGTGGGCATGTATGACTGCCTGCGGGGTGTGGTCTGCCAGCAGCGCGCGGCCAGCGAGATCACGGCCCAGTGGCAGGCCACGGACGACATCCGCGACCGCATGCTCTACTTCATGGAGAACCACGACGAGCAGCGCATCGCCTCCGACTTCTTCTGTGGCGACGCCCGCAAGGCCCTGCCCGCAATGATGGTGAGCGCCTGGCTGCGCACCAATCCCGTGATGGTCTATGCCGGACAGGAGTGGGGCGAGCGCGGCATGGATCACGAGGGTTTCTCGGGTGTCGATGGACGCAGTACGATCTTCGACTACTGGACCGTGCAGGCCGTCTATCAGGGCTATTTCGACCGTTCGAGCCTTGGTGTAGACCAGCGGCAGTTGGAGGCTGACTACCAGCAGATTCTGCGACTTGCCAACGAGGAGAAGGCGCTGCGTGAGGGCGAGTTGTTCGACTTGATGTACGCCAACACACCGTCGCCCTGCTTCGACCCGCAGCGGCAGTATGCCTTCCTGCGTAAGAAGGACGACGAACTGCTGATTGTCAACGTCAACTTCTCGGCAGACCAACGGACGACGCAGATCCGGATACCTGCCCACGCCTTCGACTTTTTCCATATCGGCGAGGGCGAATACGAGGGGCTTGACCTCCTGACGGGCCAGCGCCGCACGGACCGCTGGGATCGCGACGGAGAGATCACGCTCCACACCCAGGGCTATGGCGCCACCATCGTCCGCTACAAGGTGTGAGCGCTAAGAGCCTCAATAGATAAGTTTCGTTTAGCACAAGAGCAAGCAGAAGAACAAAGATGACAGAATATGAGAAAATGCAGCGTGGCGAGGTCTATCTCGCCACGGATCCCTCGCTCCTCAGGGAGTTGCATGCCTGCCAGGACAAGTGCTGGGAGTACAACCGCCTCTGCCCCACCGACGCCAGGCGTCGCAACGAGATGATCCGCGAGATACTCGGCGGTGCCGACGAGGATACCTTCGTCAACCAGCCGTTCCATTGCGACTATGGCAAGCATATCTTCGTGGGCAAGCGCTTCTTCTCCAATTTCAACTTCACCGTGCTCGACGAGGCACGGGTGAGTATCGGCGACGACTGCTTCATCGGTCCCAACGTGAGCATCTACACGGCTTGCCACAGTACCGACCCCGTGGAGCGCAACACGAGACGCGAGTGGGCCGAGCCCGTCACCATCGGCGACAACTGCTGGATAGGTGGAAGCTCCACGATCCTGCCCGGCGTGACCATCGGCGACAACGTGACCATCGGGGCGGGGAGCGTGGTGGTGAAGGATATTCCCTCCAACAGTGTCGCCGTGGGCAATCCGGCCCGCGTGGTGAGGACCATCAAGGCCGCAACGACAACAAGCTGATCATGGCACTATCCAACATAGAGAAGCACTACAACAAGCACCCCGAGGATCTGCGCCTGCAGCGCCGTCACGGCATCGTGGAGTTTGAGACCACCATGTACCACCTGCGCCGCTTGCTGCGCCCGGGGATGTTGCTGCTCGACATCGGGGCGGGCACGGGCCGCTATGCCTCCGCCCTCATGGCCGAGGGCTACAAGGTGAAGGCCGTGGAGCTGGTACGCCGCAACATCGAGGTTTTTCGGCAGCGCGATCCCGAGGCCGACGTGGTGCAGGGCGACGCCAGGGACCTGTCCTTCATTCCCTCCGACTCGGCCGACGCCACGCTCCTGCTGGGCCCGCTCTACCATCTCATCGGCGAGGAGAAGAAACTCAAGGCGCTGCGCGAGGCCCGACGGGTGACGAAGCCCGGCGGACTGATCTTCGTGGCCTACCTGATGAACGAGTATAGCATCCTCTCCTACTGCTTCGACGAGGAGCGTATCGGCGACTTCCTGGCGCGCGGCATCGTGGACCACGACTTCCATATCCAGACGCAGGAGGGCGAGCTCTACGACTACGTGCGCCTGGAGGACATAGACCGTCTCGACAGCCAGGCTGGACTGGAGCGCGTGACGATCTTCTCGCCCGACGGTCCCGCCGACTATATGCGCACGCGCCTCAACAGGATGAGCGACGAGACCTTCGCCCACTTCCTTGCTTATCAGAAGGTCGTCTCCGAGCGACCCGACCTTATCGGCGCAGGCAGCCACGTGGTGGACGTGGTGAGGGCATGAGCCCCCTGGAGGCCTCCGCGTTCAGTCGGCAACAACAAAAATCATACCTATAATAAAATAACAAAAATGATGATGCAACAAGAACCGATACTCAACGAGCACAACAAGGAGGAGTTTCCGCCGGCTCATACCGCCGAGCACCTGCTCAACCAACTGATGATCCGCCTCTTTGGCACGCAGAGAAGCAACAACGCCCACGTGGAGCGCAAGAAGAGCAAGATCACCTACAAGCTCGACCACAAGCCCACGCGCAAGGAGGAGAAGGAGATCGAGACGGAGATGAACCGCCTCATCGCTCTCGACATGCCCGTCAGCTATGAGTTTACCGATCGCGACCACCTGCCCGAGGGCGTCGATGCCGACCGCCTGCCGGCCAATGCCTCCGAGGCCATCCGCCTGGTGCGCATCGGCGACTATGACGTCTGCCCCTGCATCGGCAAGCACGTGCGGTCCACGGCGCAGATAGGCCGCTTCGAACTCCTGGGCACCAACTGGAACGAGGAGAAGCGCGAGTTTCGTGTCCGCTTCAAGATCGTGCAGTAGCCAGCCCCTGTGGATGAAGCTGCGATCGATACTATAACACAAGACACCCACGACGGCCATTTGGCTATCGTGGGTGTCTTGCGTAGAGGCGGATCGGCGTGATCCTTATTTCTTCATGCCCTTGTAGGCCTTGTTCATGCCCTTGACCACCTCGTTGGTGATGTTGAGCGACTTGTCGGCGTAGAGGATGTTGTCGCCGCTCTTGGCCAGGATCATGGCATACTTCTTGTCCTTGTTGAACTGAGCGAGATAGTTGTGGACGCTGTCGGCGAGGGCCTTGTTATACTTGGCCACCTCGTTCTGATACTCCGCTCCGAGACGCTGCTGCAGGGCCTCGGCGTCCTGGGCCTGCTTCTGTATGCTGGCCTGTATCTGCTGCGCCTGGGCCTGCGTGTATTTGTTGGCCTGGACGTTCTGCTGGAAGTTGGCGGCGGCCTGTTGCAGCTGCTGCTGCTTGCCGTTGAGCGTCTTGCTGATGTTGGCCTCCTTGGCCTTCATGATCTTCGTCACCTCTTTCCAGTAGGTGTATTGGCTCATGATGGAGTCGATCTCCACGTAGGCGATCTGCTGGCCTCCGGCCTGGGCCTCTTTCTGTGTCGCGGGCTCAGCCTTGGAGTCGTTCTGCTTCGGCTGGTTGTTGCACGACATGAGCGCCGTCGCGGCTATTGCCACCACGGCCAGTTTGCTGAAAACATTCTTCATATCTATTTTTTTGTTTTGTTGTTGTCATAGTGTGTGGGCAGCGTCAATAGGCTTTGTTGGCCTGGCGTGCCTCCTTGTCCTGGTCCACGACGCAGTGGATGCCCTTCTTGCGGAGGTAGGCATTGTCGTGTACATGCATGGAATGGAACTTCCCACCCTTGACGAAAAGCACTCTTACGCACAGTAAGAGCACCGCAATAGCAATTATTAACATGCTATATAAGATAGTCTCAACCATTTTTCTTACTTTTGCAGTCGATAAACGACCGCAAAGTTACGACAATTCGGTTAGAAACCAAAATAAAAGCAATCTAAATTATGGCAAACGTAGAATTAAAGCCTGCTCGCGTCTTTGAGCAGTTCGCAAAAATCAACGCAATTCCCCGTCCTTCCAAGCACGAGGAGAAGATGATCGAGTACCTGAAAGCATTCGGTCAGGAGCGCGGCCTGGAGACCAAGGTCGATGAGACTGGCAACGTCATCATCCGCAAGCCCGCCACGCCGGGCATGGAGAACAAGCCCTGCGTCATCCTGCAGAGCCACATGGACATGGTCTGCGACAAGCTCGTCGATGTGGAGATCGATTTCCAGAACGATCCCATCCAGACCTATGTGGACGGTGAGTGGCTGAAGGCCAAGGGCACCACGCTGGGCGCCGACGACGGTATCGGCTGCGCCATCGAGCTGGCCCTGCTGGACAGCGACGACATCGAGCACGGTCCGGTGGAGTGTGTCTTCACCGTCGATGAGGAGACGGGGCTCACTGGCGCCTTCGGCATGAAGCCGGGCTTCATGAGCGGCAAGTACCTCATCAACCTCGATAGCGAGGACGAGGGTCAGATCTTCGTCAGCTGCGCCGGCGGTATCAACACCTCCGCCAAGTATGAGTTCACGCGCGAGGACGCTCCCGAGGGCTACTTCTTCTTCGAGGGCAGCCTCAAGGGCCTCGTCGGTGGCCACTCCGGCGACGATATCAACAAGAAGCGCGCCAACGCCATCAAGATCCTCGCCCGCTTCCTCTATATGGAGCAGGACAAGATGGATCTGCGCCTGGCCCAGTGGAACTCGGGCAAGATGCACAACGCCATCCCCCGCGACGGCAAGATCGTCTTCTGCGTGCCCGCAGACAAAAAGGAGGAGGTGAAGGCCGACTGGAACAAGTTCACACCCGAGGTGGAGGACGAGTACCACGTGACGGATCCGACGATGGTGTGGGCCCTCAACAGCTGCGAGGCCCAGAAGGTGATGCCGAAGAGCGTCTCCCGCAACCTCATCCTCGCCTTGCAGGCCGTGGACAACGGTCCGCTGACCAACTGCCAGGAGGAAGAGCTGGCTTGGCTCGTAGAGACCTCCAGCAACATTGCCAGCGTGCAGAGCGACGAAAGCACCGTGACGCTCGTCTCCAGCCAGCGCTCCAGCGTGATGAGCAACCTGCGCAACATGGCCAACGCCGTCAAGGCTTGCTTCGAGCTCGCCGGCGCCGAGGTCATCCAGAACGACGGCTATCCCGCCTGGAAGATGAACGCCGACTCTGAGCTCCAGCGCATCGCCATCCAGGAGTATAAGAAGCTCTTCGGCCACGACCCGAAGGTGCTCGGCATCCACGCCGGCCTGGAGTGTGGTCTCTTCTCCGAGAAGTATCCCGGCATCGACATGATCAGCTTCGGCCCGACGCTCCGCTTCGTCCATACGCCGGACGAGCGTCTCCTCATCCCGACCGTGCAGATGGTCTGGGATCACATGCTGGCCATCCTCCGCGAGATCGACTAATCGCGCCGAGGAGCACGTTGGACCCGCTCTTGGAGGGAGACAAAGGCGTCTCCCTCCCAGTCTCCCGGGTCCCTGTGCTGGCAAGTCGCCCTTTGGCGATACCCCCTCCTTGTCCCGCGCCTGGGGCGATCCGGTGGTACGGCCAAAGGGTTTTTTCTGCCCTCCCCTCTCTGGGTGGAAATAATTTCGTAACTTTGCACCATCTATCAATACAACAAGACAACAAGACATGGCAACAACCGACGACAAGAAAGTCATTTTCTCCATGGTGGGAGTCTCGCAGATCATCCCCCAGAATCAGAAGCGGATTCTCAACAACATCTATCTCTCCTTCTTCTATGGCGCGAAGATTGGCATCATCGGTCTCAACGGCGCGGGTAAATCTACGCTGATGAAGATCATCGCCGGCCTTGTCGAGCCTACGCAGGGCGAAGTGGTGTGGAGCCCGGGCTACTCCGTGGGCTATCTGCCCCAGGACCCGCCCCTCGACGAGTCGAAGACTGTGCTGGAGAACATCCGCGAGGGTGTGAGCGGCGTCTATGACGCGCTGCGCGAGTATGACGAGATCAATGTGAAGTTTGGTCAGGAGGAGTACTACAGCGACCCCGACAAGATGGACAAGCTCATGGCCCGCCAGGCTGAGCTCCAGGACATCATCGACTCCACCGACGCCTGGAACATGGACTCGCGCCTGGAGCGTGCGATGAGCGCCCTCCACTGTCCCTCGGGCGACAGCGCCGTGACCCACCTCTCCGGTGGTGAGCGCCGCCGTGTGGCCCTGTGCCGCCTGCTCCTGACCAAGCCCGACGTGCTCCTGCTCGACGAGCCCACCAACCACCTCGACGCCGAGAGCATCGACTGGCTGGAGCAGCACCTGCAGCAGTATGAGGGCACGGTCATCGCCGTCACCCACGACCGCTATTTCCTCGACGACGTGAGCGAGTGGATCCTGGAGCTCGACCGCGGCGAGGGCATCCCCTGGAAGGGCAACTACTCGTCCTGGCTCGACCAGAAGACGAAGCGCATGGCGCAGGAGGAGAAATCGGCCTCGAAGCGCCGCCGCACGCTGGAGCGCGAGCTGGAGTGGGTGCGCATGGCCCCGAAGGCTCGTCAGGCCAAGGGCAAGGCGCGTCTCAACGCCTACGAGAAGATGCTCGGCGAGGAGCAGAAGGAGCAGGAGCAGAAGCTCGAGATCTTCATCCCCAATGGTCCGCGCCTGGGAAACAAGGTCATCGAGGCGAAGCATGTGGCGAAGGCCTTCGGCGACAAGGTGCTCTTCCGCGACCTCAATTTCACGCTGCCCCCAAACGGCATTGTCGGCGTGATAGGCCCCAACGGTGCGGGCAAGACCACGCTCTTCCGCCTGATCATGGGACTGGAGCAGGTCGATGGTGGCAGCTTCGAGGTCGGCGAGACCGTGCGCCTGGCCTATGTCGATCAGCAGCACAAGGACATCGACCCGAAGAAGACTGTCTATGAGGTGGTGTCGCAGGGCAACGAGACCATCCGCATGGGAGGCCGCGACGTCAACGCCCGCGCCTACCTCTCGCGCTTCAACTTCTCGGGCAACGACCAGGGCAAGCTCTGCGAGGTCCTCTCCGGTGGTGAGCGCAACCGCCTGCAGCTGGCATTGGCGCTGAAGCAGGAGGGCAACGTGCTCCTGCTCGACGAGCCTACCAACGACATCGACGTCAACACGCTCCGTGCGCTGGAGGAGGGTCTTGACAGCTTTGCTGGCTGCGCCGTCGTCATCAGCCACGACCGCTGGTTCCTTGACCGTATCTGTACCCACATCCTCGCCTTCGAGGGCGACGGAGAGGTGGTCTTCTTCGAGGGCGACTACTCCGACTACGAGATCAACAAGGCGCGCCGCCTCGGCAACACCGAGATCAAGAAGACGCGCTACCGCAAACTGATGGAGGACTAAACCTCCCCCTCAGAGCACAAGGCATGAGAAAGGGTGCGTCAGGACCGTTGTTCTGATGCACCCTTTGTCGTGGTGCTGCGGCAGGAGGCTGTGGCCGTGCCGTCACGCCATGAGTGTCCCTTTAGTAGTCCTCCTTTGTTTTGAGGAAATCAAAATCAAAAAAATATTGTTTTTATAAAAAATCGGGTTCTGTCTCAGAACCTTGTCACCAGTTCTACCACCAGTTTGTCTTTCTCCGAGGTGTGGGCCACGCCGCCGTCGCGGTAGAAGTACTTCTCGTAGTTGATTCGGATGTCGCTCACGAAGGGTTTCTTCAGACTGAGCGTTACGCCGCCCGTGATCCTCGACCGTTGATAGTCGTTGACGATGAGGCTTCCCTCCGGGTTTTCCTTGCCCTCCAGGTAGCGTTTGCCGTCGCTATGGTCGCTCATGTAGTCGTAGCGCAGCAGAGGCGTGACGTAGCGGATGAGGCCCTGCCCCGTGGGTATGTCGTAGCTGACGAAGGAGTCGAAGGCGTGGACGGGACGGAAGGCGTCGTGGGCATAGTGCTTGTAGAGATACTCAGCCTCGACGTGCCATCCTCGGGCGTGCCAGTAGAGACCTGCGTCATACATCATGACGTCGACGTCGTCGGGCTTGATCTTCTGCGTGCTCAGCACGAGGCCGAAACCGTGGGGCAGCAGCAGTTGCGCCTTGGCCGAGAAGTTGACGCTATTGGTCCAGAAGTCCTTCTGATTGGTCAGTCCCGACCCGTTGAAGAGTCCTGCCTCCAGCACGATGGGAAATCCCGCCTGGATCGTGTAGCCTGCAGCAAATCCCACGTCGCGCACGTTGCCCACCTGCTTGGCGATGAAGGACCGGTTGGCGAAATACTGCTGGTGGGGCGACCGGTGGGCGTCGATAGTAAAGGGCACGCGCATCTGTCCCAGCGTGAGCTGCAGTCCCTGTGCGGGCTTGAGGCGCGTGTAGGCGTCGAGCATCTTGATCTTGCCCTCGTCGCAGAGGTCTATCTCCGCCTTGTAGCCGATGATGGGCGATAGTTTGCCGTCCACGCTGACGCGCGCGTTGCGCACCTCGAAGCGTCCTTCGTTCTCCTGCGTCTGATACTCATACTTCGACCGTATCGTTCCGTGGATGTTCACGGGCAGTCGATCCTCCTGTGGAGCAGTGGTACTCGTCTGTTGTGGTGTCGTGGCGCTCGTCTGCGCCCATGCGTCGCTGCCATGCAGGCAGATCAGGGTGGCGGCGAGGATGAGGCTGTTGGTGTGTCCCATTTTCTTTTGTTTTCGTTACCGTTGTTTTGTGTTGTGTCGTTGTTGGCGCAAGATGGCGTCGGATCTGTCGCCGGCCAGCGCCCCTTGCTTTTCGGCTGCAAATTTCGTGTTTTTATGTTGCTTCTCTGTGACAATGGTGTTACAATCTTGTTACGTTGTGTTTTCCCTGGCCGTGTAGGTGTTTTCCGTCCTGAGTGGTCTGTAAGTCAAGAATTATGCTTACTTTTGCAAAATCTCTGAGTCCGAAGGGTCGATCCAGGCCCGACGGTGGCCCCATGATGTTTTCTCGGAGGAATAGCAAGATCGCAAAAAACAGAAGGAAATGAAGACCAAATCGCTTACACTCATAGCTGGGACCATCTGGCTGCTTGCCGGCTTCAACGTCTGTCGTATCGGCGTCGTGTCGTGGATGGACCTAGAGACTACCTCCGTCCTGATGGTCGTCGGCAGTATTGTCACCCTGCTGCTCTTTTCGACCATGTTTGTCAAGATGTTGTTCAAGAATGTGCGGCGCATTCGTCGCATCGAAGTTGACAAGCGCAGGCTGTGGCACATGATGCCCGTGAAGTCATACGCCATCATGGCGTTTATGATCACATTCGGCATACTGCTCAGGAACTGTCCCGCGATACCTTCCGCCTTCATCGCGTCCTTCTATGTCGGACTGGGTTCGGCCCTGATGGTGGCGGGAACCGTCTATATCTCCGCCCTGCTCTGTCCCAAGGAACTATAGCCTGTGGTCGTCAAGAAGACTTTGCCTTGGTGGCGCTTTCGGTTCTGCTTTTTTTCGTGATGCTGTTGTTCATTGCGTTAAGGGTTTGAATGGTTCAAATGATTCGTAAAAAGAGACCTTGCCGATGGTAGCTTAGGACTGGCGCCGATGGTTATTTGCCCCTTGCCCCTGTCGTAAGGAGGCCCCGCTCCAAGCCTTCCCGTGGACTTTTCCACCCGTCTCGTATCTGCTGCAACGATTTGCCGGCGTCGCAATGAGAGCCCCGATCTCAGATTGCCGAGCGCCGCTAAATCTTCTGCAATGATTTTGCCAGCGAGCGCAATGAGAGCCCCGATCTCAAATTGCCGAGCGCCGCTAAATCTTCTGCAAAGGTACACACTATTTTTCGTACTGCCAAATAAAATCGCAAAAACTTTCTAACTTTTTTGTTTTTGTTGGTCGAGCATATAGCATAGCTATATGATTTCCTCTGGTAACACGAATATATTTTACAGAATCTCTGTTAATGGATTGAACGAGGGTAAGAAGTGGACAAGCTTAACGTGATAATGTGAGAATGTGAGGATGTGATAACCGAGACACATTCTAATCACATTATCACATTATCACATTATCACATTAAGAAAATCAATGTCTCCATAAGGCTGGGTATTTCCGAAGTCAAAGAATAGTATATATAAAATAATATATTATTTTATATATACTATTCTTTGGCACTTTTTTCACCCCCCTATCCTTGGAGTGGAGAATCCTTATTGTGATAATGTGAGAATGTGATAATGTGAGTGTAGGAGGAGTGGAAGTTTTGTGATTAAATGCTTTAATAAAAAGTAGCCAATGTGTTATGTGTCAATTATTTAGCTCTAATGATAAAAAGGAGTGGATTGTTGTTGTGCGCATGCTTGTGTATTATGTTTTGACTTTTGTTAACAAGTGCGGGGATGTGGTCTAAGTAGTCCTCTGTTGTAAAAAACTCGTCGAAATGACAAAA